>ULOZ01021162.1_pt1 | contig 15465 bp, 9 predicted proteins | sample 1953031 | NCBI WGS metagenome assembly ULOZ01 (sample SAMEA4835616, study PRJEB28245) | human gut metagenome | biome: gut microbiome; material: fecal sample | place: Denmark | collected 2008
GTAGAGATAGCGAAAAGGATAGAAACCGACTGGCTAAGAGATACGTATAGTGCTTCGGCTCCGTTATTCTCTAAAGACAATAATGTATGCCCGGGAGGAGATATAGATGATATGTGTAGACTATCTGTGCCAGATGGTGCTATATCATTAAAAAACGCTGCAAATACGTTCATTAGTTCTCATCAAAAAATTAAACTTGCAGAGGTTGAAACTAAGGATAGAATATTATTCCTTACGAGTGGAGTGGCCTTCCCAATGAGTGCATGCAAGGATATTTGCGAAGTTGAAAGACAGTATTATAGTTCTGCACGAATAGGAACTCATTATTATGAGGGAAAAGGATGCTTAAACATCGGTTTTTGCGACTGGAGAGATTTGCCATTTTTGACACCTATTGATCGAATAGAGGATGATAAGAAATTGCCTGATATGGCAGTGAAAAGGCGTAATCATATTCTACAGATATACAGTGGTATAGAGAAATATCAATTATGTAAGGATAAAGGTAATTATGAAAGAACATTATGCATAGTGAATGACAACTATGATGAAGAGCTCAATCTGCTCAAGAATGATGTGGAACATTATTATGGTGACGAGAAAACGTCAGCTACTGCTATGAGGGAGAAAAGAGATGAATTATTAGACAGAGTGGACAAACTTAGAGTACATAGTTCTGATTTAGAGTATTGTGATGAAACTCAATATTCAATTGCTGTCGTAGGAAAGACAACAACGGAAACTGATTTTAATAGACTTTTGCGCGATATGATTTGCTATTCGCCTGTTATGCTGATGGAGGCGGAAAAGAGTATAAAGAAACTGGAAAATGGCAATAAAACATTGACTGAACTTGAAGAGAAAATTAAATCTGTTGATGCAACTTTAAGTAAATTAGCTGACAAAGAAAAGGTAATCTTCTTTAATGCGCTGTTTACGGGAGTAATTAAACTTGGCAAATCAACTGGTGAATTCACACCTATTGATGAAGACGGCATTGAGGATGAAACCATATGTCTTTCAAAAATGGATGATGAGTTTGAATATAACGATATCCTTCCTTACCAGGTATATAAGACATTTATGACTTTGGATTCAAAGACAAAGAATATTATGAAAGAAATGTCGAACAAGGTTATCAATGGTAGCGATGAAAAGGTAGCGGAGATAGTTACTGAGCTTACAAAAACATTTTCTAACAAAAATTATAATGTATGGCTGTTAACCGCTAATGATAATCATACTGGGGATAAAGAGGAAATAAAAGAATTTTTGAAAGAAACCATGAGACGTTTTAAGACTCAATGCATGAAGTATGATATAGAAGTCGAGCAGTAAGCTCAGCTTTAGAAGGAAATCTTGTCTGCCTGCAAAGATAATATCAGGTAGACGAGATTTCTGTACAAAAGGAGAAGGGAAGCATGAAAAGAAATGATGAGTGCCTTCTTGGTGAACGGTTGGCATCGACAAAAGATAAACTAGTAAAAAGACAGAGAAATGAAATTCAGATGAGAGGTGGAAGACCTTACTTTCCGGTTTGCGTTTTTTTGGCTGGAGAAAAAGCATTTGCTCATTTCGAGGAATTAAGAGACAAGTTGAAGTTATTTTGGCCTGCATATTTAGATGTGCTTCGTTTCTTTTATATAGACGATTTTACAATAGCAGATTTTACAGATATAAATTGTATAGATATGGATTCAACCAAGCAAAATACTGTAAATCTTATAGAGGAAATCGATAGCATTTACAATGAATCGAATGATATGCAGTCAAGCAGTAGATTATTGTCATATTTTGTATACGATTCCAGTGATTTAAAAAATAATGAGCAGGTTCAATGCCTGTTTACATTAGTAGATTCGGTACGACAATCCTTGCTGGATACTGGCTATGAGATTAGGTTTGCTGTGTTTCATTTGCTGAACGAGAGAGGCAAGAGTACAGCAAATGAAATAAAAAAGAAGTTGAAAGACGGTTGCTGTCGAGAAGGAGTTTCTAATTTTATTCTTAGTAATCGTTTTCGGAATAATAGAACGCTGATTCCTCAGAACGATGATCGGTATCGCCTAATTGGAACGTTGATCGCTCTTTCTGATGATGGCAGACATGATGGTGGAGTATTTAGTAGTGGAGAGATTCTTACTGTAAAATATTCGAAGATGGAAAAAGATTATAACACCATGGCTACCGCTGTTGTTGAAACTTTATTAAAGCGAATATATGACATGAAGGATAGTGAGGATTTTAGAACTACATTTTCTATTCCGGATGATATGACATCATTATTGGGTTTATCTGATGACTGTAAATTTGAGGAATTAGAGAATATTGTTAAAAGCAAAGAAATTAATCTAGGTGCGTTGCTACCGCTTTTGCCGAGAGAAAGTGAGGAAAGGCTGGATTCAGATATTGATATCAGAATGACAGAGCGTGAGATTGATAATCTGACTTTGGGAGGCTGGAGTGCATTAGCTCATGTAATAAGTGATGGTATTGTAAAAGAATTAAATGAAACGACGCTTAGAAGTAGAGTTAAGGACAGCTATCGCAGCCTATTGATACGGAATATGAATGTATATCAGCTTGCATTTATTAAAGATAATTACAGGCTTATTGAAGAAAACATAAATAACAACGTAGTACGTTGGAATCCGGATGCAAGGTTATGCGATAAGATGAGTCAAGTATTACATCATTATGTGGCGATAAATCCGAGATCCGGAGAAGTTTTTATGGAAACTATGCGTGAGGTTAGTGATAAAGCTTCAAAATGCGTTGATATTATCAATGAGTTGTTGCGTGAGCTTGCAACCATACCAGAGCCGAAAGATAAAAAATTATATGACCTTATAAGTGATGAAGTATGCAAATACTTAGCAGAAAGTGGGAACTTGAATAGAATAAAGAAATTGTATCGTACAGTTGATGAAGGTGCAATTTTAAACGAGATTGATAGTATACTGGAAGATCTTACACAACTTTCTGTATTCAATTTCGACATGTTTGGATTAGTGCAGAAGATGATAAGTGAAGGTGAAGCAGAAGCAAGCGATTACATATGGAGAAGCCTTCATTCTGAACTTATAAACAGGCAGTATATGTCAACGATTACAGAACTTAATGCTCCAGGACTTTCTATGGTTATAACCAAGAAAGATACAAAACTGGCTCAGGTTTTGGAAGAAATTATCGGCGCAACCGGATATGAAATATATGATTCAGGAATAAGCGATGTGATAGAGTCTGTAGAAGTGTATACGGTTGATGATAGAGAAATTGCTGTTGGCTGAAAGGAGGAGAATCGCCATGTCTTATGAACTAAGAGAATATGACAGGAAATATTATTGTAATAGCATCAGGATCAGCTCAGATGGGCTGATACAATGGGATTCATCTAGTGAGGCTGACACATTGGTTGTGTGTGCACCTATAGGAAGTATAGATGTACGGTTATTGTCCAACTTCGGTGCTTCGTTAGTAAAACTATTAAACCGAGTGAATGAAGATATTCCTTACGTTGTGTATTCGGATATCGGTAGTGGCATATATGTAAAGCCATTAACTGTTGCTGATAAATCGAAGAATAATGGTACGCAGCTTCATATTCCGGGACGCGGATATTTGGTTTTGGCAATGCGGACAGAAGGGGATACTACTTATGTTTATCTTCCGAGAAGTACGGATTATTCCGTATATGCTGAAAGTGAAATGCGAATAAAGGTAGCGGTGACTGAAGAAACACGGAGGGTACAGACTTCTTCTGGGTTATTTGGGAGAAAATCGGTTGATAAAAGCTATTATAAAATATCATTCAGACCTGAATTCTCAAGTGGTTACATAGATGGATTGATATACTATCGAATTGGTAATTACAAGATACCAGTCACACAGCAGATGATTGACCACAGAGAGATATATATAAATAAAGTGAATGATAATATGCCACGACCGTTAGTAGAGAGCATATCGTCGCAGGTTAAGATTGACTAAAGATAAGGAGGTACACAAACATGGCGATAAAAATAACATGCCCTTATTGTTTTAGAGAATTTAATGATAATCAGGTGCATTTCAGATCATCATATGTAAACACAGGAGCAAGGAAAATTGCAGGTCCTGATGGGCAGTTGTTTGACAGTATAAGTGAAATGGAGATGTCTTATGGAGACGAGGATAAGGCTGCAGTTGCCCAAATTGTACATGAGTATAAGGAATCCAGTTTTTACAATCCAGTTTCAAATAAGGAGTATGACGCATTTTGGAAAAAATTTGGCGATACAACAACCGAAGTCGACTCGGTCAATAAAGATCGCAATAAAAAATTAATGTATAGAAAGGTCATTGATCCTTCAGATATACAGCATCAAAAACATCTGGTAAAGCAAAAAAATGGAGACTATTTGATACGTGATCCGGAACTAAAAAATATGGTAACAAGTATACGCCTTGTTGATGGAGATAAATCTCAAACATCCATGCGTGTCTGCCCATTTTGCCATAATCCATTACCGGATGTATATGGATTGTACCCGGTAGAGTTTATATCGGTTATTGGTATTGTTGGTGCGGGGAAGACTGTGTTCTTGTCGCAGTTTATGAACGGATTCAGAGATTATGCGACGGAATGTGGATTGACTGCCATTAAATCGACGGCATCCATAACACAATTTTTGGAAAATAACAGGGTAAAAGAAGGAATGCCTTTACCGCCGCCGACTGCTGAGGGACGATTTGAGCAGCCTCTTATTTACAATATAGAGCGGACAAGTAAGAATAATAGTAAAGAAACTGTCACGATTGTAATGTACGATATCGCAGGAGAGGTGTTTAAAAATGCAAAGGCTCAGTCAGTAAAGGATTTTGCGCCATTTATTAAGAAATCAGATGGCATAATTCTTCTCATTGATCCTAAGCAGTTTGAGTCAATACAAGGGACACAATTTTTTGAAAGTTCAAACAATCAGGAAGATATACAGAAGCCGAGTGATGCCTTAGAGAACATACATAGCGTTATAATGGAAAGCGATCATAAGTATGATAAACCGCTTGCAGTGTGCGTATCAAAAATGGATGGAATTACTGAATATTTGAGTCGGGAGTTAATAGATTATATATCAACCCCTTATACCGGTGAGGAAATAAAAGGTACCTATTTGAATAAGCAGATATTCAATATGCAAGCGCACAAGGCTTATGATAGAGCTATGGCTGAATTTATAGCGCATAATGATAAGGCGACCATGCAGCAATTATCCACGGGATATACGAATTATAAATTTTTCGGGATTACTGCATTGGGACTTAACGCTGAGGTGATGGCTGATAAGAAGGTTAGCGGACATATACAGGCCAGAAGAATTGAGGAACCAATTTTATGGATGCTTAGTCAGGTTGGACTCATAGGTTCGAATGAAGCTGAATGCCCACATTGTCATCAGAGAGATGCATTTGTGTCTCATAGATCGTGGAACATACAGATTAAGAAAGAGGTTGAAACAAAGAAACTTCATTTTATTTCAAAAAAAGAAGAAGTATTGGTAGATGTGGAGGTTAATTGCAGGTGTAAGTGCTGTGGTAATGCTTTTTATTATGACGCTTACAGCGATCAGTCATTTGATTATAAAGGTGAATGGAAGATGAATGGTGGGGTGTAAATGCAGATTAAAGATGTATGGCAATGCTGTTATGGCCACGACAATGGTTGGCAGGTGCTTTTTAATACAATTGAAGATGATAGAGTTGCTAAGAGATGTACGGATTTGTTGAACCGAAATTGTCAGGCAGAAACAAAATTTCTTTTAGAAACCCCAGACCTTAGCACGTATGGGATATATTGTGACGATTTAGCGGTGTATTGTTATAAGATCCAATATGGTTTGAGTGATGTACAAAACAGAAGTACGTCTTTTTCTCATGCCTATATATTTCCATGGAATGATAATGTCATAGCTGAACCGAATACGTTTCTTACGTTAGATGAAAGTAACTTTAAGAGTTCACTTAGTGAGGTACAGTCTATCCAGAATATGGAATTGACAAGACGAGAGGATTATTCACTTATGTCTATTTTCCCGGAGATGGATATAGATATGCAAGAGTACCGTGAATTAATTGATACTATTTTTTATAGATTTAACAGCGGTGTGGAGAACAATTCCATCTACGTAAAATATGATGGCTCCTATAAGCAGATGTGTGAGCTCCTGTATTGCATATTTGTTGGTGTACCGTTTCATTTGCGTAAAAAAATAACCGCACGTTCTCATCAGGCGGGTAATGCTACTGACGCTGCACTGATATTTTCCCCGAATGCACTAAATGAGCGCCTTCATCTGGATCCGGGACAGGGTGTTAATAATAATGTTCTTAATTTGAGTGAATTAGAGGAGATCGATCAACAAGTTTATGTGAATGCGGGTGTTCGATTAGCTGAGGCTTGCATAAACAAGGGCATTATTCCGGAAACAACGATGAGAGGACATTTTGCAAAATTAGACAGATACATAGTCGAAATATTTGGAAACGGAGAGGTTTCTGATGGAGATATTAATGTAGCACACAAGATCTCGATGGGTGTTGATCCGGATAACATGAACTCCTCATACAACCCAATGCCTGATCTTGTGAAGGCTTTATCAAGGGGAATAACCGGTAATAATGTGTTTGATGATTACATTATGAAGTTAGTCATGTGTGTCCAAAAACGCAAAACTAAGATACCGGAAAAGGCAGATGCTTATTTGGCAAAACAGGTAGCACAGTCACGTTATAATGGCTTGAAAGATGTATATCAGGAGTATTGCTTCCAACAGTTTATTAAACTGTCTCACGAAGAGCAGGTTCGTAAACTCTCATCGTTTGACAAAGATGGATTTGTTGAGTATGCAAATATGCTTATGCGTGATCAGAAAACACGGGTTACGCTGGATCAGTATTTTGAAACAGAAAGGCTGAAGGTAGAGTCGTGGGATAATCTGCTTTCCGTAATCGGAGAGATTGTTGATTTGGTAACAAGATACTATAGAGTCCCTGCGGAAACAGCTGAGGTGCTAAAGAAGAAGTATCTTGAAATTCATAATGAGATAGCTGTAAGTGATGCACTCGATTCTGCAGATGATGAATTTGATAAGGACGAGGTTTATGGAGAGATCGTTGGTATAAAAGACAGGTGGCCTCAGACATCGCAAAAGATAGTGAATATTGCGGAAAAGTTGTATTCATATGATGTTAGCAAAAGCGTGACGGTTAGTTTGTATAGAAAATACGAAGGTGTTATATCCCTTATATTCATGAGCGGTGATGATGGATCGGAGCTTGAGGAGAAGCTAGACAATGCACGAACTGTTTTTTGGGAGATGATGTCGCCTGCGTGGTTTTCTTTTAAGGAGAATTACGATATCGTTAAAACAAATTCAGAAGTTTGCTTTCGATATGAGGCTCTTGGTTCACTTGTAAAGGATATTGATTTAGTTGATGAAGCAGAACTATATGGAAGGGTCAATAATTATTTTGCGGGTAGTTATAGAGAGTACTATGACATGCACGCAGAAGAAAGAGACAATATTGTGCGAATGCTTGAAAGTTATGCCAACAATATGCGAATTTTAGTAAAACCGATAAAGGGTTCATGGCTTCAAATCGCGGCATCTATTTCAAACAGAGGTATTTATACTTTGTTTGACCAGACACGTGCTGAAATTGACAGCTATATGGATAGCTCACAACTTGGCGGAGATATATATGCAAGATTAGTTGTGAGCGCATATCGATTGCATGACGCATTGGTTATTGAAACTGAGCGCGGCAAGATTAATCGTATCATGGCTGCAGAACTTGTACAGGTATGCATGGAAAAGGAAAAAACTGCAGGGAGTGCATCTGTGCCACTCGATATATGGTTGATTGGCGGGTTATATGGAAATCAAAAAAATTTGTTTTGCCTATTGGAAAAGAAGATGCCATCCCTGCTGGAACAAAAAAATGAGGACATTGTAAAATATAGCGTACTTTTATTGGATAAGAAAATTATAAGAGATGCCAAATTGTACGTGAGTAGAAAAGGGTTATTGGCTAAGCAAGTTAAAATATGGCTTGATCTGGTGAAGGACAAACCCGGGAAGAATTATTTGGCGGACAATCTTATTTCAAGAGAAGCAAAAATGGAGCCGAGACAAGAAGTTAAAAAGAGTACCGGCAAAAGGACTGTTTCTCCGGAAGAATTATGGGATGAATCTTTCGTAACTAAATCGAAAAATGAAGAACCGATAACTTCACTGGATAAGAAGAAAGCCGAGCAGTGGCAGCATACCGAGCAAATAGAGCAAGGCTGGACGGATAATATAAAGGATGACCGCATGAATCCTGTGGATACAGGGCCGCATCCTGCATCCATGGATCAGGGATTTAAATTAAAGCAAAAGGATGATTTTATGTCGGATTCCGATCAGAGAATGGATTACTATGGAAAACCGTTGTTCCATACCCATGCGCAAACATCTGATGTGAAGAAGAATGATAGTTCAGGTAAAAATGATAAGGGGCTATTTGGATTTTTCAGAAAGAAGAAAGAGTGATATGAATTATAAAATTGCAGATGAAATAAATTTCAGCATAATGCACCCGAGAACGTTTTATCACAGTGACGGCAGCCTTTTGTCACAAAGCGTTTTGAATAAGATGCATTGGGAAAACGGACAATCTGTCATATTAGCAGATGAGAACGAAAAAGAGAGATATTTTGCAAAGAGAATTCGGTTCCTTGGCGATAAGGAAGATTATAAAACCGGTATGGATGAGTATATCAGGATTCACTATGAGCGACTGATTGCAAATCCTCCGCTGAGCACTCAAATAATGTGGCCGCATGATATTGTGCTGCTTTCGGAGAATGTCGGAAGAAATGTAGATTTGATGGTGACTAATAATTATCAGGTGTTTTCGGAGGATGTGAAAGATGACTTGAGTCTATATGCACTGCTGTTCCCATGCGGGAATGATTCGGTCATATCCACAATTAAATGCTCTTTGCAAGATTGTTTGGAAGACATAAGACGAACGAACGGACCGGATAGTTGCAATTATACGAATAGCCTGATTAGACTGCTGGCATATTCAACGGTGTATGCCATATATGAGATTAATCGATTTGGATATCAATATTATGATATTGATATGTCACGGTTTTTTTTAGACAACAATGGATGGTTTGTTTTGGATTTTTCAAATATGATATATACAAGTGCAGAAAAGCTCATGGTAAATGATGGCAAATCATGCATTGAGGAACCGGAAGAGTTTCCTATGACATATGCTGAGCCTGCATTGTTTCAGACTAAGACACAAATGAAACAAAATAATCAGAGTAAGATATTGTTACCGGATTATGCAGCACAAAACTACAGCTTATCAACTTTGCTGTTTCGGTTGTTTTTTGATATTCATCCGTATAATGGACGATTATATGAGACTTACGATGAGAGTTCAAAAATGAAACGTTATAACAAGTGCGAGGCATACTTGAATAATCCTATATTTATCTTTGACAGAGAAAACAGGGATAATTGCATAGAGGATGACAGATATCAGACAGAACTGTGGAAAAATTGCCCGGATGTATTGAGAAATACATTCCTGAACATATTTGACATTGATAACTCGACCAGGCGTAACAGTAAATACTATTATCCAACGCCGGCAGAATGGCTTAACTTGCTGTCAGAACTAGGCTGGAGATAGAAAGGATTTGTGCTATGAAATTTAAACACAGTGACATAAATGAGTTGGAAGAAAAGGTAGCAAAATACTTGGATGTGGGTATGTTAAAGAGAGTTTTGCGTGAAGTCGTACAGAATAATGGCGCACAAATATATCTTGCCGATTATTCACTTCACGCAAAGCTTTACGAATATACGCAGGATAGCAAATATGGAATGACTCCTGCTGATGTAGAGAGGGTGTGCCTTGTAGCTTCATTGCCTATATTTAAGAAGATGATAACTTATCAGAAAAAGTACACGACCCAAGCAGAGTTTTGTACGTTTGTGAATTCAGCTATAGAAGAAACAGGTCTTATGAAATATGTTGCCTACGGTGTAGTGTGTGCGATTTGTTATTCATTAAATTGGATTGAAGAGATAAATTCTCTTGCTGCAAGTGATATAGGAGATTTTCATGAGGTCAAAAAAGGAATTGGGATACCGTATTCTGTGTATGATATGAGGGCTTTAAATGATGTAGCTTCTGACAATGCGAGCATGGAGTCAAATAGGGAAATTTTGAAATATTATGCGCAACTTGGTATTCCAAAAGCCAAGTACCTGCTGGCAAGAACAATGGATTGCAGTGAAGAGGAGTCGGATGGTTTTAAAATGATGCTGTCCGCTGCCAACGATGGAGATTCTGAGGCAAGCATTTTCCTAGGCGATTATTATTATGGCAAGGGTGAAAGTACATGGGACAAAGCATATAAGTATTATACAGGATATGGACATGCAATATTGCATCCGAGAGAAAGAAACAATGTCACAAATATTTTGAATAAGCGGCAATACAGTAAGTGGATGGTTGTAGCGAACTGGATATTTGTTGCGATTACATTGATTTCGTTAGTATGTATACCGCCGTTTTCTGTATTTCGTGGACAGGTTATTTTTGGAATCATAGCATTAGTTTTGGAAACCGGAATAGCTTTGGTGGGAACAAAATGGTATAAGGATTCGCCATTTACAGATGATGTTTCATTCATGACTGTAGTAAATTTTGTGATATGGATGATATTTATCATGCTTAGAATAGGGCTGTAGGAGATATGAATTTATGGGTAAAACAGAAAAAGAAAAAATAGAAGTAACATACAAATTTTTTGCTGCTCTTTGTATGTGTATTCTGCATATTTTAGTTAACTGCGTATTTCTGAAATCGTCCTTTTCATGGATTGGGGTAGTAGCCCTGCTTTTGATTAATATAGCTGTTTTTTCGGCCGCGATGTTTAGAGATGATTTAAAAGCTGCAGATAACATTCCATTGTCAGCCAGGTATATGTCGCTGTATGTGTTAGATATACTATTGGTAACATTTTGCGAATTGATTGATATTATTAAGTCGGTTCAATCTTATGTATCAGATGGAATGTTTGCTGGGTGGAATATAATCTTGATTCTGACATTGGCGGGAGTTGTTATATTATTGATATCCGGTTCGAAAATTGTTTTATTTCTGCTTGGAATTTGCGAGATGTGGTATGTGTATGGTGATGTATATAATTTTTGGCCATATGGAGGCAGATTCTTGTTTATATATGTGGTTGCCACACTTGTGTTGATTCTTCTTACGGATATATCAGAGATGTCGGTGGTCTATGAGCCAAAGGGAGGCGAGCATAAAACGTATAAGTCCTATAAGAGGATTTGGTATTTGATATATATTTTGTTGACCGCATTATGGGCGATTCATGCTCGTATGAATATGGACAGTTTTAATTGGACGGTCATGGAAAAGATTATTAACACGTTGTGGTCCAAATGGATCTGGATTACGGTATTGTTTTTTGCCATAGTGTTTATAAGCAATCGAAGCGGCGAACTTAAAGATGCCGGTGTACAGAAAATGCCGATGCTCAATGATATGTACAATGCCATGTGCCTGACAATGACTTATTTATTGACTGGATTTATGGTAAAGACACACACGATATTGAATATACCGATTTTACTGGTATTTACAATTTATACAATGGTGATTCAACCGAGGAAGATTGTTTTTTCAACCACCTTAACTTTGGCGGGAGGAGTATATTACAAGTATTGTGAACAATTCCTGAGTGCGATTGCTCTATTTGTTTCAGGTATAGTCATTATATATATGTTTAGTAAAGGGTTGTATCTGAATGCTGTAGTAACGATTATTTTGCTATGGAGTTTCTATAAAATGCTTAAGACATGGAGAACAAAAAACGGGTTGGACAAATGTAACATGCTGCTTTCAAGGGAATTTATTAAGCAAACACAATTAAATACGAGTAACCTATCTTTTTGGATAAAGGGAATTGTAATAGTGTCTTTGGAAGTTATTGCTTATGAGGCATCGAGGTGCTTTACAGCAGATAATTTTATAAAATATGTGAATGTTGGTGTGCCAGATTATAAGATCCTTATTGTTTATGCGATAATTGTTGCATTTACATTGCTGACGTATGCCATATTATACAAAAGGAATCCAATGGGTTGCAGACCGTCTGTTATGAAATGTGCAGTGGTATTCCTGACATTTTGTATGACTAGCGCAGTACTTATGACGAGTAGCAATCGTGCATTGGATGCAAAGTACGATATTCAAGACGGTACATATACGGTAAGTGTTGAGAGGCGCGATGATGTTGACTATGAGTTAAGTATTGATTTTGGAAATTGGACACCCACCCTTGAGAGAAAAAATTCAGAGAATGGAAAGTATGATGTTTATGAGATACCAGTAGATATTGATACTGACTGGAAAGATATGGAACATGTAACTATAAGTATTGATAATACCGATGGGACAAGTTCGTTGTATGAAGACTGGACCCCAGCAATGTTGATGCATATGTATGCCGGGGAGATGTGATATTGAACATCTGTAAAAACAGATTGTACAATAAATATAAACATGGAGGTGAAAAGACATGGAAATTGTTAGGGTAGCTACGTCAAATCAGGAACTACAGTGCTGTGGACCCATATCACTTATAAGTTAAGTGACTCAAACTTCCCATAGCAAAAATGGGCTAGCACCTCGAAAATTCAATACTTCAACTAACAAAATTAGTGATTTATGCCGCAGATTCGCCTCGATGCATTGCATGTCTCAGATATTCCGGCAGTCTAGATTCAAAATCAGCTGTGAGTGCACTAAGCTGCTCATCACTGAGCTTTAAAAGTTCCTGTATACTTGCGAGCATTGCATCCATAATCAAGCAAAGTGAATGAGAAAAAGTAATGTCGGTCATCTCATCAACAAGAAAGAAAAACAGCTCACCAAGAGTACGTTGGTCTTCATCTTTTCGTTGTTCCAATGCCAACAGCATATATCTTGTAAACACAATGGCTACATGCGCAGTCAAAGCATCATAAGAGAGACTTCTACATTCACCAACCAAGTTGAGGGTAGATTTACAGGTCTTGAAGAAGACTTCTATCTGCCAGCGTTTGCCATAGATGCGGATGATTTCTTCTTCTGAAAGCTCCGGATTTGTGCATACAAAGGCAAGCCAATCTTTCCGATTTGCCTTGTTTCTGACACAAACGATTTTAGCTGGAATTGGATTCTCTTTTCCTAGCATTACAGATACAGAGAGAAGGTACTTTGATTTGCCTCTGCGCTTCTTGTTTTTTGCATAGATTTGCTTGATATTCAACTTTTCTCCTTCATATTCATAGCTGATGCGGCTGCTTTTCTTAACCATGGCAATCACGTCCATACCTCTGGACTTGATTGCAGTAAGCTGAGCAGGATTGGAGAACCAACTATCAAAAAGGACATAATCAGCGGTAATCCCTTGTGCTGTAGCCATATCTAAAAGCTGCAGCATGGTATCGGTTGCCTTCATCTGTGCTAATTTACGTCGTTTTCCAGCAATTGATCTCTTATCAAAGTCCTTTTGTGACCCGATGATATTTGACTCTTTTGAGGAAGCCATAAGACAGCTGTTGACTGGGAGAAATGTATTTCCATCACTCGATCCGAGTGTTAGAAGGCGAAAGCCTTTTTTGTATCGCATGTTGGTATGGTCAAAAACTTTGGAACCAAGCTCGGTTCTCTTGCAACTGGTACGATTGAAGAGAGTATCATCCAGAATGAATACGTTTGAACGCTTCTCATCTGTAAGATCCTTCACTTCGTCATTGATGATTGTAGATGCCAAAGCTGTGGTAAATTTAAGCCAATTCGTTTTATCAGAGTTCAGAAAGCGATAAACTGTATTCTTGGAAAAATTCTCTTCGAAGGAGCCGGTGCGCATCTGCATATACATACTGCGGTCGGCAAATACATTCTCAAGTCTGTAACGAAGCAACGAGATAGCAGGAACACCTTTTTCTTTCGTTCCGTTACATTTTTTCAAAAGTTCTCCCATGTGGTGTTTGGAAAAAAATCTGTGAACGCAATCAAGAATGGCTACCTCTTTATCAGTGTTCTGTGCTATAATGGACATGGCATAAATTCTCCTGTGGTTGTTGGTTTTTCGACAAATCCATTATACCATCTGGTTGGCGTTTATGCCTTTTTTATTGGCTGAAGTATTGAATTTTCAAGGTACAACACACCTTATTGGTGTGGGAAGTTTAAGTAACTAATATAAAACAAAATCATAATGCTGATTTACCTTTTAATGAAACAAATGCTTTGTATAATAATAAACGAGATAGTTCTTTGTTGAATTTGCGCAAAATTATTTACGATATGATTGATGTTAATATTGATGAACTATGTTTTTGTGGGAGTGGTGGAAAGTTTAAAGAGTGTCATGGTAGAGCTCCGCTTATGATTCCATACAATATTACGCAAGGAGATTTGTCAGATATTGACCTACTTATGGATATCGCTTATCAGTATGAATATGGGTGGGGAGAAGGAAAATCTTACTTTGTAGATCCTGCGCAAGCATATGCATGGTTTGCGGTAGCGGCACAAAAAGGCGATATTAAAGCGTTGAACAGATTTGGTGTATTTCATAAAGCAATTGAAATGAGAAAGAAAGATTGCTTTTATAAAGCCACAATAGCAGATCTGGCTACTGAGGAGGAGAACTTGGGTTGGTTATCTGATGAAAGAATAGAAGAAATAATTACTGGCAATTCATTAGCTAAAAAATATCCTGAGATAACAGTAGATATCATACGTCAAGATGTTAACGCAATTAGATATTTAGGACAGGCAGGTAGCGGATTTTAAAAATACAAAGTTGAAAAAATATATATTTTTTTGAGATGTTGAATGGAGGAATACATTAATGGAATTAAGATGCTTTAGATGTGGGGAAAAATTGAATTAGTTATGTTAAATGTCGTTTAATATATTGATTGCAATAATTTACAATGAAAGAAGGTGACACCCATGCGTTTTGCTTCGCAGGAATTTTTTGGTAAACTGAAAGAAGCCATTTTGAATGACAACGGCGACGACAGCATATATACGGAACTCTACGAGGTTCTGTTGCATGATACGAGATACAGGATAATCAGAAATGTCGGCTTTCAAGAATGGGAAGACGTGTTTCAGGAGGTGGTGTGGGCTGTGATTCGTCAGTTACCGCGCTATCTGATGAATTCGGAGAACATGCATGAATCGCAGAGACAATCATGGCTGAATCTGATTGTTGACAGAAAATCAGCTTCGTGGCTCGAGAAGATAAACGAAATGAATAAGCAAAAGAAAAATAAAAAGAAGCAAGATGATGTGAAAGTTTCGAAGCAGCAGGTAGGAAGAGCGTTA
>ULOZ01030615.1_pt1 | contig 15359 bp, 18 predicted proteins | sample 1953031 | NCBI WGS metagenome assembly ULOZ01 (sample SAMEA4835616, study PRJEB28245) | human gut metagenome | biome: gut microbiome; material: fecal sample | place: Denmark | collected 2008
TTCCAGTCCGTAGCGGTCGCGATAGTATGACAGATGATTGCCAAAACCTGGAGTATAAGCCCGAAGGTCTCTCGCACACATCTGCTCAAAGATGAAACCAAAGGTTTTGAGCTGCGTCATCAATGCTTTCGGGGAAAGTCCTAATGATGCAATTGCAATGGACGGGTCTACAAAAGCTCGTTTTATACCACTTCGAATTGCAGTCTTGCTTCGGACGGCAGGACACCAAGCTTCGATGTTGTCGATAACGAACAATTTGTTTAGGGAGGTTACATAATCCTCAAACGCACTCATAGAAAGTGAAACTTCACCTGAGGCTGTTACATCAGCTAACAGAGCGGTATTCTTTGCCAATGTTGAGATGTTACGGGCATACGAACGCAATATTGCACGAGTTGTCCGTTCATCCCTTTGTACGCCATCCACTCTTGAGATATCGTCACGACAAATGGCATCAACATAGTTGCGTGCAATAAGTAGCTTTGCCTTGTCACTCTTCATATTTAGAAATGCAGGCCATCCACCACGACAAGCAGCATAAATCAAGTCTTCAATCTTCATATTTGAAGTGATGCCGTCTATGTCTAAGTCTTTAATATCAAACAATTCTTTAAGTGAAATTTTTCCGTTAGACTCTCCTGACTCCCATAGACTCATTGGCAACATCTTCATTCGTGAAATCCTACCCGTACCAGAATGATGTATTTTACTTCTGTCTACAACAGTAGACCCCGTAAGAATGAATTGGCCTGGAACCTGACGCCTGTCCACCATAGTACGCACGGCATCCCAAAGCACAGGAGCATCCTGCCATTCATCTATAAGACGAGGAGTTTCACCCATCAACAACAATGATGGTTTCGAGGCAGCAGTTGCAGCGTATTCTTCCTGCATCTCCGTGTCCTGCATCTTAATGACACTTTTGCTCATTTGTTCCGCAGTTGTTGTCTTTCCGCACCACTTAGGGCCCTCTATTAGTACAGCCCCGAAAGCCTCAAGACGCTCTGCCAGTTGAAGGTCTGCAATTCTATGTGAATAACTCATATAGTAACCGTGATTTGATTATGTGTGCAAAGTTAGTGATATTCAGTTATATATGCAAGCAAAAAACTGATATTTGTGGATATTTAATACTATGAATTGCGCTGTTTTATTACTAACTTTTGTGGTAATTTAGAACTAACTTTTGTGGCAATTCATTTGTATTTTTTGCTGTATTTCATTTGTAGTTTTTGAGGTACTACATTTGGTATTTACAAGTAAAAACACTACCTCTTAATAAGGTAGGCTGCACTCGGGAATACAAAACAAAACTTCGTATTTGTTTTGATATTCCGCTCATTTGCACTACATTTGCAGCAGTTGAGTGCGTGTTTGCTTATCGTTGCTTATTTCCATATTTGACCAAGGTCAAACTCGACTGCACTCGGAAAAGAAAGCAAGTTTTCTTTTCTCTCGTTAGCACGAGTTTTGCAGCACATTTGCAGCACGCTCACACAGATGGCTTGCTTAATAACGGTTTGCATTTCGAGGAGGTGAAGTAACCAAGGAGCAAAGTCAGTGGCAAGCCCGCTTGACACTGCTGAGTGACGACGGTTACTCGGCGAGAGCCAAGTAATATTGACAACTATCAAGAACGATAAATAATGAAATGTGTGTAGCTCAATGAGTTACACCCATTTTTATTTTGGTTAATCTTTGTACTTTGTATAATTACCGATTTCTTCCGATATTTATCTTATGTTTGATTAGGTGGAATAAAAGTAATGGTTGTAAGTATCAGTCCGTATTCTCCAAAACAAACAAAAACAATGGGAAAATTTTGATGATTAGAAGAAAAGTAGTATCTTTACAGCAACATACTCACCCCGCTTCCCATAAGAACAGCGCGCTCAGGGTGGGTCTTTTTGTTTATAGACATGGCTAAAATTGCGTATCAAAAACAGATAAAATCATTTGATGACCAAATAAGCATCCTGAGAAGCAGAGGTATGGTAATCAAAGATGAGGCGCGCGCAAAACAGATTTTGCAGAATATCAGCTATTATCGTCTCAGTGGCTATTGGTATCCACTCTTGGCTGATAAACAATGTCATCTGTTTAAGTCAAGGCAAGAAAGGAAAGAAGGTACCTGCCATTGACCTGAACCGAGCACAGTTGTTTGCGTGTGTCCATCACGATTCAAAGTCTGGCATCCCTCATCTTCATATTCTGATCAATCGCATTGACCTTGATGGCAATCTGATGACAAACCGTTTTATCGGTAATCGTTGCACTATGGCTGCCCACACCATCAATGTTGAAGAGGGTTGGGAATTGCCCGAAGACATTCACAAGGCTAATGTCAAAGAGATTACGGATGCGTGTTACAAGGTGCTTTCAGAAATGCAAGCTTACTCCTGGAACGACTATGTTGACAGAATCAAGGCTCTTGGTTATGACGTGAAGGTTCAGGAGGACAAAGACGGAGTTAAACATGGGTACACCATCATGAAGGGTAACTCTCGATACAAGTCTTCTATACTTGGTGTTGGTCGTGACCTTATGCTGAAGAATCTGAGAGGCACTTGGTTGAAATTCCACAAGGCTAATCAGGTGACGGTTGGCAGTACCGACACTGGCATGGGCATGGCAAAGCCGGTATCGAAACCTGTTGTACCAGAGCAAAGTGCAAATGTGCAAGGCGAATCAAGCCAGTCTTCAACTCAGTCGTCTGGCACCAAGGAAACACGTGCTTACGTTCTTTGGGACAACAACGGTAAGGAACAAAAGACCTATGTTTCTGACCACATCTACAATGTCATCAAGGATGCTGTTGAACCTGTCAATGATAGTACCGAGGCTCTTGAAAATTGCATCAAGACAGCCATCCTTCTGTTCGCTGGCTATGTCGATGGTGCAACCCGAATTGCTGAATCATGTGGTGGCGGTGGCAGTCTTGGCAGTGGTTGGGGACGTGACAAGAACGAGAAAGACGATGACTGGGCTCGTCGCTGTGCCAAGAAAGCGAGCTGGCTCTGCAAGCCTGTTGTTAAACTCAAACGTTAAACCTAAAATTGTAAGATATGGCTAAGGATATTACAAAACTTGTTGCCAAGATCGAGCAGAAGCAGGAAGTCAAGGAGGAGGTTACCAACTTTGACGAACAGCTTAAAACGCTTAGATTGGCGGTGACTAATCTGATTACCTGTGCTGACAATGTTAGACTTGCCAGTTTAGAGGTTCCTGTGCTTTTAGCATCTTTCAATGCGGCCAAAGATATTGTTGACAATGCTGTCGATGGCATCTGCAATGCTATCACTCGTGCTCATCAGACTCCTGTAAAGGTTGACTTTACGGACGAGAGCAAGAGTTATCTGGAGGCTGCTCACCAGAAGCTAATCGCGAATGAGAATGTGTTTATCAAGAACCATGAGGCAAAGGTTGATAATAGCCTTAAAGCCTTGGGAAACAAGGTTGAGAAAGTAATGAATGGCTACAAAGGTATATTCATTGACAAGAAGACCTTCAACATCTACTTCTGGTTATTTATCGTCATCATGGAGATAGCTTTGTGCTCTACGATTTTACTCATTTGCTATGTGGTAAAGTTTGGTTGGCTATAAAGCATTAGTTGAGTCAGTTGTTATTTTGGATTACGAGACAGCCCCATCCGTGAGGACAGGGCTGTTTTATTGTACCATACAAATTAGTCACTTTCAATAATTTTACATGTCAAGAATGAACACTTTTGGTTTATTCCGTATATTGTAATTGTCATCTAACATTGCTGCATTTGAAAACACAATGCTATCATGCTTCTCTGTTCCAAAAGCATCATGGGCATGACCAAACAAATGATACTTAGGCATAACTTCTTGTACTCTGTTTCTTAAAGGTGCATTTCCCCAATGGATTCCTGACGATTCATCAAGTATCATTACTGGTGGTTCATGTGTAACAAGTACGTCGGTATCGTTTGGAATGAACTTTTCTGAATGATTGTATGCCAATCCAAAGAAGCGAATACCCTCTATTTCACAACTTCTGTCTTGAAGGAAATGAACATTGTCGGGAAGGTCTTCTATACCTTCAGCATCCCATAGACACAAATCATGATTTCCGGTGACGAATATCTTGTGCTTGTAAGGCAATTCTATAAACCAATTCAAGAAGTCAAGAACCTCTTCCTCTGTGCCTTGTTCCGTGAAGTCGCCACAATGCACAATAACATCAGCAGTTGGCAGGTATGTTAGTTGCTGATGCTTAGTGTGAGTGTCGGATATTTGAAGAATCTTCATTTATTTTTCTATCACCTTATTTGAAGTGCCGTCGGAATATAGTATAATATTCACTCCTTTTTGTGGACTATTCAATTTTACTCCGTTCGCATCATAACGAGCGACTTCTCTTCTGTTAGCCAATGACTTATCTGTCTTTATCATCTGTATAGCATTTGCTTTGCTATCATACTCATAGACAAAATAATGATAGTAACCAGGCTCTACCTCCTTTGAAGACAATTCATATTCTACAGTACTATAGGTATCACAATCTTTAATAACGTTCTTTGGATACATATAGTATGCTGTCACAATTAAATATGTCTTATCTTTAACATCTATTGCTTGGCAATAACCACTACTTATGTAATATGGTGGATCTATTCTGCACAAAATATTACCATCCCAATCAACCAAATTGAATTCTGTTGTTAAGGCAGTATATTGATGACTTACTCGACTTAATTGTCCTGCTATACCTGTATAGCTATCACTAAAAGTCGAAACAGAGTGAGACCTAAGAAACTGTTGATTTACACCCCTTAGATAATATAAAGTTTTAGCCTCTCCATTATAGAATTTGTTATAATTGTCAGTCCAAATATTATAGGAATATTTTGCCGATTTGTTTGGATAGTCAGCTTTCTCCCAGGCAGTGGTAGTATATGTTTTTCTATTGCTGTCATATTGATAGCTTCTGGTCAAGTAATAATAACCAGTATTAAGTTCCTCTTGTCCTGCATTGTGAATTTCCAGCGTGGTCCATTTTTCGTCATACACATTGCTTATGCCGTTTCCATAGCCTAAGATTTTGGTCTGTCCATCAACTGATTGAAAATTGTAGAATGCTCTTTCTGTCTCAGGAACTATCGTCTTAAATACCTGATCAATGACTGACTGAGCATGTGCAATCGTGGTGCAAAAGAGAGCCAATAAAATTATTCTTATTTTCATTTTCGTTCTATATTAAAGTAGAATATTTCAAGCAACACGTTATAGATCATAGAGTTCACGCACTCGTTCATCCAAATTATAGTTTCTGAATACACCTTGATATGTTAGTATATTCTTTCCCACTTTAAATGTTTGTGGTTGTGATTCTATTTCTTCTAACGCATCTACAAGTTGCTTGTGTATGTCTTCATAATCTCCGAAGAAGTCATTCGGCTTGTATATGGCTGGACGGAAATCATATAATATTTCTCCAAGATAAATGAGTTCTCTCTCATCTTTGCAATTCTTCATTCCCAGGTAGTGTGATACCATTTGTTTGATACCTTGCCAATAACGAGCTGGTCGTTTGTTATTGGTCTGAACCAATGTTATTTCATCACTTCCAATGTTAATATCCAAATTTTCTATCTTGCCTTGCAGCTTAGAGTATATAGAATTATAATCATCAGTATATGAAAAAGATGCGTTTCCCCTTTGATTGACATACTCTGAGAATTTGGACTCTAAATATAATGAGACAGACTTACCTTCATATGTTCCAGTAAGCTTTACGTCAATATGGGATGAATAATTCCTGCCCCTTATATTCTTTCCGATGATGTTAGACACTTCAAATTCACTCGTTGTAAACTTGCATGTCTTGCCTTCAATTTCTACAGAAAGAGGATTCTCTTCACTGACATTGTAAAAACACAGTAAGGCAAGGAGTGAAGATGAGTGGAAAACGTTGAGTTCATTCCATTCCTGGCCTGCTCCATTTATAGCTTGGTTAAACTTTTCGTCAAAAGATTCATTGGTGATTCCAAAGACTTCCTTTATTGTCTGAAGCAAACACTTCTTGTATTCTTCTGTATTGGATGGTTTCATTCCAACTTCAAAACAAAAAGAGTTTTCCGAAACAGTGTTCCGAAAGGGTGTATTCACAATCCGACCTTCCTTTTTTAGTCTTTGAAACAGGTCGATCTTTTCAAAATAATTTGAATAGATGATATTTGCCATGTCTTAAATATTATAGTTCGGCATCTGCCTCTTTATGTATGCAGATAACTTCCTTTGGTTTAAATGTTTTAATTACTTTCTCGATTGTCTGGCGGTCGGCATGACCAGAGGTGTGTATGTCCACAACATTGTGGAACATGTCACGGAACTCTTTGTACTTAGGATTAGCCCTCACCTGCTCAGGATCCTTGTAGTAACCATCCCATGATGAGTAGATGAGAAGTGTTTCTTCCTGGGGCAGCTTGTCGAGCAATCCTTTTACACGTTCCATTTGCGATGTACCTACTACCATTGTCATACCAGTCTGCTTCAGTTTCTTCAGCAGTCGATCATTGTAGAATAATGGCTCGAATGAGAACAAACCTTTTGATGCTTTTGCTTCGCGCTCTGTGAAGTATGCCATCGTCTTCTTCATAAACATAGACCAAATGCATAGTGGTTTGGCTGCATCGATAGAAGCTTGGTTAATAGCAGCCAGTCTTTCTATGTCAGTGGCAGATGCAAGGACAAAGACATACTTGAAGGCTTTCATCACATTCTGCATTTTGTACGATACAATATGCTCATGGATGCACTTGTCTTCACGTTTGAGCATCGTACCCTCTGTGATAAGCACATCGATGTCAGTGGCATATTTCTTCAATGTCGGAATCAGTCCTTTACCCATGTAGCCATGCTCGCGATAGTCGCCCATGTGCCAGATGCGCTTGCCCTCTGCTTCGATGAGGAACATGTGGGAATCATAGATGCTATGGCAGTTAAAGAAAGGTGTAACCTTGATCTCGCCAATGCAGATGCTTTCTGGAACTTTGCGTGGTGAAGTACGCTGCCATACCTCAATCTTGTTGAGCAACTTACATTTGTTATCAGCAGATATGAGCCTATTCAAAGCGTCGCTATACTCCTGAGAATCACATTCGTTTTCAAGGAGTTCATTGACTTTTAAGTCTGCGCCCTCGTAAAGAACATCGTACTTTATCTCCAGTAATCCTTTGGTTCCTTCGCTCATGTACTGGGGAACATCTTCAGGAATGTATTCAAACAATCCGACGTGATCCTCATGCCCATGTGTGTAGAATACAGCTTCATGCTGTTTCTTGTTCTGAGCAAATATCTGTGTCACCAACACTTCGTCCTCTTCGGGAGTTGTTGGCTCGCCATTCCCTGGCAAGTTCTGGCCGAAGTCTATAAACACACGAGAAGTTTCTGTGGAAATCTCTGTGATGCAACCTCCAATCTGGTCAAGTCCTCTATGTACTTTTATATTCATGTTGCGAATTGTTATTTAGTCAGCTACTGTCTCAAGCCTTGCTATAGACCTGTCTCTAAGTTGCTTAACTCTTTTGGTTGTTAGATTCATGTTTTGACCGATTTCTTCAAGTGACTCTGGTGAATCAATGAGACCGAACCATTCAGTCAGAATCTCCTTGTCACGTTCGTTGGATATTCTTGAAATCAAATCCTTTTTCTCTTCCTTCGTGAGATCAGATAGATTTAAGTCGTTCTTTGAAGTCTCAAGAAATGCGAGAATGCTCGCCCTGATGAACCAAACCGCATAAGCAATGAATTTGAAGCCTCTCTGTGGGTCAAACTTCTTTGCAGCAAGTTCAAGTCCTTTGTTGCCAGCCTCGATAAGTTCTTCCATAGTTACCCCCGTGCTGGTACAGCTTTGCAACACTTACTACGAAACGGAGGTTGCCATAAACAAGTTGAGCGAGTGCTTCTTCATCACCTTCTTTGATGCGATAGGCAAGCTCTGTTTGCTCCTCTATCGTTTGAAGTGGATGCTTATTTACTTCTACCAAATACGAATCTAAAGACTGACTAACGCGGTTTGTAATTTTCTTATTCATTGTATTATAGAATTTATGTGTCTCTATATTATTATACGAATGAGAAAGTCACAATTTGCTAAAAATAACGTTTAGTCTGCAGAAACGATGCAGAGGATGCATTGTTATTATTGAAGAGTATCAAATTTGGTGTTATACATAACTCTAAAAGTTATATTATACTTATCAAACAACCATTTGAAAGACGTCTTAATGAATTCAATTTCTTCTTCCAACTCCGCATACACAGAATAAAACTCTACATTTGTATTTTTATAGAACAAATATATAAATTGTTTGTTTTCGTCAAGACTCGTATTCGATACAATACCCATTAGATGGCAAAGGAATTGCTTTAGGTCAAACCTGGTGGTCTTTGATAAGACGTTAAAGTGATTACGGGTAAGTTGTAGTTTTACGCAATTCCCTTCACTATCAAATTCACATGCTCTATCTGCGGTATTAATCTTATAGTGTTCAAGTATTTCTTTAAATAGGCTATTGTTTATGTATTGAGACGATAGTTTGATAATAGAGTGACTACTTTCATCAAAAATTTCATGACATTTTACTTCTACAAAGGTTTCTTTCGATGTTTTGATGTACACATCCATTTGAGGAGGTGTTCCAAGAATACGATTAATTCTTAAAGGATACTCAAATTGAATTTTCTGTATTGGTTCTCCTTCAAACATCTGGATATTATGTAATTGTTTATCACGATTCTCCGTAAATGACGCAACAGCAAATCTGCTTGAAGATGCAACTGAGAAAAACTTTCCATTATCAATTTCATTACCCTTGCCATTTTTGTATGCATCAACAACGTCAGTAGGCATTGAACTGAGTAGTATTTTCCCAAAATCATCAGTAAAATATGTTTCACGTATTTTGCCATTTACCAAACGACCAAACTCTGATATGTCAGTAGATTTAATTCCAGGCAAGCATTCCTCACCGTGAAGGAACTTGTCCCTTATAGAAATGTCAAAAGATTGCTTTATGTTCATATACTCAATATCTATTTATCATTAAACTTATTTCTTTCTTTATCTCTTCGCGATATTCCGCAGGTTCTAGTACCTCTACATTAGGTCCCATTGCAAGTATCTTTGACTTCAATTCTGGAGTCAGACAGACTCTGTAGGTGAACTCAGCGAACTCGCCGTATCGTGATTTGACCTCGCTTTGAGACTTATGAAGTGGTAGCATTCGCATGTATTCCATCTGTACGCCATACACCCTTATCTTCAGATTAACGACTGGGAGATCTTCATTCACATAAATACCTACAACATTGTCATAGTATTTTCTAGGGATGAAGTCCTTTGGAAATTCAAACTTGTTAGTCGTTGTATGAAGGTCAAGAAACCTTTCCAATGCCAAATGCCTGATAGATTCCTTTTCTTTAATATAGCCAAGTACATACCATCTTCTGTTGTACACCTTCATAGAATAAGGTTGCATCGTAAGTGTTTCTCGTTGTCCCTCATAACGTTGATAGTCAATCACAAGTTCTGTATTAGTTCTCATAGACTCAACAACGGAGTCGAAGTAACCAGTACCATGAGGTATCTCTTCCAACAAAATACGGTCACGCATCATGTTAAAAGTAGAGAAATCCTGTGGAACACTATACTTACGCAATAAAAGTTGTGCATAAGGATTCTGAATTAGGATTTCTGGATTCTTTATATAATATATGTAGCCCTTGGATTTATCGCATTCAATGATAACTCCAAACATTTCCTCGATGCCTTTGCGATGTTCGTGGAAGGTGCGAATTGGCAAACCACCCATATAGGCATAAGGAGACCCCTCCCATATCTTAACAATATCCTCGAATGTGAGAGGATATTTTGAACGCTTTATAGTGTCAAGTAGCCAAATGTATCTGAGATAAGTTTTACTGATCATGATTCAAAAATTTCTGCAAATTTATCAAAATAACGGCAAAATCACGAAGAAATTGCGTTTGTTCTGCGGAAATTTTGCAGAGAAGACTGAAAAATGACCGATTTTGAAGAAATCTCATCGTATAAAGTAATAGTAATAATCATATTTATACAAAGTATGGCAAAGAAAAAGAATCAGAAGAAAGCTGAATCACATGCAAAGAAGAGTGCAGTAGAGACACTTCGCTTCCAAACACATTGGGGGCTGAAACAACTCGGGCAGCAGGATGGCAACCTATTTCACGAACTTGTTGATGCAGAGGTCAACTTCATTGCAGAACTTGACCTTGCTCAGGATTTGCTCGCTATCAAATCACTTGTTGATGGAGTAAAGCAATCCTTTGCGGTGGTTCCAACTGCAGAGAAGGGCGATTTTACGAAAAGCCCTACAGCTGTGGTTCTTGGTATTGCACATATCAATGAAATCAACAACATTGGTATTCCTCTTTCTTGGAGTGAGATGGTTGAGAAGAAGATGCTTACTATCTATTATCCTGAAGAATATCGAAACCAAATAATCGACTGGGCAAAAGCCAATGGATATAACACATCAACATATCTTGGTCGCCCTATAGTTAAGTTCAGTAAATTGTATATAATCATAGAAAGGACACGCAAATGAAAAAAAGTATTAGTAGAGAGAAGGCTGAGCAAATGCTCGAATACGTTAAAAGTATTATTGACATCGATAGTATTCCACTTGATGATGAAGCAACCTACAAATTGCTTCAGCAAGCAGACACCGATGGCATCTTCCTTTTGTACTCATAAATAATGTTATCTGTAAAGTCCTTCTCCCAGAAGGCCAAGGTTACAAACAACCCTGTGTCACAAACATACATTTTGTAGGCACCCCTGTTGGTTGTCAGCCCCATCCCTACATGCGGGTCATCGGCATGCCATGCTATGTTGACGGTCTTACTTTCCTCCATCATATGCAATATTGGTGCCAGACGTTCATTGTTGGTGTTTTCCAACACCTGTGTGGGCTGGTAGCGGCTTGAGTTCTTATATAACTGCGCAGGAATGGCGTTGAAAAGTGTAGCTGCCCTTTCGTTGGGGTCAATTTTGTTGAAGTCCTGCAGGTATAAGCGTATAATACCTCGCTTAGTCTTATCCACTTGAGAAAAATCGTGGGTTTGCAGGTATGTATTGACAGCCTGGGGCATGCCGCCAATAAGCATGTAAAGTCTGAAGTCAAGCATGAGCTTTCGGTTTACACCATCGCCCAACGACTGACTTTTTTGATACATTTCTTTAAGAAGTGGCATGGTAGCCACATCTCCCATAGCCCATCTAAATTCCTCGTAGTCCATAGGATACATATTGATAGGTTCTTCCTCGCTCGGAATCACTATACTTTCCACGTTCTTGTGAATGCTGATGAGCGAGCCTGTCTCAATGTAATCGTATCTGCCATCAGCCACCAAGTGCTTGATTGCTTGCCGTGCAACGGGATACAACTGGACTTCGTCAAAGATGATTACGGACTCACGTTCGTACAGGGCCGTACCCTCGAAAGTTTCAACGTAGCGAAGAAAAAGTCAATGTTTGAGAAATTATTGAAAACGCCTTTCTCCTCATCAGATGCCTTTGAGAAATCAATCATGATATAGCTCTTATATTCCCGTTGGGCGAACTGTCTGACAATGGTGGATTTACCGACCCGTCGGGGACCTTCTATCATTAGTGCCGTTGATCCTGCCGAGTCATGCTTCCATCTGAGCATGTCATCATAAATTTTCCGTTTAAAGATCTGCCCCTCCATATTATTTCGTTTTAGCGCAAAGTTACGCATAATAAATGTCAAAATTTTAATGACGACAATGCAGCTAATCGCAAATTTTGTCTGACTGGTTTTGCAGCTAATCGCAAATTCTATTTGAGACTTTATGCAGCTGATCGCAAATTTTATAAAACTAGGAGTGCCTTTAAAAGAAAGTTTAGTTTTTGCCTTAAAGAGAAAAAGAGAAGGAAGCCGAAGCAACCTTCTCCTCTACACTGGGATAGAGGTCCACACCGTCGAAGGTCTGATAGATCTGCCCGATGGTGCTCTTGAAAGAGTCGTCCTTCTCGTTGCCAAAAAGAGGGGAGTAACCAAACTTCTTCTTCAGCACATTGATTTCCTTCATAGCGTTCTCGTAGGTGGCGTGAAAGGTCTCCTAGCTTACTCCATAGCAGAAAAGTACGATTTTATTTTGTGTTTCGCTCGATTTACACTACCTTTGCCAGCGTTGAGTATATGTTTGCTTATGGATGCTTATTTCAGAATTTGCAGCACATTAGCAACATCGACAGGCAGATGTATGTGAATAGTTATCAGACCATTTCGAGGAGGAAAAGAAAGGTGTGCAAAATTAAGCATTTCTTTCATCCGTACAGGTCGATTCCTTTTGACCAAGGATAATAGATAAATAGGTATGAAACGTTCGCTCAACATATTGATGGCATTGATGCTCTCGCTCATGGTGGTTTACCTGAGCGTGGGTACTACCGTCACCCACTGCCTCAGCTATGGCAAGGTGACTGTGGGTACGGTGGCTGACTGTTGTGTGAAACGAAGCATGGACCATGACTGTTGTCTAGGCAAACCGGGCACACTGGTGAAGAAGCATTGCATGGATGTGAAGCAGGTGAAACTGTCGCCTACGGTCTCTATCCAACACCTGGATTTCGATGCAGCACCAGTATTTGCAGGCATCGTGTCAGCTCTTTGGCAGATGTTGCCTCATCCTGTTATCTGTAGCATTCAGAAGGCAAGATATTGGAATCAGAACGTTCCACATTCGCCTCCAAGGGCTTATCTTGCCCTCCTCAACACCCTGATTATTTGATTTTTCCATATTTGCAAATAGGTTGCAAAAGATTATTTTGACTTTTGCAACCAAGATTGTCGTATGCCTACCCTATCAGTAATGACTTAGGGTCGCATACATATATTATAATAGGTAAATAAGAAAAAAGACAATGAAGAAAACAATACCAGTGATTGGCATGGCATGCTCAGTGTGTGCTGCCAATGTGGAGCGCAAGCTCAACTCCCTTGAGGGCGTAAATTCCGCCACCGTTTCCTTGGCAGGACGCACCGCCCTTGTCGATTATGACCCGGAGAAGATTACCCTCGAAGATATGAAGCGTGAGATTTCCAATGCAGGCTACGACCTCGTCATCGAGGCAGACCGTAGTGCTGAGGAAATTAATCGCCGCGAATTTACTCTCTTGAAGCGCAAGACCCTTCTGTCCTGGTTCTTCGCCATTCTCGTGATGGCGTTCTCCATGGACTGGGTTTCGACCGGTATAGAGAACACCGCCTCTATGGGCTATGGCATGATGAGGGACAGCCACGCCTCGGCTTTCAACAACCAGATTTCCTTGATTCTCGCCCTCTTGAACATGTTGTATTGCGGTCGGATGTTCTATGTCTCGGCGTGGAAGCAACTCAAGCATCGAACCGCCAATATGGATTCTCTCGTGGCTCTGAGCACTCTCATCGCCTTTCTCTTCAGTGCCTTCAACACCTTCTTCGGAGAAATGGTATGGGGCGCAAGGGGCATCGAATGGCATGTCTACTTCGATGCCTCGGTGATGATCATCACCTTCGTTCTGACAGGAAGATGCCTGGAAGAGAAGGCGAAGGATGGCACGGCGGCAAGCATCAAACAGTTGATAGGCTTGCAACCGAAGACCGCCCGACTGGTCGCCGACGGGCAGTTGGAGGAGGTGCCAATCTCCACTATCCAACGTGGTGATGTCATCGAGGTGCGTGCAGGGGAAAAGATTCCTGTGGATGGCGTGGTAACCCAAGCCGAGAGCTTTATGACAGCTGATGCGGCATACGTGGACGAGGCGATGATTACAGGCGAACCTACCCCTGTGGCAAAGCGGGTGGGCGATGAGGTATTGTCAGGAACGATCCCGAACCAAGGCAAGCTCCGCATGAGAGCCAGACAGATAGGTGAGAACACCACCCTGGCACATATCATCAGAATGGTGCAGGAGGCACAGGGGAGCAAGGCTCCCGTACAGCGCATCGTGGATAAGGCGGCATTGGTATTTGTGCCGGTGGTGGCAGGCATCGCCTTGATTACTTTCTTGGCATGGTGGATAATCGGTGGCAATGCCTGTCTGCCTCAGGCTATCATGAGTGGCGTGGCGGTATTGGTAATCGCCTGTCCTTGTGCCATGGGTTTGGCAACGCCTACTGCCTTGATGGTGGGAATAGGAAAGGCGGCACAGAAGCAAATCCTCATCAAGGATGCCGCCGCCCTGGAAAATATCCGTAAGGTGGATGCCCTCGTCATCGACAAGACTGGCACGCTCACCATTCCTAACCAGAATGTAGACTTCACGAAAGGAGACGGATTGGATGACCTTGAGTCTCGCGAAACCCTCAAGCCTCATGCTTCCGAGGCAATGAAACTGTTAGAAAAGGAAGGCATCGAGGTGTATATGATGAGTGGTGACCGGGAAGAGGCGGCTCGCTATTGGGCAAACAAGGCTGGCATCAAGCATTATCAGAGCAAGGTGAAGTCTGACGACAAGCAAGCCATGGTCAAGAAACTCCAAGCGGAGGGCAAGCATGTGATGATGATAGGCGACGGCATCAACGACACCCAGGCATTGGCTCTTGCTGATGTCAGTATGGCGATAGGCAAGGGAACGGATGTGGCGATGGATGTGGCACAGGTCACACTGATGGACGATGACCTGATGGCGATACCTGATGCCGTGAAACTAAGCAGGAAGACGGTGGGCATGATTTGGCAGAACCTCTTCTGGGCATTCATCTACAATCTCATCTGCATCCCTCTGGCGGCAGGTGTCCTTCATCTCTTCGGCATCGATTTCCAGATTACACCGATGTGGGCAAGTGCCCTGATGGCATGTTCAAGCGTGAGTGTCGTTCTCAACTCTTTGCGATTGCGCTTCGCTTAAAGGTAGTAGGGTAAAAAAAGTAACAAACATCCGAAACCAAGATTTAAGTCTCGGATAAAAGGAGATATATTTATGTATTCAAGATATATATTGCTCAGTGCCTTGTTGGTTATTGGTGCTGAGACTTATGCAAAAAACAATAAGACAGAGGTTGCGTCTCTGTTATCATATAATGATTCTGAAGGAAACGCCCCTGCTGATTCCTCCTATCAGGATTCCATCTTCAAGGACCAGACCTTGCAAGAGGTGAAGGCGGTGGCACGCAAGCCGGGAACTGTGACTTGATGTAAAATCAGACAACCCCATAATAAACAAATTGCCCAAGATGACAACTCAAATGTTCATCTTGGGCAATTCGTTTATATGGTCAATTGAAGGTTGTATGACTTATAATCCCAAATCGCTTTCTATGTTAATATCCA
>ULOZ01013449.1_pt1 | contig 15293 bp, 10 predicted proteins | sample 1953031 | NCBI WGS metagenome assembly ULOZ01 (sample SAMEA4835616, study PRJEB28245) | human gut metagenome | biome: gut microbiome; material: fecal sample | place: Denmark | collected 2008
AAGTATCGGATCACACATTTCCATATATTTAGGAGCAGTGAGCGAGATGAGGTCTTTCTCAACGAGAGTTTTTTTGAGTCTTGTCACATTGGCGGCCGTGCCCAAGCGGTAAGTGTTCAAGACCGCTGACTGTGTGAATCCCGTGTGTACGCCATTTACCAAGGCGTGAAGAAAATTCATCTGATAGGCAGAAAGATCTTCTGTCTGCTGGATGAACAGTGGTTCACAAGCATCGAGCAGACGGTTGATACCGTATTGTACATCAGATTCCGTCACTTCTGTCTTGGTTTTCAGCCAAACAAGCCATGCCAGTTGTTGTACATAAGAAGAATACCTGTCTGTCACGGTGCAAATGGTGTGTGCAAGTCCTTCAGATATATGTTTTCCTGTTATTTTGAAACGCTCACATATGTATGCTACCCAATCCTCTTCGCTTATCTTGTTCAGATAAAACAGGTCTCCAAAGCGATAAAACGGATAGCTCTGGTCTTGGAACATTTTTTCCATCATGTGTTTCTTGCTTCCGTAGAGACAATATGAAACGTGTTTCTGTAGTTGCCATATTCCCCGTAGTTTCTTCTGAAATATCAACGAGTCGTTGAAATCGCCAATCTGCTGGAATTCATCTATGCACACTATAATCCTATAGCCTTTGGCTTGTGCTATCAATTCTGGTAGCTTCAACACGTCTTCTGTTGTACTGTTGCTTGCATTGTATTGCAAAGAGATGGAAAAGTCAGTCAAAGGGTCTTGTCCGAAACTTATCTTAGGGACAAACCTGCTTAAAAATACTTTCGTGTTTTCCATCCATTCCTCCCATTTAGTTGATGTTGCACGTACCACTGCCGTTGCAAAGGCATTGATGAAGTCTATCTCAGAGCGACAACCGAAAGCGTCAATATGTGCAATCTTTATGTCATCACTTTTAACGAGCGAGCATACCTTGTCGACAAGCGACGTCTTTCCCATACGGCGTGGAGAAATCAATATGGTGTTGATGCCATAGTTAAAGTTAGCCTTCAGTCGTTCTGTCTCTTCTTTTCTGTCAGTAAAAGTATCGCCTTCTACACGAACACCGAAAACAAATGGAGTTTCAAAGTTCTTTGCCATAACTGGATAGGATTGATGTTACGCATGCAAAGATATGAAAAAAAATAGTTTTAAACAAGGTTGTTTTAAACAAGGTTGTTTAAAAGTTGTAAATCCTCAACCTATAGCGAATATGTGCTATAGGTTGAGGATTTAATGGGATTTGATGGTATTGTATTGTTTTCAGAATACAGCAGCTGCTTTTCTGATTTCGCAAATTTAGTGAATGGTTTCCGTATACAATAGATTTTGTCTTGGCGTGATTTCTGTATCGTAAAGGATACCCCCCCAACGGTCTGATGGCCTGTTTGAAATAAAAAATCCGCAGACCAATGAGCTTGATTTGCGGATTTGTATTCATTTGTGTGTTTTGTTACCTTTTCGTATACTCTTTCTTTACATCAGACTTGTCTTGCCTTCGAGAGTGTCGTGGTTGTTGCGGAGGTCGGTCCAGTCCACTTTCTTCTTGGTGTCGATGCCATTGATGTATTTCTCGATGTTGGTGTAGCCGTCGCCGTTGCAGTCGAGGTTGGCGTCAGACGGGTCGTTGGGGTTCAGACCATTTGCAATCTCCCATTCGTCTGGCATTCCATCACCGTCGGAATCTTTCCATGCAGTGTACTTCTTGTATTTAGGGAATCCTCCCATCTGCTCGATGCTGGTAATGATTCCGTGCTTGTAAGAATCATTGTCAAGACGACGGTATTTGAAGAAGCCTTCTTCGTTCTTTGATTTGTCGGAGAGTCCCCACATATCTCCGTATGGATTCTTCTTTGGAAGTTTCTTTACGTAATAAGCCTGTCCTGTGCGAACCTCCTCAACGATGCGCTGGTCAACGATGTCGCGGCAAGGGAAAGTAGCTCCTACGTTTGACAGAACCTTATCGAAAGTCTGATCAGAAGGAATGATGGTCATGTGAGGCATGGTGAACGGTTCGTCAGAGTGCATCAGTGCTTTTACGTCATCAGGAATACCGTTAGGAAGATCCTTGTCGGCAATCTGTATGCCGCCGTCCCAGTTGTCCTTTGTTACGCGTTCGTTGCCTTCAACGATGTTGCCTGCAGCATATATTCGTCCGTATTGCGGATAATCGAAGAGTTTGTTGCTACGGCTCTCGCTCTTTACGATACGATAGCTGATAGGGCCTTCTGGAGTGAGAGGTCCTGGTTTGTAGTAGTTGTTGATGAAATTACTCATTGTAGAGTATTCACCACCATCAGCAGTACGGTGAACCCAGTTGTAGATGATGTTGTTCACGAAGTTGAACACGCCTCCCCATCCGATAGACGGGTTGCGGCCAGTGTTGTCAGCCCAGAGGTTGCGCATGAACGATGAGTTCTCTCCACCAATTGTTGATCCGAAGGCATGGTTCCATGTGTCGAGAGCCTTGGCTGATATGGTGTTCTGGATTGTTACGTTTACTGTTGGTACCTTGCGCTTTGGCTTGCCGTCATGGAGGTCAAACATGTGGCGATAGAACGAGATGTTCTCGTCCAGTCCCCACTCGCAAGAGCAGTGGTCAATCATAATGTTACCGACAGGATTGCCTCCGAAAGAGTCTTCACGGTACCATACGTGTGTGTTGCCGCGGCGGAAGCGCATGTGTCTGACGATTACGTCATGGGTGTTGACCTGGAATGACTCTCCGGAAATCTGTACACCCTCGCCAGGAGCGGTCTGTCCGGCTATGGTGATATAAGGGGCACGTACGATGATAGGAGTCTTGAGCACGATGTTTCCTGATACATTGAAGACAACGATACGTGCACCACCCTGTTCACAAGCCCAACGGAACGAGCCAGGACCGTCATCGTTGAGGTTTGTTACTGTGAGAACCTTTCCGCCACGGCCTCCGAATGTGTACATACCGCCACCCTCGGCTCCCGGGAATGCCGGAATCTTTGCCTGGCGCAGGTCGTATGGACGTGAAGCCCAAGGCACATAATGGCGTCCTTTCATAGCTTCAGCCTTGACGATAGGCCATGCAACAGCCCATGCAGAATCAGAATGGGCTGTCCAAACAGCTGTCAATGAGTCGATTTTCGCTTTTGCCTCTTGTGTGATTACGGGGTACTGTGCGTGTACCGCCTCTGAGCCGACCATGAGGGTCAGCGCAGCCAACAATAGTTTTTTGCTAATCATAATTGTTATGTTTGTTTTAATTATCCTTTTAGCTTATTTTATGACGTTGGCAACAATGATGTGTAACCATTTGCCTATACATGAAAATCCCTCTCATAGTGTTTGGGTATGAGAGGGATTAGATTATTGTTATTGCTGAATTATTTAACAAACTTCTTTCCGTTCTGGATAAGGATGCCCTTGGCATTGTTGTTTACGCGCTGACCTGCAAGGTTGTAGATAGGAGCATTGGCATTAGCCTTGTTGACAGTGATGTCGCTGATACCTGTTGTTCCGACTGTAAACTCGAAACCGTAGATACCTATCTGGCTCTTTGTGTTGAACATGTGGTAAGATTTGCCAGCCTCTACAGGGAATGAAACGTATCCGAGAACCGGACGGTTTTGTGTGATGCCGTTGGTGTGCTGCAGAACGTAGTCGTCGGCCATCTTGCCAGTGTTCAGATATTCAGCGTCGCCTGTGTCAACGCTACCCTTGAAGGCAAAGCCAGTGTTCTGGTAGAAGATGGAAACGTCGATTGTTGAAGGAGCGAGTGGCTGTTTCGTGTCGGCATCAACAATGTATGTAGGGTTTTGGTTCTTGTTGCCGTAGATGGCAACCTTGAGAGTTCCTGATTTCTTTGCAGAGAATCTGTAGTAGAGACCCTTCTGCGGCATATCCATGCCCGGTTCCCAGTATGTGCCGTACACGCGGTGTGCCGTACCGTTATCTGTTTCCTCGTCAAACTCCCAGTGGCTTATCTCCGGGTTTCCCTTGCCCATCAGATACTGTGCAAACTTTGGGTTGCATCCGTCAACAATAAGTGCATCGTTGCCGTCCACTTTGCCTTTAAGCTCCCATGCTACGGGTTCTTTGTCGCCTTCTTTCACGCCGTTTGGTGTAGAAACGGCTGTCATGGTCATGTTTTCGGTCTCAGCTGTTATAATGAAAGTCTTGAGTGTTGACGGCTTGCTCGTGTCTGGGGCATCGGCAGTGCCTCCACCGTAGATGTTTGATGTGGCTTCGCCCTGTACGACGTTCTCAAGATTATAGTCTGCAGCCTTCCACACTTCCTGTGCGTTTAAACTCATTGCGCAGAGCGCAACTGATACAAGAGTAAAAATTTTCTTCATGTTTCGTTAGTTTTTGAAGTTTAATAGATTCTTAATTTTTTCAGTCCTGCTTTTTTATGATTGTATGAAATACGCTTCAAAAGTATTGCTTATATTTTAAATATGTATATATATACACGTTTATTTAAAATCTTTTAACCGTAAAGCACACAATATATCTACATGTTAACATTGTTATCTTTGCTTGTTTGTTTGTTGCGATATTCCAATGGTGTCATGCCGAATTTCTTCTTGAAGCATTTGCCGAAATAGCTTGATTCCTTGAAGCCCACTTCATAGGCTATCTCAGAAGCGCTCTTGTCGGTGGTGACGACGAGTTTCTCCGCCTTGTCGAGACGGATTTCCCTTACGAGGTCTACGGGGGCGAGCCCCGTCAGGCTCTTCAGCTTCTTGAAGAATGCCGAACGGCTCAGTCCCACACCCTCGGCTATCGTGTCGATGTTGAAGTCATTGTTCCGTAAGTTCTCCTCTATGATAGTGCGGATGCGGTCAACGAACTGCAGGTCTTTCTTTGCCAGATGGTCCTCGTATCCGTTGCCCTTTGCGGCAGGTTCTGCACTGTTCTTTGCCTGCAGCACCATCTTGCGCTGGAATATGCTCTGTTCGCGCAACAGCTGCTGGATGCGTGTGGCAAGCATCTCGTGGCTGAAAGGTTTTGTGATGAAGGCGTTGGCACCAGTGGCGATTGCTTTCATCATGTCGTCATCGCCGTTCTTTGCTGTCAGCACTATCACCGGAACATGGCTCACGCTGAAGTCACGCCGTACTCTCTTCAGCAGTTCCACGCCATCCATACGTGGCATCATGAGGTCTGTGATGATGAGGTCGGGATGCACGTCAAGAATCTTTTCCAGAGCATCGGCACCGTCTGTAGCCGTCACCACATGATAGGAGTGGCTCAGCTGTAGCTGCAGCATCCGTCTGAGATCACTGTTGTCTTCGGCGAGCACAAGTGTAGGGCGGTACTGGTCTTCAGAATGGGTATCGTCGTTGGCGGCAGCCTTATCTGCGGCATCACTGCTGATTCCTTCCGTGTCGCCGGCGTAGGTCAGATCCTGCGGATTGATATTGTCGCCAAGCAGGATGTCGTGGTCGTCGTCTTTGAACTTCTCCTTGCTCATCGGTATTTCGAGAGTGAACGCCACTCCCTTGCCGTCGGCAAGATTCTCCGCCCATATCCTGCCATGATGCAGAGCGGTGAATTCGCGCGACAGACTGAGTCCTATTCCCGTTCCATGCTGGTGTGAGTCAGAAGATTGGGCGTTGTCTGCCATAGAGAATCTCTCGAATATCTTTTCCAATTGCTTTTCCGGAATTCCTACACCGTCGTCGCTCACTGTGATGCGGCAGATGTCGGCATCATAGTCGGCAGTCAGAGTCAAGGCGATGTTGCCGCCATGGTCGGTATATTTGAATGCGTTGCTCAGCAGGTTGTTCACTATTACGGCAATCTTCTCGGCGTCACACCAAGCCATGACGGGCTTTTCGGGCAGATTGAAAGATAGCGTGATGTTGCGGTCTTTGGCTGCGAGACGGTACTCCGTGCAGAACGCCTCTGCAATGGCATTGATGTCGGCATGAGAGAGCTGCAGACGCATCTTCTTGTTCTGCAGTTTGCGGAGGTCGAGAATCTGGTTCACGAGATGCAGCATCTTTGAAGTGTTGCGGTCGATTAGTTGCAGATATTCCTTACCCTCGCTGCTTAGCGTTTCGTGGCGTTTCAGTTCCTCGATTGGCGATTTAATGAGAGTGAGCGGTGTGCGCAGTTCGTGGCTCACGTTGGTGAAGAATCTGATTTTCAGTTCCGCCAGTCTGTCGTTGATATACACCTCGTTGCGCATCCTTATCATATATAGCGAGAGTCTGATGCCGGCAAATATGGCAAGACACAGAAGGATGAAATAGATGGTGTATGCCCACCACGTGGCCCACCATGGTGGCAGCACTGTGATGAGGATAGTGCATTCTGGTGAGTCGTCGTAGACAGACTTCACTCTGAATGTGTATTTGCCAGGCGGCACGTTGGCGTATGACGCCAGACGGCTGTTGTCGTTCAGGTGCCATTCGTTTTCATATCCGTCGAGGATGTATTTGAATGTCGTGCGGCTGTTGTCTATGAAGTTCGGAGTGGTAAACTCTATGGAGAACATGTTCTGGTCGTGGTTGAGCACTATCTCCTTGGCATATCGTGGCGACATCTCGCTGATGGCGGGGGAGAAGCTGTCGAGGCTGCGGTTCTGCACCTTGAAGTCCACGATGATGGTCTTGTAATCATGTCGTGAATCCTTATCCAGTTCGTCAGGACTGAACACTATTATTCCCTCCCTGCAGCCCATGAGAATCCTGCCGTCGGAGAGACAGATGCTGCTGTTGTCTTCCACTTTGTTGCGCATCACTCCGTCGAGGAATCCGTATGTCCTCACCGAGTGGTCGCTATCAGAGAAGCTGATGTTTGTCAGTCCGTTTTCAGTCGTCAGCCACAGGCGGTGATGGTGGTCTTCGGTCATAGTAGACACTATGTTGCCCACCATGTTGTTTTCACGCATGCTCTCAAGATGCAGCTTTCCGCTTCGTTTGTCGTAGCCCATTATCCTGTTCGTGCTGCATCCGAAGATGCTGAGCCAGATGCTTCCGTTGCTGTCTTTGAATATGGAGAATATGTCGTTGTCCACTACGGTTGGGTTGTCGCCCCGTCTGTAGTCGTTTATCGTGATGTCTTTCGGTGCCTTGAAACCGGCACCGAAAGAGAGCAGTCCGTCGGTGGTTGCCACCCATAGCGTGTGGTCGTTGTCTTCGGCTATCTGCCTCACGTTCAGATACAGGTCATTGTGAGGATATTGTTTCAGTTCATTGTTCTTGTTTATGAACACTGTCTTTCCGTTTCTGTTTGCTATGAGGTTCAGACCTCCGCCGTATGTGCATACCCAAATTCTGCCCTTTGAGTCCTGGAAGGTGTAATACACTTTGTCGTTGCTCAGCGAATAGCGGTCGTTGGCATTGTGTCTGTATGTGGTCAGTCTCATGCCCTGCTGACAGCTTTTGTCGGGAGTGGCCTTCGTCAGTCCGCCACCTTTAGATGCCAGCCAGATGTTGCCGCTGCGGTCTTCCATGATGTTGTATACGATGCCCATCGTGCCATTGTATTTCCTCACCACGCTGTTGGTCTTCATATCCACGCAGTACACGTTTCCCCGCCTTGTGCCAATCCACAGTAGTCCGTCGCGGCTCTGGTACAGGGCGCGTATTCCGTAGTTGTTGTCATTCGGGTTGGTGTCGCCGGCCAGAAGCGAGGAAAGCAGATAGGAGATATGTCGGTGTGGGAAGCGCACCTTGAACAGGCCGCTGTTTGTAGACGAGAGCCATAGCAGTCCGTCTCTGTCGATATTGATATCAGAGAATGACGGACTCTCTTGTTCATTCAAGAACGTAGGAGTGAGCTGTTGGGTGAATGTTGATGTCAGCATATTGTCTATGCTGCCCATCCGTTTCGTTATCCTGTCATAGCGCCACACCTTTCCGTTGCGCAGCAGTACGAAGAGTCCGTTGTCGCCGGCATCGCAGAATTTCACGGCATCCAGCGTTGTTTCCATCGGTGTGGCAAAATGTTCGGTTGCCTTTGTCTTTGGGTCAAACATGGTCAGTCCGTCGGCGAGACCATATATCCAGAGCTTCCCTTCCTTGTCGGCGAAAGCCGTTTCTGCCTTTGTCTTTATGGCGGAAACCAGTTTCCCGTTCACGTCATAAATGCCGTCGGCAGTAGAGAGATACGTTTGGGTTCCTATCGTAGTGATGGTGTTTATGGGCGATGTAGAGGTGGTGCGTATGATGCGTGTCTGTCCCGTCTTCATGCTGATGGATATGGCATAGCCATTCGCCGTGCCAATCATCACCAAGCCGTTCCCGATGCCGAAACATGTGGCCTTCATGCCTCTGCCCGGTCGGGAGATCATCCTTTTGCCTTTGAGAGATTTGGGTTTTGATATTGTGGCTACCTCGAAGTTAGGTCCCAGCCAGAATATGTAGTCAGCCGTCTCGCCCACCACGTTGTGCTTGAGTCTCATCGTCGTCCTGTCGATGTCGTGGCGTGAGTTGTATATGGGCTTGATAGCGGGGTTGTTTTCCTTGTCTGTGAAGACCTCATATAGGCACTTGTCGCGTGTGTATAGCAGCGTGTTGCCGTTGTCCATCGCCTGTACTTTTATCACCCTCATGTTCTTCGACACGCCTTTCAGTTCCGAATACATGTCATTGAAGCGTTCGGTGGTCTTGTCGAATCGGAAGAGTCGGTTGTCTGTGGTCCTTATCCAGAGGTTGTTTCTGTTGTCCTCCACGATTGTGATGACCTTGCGTGGCGGTATGTCCGACTTGGTGTCGCGTCGGGTGGCATATTGCGTGAATTTCGTTCCGTCATACGACATCAGTCCGTACCATGTGCCGAGCCATAGCAGTCCGTCGCGGTCTCTGAGAGATCCATAGACGGCAGTGGATGGCAGTCCGTTTTCGGTGGAGTATCTATCCACTGTCATGTCCGTAGCCTGTGCTTTAGTATGCAACGGCAGGATAAGCAATGAGAATATTGCCAATATTATGGTTTTCATGATGATTCCTCTTGTAGTTGTTTGTCAGTAGTCTTATTACTCTGTGGCCACCATCAAAACGGTCATTATGCCGTTTTTATGTAGTCATTCCATGATGACCGATTCGGCTCCAAAGTTACGGCATTTCTTCAAAATATAAAAAGAAAGGCAGGAATATTCGCATATTCCCACCTTCTTTTATTAGTATTTCTCCTCCATACGGTATCAGGCTGTGAATAATGTGTCTTTTTCAGACCAGTCCTGACATCCGGTTGGGGCTGCTATGTTTGTATCCTGAAAAACGATAATTGGTATAGAGTTGTAATATAAATTTCATTCTTGTCATGCGTCGGACTTCAATGCAAACAGGATTCGCATTTTCAAGTCCGCCTTTTCTTTTTTCGACAGAGGTACTGTTGTTCCTATGCCGCTTTGTGGCATTGTCTGTCGTTTCCCGTATTGTGTGTACTTGTCAGTCATATTCTTCAGTCGAGTCTTAAATGAGCAGTATTATTTCAATGTTTTTACGCTTATAAGACGAGGATTTTATGACTATGTACTCATATACTGAGATATTTTTTGAGAGAAATCGACAAGTATGTCAGTCTGCAGTCCGCTCAATTGTTCTCGGCAGCCATTTCTCTCATACGGCTAAGGCTGCGGTGCATCAGGTTGCGCACAGACTGGTAGCTGATGCCCATTATCTGGCAGATGTCGTCGTATTTGCGACGCTCTATATAATATAGGTGTACAATCTGCTGCTGGCGTGGCGACAGGTTGTGGATGTATTGTTCCATTGCCTCGTTACGCCTCTTCTCCTCTTCCATCTTCTCGAAGTCGTATGAATTATTCTGTTCGGCAAGTCGGCGGGTGTTGTAGTCGGTTATCTCCTCGTCTGACAGGCGCACCTGGCGGCGGAACTCGTCGTTGATGCGGTTTCGGAGCGAGACATAGAGATAAGACTCGATGTTGCACACCTTGTCTAATGTTTCTTTCTTGTTGAACAGTTTTACGAATACGTCCTGTATGCAGTCCTTGATGAGCTCGCGGTCTGATGTGAATTTAGATCCGAACGAGAACAGACTGTCCACGTGTTTGTCGTAGAGTTGCGAAAAGTTTACCATAGTTTGATAAGAAATACTGCTTTATAATGTTCCCACTCATAGCGGGAGAGTTTGTTTTAGAGTTTTATAGATTTGTTGTTGCAAAGATACTAATTGTAAAGACACAATTGTTTTATATCAAGTCTGTTTTTATGGTAATAATTGGTTTTTCTATAAAAAAAACAGGTATTGCACTTCATTTTGCAATACCCGTTAATCAATTCGTTATGTTTCGCTGACGTTATGTCATTCGGTTTTCAATGTTTTTTCTCATATCTTTTCTATCCAGTACACCTGTTCCGCCTTGCTTTCAGTCAGTGTGTAGCTTCCGTTGATGGCTGCTTTCTTTGCCACAGACCTTATGCTGCCGCTGGTTTTGTCTATGCAGAATATGTTGTAGCGCCCAGTGGAGACAGTCAGACAGAGAGGTTTGTCGGTATGGCTGTAAACCACATAGCCAATGCCATCGTCACCTATCATATCATAAGCCCCCGATGCAGTCTGGTTGTTGTCCACTACTTTCATCTTGGCAACGTCGGATAGGAATTTCTGGTCGTCTACCGGTATGTTTGGCAGTGATCCGCCGGCCATCAGTATAGCCCAGCCATACTGCGGATATTGCTGTGCGAATAGTGTTACCGCTTTGTCAGGGAACATACTTGTGTATTCTCTTACTGCCCGGTATGCTTCCTTGTATCCGGTCTTTCCCACTTTCATCTTTCTCATGAACTGTCTTGGTGCCATGTTCTTGCCGGCAGGAGGAGCCCAAAGACCGGTGGTGTTGTAGTGCCAGTAGCGTATGTCGATGATGTCGACAACCTTTGAGAGCTGCGGGTCGGCGAGAATGGAGTCCTGTGCGTCTTTAGTGCAGCTTAGGGCAATCATGGGGTGTCTGCCCGTTTCCTTTTCCCATTTCGCTATAGTCTCCAGCCAGAAGCGTGTGAAATGTAGCGGTCCGGTGTATTCCTCGCTGATGAGCTGCACGGCGTTGTCGTTGTCTTTCAGTTGGTCGAGACACATGCGGATATATCCTTCGTGCAGTGGGCGCAGGGCAGGGTCCTGTTCGTTGTAGAACTGTTCTGCCATGAACACTCTCTTGTCGCCGGCAAAAGGTACAGGTTCTGGAAAGCTCGTGCCGTTCACATTGTTCACCGGTCGCCATGGAGCGTCCACCCAGTGGGCGCCAGCCTCGATGATGTTGTGCTGGAAATAGTTCTGGTTGAACAGCAGCATTCCCACCTTGGCGGCAGCCTGTGCGAAGTCGCGTTCCCTCTGCCAGTACCATAGGTTTGGTTTTGTCAGGTCATACAGACTCAGTCCGTCCCACGCCCTGCCCTTGCCGCAGCGGGTGAAAGGCTGTTCGTAGAATGGAGCGCTGACGTCGCCGTCGGCTCTCTTCACTCTTTCGTGGTCGATGCGGCGCAGGTCATACCATAGTCCGTAATGGTTGTCGAGCATGGCATATCCGTTGTCTTTCAAGAATGTCACCACAGAGTCGATGCGGTCTGTCCATCCTGTGCCCTCCCTTCCGGGCACGAATCTCGTTATGGCAGGTTTGGCACCCTTTGCCACGAAGTTGTCTTTCGTCCTTCCGTTCCACCAAGGTATGGCATATCGGTTGCCGACGATGAGTCTGCCGTCGTATGTCATCTTTCCGTTTGAAATGGCAAAAGCCTTGTTGATGGTTTTCTCGTCGCTGCCCTTCAGTGATTTGCCGTGGGTGTTTGTTGACTTTATGTCGTTGATGTTCTTGAGTCCGTTTGCCGAGATGCTTGCAGTGTATGGTATGGAGTCAGTCCACATCTCTATCGTCACTCGTGGTGTGGTAACCGATTCCATGGCGAGCCTCTGTGCCACCTCTATTGTAGGACTGCTCGATGCTGTGATGTTCCTGTTATATACATAACCGTTGTTGCCTTTGTCACCCACACGCTTTTGCAGCTGGTCGTAGAAGAGGCTTCGCGGGGTCACGGCGTCGTTGCTGCCGCTCCATTCCCCGTTGCCGGTCATCGTGCCCCAGCAGGCGTTGGCGCTCGAACGGTTGTCTTTGTCAGGAGAATAGCAGTAGAGCGTTGATGCCGTACACTGCCACATCATGCTGTTTGCCGTGTTCCATCCCGTTCCCATCTGCCAGTTTTCGAGATTGCGGAACGAGAGGTCGCCTCCCTCGATGTTCACCACGTCGAACAGTAGTCCCGGTGCCCATGAACCCACGCTGCCGCTGAAGCTCAGAGCCCCTTCGGCATCGCATTGCACGAAGGCGTTAGGTCCGGGAGCAGCGAAGTCGGCTGAAAAATCATGAAATCCCTCTTTCGACACGCATCGCTGGAAGAGATTCTGTTCGCCCCTCGTCAGGAACACCCTTCTGCGCCAGCCTCCGATTTCCGACACCGGTTCGCTCGCTATGCAGTCTTCAACAGTGATACGCCTTGTCTGCCTCTGCAGGTTCACGGCGCTGCCGGCAAAGTGAAGAAAATCCGTGCGTCTCACCCAGCAGTCGCCGGCATTGTTCATCCATACCCCGTCCCAGCAGTGGTCCTCATCCTTCGGGTTCCAGTCGTTGTGCTGAGAGGCGAGCGTCATGTTCTCCACACCACATTCCGTTATCTCCCCCTTATTATAAGAGGTGATGACCATAGCCCTTCCGTATTTCTGGTCTATAGCCATCGTGATGGGGGCATCGAGGGTTATTACGTTTCCTTTTACGCTCTCCACAGTCCTTGTCCACTTCATGTCGATGTCGGATGGTTTCCATCCCGTGTAGTCGAGTCCTCCGCCAAAGTCATTGCATCCCAGACTCTCTATCCATTCCTTGGTAGACGGTCTGAAAACCATTATCCTTTCGCCAACTTTGATTCCGGCAGTGGAGGAGAGCGTGATGTTCAGGCTTCCGGCAGCCAGTTTCTGGTCAGCCACCATTATCGTGTCACCTTTTGTCATTGCGCTTTGTCCCTCGATATATACGAGGGCGCCGCGGTCGGTGCCACGCTTCACGAGCTTCGTCTTCCGTTTTCCCATACCTCTCAATACCACTCCCGATGCACTGATTCTCAACGGTTTGTCGAGATAGAACGTGCCTTCGCCGATAAGCACCGTGCCACGGTGTCCCTGCTTGTCTGCCTTCAGTCGCGACACGTAGTCGATGGCGCGTTGCAGACGGAGGCTGGCATCGGTATCGTCGGATTGACAATCCACGAACACGGCATTCCTCACATCGGGAATACCGCCCACAGAGGCATGGTAGCCACAAGTGGAGTAGTCCATTGGGATGAATACGCTTTTCTTCTTCCCTCCCGCCGCGGCACTCAGCGTAGCGCACAGAATAGTGGTGGTCAGGATGGTCCTCGTTATTTTCATTATCGTATTTGGAATTTTGTTGTTGTCATTTCATTGTCGGATTTGTATGGCGGCAGTGTTCTGTCACCTTAAGATTCAGACGCTCTTTGCGCCTTATTGTAACCTGTCTCCGCACTTGAACCTGTATGTATTTTATAAGTGCCTGTAAATTAAAAGGAACTTTACGACATCAAGCGTAAATGATACCATAAAGCTCCCTTTGCTTACAAGAAATCAATCTTGCATTGTTTTATATCAGAAAATGAATTGTTTGCTGTAAATTAGTGATTTACATCCATTAACTTGGATTTGGCGGTTTCAATGGCTGTAAGTTTCAATTCATCTTCATCCCCCAAAGCATCCAAAACCTTGTCGGCAACCCAAAGGGTGAGCATTTCCTTTTCGTCCACTTTGAAATATGTTGCCATTTGAATTACTTGGCTTCTCTTTGCTCGCCTGTCCCCACGTTCAATCTTACTGAACATGGGTGTGTCTATTTCTAAGTATGCAGCCACTTGACGCTGCAATACTCCTTGTTCGTCTCTTAGAGACCTTATCTTGTTTCCTAATAACATATCCTTTGCATTTTAAGTTCATCTAAATCGGTCAGCTTTTCGACCAAATCCTTGATAATCGGTCGGCTTCGCTATAAAATCCGTCGAATTTCGACGGATTGGTACGAGTTATGACGGATTTACAACGACTCTTTCGCTATAATTATGACGAATCCGCTATAATCCGTCGAATTTCGCTATATTTGAGGAACGATATACCAAGTTCGTCCTTCCGCTTTTATTATACCCTCCTTACTCATGCTTTTGAGCAAATCTCCAAGCATACGAATTTGCTGTTCTTCAGTTTTATTCCGTGGCAGCACATCCTTCAGATATTCGTATATACTATCTCGCTTGGCACCTTCACTGCCAGCATTGCCGAGATATTGTAGAACCATTTGACGCAACCTCTCCTTATCCAATCCTTTTGCCTTTGTGTAAGAAGGCAGTTGATGCGTGTTCTTGGCAATGCTAAGAGAAATGTCTTGTCCTTAACACCAATCACAAGATGTCCTCCCTCCATGTTGGCGATAGCCGACACGTAGGAGATCACATCATTTTTCTCATCTCCACAGAACGAGTTCTTCAGATTCTTAAATTCCTTCCATTCACAGCGAGCATTCTCTTGTGGGTATTTGCGGAGGAGGTATTGTTGTAGTTCGAATTCTGTCATTGTAATTTACCTTTAGAAAGCATAGAATTTCTCTTGCATTTTCTCTTTGAGATTGAACTTCTTAGTGGTGTCCAAAGCACGCTCAATGCAGATAAACTTCTTGTCTGTATGCTGCATGAAGTATTCTACAGTTTCATCATTGAGATTTGCATCCACGGTGATGTATGCTTCCTTTTCTCCATCTGTTGCCCAATAAACAGTGTTTTGGGTAAAACGGTCTTGCTTTTCCAGTTTATAGGTGAGCATAAAACCTTGCTTGATAAGAATCTCAGTTATGAGTTCTTCATCATTAAATGCAAGATTGAGTTGCCACTCTTTTTCCTTGATATAATCATGGAAAAGGGCAAGATTCTCCTCCTCGTTCTTTGTAGGGTCTGGCGCAAAGTCGGTTCTGGGGAAACTTGACTTTGACAAGGTGAAGACTTTGAAGCCTAACTGTTTAAGCTGCTGCTTGTATTCCTCATCAAGGATTTTTCCTTCGCTTTCTTTCTGATACTTTTCTACTACTGCTTTATTGCGGGCAATGGTTATTTCGCTGATAGTTTTGTAGCCAGCACGGCGAGCATTGCTGTTTTCATCCGTCAACTGAGGTATTTGTACCAAGATGAACTTACGATGGCCGCCATCTTTTATATTTTGATTCATTACGGCATGGCCTGTCGTTCCTGAACCCGGTAACTACTCAGGTAGGTTTGCCATACTCCCCC
>ULOZ01000335.1_pt1 | contig 15137 bp, 10 predicted proteins | sample 1953031 | NCBI WGS metagenome assembly ULOZ01 (sample SAMEA4835616, study PRJEB28245) | human gut metagenome | biome: gut microbiome; material: fecal sample | place: Denmark | collected 2008
TGTCTTGTAGTATGTCTTCCACGGCCTATTCTGCTGACTTCTCCTGTCTGGCTGACTTCCTGTTCATCTTCCATACCTGGTATAAGAAGATTAGTAAGTGTTGATTTACCGACTCCGGACGGACCTGCAAGCACGGTAGTCTTTCCATTAAGTATATCCCTTACCTTTTCAATTCCCGAATTATTCTTTGCACTTATAAATATGCATTCACAGCCGCAACCTTCATATTTCTTTCTCAGGCTTTCCTTATATTCATCATCTGACAGTTCTTCTTTATTAAAGCACACAACTGTCGGAACGCTCTGATAATTCATCATAAGAATAAATTTATCAAGCAGATTAAAATTAGGTTCAGGTGTTTTAACCGCAAATATAACCATAGCCTGATCTATATTGGCAGATGCCGGTCTTATTAATTCATTCTTTCTTGGCAGGATATCCACCACATTTCCTTTGAAATTATCCTTATCAATAACCTCAATCTCCACATTATCACCAACCAGCGGCTTAATGTGACGATTTCTGAATATTCCTTTTGCCTTACATTCATAAATACCGCTGGCTTCTACATGTATATAGTAGAAACCAGCGATACCCTTAATTATCTTTCCCTGCATATAAATAATTATACCTTATTAATTCTGTGCTGCTGTAGTTGTAGTAGACTGCTCTGCCTGTGTTGTTGCTTGTGTAGCTTTTGTTGGCTCTGCAGCCTTTGTTGTCTCCTGCTGCTTATGGCTTACTGTAATAGTTACTGTTGTTCCCTCTGGAATTGAAGTTCCTTCTGAATAATCACTAGAAACAACATAACCATATGTTCCACTTGTTGTTGTATAAGAAACATTTGCCTTAAGTCCATTATTCTCAAGCCACTGTCTTGCTTCAGACTCTGTCTTGCCTATAAGATTAGCCATTGTTACATTCTTGATTTCTTTTCCACGGCTTACTGTAATAGTTACAGTTGAACCTCCTGCAACACTTCCTGATGGGGATGCCTTAATAACTTTGCCGCTTTCAACTGTACTGCTGTACTGATAATCTATTGAAACAACAAATCCATCTGCCTCAAGTGTACTCTTAGCCTCGTCTTCTGTCTTTCCTGTAACTGATGGTACTGTCTTATTCTTAACTTCTTTTCCACCACTTACAGTAATAATAATCTGTGTATTCTTATCAACTTTCTTTCCTGCTGCAGTACCCTGTGAAATAACCTTTCCTTCTGCAACAGAATCAGAACTCTGCATCACAGCCTTATATCCTAAGCCGACTTCATTAAGTGCCTGAATAGCTTCCTCTTTATCCATTCCCTCAACCTTAGGTACAGTAACCTTATTCTTATCTGACGCTTTTGTTGTTGTCTGTTCTGTAACACTCTCTGTTGTCTGTGTAGTTCCATTATCTTTATTAGACTTTGTACTTCCAACAAGTTTAACTATAATAAATATCGTAACAATAAGAATAATAACAGCAATTCCAATTCCTATTATCTTCATAATAAGGTCTAACTTATCATTATCCTCATCATCAATATCGGAATCATCATTGTCGTCCTCAAGTTCTTCCTGATTATTATTTCCCTCTAAATCATTATCATCATCCATGTCATTAAAGAACTCTTCTTCATCTTTAAGAAGGTCATCATCTGCATTTTCTGATGATGCTTCTGTATCAGACGCACCTGACACAACTGCCGCTGTACCTGATGCACCATAGGAAGGTGCCATTACAACAAAATCATCATCAGGCATAACAAGTGATTTCTTTAAATCTGTTATAAGCTCAGCTGCTGACTGATATCTTCTGTCTGGTTTTTTCTGTGTAAGCTTAAGAACTATCTTATCTATACTTACCGGTATATCATTAGCAACTGTAGATGGTGCAGGTATTTCATCCTGAATATGCTGTACTGCAACTGCAACCGTAGAATCACCATCGAAAGGTACCGTACCTGTAAGCATTTCAAATATAGTAATACCAAGTGAATATAAATCACTTCTTGCATCAGAATATCCGCCTCTTGCCTGTTCTGGTGAAATATAATGAACAGAACCCATAGTTGATGACGAATTAATTGTGCTTGATGACGCAACCTTGGCAATTCCGAAGTCTGTGACCTTAACCTTGCCTTCTTTAGATATAATAATGTTCTGAGGCTTGATATCCCTGTGAACAATATGATGCTTATGTGCTGCATCAAGACCATTAGCAACCTGAATTGCTATGCTTACTGCTTCTTTGAATGGAAGCTTTCCACGCTTCTCAATGTACTTCTTAAGAGTTATTCCTTCTACAAGTTCCATTACAATATAGTATATTCCGTTCTCATCACCGACATCATATACATTAACTACATTAGGATGTGTGAATCCTGCTACAGACTGCGCCTCTGCCCTGAATTTAGATACAAATGTCTTATCTTCACTAAACTCAGATTTCATAACCTTGATAGCAACAAATCTGTTGAGCTTATGGCACTTTGCCTTATAAACATCAGACATACCGCCAGTACCAATCTGCTCAATTATTTCATATCTGTCTGCTAAAAACATTCCTTTTCTTAACATATATATTATTCCTTCCACTACAGCTCTACAATTATAACTGAAATATTATCTTTACCACCATTCTCATTAGCTCTGTCAACCAGCTCCCCAGCTGCCTTTTCTATATCGGCATGCTTCTTTACAATGCTTAAGATATCATTATCTTCAAGCATGTTAGTCAATCCGTCAGAACACATAAGAATTTTACTGTCTGCTTTAAGATCAATAGAAAACATTTCAGGCTCTACCTGTTCTTCTCCACCTATTGCTCTTGTTATGACATTCTTCTTTTCATGGGTTCTTGCCTCGCTCCTGCTCAGCTGTCCGGCAAGCACCATTTCTTCAACTAATGAGTGGTCTCTTGTTATCTGGGTAATATTATCATCTATAACATACAACCTGCTATCACCTACATTTGCAACTCTTAATACATTGTCAAATATACTCGCAATAACCAGTGTTGTTCCCATTCCATAATACTCTTCCGATTCAGATGCCTTTTCTATAAGCAGAGTATTAACCTCTTTGACTGCCTGATTAATAACCGATATTGCATCAGTCTGATCCGACTCAGAAATAAGTCTTTTAACAGTCTCAACTGTAAACCGTGATGCTGTATCCCCGGCTTTATGGCCTCCCATTCCATCTGCAACAATAAACAGATTAGGCAGACAGCCAACTCTGTCAACAGATGTATATACATAATCCTGATTAACGGCACGGGTCTTGCCTATATCAGTAACCGCCGTCGCTCTCATCGATATCCTCCATATACTTATTCCTTAACTGTCCACAGGCACCATCAATATCTCTGCCCATTTCCCTTCTAATTGTAACATTTATTCCATTCTTTTCAAGTTTATTTTTAAATGCGTATACTTCATCCTTACCCGTCTGCTTATAATCACGCTCCTTGATAGGATTTACTGGTATAAGATTAATGTGGCAGTTCATGCCTTTAACAAGATCAATTAACTGCTTTGCACATTCCATCGAATCATTTACACCTTTAACAAGACTGTATTCAAATGAAATTCTTCTGCCTGTAGATTCTATGTAATACCTGCATACATCCATTATCTCTTCTATTGAATACTTATTTGCTATAGGCATCATTGTCTTTCTTAATTCATCGTTAGGTGCATGAAGTGAAATAGCAAGTGTAATCTGCAGCTTAAGGTCAGCCAGTTCCTTTAACTTCGGTACTATTCCACATGATGATACTGTAATATTTCTCTGGCTTATATTAAGTCCTCTCTCATCATTGAGAAGTTCTATGAACTTAATAAGGTTATCATAGTTATCCATCGGCTCTCCTGACCCCATAACTACAACATTGCTTACTCGCTCCCCTGTAATTTTCTGTATTCTGTATATCTGGTCAAGCATCTCTGATGGTCTTAAATCCCTTACTTTGCCGTTAAGTGTAGATGCACAGAAACGGCATCCCATACGGCATCCAACCTGTGAAGATATACATACTGAATTACCATGATGATATTTCATGAGTACACTTTCAACATAATTACCATCCGATAATCTGAACAGATATTTTTCTGTTCCGTCAAGCTTTGAATGCTGTACCCTGACAGGCTCTAAGCATACATATTCTGATGTTTCCTTTAACTTCTGTCTTAATGCATTAGAAAGGTTGGTACATTCATCAAAGCTGTCTGCCAGTTTTTCATGCATCCACTGATATAGCTGCGAAGCCCTGAACTTCTTTTCACCAAGTCCAGCCATATATGTTACAAGTTCGTCATAATTAAGTGACTTAATATCTGTCATGTCTATTCTCTCCTAAGTTTTGCAACAAAGAACCCATCTGTTCCGCCATTCTTTCCCGGCAGAATCTGTCTGTATTCTATCTTCTTAAAGCCATATTCTTTACATAACCAGTCAGCATTGGCTTCATTCTCTTCTGAATTAATTGTACATGTACTGTACATCATTATACCACCCTGCTTAACATATGCCTGTACAACAGAAAGTATGCTCTGCTGAAGCTCTTTTAATGAAACAAGCTTGTCCTCTGTTATATTATATCTGATATCAGGCTTTCTTCCCATAACGCCGAGTCCTGAGCATGGAAGGTCTGCTATAACAACATCTGCCTTCTCTCTCATAAATTCATCCATTACGAGTGCATCTTTTACCTGAACTTCTATATTATTAAGTCCTAGCCTTGATATATTTTCTTCAATAAGTCCTGCCTTATAATCTGATACATCCCTTGAATATACTTTACCATCAGTGCCAACACTTATTGCAGCATTAACACTCTTGCCTCCTGGTGCTGCGCACACATCAATTACTGTGTCCCCAGCCTTAAATCCAGTCATATATCCTGCTGTCATGGAGCTTATATCCTGTATCTGGTACAGACCATCCCTGAAACTCTTAAGTCCGGCTATATAATCATAGTCCTTAATCTCTAAAGCATATGGTATACCTTCAACATCCGCCACAGATACGTTTTCCTGTGAAAGAATCCTCTTTATCTCTTCAACCGGCGCCTTTGCTGTATTACATCTTACATAAGTCTTTTTTTCCTGCTTAAAGCCTGCAAGAATTTTCTCAGTCTTATCAATACCTAACTGACTATGCCACATTTTAACTATCCATAATGGCATTGAGTATTTTACAGAAAGGTACTGTTCAATATCCTTATTCCTGTCAGGATATGTAATATTGTCTTTATTTCTTGCAATGTTTCTTAAGACTCCGTTCACAAAGCCCTTAAGTCCTGTGAATCCACGTTTTGTAGCCAGCTTTACAGCCTCATTGCACACTGCTGAATCCGGAATATTATCCATATATATTATCTGGTATACAGACATTTCACATATATTTCTTATAAGTGGTTTCATCTTTCTTACAGGAGTCTTTGAAAACTGGTCTATTATATAGTCAAGTTCAATTCTGTTCTCAATCGTTCCTAGTGATAATCTGCTTATAAATGCTCTCTTATTCTTATCAAGATACTGGTACTTTGTCAGTGCATTATTAATGAGAAGGTGTGAAAATTCACCCTTCTCATTGATTTCCATAAGTATATCCAGTACAACTGCCCTTAAATTCACCGAATCAGTCACGGCGTCTTCCTCCAAATAAATAAATCAGTCTTAAAAGCTGTAAAATTGCTGTGGCTGCTGCCGCAACATATGTCATGGCTGCTGCTGAAAGCACCTTTTTTGCCTGTCTGTTCTCATCTCCATACAGGAATCCTTCTGATTCAAGAAGCTGTAATGCTCTTGCTGAAGCATTAAACTCAACCGGTAATGTTACAAGCTGGAAAAGTACTGCCAGACTGAACATAAGAATACCAATATCTATAAGTATATTAGTTGAGCCAAATATAAGTCCAAGCACAATAAGTATCCATGATACCTGTGAACCGACACTGGCTAACGGAAACAACGCTGTCCTGAAGCTTAATGGACCATATCCATAAGCATGCTGTATGGCATGTCCTGTTTCATGGGCTGCAACTCCGATAGCAGCAACAGATGTTGAATTATACACAGAATCTGACAGGTTAAGTGTCTTATTTCTTGGATTATAATTATCTGTCAGGCTTCCTGATACTCTCTGAATAGATACATCGTATATTCCCTGGCTTCTTAAAAGCTGCTCTGCAACCATTGCGCCTGTCATTCCTTTTGAAGATGACACCTTAGAATACTTGTTAAATGTGCTTTTTACCTTTACCTGCGCTATCAGTGCAATAACACATGATATTATTATCAGAATGTACATTGGATCATAGTAATATCCATATCCATAATAACCATATAAAGCTACCATAATACCTCTTTTCTGAACCATTTAAGATTCTGCTTATTCTCCTAACATTACACCTGCTTCTAACTGGTTGCCTCTTAAGAATGAACCGCTGTCCATTCTCTTCTTACCTTCTAACTGAACCTCATTAACAACTAAGTAACCTTGTCCACAGGCTATTGTAAATGTGTTCTTTCCTACAGTAACAACCTGTCCCGGCTTAACTTCTTCTGTCTGTACTTCACTGATATTATCTGCAACATCTGCATCCCATATCTTTAACATCTTACCGTCTATATAAGTAAATGCACTAGGCCATGGATTAAGTCCTCTTATAAGTCTTTCAAGTTCAGCTGCGCTCTTATTAAAATCCATCTTACCGAATGACTTATGAAGCATTTTTACATAAGTGCTTTCTGAATCATCCTGCTTAACAGGAGTAATAGTTCCAGCTTCAAGTTTCTCAAGTGTCTTAACTAAAAGATGTGCACCGACATCACTTAATCTGTCAAAAAGGCTTCCACCTGTCTCTTTGGCAGCAAGCTTCACCTTCTCAACCATCAGGATGTCACCTGTATCAAGGCCTTCGTCCATCTTCATGGTTGTAACACCTGAATACTCACATCCATCAATAACTGCCCACTGGATTGGTGATGCACCTCTGTACTTAGGAAGAAGTGATGCATGAACATTGATACAGCCGTATCTTGGCATGTTAATAATACTTGCCGGCAATAACTGTCCAAATGCAACGACAACGATTACATCTGCATTATATGTTCTTAATTCTTCTACAAATGCTTCATCTCTTGCTCTCTCTGGCTGTAAAACTGTGATTCCGTGTGCTACAGCTTCTTCCTTAACCGGTGAGAAAACAAGGGTCTTACTTCTTCCCTTTGGCTTATCAGGCTGTGTAACAACTGCTGCCACATCATGTCCTGCTTCGATTATTGCTTTAAGTGTTCCTACCGCAAAATCGGGTGTACCCATAAAAACTACTCGCATTCTGTTCCCCTTTTCATTAATTATTCTTCAATGTCATCTGTAGAAAGAAGTTCTCCTTCTACCTTATCAACATACATTATACCATCAAGATGGTCAATCTCATGAAGAAGGCATCTTGCAAGAAGCTCCTCTCCTTCTACTATAATCTCTTCCATGTTCTCATTAAGAGCCTTAACCTTTGCATAATTAGGTCTTGTAACCTCACCTGTCTTTCCCGGTACACTAAGGCATCCTTCAAGTCCTGTCTGGCTTCCGCTTGTCTCTAACACAACCGGATTGATAAGTACAATAGGATCGTCACCACAGTCAATAACAACAAGTCTCTTTCTGATTCCAACCTGAGGTGCAGCAAGTCCTACGCCGTTAGCCTCATACATTGTCTCAAACATATCGTCGATAAGTTCCTGAATTCTTGGTGTCATCTCTGTAATTTCTTTAGCCTTAGATCTTAATATATCATCTCCAAGTGTTCTAATATTTCTTATTGCCATAATTACCTCTTTTCCTATTAATTATCCATTAATATCGTATTGTACAAAAACATCTCTAAAAGCCTGACTTCCAACAATATTAACATCAAGCTTTTCATATATATCAGTAAGAACTTCCCTGTCTTTATGTTTTACATAGATTATCTTACTATACACATCTTTAATCTTATAAATTGGTGCATCTGCCGGACCTATGCACATAAGTCCTTCAACCATACAGTTGTTATCCACAAATGCTTTAACCCACGCTGCACTCTTTGTCAATAATATCTCATCTGGTGAAGATAACATAATCTTCATAAGATTATCTACCGGCGGATATCCACACAGCTTTCTGTATGCAATTTCCTGCTCATAGAAAGCATTATAATCCTGATTAGCTGCGCTAACAATACTAAAATGTTCCGGTGTATAAGTCTGTATAACTACATTACCGCTTTTTTCTGCTCTTCCTGCCCTTCCTGCCGCCTGTGTAAGAAGCTGGAAGGTTCTTTCCGCAGCCCTGTAATCACTCGCATAAAGTGACATATCTGCCGCAAGCACTCCCATAAGCGTTACATTTGGAAAATCATGTCCCTTAACAATCATCTGGGTTCCAATAAGAATGTCTGCATTACCGTTGGCGAATTCTGACAGAATCTTTTCATGCCCATCCTTACCTCTGGTTGTGTCCATATCCATTCTTAAGACTCTTGCCTGTGGAAATGTTTTCTTAACCTGTGCTTCAACGCCTTCCGTTCCTGCCCTGAAGCCGGAAACATATCTTGAGCCACACGACGGGCATACTGTTATTTTAGGCGCTGTATATCCGCAGTAATGACACATAAGTCTTCCATTAGCATGCTCTGTAAGCGAAACATCACAGTGCGGGCATTTCATAACCTTTCCACATGAACGGCATGATATAAAGCCTGCCACACCTCTTTTATTAAGGAAAAGCATTATCTGCTCATGCTTTGCAAGTCTGTCACTCATCAATTCTCTTAACCTGTTACTGAATATCGTCCTGTTTCCAAGCCTTAATTCTTCTCTCAGGTCAACAATATCAACTGACGGAAGTTCTCCGCTTCCTGCACGGCTGTCAAGTTTAATAAGCTCTATATATCCATTCATTGCTGCATAATAGCTTTCCATTGAAGGAGTCGCAGAACCCAATATTACCGAAGCACCTGCCTCCTCTGCAATATGGCACGCAACTTCTCTTGCATGATATCTTGGAACAGTCTCTGACTTATAAGCCCCTTCATGCTCTTCATCTATTACTATAAGCCCTATATTTGAAAATGGTGTGAACAGCGCTGAACGAGGTCCTATCATTACACTTATATCGCCTCTCTGTGCCCGCAGAAACTGGTCATACCGTTCTCCCTTTGACATTCGGGAATTCATAATAGATACCTTATCACCGAATCTATGATAAAATCTCTGCACAGTCTGGAATGTGAGCGCAATCTCCGGTATCAGCACAATTGCCTGTCTGCCCTGACTTAGCACATGCTCTATTGCTTCAAGATACACTTCGGTCTTTCCGCTTCCTGTCACACCATGAAGCAGATATGTCTTATAATCTCCATTATCATAATCAGATATTATTTTATCAACAGCATTTTTCTGCTGTTCATTGAGTTCAATATGCTTTCTTTCTCCCGAAACATTTCTTACAGGATTCCTGTACATATCTTCTGATCTGACTTCTACAATCCCCATATCTTCAAAGGTTTTGATAATCTGCGCCGTAATATTAAGTTTTGATTTAATAATATTTTCTTCTATTACAGGCTCATTAATCAGAGCTTCTAACAGTCTGTATCTTGCCTTTGCATTTTTCTTTGCAAATGTATCAAGATAATCCTGCGCCTGTGCCTTATCTATAATAAGATTAACCGAACGTTTTTCCTTCTGCTTAACCTTATCCTTTACAGGAACAACTGTCTTAATTGCCTGATTCATGGTACAGCCGTAATTATGCTTAAGCCACGCCGCAAGCCTTATCATCCTGCTGACGGCAGTAACTTTGCCCTCAGTAATTCCCGTAATAAACTTTATTTTTTCAACAGGATATGCCGCCTTTTCTCCTAACCCGACAACATACCCTGTTATCTGCCTGTTTCCTGTGCCAAAAGGAATATCAACAGTCATTCCAAGTTCAATTACATCCTGTAATTCTTGCGGAACTGCATACTGGAATGTCTTATCAAGCTGTTCAATCGAAATGTCTATAATTACATCTGCGTACATTATTTATCCTTTAATTCTTCAAGCACCTCTGCGATAAGAACTCTCTCATCCATTGGATACTTCACGCCTTTAATCTCCTGATAATCCTCATGTCCTTTACCTGCAAGAACAATAATATCACCCGGCTCGCCATGCTCTATCGCATACTTTATAGCTTCTTTTCTGTCTGTAATATCAACATGCTTTCCTGTAGTCTTGGCAATACCAGTCTTGATATCCTCTATAATTGCCTCCGGCTCTTCAAATCTTGGATTATCCGATGTGATAATAGTAAGGTCAGCAAGCTTTCCTGAAACCTCACCCATCTCAAATCTTCTCTCCTTAGAACGATTTCCGCCGCATCCAAACAGGCATACAAGTCTGTGAGGGTGATATTCCTTAAGAGTTGTAAGAATACTCTCTAAAGCCATAGCATTATGAGCATAATCTATCATTAATGTAAAATCATCCGATACCTTTACAAGCTCAATTCTTCCCTTAACCTTAACATGCTTAAGAGTCTCCTTAAGTGCCTCGCTGTCAACATTAAAATGTCTTGTAATTGCTATTGCACATAATGAATTGTATACAGAGAACTTACCCGGAAGATTAAGCTCAACCTTCATATTAACAAGTCCTGTACAGTCATATGTAAGTCCAATCTTGCCCGGTTCATGCAGTAGTTCAATATTTTCAGCCTTAATATCAGCATCATCTCCGATACCATAGCTTTCAACCTTACATATTGAGTCTTTAAGAATATCCTTAGTATGCTTGTCGTCAGCATTTACAATACCAACCTTGCACTGCTTGAATAACTTAGCCTTGCAGTTAAGGTAATCCTCAAATGATTCATGTTCATTAGGTCCGATATGGTCAGGCTCGAGATTAGTGAATACGCCTATGTCAAACATAATGCCTGCTGTTCTGTCAAGCTTAAGTCCTTGCGAAGACACCTCCATGACAACTGCCTTACAGCCAGCCTCTACCATCTTGGCAAATGACTGGTGAATCTCTATTGATTCAGGTGTTGTATTGTGTGCCGGAACTGCCTCATCACCGATAATTGTCTCGATTGTTCCGATAAGACCTGTCTTAATGCCACATGCTTCAAGCACATTTTTAACCATATAAGTAGTTGTTGTCTTTCCCTTAGTTCCTGTTATTCCTATTGTGAACAGCTTCTTGTCAGGATTGCCGTAAACTGCCGCCGACATAAGTGCAAGCGCAAGTCTCGTGTTATCTGTGCTTACAACTGCTGCCTTGCAATCCTTGGCTTCGTATTCGCCATCAAGAACAACAATTACAGATGCCTTATCCTTAATCTGGGCAATATACTTATGTCCATCACTCACAGCTCCTTTAATGCATACAAATGCATATCCGTCCTGCATCTTTCTTGAATCAGATGTAATTCCTGTCACTTGCGACTCAGTATCGCCGCATACAACACTGTATCTGAAATCTGTAACTTCATTTTCTGAACATATCTTTAATATCTCTGAAAGCTTCATACATTAGTCTCCTTATTTTATAGTATATATTACTTACATTACTGCTGCTTTAGAAGTGTTTCAAACTCTTCCATTGTCATTTCAACCTTTCTTGGCTTAGTTCCAAGCTCCGGTCCTACTACCTTTGCATCAGCAAGCTGATCCATAATTCGTCCAGCCCTGTTAAAACCAATCTTAAAATGTCTCTGCAGACTTCCTATTGAGCCTTTCTCATTCTCAATAACGAATCTTCCCGCATCAGCGAAAAGCGAATCCCTGTCGTCATCACCTTTACTACTGCTGCCCGGCATACTCTCCTGACTTACAGTAGCCTGTGCGATACTCTCATCATAAGATACTTCCTCTGCATTCTCCTTAAGGAAGGATACAACATTTTCAACCTCTTCATCAGATACAAATGCGCCCTGTACACGCAGCGGCTTTGGAAGATTAGATGGGAAGTAAAGCATATCTCCCTTTCCAAGCAGCTTCTCAGCACCATTCATATCAATGATAACTCTTGAATCAATTCCCGAAGATACTGCAAATGCTATCTTAGACGGAATATTTGCCTTGATAAGTCCTGTTACTACATTAACAGAAGGTCTCTGTGTTGCTATAACCATATGTATTCCTGCTGCTCTTGCAAGCTGTGCCAGACGGCATATTGCATCTTCAACCTCTCCCGGTGCAACCATCATAAGGTCGGCAAGCTCGTCTATGATAATAACAATCTGTGGAAGCTTCTCCATTGGAGGATCTATGCCCTCCTTGTTTTTCTTAACAACAACATCATTATATCCTTTAATATTACGCACCTGCATTGCCGCGAACTTCTTATATCTGTCTGTCATTTCATTAACAGCCCAGTTAAGCGCTCCCGCAGCCTTTTTAGGATCAGTTACAACCGGTAATAACAAATGTGGTATTCCATTGTACACACTTAACTCAACAACCTTAGGGTCAACCATTATAAGTCTTACATCTTCCGGCTTTGCCTTATAAAGAATACTCATGATAATTGTGTTGATACATACTGATTTACCTGAACCTGTCGCACCTGCAATAAGCATATGTGGCATTTTGGCAATATCCGCAATAATAGTCTTTCCTGCAATATCCTTACCAACTCCGAATGATATTGCCGACTGGCTTTCTTTGAATTCCTTGGACTCAACAAGTTCCCTGAAATATACGCTTCCAGCTTCCTTGTTAGGAACTTCAATACCAATAGCTGCCTTACCCGGAATTGGTGCTTCAATTCTTATATCAGCAGCTGCCAGATTAAGCTTGATATCGTCTGATAAAGATACAATCTTGCTGACCTTGACACCCTGCTCCGGCTGTAACTCATATCTTGTAACAGTTGGTCCACAGCTTATATCAGTTATAGTAACTTTAACGCCGAACGTAAGCAGAGTCTCCTGTAACCTCTGTGCAGTCATTCTGTATTCAGCCTTTCCGCCAGACGCTGCCCCCGGATTCTTCTTTAATAAGCTTACTGGCGGGAACTTATACGCTTTCTTTGGCTTCTTTTCAGATACACCATTCTTATTATCTGTGGAAACCAAGGCTCCGCCTTCAGACGCTGGATTTTCTGCTGTTACATTATCCTGTACATCTGCCTCTGGCTCTTCCTGAATATCATCAGTATAATCTGCTGCTTCATCACCCTGTATATCATACACTTCCTCATCCGCATCCGGATCTGAATACGAATAATTATCCACCATACCGTCAGAAACATCTTCATCCGGATACTGTGATTCTTCTGAGTAATAATCATCCTGTATCTCCTGAACTGATTGTACAGGCATCCCACTGTCAGCAGATTTATCATCCGAATACAAATCTTCAAACAAATCATCACTGTCATCAACAATTACCTGTGCTTTATCTACAGGCTTCATCCTGTTATCAGGCTCATATATATCTGCTGAATATTCATCTTTTCTTTCACGGTCAACTTCAATTTCATGTATATCTATCTCTGGCTCTGGCTGGACATCACCTGTTATAAGTGTGTCAGAAGTCACGCCTCTTACAACATTATTCATTCTGGCATTGGCAAGATATTCTTCCCTTGCTTTCTTTTCAGCAAGCTGTTTTTCTTTCTTTTCAATCTTTCTTAATCTTGCCCTGGCTCTCTCTTCTTCCCTTAATCTGTGGTACTCTTCATCAGACATATCGTTTTCATGCAGACTTGCAGAATGCTGTCTGTATGCCGAATAATCTTCTTTTGCCTCCTGCATCATCCTCTGACTGCTCTTCTTAACATTCTTAAGTCCTGACACAAAAGATTTCTCTGTAATAATAACTATACATATAATTGCAAGTATCATTAATATTACAAATGTTCCAATAGCCCCTATCGGACTTAATGCTTTACATAAGACGCCGCCTAAAAAGCCTCCGCCTGCCTTATAATCAGCACAATATGTAAATACCTCTCCCACATTGCTTTCCATAATTGCCGGCTTGTTATATACACGCTGAATCATTCCGCATAACACAACAAGAAGTCCATATGCCGCTGCTGTCTTAATTCTTGCCACTCTTATTAAATCCCTGTTTACCATAAGGAATATAACACTTGCTGCAAGTACAAGTGGAAAAATATATTCTATAACCCCAAAGACACCAAACATAAACCACTTTATGCCTCTGCCCAATGTCCCTGCAAGATTAAAATTCGTAAGTATAAGTATTATCGCACATGCTATCGAAAAAAGTATTATACAGTCATTCCTTAACTGATTATCCTGAACCTGCTTATTCTTAGCTGTCTGTTTAGACTTAGCCGGCTGCTTTTTTCTGCCTGAAGTATTCGTATTCTTTCTCTGAGTGGTAGTCTTTTTACCATTCCTGCTGGCTGTGTTTGCCATAAAGTTCACTCCTTAATATCACATTTTCGCATCATATGATTATAGCATTTATCCCGTTTCATGGCAAATCACATTCTTCTTACCGGACACCCGCAGTTCATACAATAAAAACCATACTCATTAAGTTTCTGACCACAGTTAGTACAATATACCTGAACTGCTGATTTGTATATCTGCATATTCTTTTTTGATGAACGGTTAATTCTTATAACAGCCAGAACATCAAGCACTATTACAAACACTAAGAATACTGCAAGATATATAAGCGAATTCTCAAAAAGCAGAAAATCATAGCATCCATGCAGCAATACCGGCACAATAACCGCCATCCTTAAGTTTTTATTTCTTCTCCTTACAATTCCTACGGAATCATAATATTTGGCATATCCATAATAAAAGCCCATATATACTGCATCTATCGCATGTGATGGAACTGATAACAATGCTCTTGCTATCGCTACCGAAAGTCCACCCTCCAATACATAAAGTATATTCTCAACTGTGGCAAACCCTAAAGACACAAGCACAGCATATACAATGCCATCGAATTTATAATTATAATTAGGATTCTTCCATGTCCTGAAATATAAAGCTATGAATTTAACACCTTCTTCTACAAGTGCAACCCCTAAAAATGCTGAAATAAGATTATATATTCCACTATTCTTATAAAAAAACAATCCAATAAACGCATCCCCAGCTGTCTCATATGCAACAGCA
>ULOZ01003907.1_pt1 | contig 15131 bp, 22 predicted proteins | sample 1953031 | NCBI WGS metagenome assembly ULOZ01 (sample SAMEA4835616, study PRJEB28245) | human gut metagenome | biome: gut microbiome; material: fecal sample | place: Denmark | collected 2008
ACGTAGGACGCACCCTGAAAAGAGCGGCATATTCAAAGCCAATCCCGATCTTTTACAGCAGGCTGACGAGCTTTACGCCAACATACAATATCAGGACGATTATATTATCGTATCCGACAGGGTGCTTGCCAACAAAAAAGCGCCATTTCAGATGTGCTGGCGAGAGGAAGCCTACGGCATTTACCAGCACACAGCGAGTATGAATTTCATCAGCTACACCAACGAGATAATCGTCTGCACGAAGCACAAGAAGAATGTACTGCGTTTTAACGTATATGCCAAGGGCAAGGACACCGCCATGGGGCTTATGCAATTGCTTTCCCAATGTTGTCCCAACGCAATGGTAGGCTACACTCCTGAAACGCTTGCATATGTTAAGGATATGCAGAGGCGTGCTCAGCAATAGATAATGGACAAGCTCTTTGTGCTTAAATTTGCACAAAGGGCTTGACTTTTTTTGTGATTACTTGTATAATAGTATAGTTGACACAAGGAGATGTACCCAAGTGGCTGAAGGGTCCGCACTCGAAATGCGGTAGTACGGCAAAACCGTAGCGAGAGTTCAAATCTCTCCATCTCCGCCAAACGAACAAAAACCACCGTAAATACGGTGGTTTTCTTTTGTATACACGATTTTTACACGATTGTGTTCAATATCTTCACCGCACGTTCTTCCTCTCGTGGGTAGAGGTGCGAGTAGGTGTTCCATGTCATTGATATGTTGGAATGTCCAAGACGTCTTGCTATCTCCTGAATGTTTATGCCCTCATTGGCGAGCAGGGAAGCGTGGCTGTGACGGAAGTCATGAATACGGATACGTTTGACACCTGCCAAGTCTGCAAACTTCTTGTTGGTCTTTTCAAGGGACGTGTCACGGATAGGACGCTCACCGCCGCAGATGTACATATCATCACTGAACTTTGGCGCTGCTTTCTTACAGCGTTCGTAATGTTCTGACAGCACTGCTCTTAATGGCTCTGGTATCTGTATCGTACGTATGCTTGGCTTGTTCTTTGGCGGCGTGATACGATCACCGCCTTTGAGCTTCTGAGCAATGCTCTTGGTGATGGATATGTAGCCGTCTTTTATATCCGTCCATTGCAGAGCGTATATCTCGCCTTTTCGCATACCCATGTAAAATGCTATGTTGAAAAATACATAGTAGTTCCATTCGTACATTGAGCCGCCGTCCTCTGCTTCCTGAGCATAATTCTTAGCTGCCGATATGTATTTCTTGAACTCGTCAGGCGTGTAGAAAAGCATTTCTTTCTTGGCTTCAAGGGGCGCTTTGAAGTTGCCTGCGGTTATAACGGGATTTTTCGGAATGTATTCCATTTTCACAGCATAGTTCATCATTGCACGAAATTCGCCATAAATGTTCTTTCGAGTGACGATAGCCAATCCCTGTTCTGACAGCTCCTGTTTCCATTTCTGCACCATTGGTACGTTCAGATTATCTATCCTCACGCTTTCAAAGGTTGGCAGGACGTTCTTTCTCAGTATTCTTAGGGACTTGTCCAATGATGTTTCACGGACCTCTGAACGCTTGGCGGTGATGTACTCCGTGAACAGCTGTCCGATAGTCATTTTTGGAGCTATCTCTTTAGCATTGAGCTTTTGTGTAAGCTGGAGTTCAAGCTGCTTAGCCGTCTCTGCACCGAACGCCACACGGTCTATCTGATGAGACTTTCCAAAACTGTCCGTATAATTGATACGCACACGATATTTTTGCAGACCGTCTTTTCTGATGTTCTTTCCGTTCTTGTCCGTCATTTTGTAGATCGGCATAAATATTCCTCCTATTCTTGACACTTCCTCGAAAGTGTGCTACAATAAAAGGGCAAAATTCGCCCTTTCGTGGTTGAAGTGGGTGTGAATTTTAGAGCTGATACTGTCAATATCAGTTCACCTGTCCTCTGAGTGCTGTCAACGCTCGGAGGACTTTTTTATTTTATTTTATAAGCAAAGATTGCCTATACTGTTCAGCTTCTGGAACGTCAGTCCATTCAACTGTTTTATCAAAGTTTTCTCTTACAACTTTCTTTATTTCATCAAGTGTAACATGGAAAAATTCTCGTCTTGGGTTTATCTTGTTTACTTTGCGGTCTGCAAAGGCTGTATGGAGTGCAGTTTCAAGTCCTGGAGCGTCCTCTGTGAATATCAATGCGTGAACATCAAAATTAAAAGGTACAGAAGCGTCACCAAGTTCGTTTACTCTGTCCATTGGCTCAAGTCGGCGTGTCATGCCTATTTTGTAAACATCTTTGCCAAATGCACCTATGTTACTGATAACATAAACATATCCTGCACGTTTGTTGGCTTCACGATAATCAACATCTTTTATAGCCTTTTCGGTATCCTCAATATTGAGTTCAAGCTCTCTGCGTTTAGCAAGCAAGTCGGGATTATCAGGTGTCTTTTCAAGCTGTTCTTCTACTGCTTTAAGAGCATTCTGATAATGAGACTGCTCTTTTGCAAGCTTCTTGCGTGCTTCCTCAATCTCTTTTTGAGCCTTAGCTTCCTCACGCTGACGTTCTCGTTCTTCTTTGATACGCTCTTTTTCCTCCTGCTTTTTCTGTTGAAAATCCAAAGCAAGACACAATTCTTCTGTTTTAAGTTTTACATAGGCATGGGTTATGGATATAGACATTATAGAGCCAAGCTTTGATATCTGTTCGCAGGATTTATGTATTCTGTCTTTTGACTTTTCAAAGTTGGATATCTTGATATTATCCACAATATCGTCACATTCAACATTAAAGGCTCTCAGCAGAAGCTTCTGCATATCCTTTACCATTTTGTTCCCCTGTGATTTGCTGCCGTTTACTGTCCAGCCCATGTTTCCTGTGCAGGCTTCACCTTGTCTTATCATCATCTTCTGTTCATTGCGCACTTCTTTGAGCCTATCTTTGTATAGGTCGGAATTTGCAAAAGTAAACGTAGGTGAATATATGCCATAAGACTGCATATCTATATCATCATCAAGCTTGAAGATCTCAATTTTCCTATCTTCAATTTCCTGTGCTTGCTTTGCAAGAGTGACCTCATAACGAGAAAGCTGTTGTTGAATATCAAAAAGCTTTGCCTGTGCGTCTGTCTGCGACTTTTCCAATTCTGCAATATTTTCTTTGAGCTTGATTATATTCTGCTGCTCAGGTGTGAGCTGACTACGCAGGCTTTCTATTTCAGCTTGAAGCGCCTGCTCTCTTTTCTTTGACCCGAAAATTCCCATATTTTTTTCCTCCATTAATTTCTTATTTTATATAGACAAATGATAATATAAGGCATATTGCAATAAGTAATACACCTATGCAAGTAACGACTGTCATGCAGCCGTTTGGTTTAGCTTTGTCCGCAGAGTTATCAAACTCAATTGTACCGCCATGTGTCTTTTTACCAAAAGTTAAATTTAAGCACTTGCTACGTTTTCTTCTCTTACGAGATTTTGACCCCATAAACGTTTCCTCCTCAAAACCGACATTTGTAAACATTTTATTGAAATCATTTACATTGTCTTAAATTGGTGATATAATGTATTTGTAACCATACAGGAGGAAATTCTGTGTGCTAACCCTGTCAGTATTTGCGGTGCTGACGGGGATTTTTTATATCACCCGATTATAGTATCCATACAATTCGCAAACCTTGACCATAAAATCTTCGGTGACACCGAAGAACTCGGCAAGCTCCCATATTTCAAGGATACCATTTTCAAATGCTTCTATCAGCTCGTCCTCTGTGACGAGCTTTTTTATTGCCCATTTGTCCGCACGAAACTCCATTCGTGAACGAAGCTCCAGCGTTCTTTCATTATAAAATGCACCTGTTTCACAATGCCCCAGCTCGTGAGCCATTATGACAGTTTCTTCTGCTCTCGTGGCGATCTTCTTAGGATCTACCACTATCGCACATTGCCCTCTATCGCTAATGGATATGGACTTTTGTTCATTTCTTAATTTTCCGTCAATCACTATAATGTCCCTGTCCTCCGCAAAACTGCGCAGTTCAGCACTATCCATATATACCGCCTCTATTCCTTATTTTTCTTATCCTCTCTCATCTGACGTGCGATCTGAGCGTAATGCTTCACGTCCTCAAGCACATCGTCGTCAACGTCGGCTGTCCCCCATAGGGCGAACTTGATGTTATCGTCCATATCTGAGCTTTGCGGCTCAGCTTCATTGCCTGTCATAAGATAGTCTGTTGAAACATCAAAAAGCTTCGCTATCTTTGAAATAGCCTCAGAAGAAAGAGTTTTGCTTCTACCTTGCTTTAAGTCTGTAATAGAACCTCTGCTCACCATAGCTTCTTTACACATTGCAGTTATTGAAATTTTATGTTCCTTGCACAGATTTTCAATCCTTATGTACAATTCTGACATAGTTACACCTCAATTTTTGTGCAACCGTACAATCTTACGATATTCCGTAATTAATTTCAATTTAACTATTGACATTTACGGAGAAACGTAATATAATACAAACATAGACAGTACGGAAGAACGTAATAAATTATCTTACAACTACATTGTATTACATTTTTCCGTAAAAGTCAATACTATAACCAGTTGTATTTTTAAACATTGTGCAAAGGTGGTGTTAATTATTAGTGAACGTAAAAGACCGCTGACTGAGTACGGCGTGGAAGTCAAGGTGCGACTTGTTAAGCTCAACAAGACACAGAAGTGGCTCATTGAGGAAGTCAAGAAGCTTCTTCCTGAAACTTATCTCGACACATCAAACCTGTATAAGATAATGACAGGTGAGATCAAGTCAAACAAGATTGAAGCGGCTATCAATGAAGTCCTTGACATTAATTATACTCAGAACGCTGAAAATGTCAATAGCTAGTAGTCCGTTTGAACGGACAGAAAATGAGGGGTGAGAAAGTGGAACAGAAAATTACTGCTATTCCAAGAGGGTGTGACAGTGCCAGAATTGAGCAGGTGATCGTAACAAGAGCCTTGAAAGGTGCAGGAACAGAAAATGACCCCTGTAGAGAGGTCATTCAGTATTGGACTCTTGACGGAGAGCTGATTGTAACAAGATCACAATATGAGGAGGGCAAACGTTGAATTTGAAAAAGATAGCGTACTATCTCGGTATTGCGTTGTGTCTAACAAGTCCGCTTGCATTCGGTATATGTATGCTAATAGGGCTTGACAACACAATTCCGTTGTCTCTCATGATAACTAGCAATGTTTGCAGGATATGTTCGCTGGAAGCAGAAATGACAGAAAACACAATGAGGAGGGACAAAGCAATGAAACTGTACAAAGTAACAACAGTAGACCAGTATCATTATAAAATGGTGTTCACAATAGCAGCAAAGAGTCAGTACGAGGCTCTGACAAAGGCAAGTGTTATTAGGCCCCATGAGAATGTTTTGACAATCGAGGAGGTGAGATAAATGAGGTCACCTGACATTGAAATGGCAGTGCGGCTGTACTATGAAAAGCCCGAAATAACCAATGCGGATATCAAGGAGCTGTTCAGCACAGGTGAAACGCAGACTATCAAGATCAAGAAAGCTGTTAAGGAAGAAATGGCAAAGCGTGGTGTAAAGTCATGGCTGCCACACTCGGTTAATACCGAGATAGCCTACGAGGTGTGGGGCATTGATATCGACAACTTCGAGAAAAGGCTTAAAAAACTCCGCACACTTTACGGAAAGGACGTGAGAAAATGATAGCCGTACTAGAGATAATCAGATGTGCCGCAGCGGTAGCGCTCTTGGTGGTGCTTACAATGTATGTAGCGTACAGGTGGTATGTAAGCGTAAAAGAAACTGCCTACGAGGAAGCAAAGGAGAGCATAAAGCGTGCAGTGAGAGAAGCAGGCAGACCCGTGGTCAAGGTCGAAGTTGAAATGAAAGGAAAGTGGTAATGAACATTGTAGGAATACTGCTGATAACAATAGCTGTGATTGCAGGCATAGATGTAGTGATGTACATAGTACTTGGTGCCATTGAAAAGCACTGGGAGAAAAAGTTTAAGGAGGATAATGATGATAACGAAAGAGGAGTTTGAAAAGGCGGTGGAGGTTTGCAATAGCGAATTCAAAACTTGTGAAGACTGTCCGCTTAGACACAAGGCCTTTTTGTGTGGTGTATATCTAACCAAATACATAAAAACCGAGCCTGCACCTGCGGCAACAGGTACAAGCTCGGAGGTATCAAAAGATACCGATAACATACACATTGATGATAGCACAAAATCGGATATATGTCAAGTGCTCGCAAGTGCTATGTCGACCCTTTTGGCACTGCGTCAAGAAATGGAGCCACATGAGAAGAAGGCTTTTGACCTTGGCGAGACATACAAGGACATCTGCTGTGCCAGTGCGTGGATGAGTAGTGTGCGAAGAGGCGGTGACGGCAAATGAAAGGCTTGCCAACACGCTGTATAGATCCTGTCATGAAGTGCTGTCAGGATTGCGCTTGGGGATATCGTGAATATGGCGATGATGTGGAATGCTCTGCCGACCTAGCAGGCTGTTGCTTTGAAAGTGGCTGTACGTTGGGCTTTGATAAGGGCAGACCTGAGGACGAGCCGACAGATGAAGAACTGCAAAAGTTTGATGAATGGATGAAAAACCAGTTGAAGGAGAATGAAAAATGTCAGTAAAAATAAACTCGCTTGAATTTGAGAACGTAAAGAAGATAAAAGCCGTACAGCTTGAGCCTGCAAAGAATGGACTTACTGTTATCGGCGGTAAGAACAGGCAGGGCAAGACCTCTGTCCTTGACGCTATCGCTTGGGCGCTTGGCGGTGACAAGTATAAGCCGTCCTCTCCCCAGCGTGAGGGGTCTGTTGTCGAACCGCATTTGAAGATAACTCTCGACAATGGAATCGTGGTGGAGCGTTCAGGCAAGAACAGCTCCCTCAAAGTCACCGACAGCACAGGCAAAAAAGGCGGTCAGCAGCTTTTGAACAGCTTCGTTGAGCAGTTCGCACTTGACCTGCCGAAGTTCATAAATCAGTCAAGCAAGGAAAAAGCTTCAACTCTGCTGAAAATAATCGGTGTGGGTGATACGCTCTATCAGTTGGAGCATAAGGAACATTCCCTCTATGACCAGCGTACCGCTATCGGCAGGATAGCTGACCAGAAGTCTAAGTTTGCAAAGGAAATGCCTGTGTACGGAAACGTCCCTGCCGAGCCTGTTTCGGCTTCGGAGCTTATCAGACAGCAGCAGGATATACTTGCACGCAACGGCGAGAATCAGCGTAAGCGTGACCAGAAAGAATACTATGAAAAGCAGCTGGAGATTGCTAAGTCTGCCTATGAGCGTGCAAAAGCAAGCTATGAAGCGGCAGCGAACAACTTCAAGCTTGCAAGCCTTGACGCACAAGACCTTGTGGACGAAAGCACAGCGGAGCTTGAAAAGAATATCTCAGATATCGAGGAACTGAACAAGAAGATAAGAGCAAACCTCGACAGGGAGAAAGCTGAGATAGACGCTGAGGACTACCGTTCACAGTATACATATCTCACTGAGCAGATAGAGGACGTAAGGCAGGCTAAAACTGACCTGCTGAGCGGTGCCGACCTGCCTCTTGAAGGGCTTTCAGTTGAGGACGGAGAGCTGCTGTATAACGGGCATAAGTGGGACAGTATCAGCGGTGCTGAACAGCTTATCGTCGCTACCTCTATCGTGAGAAAGCTCAACCCTGACTGCGGTTTTGTCCTGCTGGACAAGCTTGAACAAATGGATACCGACACCCTTGATGACTTCGGTAAGTGGCTTGAAGCACAGGGCTTGCAGGCGATAGCCACAAGAGTTTCTACAGGTGACGAGTGCAGTATCATCATCGAGGACGGCAGGTCAATGGACAATGATAAGAATGATAAGGAAGAAAACACAGAAACGAAAACTTGGAAAGCAGGTGCATTTTAATGTATGAAATAACATCAGGAGTTGTAAGCTCCGCACAGAAAGTCGTGATATATGGTCCTGAGGGCATAGGTAAATCCACCTTTGCGGCTCAGTTCCCCGACCCTGTATTTATTGATACAGAGGGCAGTACAAAGAAGCTGAACATCAGACGTTTTCCTAAGCCAACAAGCTGGGAAATGCTCAAAAACGAGGTAGAGGAAGCTATGAACGGCAGGCTCTGCAAGACCCTTGTCATTGATACATTTGATTGGGCTGAACAGCTTTGCATTGAAACGATCTGCTCGGCACATCAGAAGAAAGGCATTGAAGATTTCGGCTACGGCAACGGCTATGTTTACGAGAAAGAGGAGATAGGCAAGTTCCTTAATCTCTTGCAGGAGGTAGTTGACAGCGGTATCAACGTTGTGCTTACGGCTCACGCTCAGATGAGAAAGTTTGAACAGCCTGACGAGCTGGGCGCTTATGACCGTTGGGAACTGAAACTCGGCAAGAAAACTTCTTCTCAGATATCGCCTCTTGTGAAAGAATGGGCAGATATGGTGTTGTTTGCAAACTACAAAACATATGCAGTAGCTGTGGATAAGGACGGCAAGAAGTTCAAAGCTCAGGGCGGTGACCGTGTTATGTACACCACACATCACCCTTGCTGGGATGCTAAAAATCGTGATGGACTTCCGTCTGAAATGCCTTTTGAGTATAGTGGCATAGCTCACCTGTTTGCGTATACACAGCCTGCTGAAATGCCTAAGCCTGTGCCGATGCCAAGACGTGTGCAGGAGCAGCTTGCACAGCCGAAAGCAGCACCGCAGCCACCTCATAAGACATCAAACGCAGTGACATTGCAGCAGGCTCAGCCGAAAGACGAGCATAAGGCAGACGAGCCTCTTACTGATCTCAGCGGCTTTGAGGACGTTGCACCACCTATCGTTATCCCTGAGGGCATACCGAAAGCACTTGCAGACCTTATGAGAGCCAACAACGTAAGCGAATCGGATATACGTCTTGTGGTATCTCAGAGAAACTATTTCCCTTATGATACTCCTATCACAAACTATCCTGACGACTTTGTGCAGGGCTGTCTGATAGGCGCTTGGGAACAAATGCTGCCGCTTATCAGAGAAAATCAGAAAGTACCATTTTAAAAGGAGGACAACACTATGGATAATTTTATGGAATACGGCTGGGAAGATGAGATAGTCAACGAGGGTGGGGACTTTGTCCTGCTCCCTGAGGGGGACTATGACTTCACCGTTGCAAAGTACGAACGTGCAAGACACGAGGGGTCGGCAAAAGTGCCGCCCTGCAATATGGCAAAGGTCACATTCACCATTTGGGGTGCAGAGGACAGCGTGGAGATAACAGAAAACTTCTTCCTCTGCAACAAGTTTGAGTGGAAGCTCTCAGCACTTTTCCTGGCTCTCGGACTAAAAAAGCACGGCGAGCCGCTGAAAATGAACTGGAACGCTATCACAGGCAAAAAGGGCAAGTGTCACGTCTACGTTGACAACTACAAGAACAAGGACGGCGAGGACAGGCAGTCCAACAAGATAAAGAAGCTCTATGCCTATGACGAGAATGTGACTACCGTTCAGCCTGCTCAGATGCAGACACCACAGTATAGTCAGCCTGCTCAGACAGGGGGCTGGAAAGCCGGTGCGTTCTGATGATGAATTTAAGACCATATCAAAACGAGGCTAAGCTTGCTATACTCGAACAATGGTCTGAGGGAATAAACAAAGTCCTTGCAGTTCTGCCCACAGGAACAGGAAAGACAATACTTTTCTCGGCTGTTACGGAAGAATGTGTGCGGCAGGGTAAGCGTGTGCTTATCCTTGCCCACAGGGGCGAGCTGCTCGACCAGGCGGCGGACAAGCTTATGAAGTCAACAGGGCTTGGCTGTGCCACCGAAAAAGCAGAGCAAAGCTGTTTAGGCTCTTGGTATCGTGTGGTAGTAGGCTCAGTTCAGACCCTTATGCGTGAGAAAAGGCTCAAAGGCTTTTCGGAAAATTACTTCGATACCATTATCATTGACGAGGCTCATCACGCTATCTCAGACGGCTATCAGAGAGTGCTTGACCATTTTCCAAAGGCTCAGGTGCTTGGTGTGACGGCTACACCTGACAGGGGCGATATGAAGAACTTAGGCTCGGTGTTTGACAGCCTTGCATATGAATACACCCTGCCGCAGGCTATCAAAGAGGGCTATCTTTCACCTATCAAGGCTATCACCATACCGCTGAAACTTGACCTTTCAGGAGTATCAACTCAGGCAGGAGATTTCAAGGCAAGTGATATCGACACGGCACTTGACCCTTATCTTTATCAGATAGCTGACGAAATGCTCAAATACTGTAAGGAACGCAAGACAGTTGTGTTCCTGCCGCTTGTCAAGACCTCTCAGAAGTTCCGTGATATCCTTATCAGCAAAGGGTTCAACGCTGCTGAGGTCAACGGAGAAAGCACAGACAGAGCGGAGATACTTGAAGCTTTCGACAAGGGCGAATACAACGTGCTGTGCAACTCAATGCTCCTAACAGAGGGCTGGGACTGTCCGTCAGTTGACTGCGTTATCGTGCTAAGACCAACAAAGGTGCGTGGGCTTTACTGTCAAATGGTAGGCAGAGGCACAAGACTTTGCGAGGGAAAGACAGAGCTTTTACTGCTGGACTTCCTGTGGCACACAGAACGCCACGAGCTTTGCAGACCTGCACACCTTATCTGTCAGAATGAAGAGGTCGCTGAGAAAATGACCGAAAACCTTGCCAATGAGGCAGGCTGTGCAGTAGATATCGAAGAGGCAGAAAAACAGGCAAGCGAGGACGTTGTGGCACAGCGTGAAGAGTCTTTGGCAAAGCAGCTCAAAGAAATGAAAACACGCAAGCGAAAGCTCGTTGACCCTTTGCAGTATGAAATGTCAATACAGGCTGAGGACTTGTCCTCTTACGTTCCTGCTTTTGGCTGGGAGTGTGCTCCTGCTACCGACAAGCAGAAAGCAAAGCTTGAAAAGCTGGGCATTTTCCCTGACGATATAGACAACGCAGGCAAAGCAAAGCTTATCCTTGACCGCCTTGAAAAGCGCCGCAATGCAGGACTTACCACTCCAAAGCAGATAAGGCTGCTTGAAAGCAAGGGTTTTGAACACGTTGGCTCTTGGAGCTTTGACAGTGCAAGCAGGATGATAGCTCGTATCTCTGCCAATGGTTGGAGAGTGCCGAGAGATATCGACCCGAAAACATACACACCTGAGAACTAAGGAGAAGTGAATGGATAACACAAATTTGCTTAAAATGCTTGAATACATAGACCCTGCAAGCTGTGATTATCAAGAATGGGTCAATGTGGGAATGGCTCTCAAACACGAGGGCTATTCCGTGAACGATTGGGACAGTTGGTCGAGGTCAGACAGCCGTTATCACAGCGGTGAGTGTGAACGCAAGTGGCAAGGCTTTAACGGCAATGCTCAGCCTGTGACCGCAGGAACTATCGTGCAAATGGCAAAGGAAAGAGGATACAGCCCCCATGAGTTTCAGGCATACGATTGGGACGGCGAGATAGTTGCAGAAGAAAGCAGTCCCCTTGTAAACGGCGGTGAGGGCATACCTATCAAAGAGCCTGCCCAATGGGATCCTGTCAAGGAGATAGTCACCTATCTTGAAACACTCTTTGAAGCAGGAGAGAACGTGGGCTATGTTACGCAAACGTGGGAAACAGAAAAGGACGGCAAGACCAAGTATCTGCCCACAAAGGGGTGCTGTGACAGGACGGCAGGGGAGCTTATCAAGAGGCTTGGCGAATGTAACGGCGACATTGGTGCGGTGTTTGGCGACTACAAGGAAGAGGCCGGAGCGTGGATCCGCTTCAATCCTCTTGACGGCAAGGGCGTAAAGAACGAGAATGTAACAGACTACCGCTATGCTCTTGTTGAAAGCGACAGTATGCCTATAGAACAGCAGAACGCTGTGATGAGAGAGCTTGAACTTCCTATCGCTGTGCTTGTATACAGCGGCGGAAAGAGCGTTCACGCTATCGTCAAGATAGACGCTCCCAACTATGATGAATACCGCAGGCGTGTTGATTTTCTTTACAAAGTCTGCAAGGAAAGCGGTCTTGACATAGATAAACAAAACCGCAATCCCTCACGTCTTAGCCGTATGCCAGGTGTGATGAGAAACGGCAAAAAACAGTTCATCATTGACAAGAACATAGGCAAAGAAAGCTTTTCAGAATGGAAAGATTACATAGAGAGTATCAATGATGATCTCCCCGACCCTGAGAGCCTGAGTGCTGAGTGGGATAACCTGCCTGAGCTTGCTCCGCCACTTATTGACGGTGTTCTCAGACAGGGTCACAAAATGCTCATTGCAGGTCCGTCAAAGGCAGGCAAGTCTTATGCACTTATCGAAATGTGCGTGGCGATAGCTGAGGGGGTCAAGTGGTTTGGCTGGCAATGCACCAAAGGAAAGATACTATACGTCAACCTAGAGCTTGACAGAGCATCTTGTCTGCACCGTTTCAAGGACGTGTACACCGCAATGCACTTAGAGCCTGATAACCTCAACAGCATAGACATATGGAACTTGCGTGGTCACAGCGTACCAATGGACAAGCTTGCACCAAAGCTTATACGCCGAGCAAGCAAGAAGAATTACATTGCCGTGATAATAGACCCTATCTACAAGGTCATAACAGGTGACGAGAACTCAGCAGACCAAATGTCTCACTTTTGCAACCAGTTTGACAAGGTATGCACAGAGCTTGGCTGTGCGGTCATATACTGCCACCACCACTCAAAGGGAGCGCAGGGCGGTAAGCGTTCAATGGACAGAGCCAGCGGTTCAGGAGTATTCGCCCGTGACCCTGACGCACTTCTTGACCTTTCAGAGCTTGACATCTCAGACAGCCTTTACAAGCAGCAGGAGGACGAAACTGTTTGCCGTATCTGTGAGAACTGGATGAGGAGATTTTACAGAAATACTGATGACCTTTGTTCACAGGACGATCTTGTTACGCCGTCAAAAATGCTTGAGATAACGCACAAGCAACTGCATCCGAACTCATACAAGCTTATGATGGCCGACATAGACAAGGCTAAGCTTGCAGTAAGAAACCGCACTGCATGGCGTATAGAGGGTACTCTGAGAGAGTTCCCGAAATTTGCTCCCCTCAATATGTGGTTTGATTATCCTGTTCACAGAGAGGATACTGTGGGCGTGCTTAAAGACTGCGAGGTAGAGGACATCACACCGAGCTGGAAAAAGAATTTCAGCAAGAAAAAGACCAATGAAGACCGCAGCAAGGAACGCAAGGAGAGCATTGAAACAGCTTTCAGCGGTGTGCAGGAGAACGGCAAGTGCCGCATTTCTGAGCTGGCGGAGTACATAGGAAAGAGCGAAAAGACCGTTGGAAGATACCTCAAAGAGCATGGTGGCTTTTGGATAGAAGAGGGAGAATGCGGCTTAAAAGCTCAGTAGACAGACAAGACAAACTCGAATTTTTGAACTTTAGACAGACAAGAAAAAATCGAGAAAGTGTCAGGACAAAATCGAACTTTTTTCTTATCGGACAGTATCGAAAATTACCGAGTTTGTCAGACGGACAGACAAACATATATTACTACGTAATATATATCTTGTCCGCTAGAAGCGGCGGACAAGAATATTACTAGCAGTAATACCCGACCGCTCGAAAGGAGAATTACGATGACTGAATTTTTTATGACGATGATACCGCCGACGGCTACGGCTCAGGAACACAAGGGGACAGTACGAAATGGCAAGCCGATATTTTATGACCCACCCGAAGTAAAGGCAGCGAAAGAAAAGCTCACGGCAAACCTTGCAAGGCACAGACCGCCTGAAAAATACATCTGTGGGATAAGGCTGATAACAAAGTGGCTTTTTCCAAATGACGGCAAGCACAAGGACGGAGAGTACAAGATCAGCAAGCCTGACACGGATAACTTGCAGAAGATGTTCAAGGACTGTATGACAAAGCTTGACTTCTGGACAGACGACCAGCTTGTGGCGAGTGAGATATGTGAGAAGTTCTGGGCGGACATACCTGGCATTTATGTGAGGATAGAGGAGCTATGACGATACACGAGGTAAAGAAAAATCTCGGACGCAGGGTGAGTTACAACGGCTCTGACTGCTACGAGCTGACAGGGTGCATTATCCGCAAGAGCAGTAAGACAGGTCAGTTCTTCTACCAGGCAGAGATTGCTGACAAGACTTGTGGCAATACGTTGGTGTATTGTAGGCTGGAGGAGTTGAGGTGTGAGGAGGCAAAAGAGTGAAAACACATGATCTGAAACTTAGCATAGACTTTTGTGACGCTGTTCTGAGCGGTCAGAAAACTTTTGAGGTCAGAAAGAATGACAGGGGTTTTCAGACAGGAGATCTGATAAGATTTATACCGACGGACGGAACGTCTTATCGTAGCTCAGACGGCACAGTAAGAGAACACGCAAAACATGAGATATCAGGACATACATACAAGATAACATATATCCTCAACGGCTGGGGAATAAAGAACGGGTATGTTGTGATGGGAATAAGAGAGGAGGGATCCTATGGAAAGAAACGACCCTATGACCATGCCACGCCTGAAAGCCTACCGCAGGAACGCCTCAGCCATTGAGGACATCAAGGCAGAGCTTTCGGGCAAGTACGTTGCCGACAGTATCAGCGTATGCACTCCGCCGTCCTACACGCCCCACAGCACACGCATAGACGGCTTCTTGCCAAGCGGTGATACACTTTCATTGCTGTGCGAGCAGGCACGGCTAGAGCGTGAGCAGAGGGCTGTGGAGGAGTTTATCAAGGGGATAGAAGACTATCAGACAAGGCGAATGTTCGTGCTGAAATTCATCAAGGGTAAGACGTACTTGCAGATAGCTATGCAGGTAAGCGGTGGGAGAATGTCAGAGAGCGGAGTACGAATGAAAATTCAAAGATATTTGCAAGAAAAGTGAAAGTTGTGCGGTTTGTGCGTTTTACCTGTGTTATAATTTAAACTGAGGAAAGTGTAGATGTACCTCAGACTTGTACTTTCATTGAAGTCACCTCCAATTTTCTAAGCCCCGTAAGGGGCTTATGCAGAACGTGAGTGCATGAGCTTGCGTTCTGTTCCAACAGGTTAGTGCTTAGTCCTACTTTTTGAAAAGCACCTTTCCATTAACATTGCCAACACTGACGAGTGTTCGGGCAGGATTGCAAAGCTGTATTGCAACAGAT
>ULOZ01001323.1_pt1 | contig 14977 bp, 7 predicted proteins | sample 1953031 | NCBI WGS metagenome assembly ULOZ01 (sample SAMEA4835616, study PRJEB28245) | human gut metagenome | biome: gut microbiome; material: fecal sample | place: Denmark | collected 2008
AAGAGTACTTGAAGCCAGACTTCTCTACGAGGCCTTCGGCTGCATTCTTATCCCAAGCCTTACAAGTAGGAGTCTCGTCCTTGTCGTATGTGCGGTCAGTGTTGACATACTCACGGAGGTCGATACCCTTGCTATTCCAAGCTACATGGATCTGTGCGTCGTTATCGATAGCATCCTTTGCTGTCTTATAGAGGTGTGAAGGAATAGCATCTACATGCTGCAATGTTGGATTATTCAAAACCAACTTGCTGTAAGTGCTAGCCTTGATAGCTGCGAAGTCAGAAGTAACAACTGAGTCGCCAGAAGTATATTGCAATGCAAGAACAGTAACCTGATTATTTTCTGCAATGTTCTTGATGGCATTACCATTATACTTAGCGTGTACAGTAACCTTACCCTTTGTTGTCAAGTCTGCGCTCTCCACCTTGAAAGTAGAACCGTAATCAGCGGCAGCCCTTGACACATAATCCTTGTTATATGCGATGAAGCTATACTTAGCAGCATCGTTAGACATCTTGGCATTTGATGGGTTCAAGAAATAGGTAGCAGCCAAGTCAGGAGCGTATGTGAACGCATCGTCAGCTACTGTAGGAGCATCCTGAGAGTAGTCGCCATCAGCGTCAACAACCTTGACTGTTGCAGGGTTGTACTTGTAAGTAGCGAAGTCGAATGCTTCGATACCTGCATAATAGAAGTCAGGATCGAATACGAGACTCTTCAATGCGCTTGAGAGGCTAACAACGACCTTCTTGCCCGGAGCACCTGCTACGTTTGTCAAAGTCAAGTTATCGTTGTCCCAAACTGCAGTGATGACATCCGCGTTAGTTGCTGTATAGACAATCTTAGAGTCGTAAGCAGCCTTGTCACCGTCACCATATACCCAGAATGTGCCAGTGTTTGGAGTAGGAACGTAGTACTTGCCATCCTCGCCCTTGTCACCCTTGGTTCCAAGTGCATAGTACTCAGTCTTGGTGTCGTTCTTGTACCAATAACCATTTTCACCAATCTTCCAAACGTCACCGTCCTTGCCAGCAGCGCCTTGCACGCCCTGTTTGATGTTGTAAGGAGTGTCCGTGCCGTTCTTTGTAACAGTGACAATGATACCACCATTACCGTCGGACTCTACGCTTTTCAAAATGCCACCATCATTAATCTTTGTCTGCAACTCGCTGAGAGTCTTTGACAAAGCGTCAATCTGACTTTGCAGATTGCTGATGTCATCATCGTAATCTTTACAAGAAGTAAATGTGCTTACAGAAGCAATTGTCAATGCACCCATAAGCAGCGCGCTAAAATACTTTCTTTTCGTCGATAAATATTTATAAAGTTATACTATTTCCCCAGCCTTTCGGCAGGAAGTTATTAATTAATTCTCTATATCGAATCAAGAGTCCCGTTTGATGAAAAGAGTCTGCACTTTTAGAAAAGTTCTTCGTTCTCTCTCAAAGGTTCTCTTAGAACAGTTATTTTATTGTTCTTATATATCGTGGGTTTTTATAACCACTCAGTTCTTTTTGTTTTTATCATATCTCCAGCCAGGAGATTTTTTCATGTTGCAAAAATAGGCATATTTTTTGAAACTTGCAAGTTTTTGAGCATTTTTTTTCAAAAAAAGGCTAATTTTCTTATGTTTTTTATAAAATAGTCCCTATAATGGACTTCTAACCACTCTATTTCCCCCTGTTTTCCTCCATTTTGCCGATATAAAACCTACACCTTATTATATATAGGGGAGATTGGCGGTCCTACACCTTATTATATATAGGGACCATCTAGATACGAATGTATGAGTAAATCGTATTACACCAAGCCGCCTCATTCTGATAACTCAAGTGCTTCATTCAGCTAATAGAGCTACTTCGTTCAGCCAACGCAGCCATATTATTCAGCCAACGCAGTCGAATCTTTAACCCAACGAAATCGAATCTTCCGCCCAGCGCAGTCGAATCTTCCGTCCAGCGCAGTCGTATCTTTAACCCAACGCAGTCATATCTATCGACTCAATGAAACGTATAAACTTGTTAAATGACGTACATGATTTCATCTACTTACTTAAACTGGCTGCACATTACACCTTATCATATATACTGGCATTGATGTGAATATCGGAAAAGTATCTATGACGATGTGATAGACAGATACAACGATATGCTTATCGAAGCTATCAGTATATGAGAGGGAGGTAGAGTTATTCCGCCAACGATGTAGGAGAAATTACGTCACGACGCAGCAGTAGCTACGTCACGACGTAACAACAACTACGTCCCGACGCAGTGACAGCTACGTCGCGACGCAGTTTCAGGAGCATCCTGCCCATTATCAAGTAAGGCTCTTTTGAAGTTCGAAAGAGCCTTTTTGGGATTTCAAATAAGCCTTTTTTGAATCTAAAGTAAGCCTCACTTCCATTTTTGGTGATAAAAAGACGAAAAAAGGGGCTATATTGAACGCAAAAACCCTTGTTTTATTCAGTCGTTGCACCAAGCGTTCCAATGAATAGAAAAACAAAAAGTAAGCAAGAAGCACCTGAATATCAGCCAATTACGCCGGTTTTGGTACACCTAGGCTGTGGCAATAGGTGACAATAAGGTGACAATAGAAATAGGGCCTATTGCCACCATTAAACCATTGTATGCCAGTAAGTTAATATGCGTGTGGCAAATGTGGCAATAAAATCGAGAGTAAACTGACGCAAGTACTTGCGAAGAGCAATGAAGCCTGTTTCGAAGGACATCGAAACAGGCTTCATTTTTTTATTCTAGAATTCTGCGTTCTTTGGTGTACGTGGGAATGGAATCACGTCGCGGATATTCTGCATACCGGTTACGAAGAGAATCAGACGCTCGAAACCGAGACCGAAACCTGCGTGTGGGCATGAACCATACTTACGGGTATCGAGATACCAGTTCATATCCTTCATAGGGATGTTGCGAGCCTCTATCTCACCCATTAGCTTGTCATAGCTCTCCTCACGGACAGAACCACCGATAATCTCACCAATCTGTGGGAACAGTACGTCGGTACCCTGAACGGTCTGACCGCTCTTGCCACCGAAACCACTCTCCTCCTCATCTATCTTCATATAGAATGCCTTGATAGCCTTAGGATAGTTGGTCATGATAACCGGGCGCTTGAAGTGCTCCTCTACGAGGAAACGCTCATGCTCTGAAGCCAGGTCATCACCCCACTCGCATGGGAACTCAAACTTCTTACCGTTGGCAATAGCCTCCTGAAGGATGCGGATACCCTCGGTATATGGAAGATGAACGAAGTCGGAATTCAATACGCCTTCCAGACGGGCAATCAGACCCTTGTCAATCATCTTGTTCAAGAAAGCAAGATCGTCCTTGCAATGCTCCAGTGCCCAACGGATACAATACTTGATGAAGTCTTCCTCCAACTCCATCAAACCATCCATATCCAGGAAAGCAACCTCAGGCTCTACCATCCAGAACTCAGCCAGGTGGCGAGGAGTATTACTGTTCTCTGCACGGAAGGTTGGACCGAAGGTATAGATGGCGCCGAGTGCTGTAGCACCGAGCTCACCCTCCAACTGACCAGAAACGGTCAGGGAAGTCTGCTTGCCGAAGAAATCATCAGAATAGTCAATTTTGCCATCCTCGGTCTTCTTCAGGTTATAGAGGTTCTTGGTAGTTACCTGGAACATCTGACCAGCACCCTCGCAGTCGCTGGCTGTGATGAGCGGAGTATTGAAATAGAAATATCCATGCTCATGGAAGTAGGTGTGGATAGCCATCGCCATGTTGTGGCGGATACGCATTACGGCACCAAAGGTATTGGTACGGAGACGGAGGTGAGCATACTGACGCATGTACTCGAAGCTCTGTCCCTTCTTCTGCATAGGATAGTCGCTGCCGCAGAGACCGTAAATCTCGATGCTCTCGCACTGGATCTCAACACTCTGTCCGGCACCCTGGCTTTCTACCAGCGTACCTACGGCGCTGATACAAGCACCAGTAGTAACCTGACGGAGCTGATTCTCATCGACCTTTGATGGGTCGACTACTATCTGAATATTATTAATAGTAGAACCATCGTTAAGAGCGATAAAATCGACTGCTTTGCTACTACGATGGGTACGAACCCATCCCTTGACATTCACGATTGAGCCGTAGGCTGTACTCTTGAGCAAGTCTACAACTTTAGTTCTTTTTACTTTTTCCATTGTTAATATTAATGCTTCAAGGAGTTAAAGAAATTAAGGAGTTAAGGAGTTAAGACAATTGTCACAAACCAAGGATTCCTACTATATAAAAACTCTCAGCTAATAAAACACTTGTCTTAACTCCTTTCAACTCCTTAACTCCATATTATTGTTTTTTATTCAAAAGCACCCATGCGGAGCATGTCTACCTCCTTCTCAGTAAGGAAGCGCCAGTCACCGCGACGGAGATTTTTCTTAGTCAAACCTGCGAACTGTACACGGTCGAGCTTGGTAACACGATAGCCGAGGCTCTCGAAGATACGGCGCACGATACGGTTCTTGCCACTATGAATCTCGATGCCAACCTGTGCCTTGTCGCGATCATCAGCATACTCTACAGCATCTGCCTTGATCTCACCATCTTCCAAGGTGATACCCTCACGGATCTGATCCATATCGTGAGCAGTCAGGTTCTTATCGAGGTGAACGTGATAAACCTTCTTCTTCAGGAACTTAGGGTGAGTAAGCTTAGAAGCCAGGTCACCATCGTTGGTCAAGAGAAGTACACCTGTTGTATTACGGTCGAGACGGCCTACAGGATAGATACGTTCAGGACAAACATCCTTTACGAGGTCCATCACAGTCTTGCGCTGCTGAGGATCATCGCTGGTTGTAACATAATCCTTTGGCTTGTTGAGCAATACGTATACCTTCTTCTCCAAAGTTACAGGAGCGTCGTGGAACTTCACCTCATCGGTACGAAGGATCTTGGTACCCAACTCGGTAACTACCTCACCATTGACAGTTACCAGACCAGCCTGGATGAACTCATCAGCCTCACGGCGAGAGCATACACCAGCATTGGCGAGGAACTTGTTCAAGCGCAATGGCTCTGTTGGGTCGATGTTTTCCTCCTTATATTCGATACGCTTCTTCATGCTATACTTAGCATTTGGATCGTAACCAGGAGTGTGCTGACGGAAACCGCCACCACGGTTGTTGCCATAGCCACCACCCTGTGGACGGCCATAACCGCCACGGTTGTTGCCATAACCACCCTGCTGAGGACGACCATAGCCGCCACCACGGTTGTTGCCATAGCCGCCACCCTGTGGACGACCATAACCACCACGGTTGTTATTACCATAACCACCCTGCTGAGAACGAGACTGGTAGCCGCCCTGCTGGCGTGGCTGATAGCCACCCTGCTGACGAGGCTGATAACCACCCTGCTCATCATTATTGTTGTAACGAGGACGATAGCCACCCTGCTGAGGACGAGACTGATAGCCTCCCTGCTGACGTGGCTGGTAGCCACCACGGTTGCTGTTACCATAACCACCACGGCTCTGATAGCTGCTGCGCTGTGGACGCTCGCTGCTGCCTGTACTCTGCAAGACAGCACCGAAACCTTCAGGACGGAAACCGCCTTCGCTGTTACTGCTACTTCTGTCGCTGCTGTATGCGCGATGTGAATTGATACGAGGACGCTGTGTGCGACCTACTGGTCGATAACTCTTCTGATAACCACCTGCTGGGTTGTAGCCCTCACGGGTTCTCTCATTCTCAGAAGACTGACCTTGAGGTTTGTTTTCAAATTCTGAATCCATTTTCTTAAAATACTTAATAGCCTCACGGCTGGGTTAATAAATCTAATTTTTACTTATATATATGTACTAAAACTACAAAATTCCTTTGTGTATATTAGATACCTGTATAATTGCTTGGTGTGATTGCCATCAGTTCAGCCTTAACACTATCACTCACATTCAATCCCTGGATAAACTCATGAATAGTTTCCTCAGTCATGTGTTGGTTGGTACGTGTCAACGCCTTCAATGCCTCGTAAGGATGTGGATATGCCTCACGGCGAAGGATAGTCTGGATAGCCTCAGCTACAACTGCCCATGTATTATTCAAATCTTCCTGCAGTTTCTCCTCGTGAAGAATCAGTTTACGCAAGCCCTTCAATGTACTCTGGATAGCAATGACGCTATGACCGAGAGGCACACCGATGTTACGGAGTACGGTACTGTCAGTAAGGTCGCGCTGCAAGCGGCTAACCGGAAGTTTCTGTGCCAGGAACTGAAGAATGGCATTGGCTATGCCCAGGTTACCTTCACTGTTCTCATAATCGATAGGATTCACCTTGTGAGGCATCGCACTTGAGCCTACCTCACCTGCCTTGATCTTCTGCTTGAAGTAATCCATAGAGATATACATCCAGAAGTCACGGTCTAAGTCGATGATAATGGTGTTGATACGACGGATGGCGTCAAAGATAGCGCCAAGGTAGTCATAGTTACTGATCTGTGTGGTATACTGCTCGCGTTCCAAACCGAGTTTCTCACTGACAAACTTGTTACCGAATGCTTTCCAGTCATACTGTGGATAAGCTACATGGTGAGCATTGTAGTTACCGGTAGCACCACCGAACTTAGCTGTAATCTTGCAAGCCTTGAGAGAATTGAGCTGCTCGGTAAGACGGTAAACATAAACCATGATTTCCTTGCCCAGGCGGGTAGGTGAAGCAGGCTGTCCGTGAGTCTTAGCCAACATAGGCACATCCTTCCACTCATCAGCATAAGTCTGGAGCTGTGCTATCAGCTCTTCAACCTGCGGATTGAAGCACTCTTCCAAAGCCTCTTTTACAGAGAGAGGCACACTTGTGTTGTTGATATCCTGAGATGTCAAACCAAAATGGATAAACTCCTTGTAAGCATCCAAGCCTCCGATCTTATCGAGTTCTTCCTTGATAAAATACTCAACAGCCTTTACATCGTGATTGGTAATCTTCTCGATGTCTTTTACGCGCTGTGCTTCATTTTCGTCAAAATTACGATAAATGTCACGCAGACGTTCGAACAGCGACTTGTCGAAAGAAGCAAGCTGTGGCAAAGGTAACTCGCATAGAGTAATGAAGTATTCAATCTCTACGCGTACACGATAACGAATGAGAGCATACTCTGAGAAGTAGTTAGCGAGCTGCTCTGTTTTTCCCCTATAACGACCATCAATTGGTGATATGGCAGTCAATAAATCTAAATTCATAACAATACGTATTATATATAGGGTGCAAAATTAATGAATTATCGTGAGAAAACAGAGAAAATAGTGATAAAATAATTTAAAAGCAAAAAAAAAGGTCTCTCAACGTTTGTTGAAAGACCTTCACTATTGTGGGCGTTGACGGATTCGAACCGCCGACCCTCTGCTTGTAAGGCAGATGCTCTAAACCAGCTGAGCTAAACGCCCTTAAAAAAGTCCCTGCAACCACAAAAGTGAATCACAGGGAACACCCCCGTGGGCGCTGACGGATTCGAACCGCCGACCCTCTGCTTGTAAGGCAGATGCTCTAAACCAGCTGAGCTAAGCGCCCTTACTTTTCGTAAGCGGTTGCAAAGGTACGACTATTTTTTGGTTCCACCAAATTTTTCAGCAACTTTTTTCGTTTTTTCTTCAAAAAAGTGCATTTTCTGGTGTTTTTCCTCAATTTTCAGGGTAAAAACGGTCAGTTATTGCATTTCAATTGCCAAAAACAGCCAACCAAGAGAAAGTACTTACGATGGGACAGCAAAACCTCTTTCAACTCCAAAAGGTACTTATTGAGAAAGAAAAGTTCTTTTTAAGAAATTCAAAGAAACAAAAAAGGCATTCTTCACGAGGAAGAATGCCCTATTCTATTTTTATACCTTATATTATATATACTGTATAATTACTCACCAACCTGAACAGTTGCACGACGGTTGTAAGAAGCAGGAGTCAAATCCTTAACACCACCGTTAGCCTTAACTACGATGTTCTCCTTAGCAACACCCAACTTAACGAGCTCTTCAGCTACCTTCTCAGCACGAGCCTTAGAAATCTTCTGGTTAACAGCTGCAGAACCAGTAGCGCTGTCAGCATAACCGTTAACTACCAACTTAGCGTTGTTGTCCTTAGCATACTGAGCGAGAGCCTGTACGTTTACGAGATCCTTCTTAGAAGCAACCTTAGACTTGCCGATGTTGAAGAATACAGAAACTGGAGTAGCAACATACTCCTTAACTGCCTTTTCCTCTACAGGCTTCTGGTTGTTCAAGAGATTCTTCAAACGGTCGTTCTCTGCATTAGCATCGTTCAACTTAGCATTGAGAGCGTCGAGTTCTGACTGATGAAGAGCGTTGATAGCATCAACATCTGGAACCTTGTTCCAAGTAGCCTTACCCAAGTTGTATGTAACACCGACCTCAACATTCAAAGAACGGTCGTGTCTTGCAATCACCTTGTCGATAGAGCGAGATGTGCTAGGCTTAGCACCTGCTAATACACCTGTGTAACCATCATAGTCGTTAGCACCTACTGCATAGTTTACATCAAGGTTGACAGCCCACTTGTTATTGATCTTGAACTCGTTCAAGATACCAACACCAACTACAGGAGCATAGCAGTTAGCGCTCATGTTACGGTTAATACCAAAACCTGCGTAAGGGATGCAATCCCAAACACGAGCCTCGTTGTAACCACACAACATATTGCTAACATTGAACAAAACCTGCTCATTCAAAGTCCAATACTTATTTGCATTTGTTGACTTATTCTCAGAAACTACTGTACGGCCCCAAACGCCATTGAACTTGGTACGGAGACCGAGACCTGGTGTGAACCACTTACCTACAGCAACAGAGAAACCGAGATTGTTTCTGAAGCCCTTGAGTGGGCTCTTAGAGAAACCATTGCCCTCTTCCTGGTTGCCCCAGAATGCAGAACCAGCAACGTTTGCCTGAACAAACCAATTGCTCCAGAAAGAATTTGTTGCAACGCTATACTTCTCAGTAGTTGCTGCATCCTGAGCCATACAGCCCATTGTTACGCTAGCCAATGCTAGCACTGCTAATAACTTTTTCATAACTTTACAATTTAAAAATCAATTTTTTTTTTATATATATACCTTCTGAATGATGGAGCAAAGATAATACTATTTTTTGAAATAACCTTCATTTTCTAAAAAAAATAGCATTTTTCGTTAACTTTTTTAAGAAAAACGGGATTTTTCCCTGCTTTTAACCTAAAAGATGCTCTATTTCCTGCTGACGGAGGATACAAAGTACCGACTTTCCGTCGGGCGTATAATTGACATTCTGGCAGGCAAAAAGATCATTCACCAGCCCCTCCATCTCTTCATTACTCAATATCTGCCCCTGAGGTATTGCAGCCTGGCGAGCCAGACTCAAAGCCAAAGTCTGATTGATTTCATCAATGGCTGATACGCCCTTTTCTACTGCAGAAGAAACCATGTCCTTTACCAGTTTAAGAGGATTCAATCCTTCAAGTCCGCCAGGAACTGAATTTACGGCATAGCTTCCGCCTCCAAGATCTTCCAGTTCAAAGCCCATCGATTCCATTTCAGGCAGGATCTTTTCAAAGATTACCTTCTCAGACATCGGGAACTGCACAACCTCAGGAAAGAGGACTTTCTGTGAATGAAAGGTCCGGTCAGCCAACTGGCGCAAATACTGTTCGAACAAGACACGCACATGGGCACGATGCTGGTCGATAATCATCAATCCCGATTTTACCGCAGTCATGATATACTTAGCTTTATACTGATAATGGGCTGGCGATTTCTCTGCAATGATACTGTCTGGCGTATTATCCTGACTAGAATCATCGGAAAACACCATGGTCTGTTCCATCCCCTGCACATCATCCTGATTTTTGAGTCCTTCATAAAGCTGTTCCCATTTTTCATCCACCTGCGGTTTCGACTTAGGAACAGAGAAGCCTGATCCCATAGGGACTGCTCCCGTGGAAGAGGAAGACTTGAACGGATTATAACCAGGATTCAAACTGATCTTCGGTGCAGCAGCCGTACTCATCTCAGGATTGTAAACAGGGATGTCCGGTTTATCCTCGGTATCGAAATCAATGGTAGGTACATCATTGAACATACCGATGGACTCCTTGACTGAAGCCGAGAGGATTTGCCAGATAGCCTGCTCATTCTCGAATTTGATTTCAGTCTTCGTAGGATGGATATTCACATCAATATCCTTCGGATCTACATCAAAATACAGAAAGTAAGGCACCTGTTCACCCTGAGGAACCAGACGGTCATAAGCAGCCATCACAGCCTTATTGAAATAAGGATGTTTCATGTATCTCCCGTTGACAAAGAAGAACTGATGCACACCTTTCTTTCTGGCAGATTCAGGTTTGCCCACAAATCCAGACACCTTACACATAGTGGTTTCTACATTTACTGGCAGGAGTTCCTGATTGAAACGCTTGCCGAAGACATCGAGAATGCGCTGACGCAAATTAGCGGCACGCAAATTGAATACTTCGGTACCATTGCTATGTAAAGTAAAGGTGATTTGAGGATTTACCAATGCAATCCGCTCGAAAGCCGTCAGAATATTGTTCAACTCTGTAGAATTGGACTTCAGGAACTTCCTTCGCGCGGGTACATTATAAAAGATATTGCTGACAGAGAAGAGGCTTCCCACAGCACAGGAGCATGGCTCCTGTTTCTCATATCGGGAACCAGAAATCCGTATCAGGGTTCCTATCTCGTCGGTAGCCTGTCTTGACTTCAATTCTACCTGAGCCACAGCAGCTATTGACGCCAAAGCTTCGCCACGGAAGCCCATGGTGCGAAGAGCAAACAAATCATCAGCCTTACGGATTTTGGAAGTAGAATGACGTTCGAAAGCCAAACGAGCATCTGTTTCAGACATACCTTTTCCATCATCTATCACCTGGATGTTGGTACGGCCAGCATCGGTAACTGTGACATGGATATTCCTGGCACCCGCATCGACTGCATTTTCGACCAGCTCCTTGATAACTGAAGCCGGACGCTGTATAACCTCACCTGCTGCTATCTGATTGGCAACAGAATCGGGTAAAAGTTGAATAATATCACTCATCTCTAAATATTAATCATATAAGAAAATGATGCTTCATTATAATCAGTCAGTCAGTTTCTGAAGTGGAGCTTCATGACGCTTAATGTTCTTGAGTTCGGAGCCCTTGGATTTACCACGCCACACAAAGATATCATTCTTATCTTTAGGACGCAAGTCCTCGAACCAGGCAAAATTGTTGAGTTTATATTTTGCCGGCGGAATCTGCGTCATAGGATACATGGTAGACGTAAACTTATTGGTCCAGATTTTCTCCATCTTCCTGCCAGGTGCCATATACATGCGCATGGTATCGGTTTCCAGATAATTCAAACCAATGAGCGAACTGTCCTTATCATCCGTCATGTAATAGATGGTCTGCACATTGCCGATAGACTCAGCCTTCTTGATTTCACCTTTTTCAAAGTAAGATTTCATCTCAGAAGAACTGATCTGATTGAAATGAACACTATCCGGCATCTGCTCTACAGACAGCGCCTGTCCGATGACATGGGCAAAACGAACGGTAGAGTCGTTCATGAAGACCAGAATCTTCTCGCCCAGCAACTGACGGTTTCCATTCCAGACGATAGGATCCTTATACATGGTCATACAGGAATCCTGAGAATTGAAAACCAGGGAATCGCAGATGGCTTGCATATCCAGGCGATAGGCACGGACCTTAGGATAAGCATGCACCTTACGGTATACCGAATCGGTATTGATATGGAAGGTATTGATACGCATGGTATCAGAATGAACCCAAAGAGTATCTTTCTGCGAATAGTCGATCGCTACAGGATTGCGGGTGGCAAAGCCATTACCAGTTTTCTCGTTGTAACGCAGATAATTGCAAGTAAGGGAATTTTTATTTTTCTTGTCTACATAAACCACATTGCCATATCCGGTACTCTCCCCATCCTTTACATAATAGAGCGTATCACCCGTAAGCGTCTTGTCTTTATCTACAACCGTAGAGCGCCCGTAAAGCTGCGCTCTATCGGTCTTGGTATCATAATATCCATTTTCGGTCTTGACAACACTTGCACCGGAAACAATCTTAGAAGGTCCTACCATGTGAGCCTTTGACTTACGGACATCGTAATACAAAGTATCGGTGGTAACAACATCCTTGCCGCTGCGCAACTTGACATTATAGACAAACTTAGCCTCACGCGTTTCGGTATGATACTCACCCCAATCGGCAACCAGCTTATCCTTACCATCAATCAGCGTTCCGCCGTCAAAGAAGTTTGCCATATTATACAAGCGGTCGAAATCCAAGCTATCAGTACGCAAAGTCTGCCGACGATGATGCAAGACCACATTCTTGCGTGCTCTCATCATCTGCATCTGCCCATCATACTCTGCTCTATTACAAGTGAGTGACAAGGTGTCTCCCTGCCGGTAATGAACATGTCCGAAAGCTTTCACGGAATTAGAAGCCTGATAGAAATACGCGCTGTCACAGGTAAGATGACTACCCTGATGCAAGAAAGAGACCTTACCTTTCAATATTTGGGCATCAGGATTATTTCCGAACATATCATAGTACAATTCATCTGCATGCAAAAGATATACGCGGTCACCATGAGGGCGTTTTCTGGCATGCTTCTTTGGAGCCTGCATGGCTTGCATCAGACAAAACCCAAACAGGCATAGAACCATAACCGATATGATTCTATGCCCTCTGATATGATTATTTAATCTTTTATTTATCATTTAATCCAACCTTGATATTCAAACTTACAATCCTTATAGCGATCGTTCATACGAACATAAGTCTGCTTGATTTTATTGACTACCCAATCGTGCAAGGTCTGGGCACGCTCCTTAGCCAACACTACATCCTTCATCACCTGAAAATCTTCGGTAATAGTAGCTCTATGTCCGTCAACACGGCTTACCAGTTTTACCAAAGCACAAGTGGTTTTACCCTTGGAATTCACCATCGTGAAAGGTGCAGAAACCTCACCTACCTTCATTGTATCTACCGTACGGGCAACCTCGGTAGGCAGATCCTTCATCTGGAAGCGGGAAGTTCTTGACTGGTCAGGAGTAACATTGGCCATCAAACCCTTGTTGTTGCGGGTATCCTTATCATCAGACAATGCTTCAACAGCCTGCTCAAAGGTAAACTTAGCGGCACGGATATCATTACCGATAGAATCCAGACGGCCGATAGACTTATCAATAGCATCTTGAGAAACCTGAGGCTTGAGCAGGATATGGCGACACTTAATCTTATCACCACGCTTATCAATCAACTGGATGATATGATAACCAAACTCAGACTCAACAATCTTTGAGATTTTCTTAGGATCGGTAAGATTGAATGCTACATTTGCAAACGCAGGATCCAACATACCTCTACCGATATAATCCATCTCGCCACCCATACGGGCTGAACCCGGATCCTCAGAATAAAGACGAGCCAAAGTAGCAAAAGAAGTCTCCCCCTTATTCACACGGTCAGTAAACTCACGCAACTGATTTTTCACACGGTTAATCTCCTCAAGAGGAATACGTGGCTGCATGGTAAGAATCTCAACCTCTACCTCTGTAGGAATAAAAGGGATACTGTCGGCAGGTAAATCCTTAAAGTATTTACGTACCTGAGCTGGAGACACCTTGATATCCTTCACCAGTTCCTGCTTCATCTTCTGAATCAGCTGTTGGTTTTTGAAATCATCATGCATCTGCTGGCGCATCTGGGTGATACTTTGCTTGCGATACTCCTCCAGTTTTTCACGAGAACCAATCATGGAAACCCAACTGTTGATCTGTTCGTCGATACCATTCATGACTTCTGACTCAGATACTTCGATACTATCGATAGCTGCCTGATGGAGAAACAGTTTCTGAACGGCAATCTGCTCAGGAATAGAACAGTCTGGGTCACCAGTATATTTAATACCTTCAGCCTCAGCCTGCAAACGGGTTACCTCGACGTCTGACTTCAGGATAGCCTCATCGCCGACAACCCAAATTACCTCATCAACCACACTACCCTCATTGATTTTCTGAGAATCGGCAGCAGCTTGTTGCTTGATATTTGCAGAATCAGCCTCATGAGCCAAAGCACTACGGCTTGCTCTTGTTGCACTAGCACTTATTCCTACTATCATCAGCAGGGCTATAAATGCCATTATCATTTTATATCCAGTATTCATGTATTGTTTCTATAATATATTAATGTATATTGAGAGTGGTCAACATGCTATGGAAAACCACCACCTTATATTTCTTCTTCAGTTGTGCGACCCATTGTTTCTCTAACGAGTCTTGATAGTCAGCAAGTACCACATCCGGGTATTCGCCATTCCGGGGCAGATTAACCTTCATCTTCTTCAGGCGCTTCATTTCCCATTTGTATTTTTTCTTATTCTTGGCATAGAAGGCAGCCAGACCTTTTTTATCAGCAGCAGCCTTATCCCAAATATTACGCTGGCAGATTTCATTCAGCAAAAGGTTTTCTACTTCCTCCTGCTGCTGGTAGGTTCCCCGCCAATTTTCTACCTTAGCATCAGCAACATATTTTTTCTGATTACCATCATCATGTTTATCCAGCAACTTGACGATATGATAACCAAACTCAGACATAAACGGTCTACTAATCTCACCCTTTCGCAGAGAGAAAGCTACTTTTTCAAAAGCCTGCACTGTCTGACCTTTTGTAAACCATGCCAAAGTTCCCCCATTGACCGCAGACCCTTTATCATCAGAACACTTTTTTGCCAGGTCTGCAAAATCTGCACCTTTACAAAGAGCCTGATAAATTGAATCGATTCTTCTTTCCACCACCTCCTGTTCCCGGTAAGATGCTTTCTGTCCCAATCTCAAGAGGATATGTGCAACATGAACACTGCCTTTATCGGGCATCAACTCGCATGGCTCGACATCATCATATCGTTTCAACACACGTCTG
>ULOZ01024791.1_pt1 | contig 14972 bp, 10 predicted proteins | sample 1953031 | NCBI WGS metagenome assembly ULOZ01 (sample SAMEA4835616, study PRJEB28245) | human gut metagenome | biome: gut microbiome; material: fecal sample | place: Denmark | collected 2008
TTTAACGTTTACACAAAACTTGAAACGGTCTCTGGCTTTCTCTATTCAAAGTCTTTGTATATCTGCCATCGCTCAGTAGTCAGTTACTACTAAGGAATATGCCCATTTTCTCCCGCTATTCTGCCTCATCCGCCATGAGCCTTAGTAGTCAAAACTGTAGTAATTCCAAGTCTTTCCGCCATATTCTACCCCGTGTTGCCCAGTCTGCGAAGGTATGTATTATCATAAAACTGGAGTGCCGTGGCAGATGAAAAGTACTTTTATCATAGTTTTTCTCCTTAATATAATAACCTCACCAGACAACAATCCAGTGAGGTCATATAATCACGCTTGCTGTTTAGTTACAAACCCAAGCTTGCTGATATCTGCCTGATTAATACCAGTACGTTCTAGTACATAATGTATCTGTGCTAACATCTCAGTATCATCCAATACTCTTGTCAGACCAACAAGTTTTTCATCATCCCAGACGGTAAGCACAGTTGAGGAATTCATAAGAGCCTTATACAGTCGATCTGGATAATTTCCTGATATCCAATGAACCGATAGAAATAACTTTTGAATCTGTTCTTTCGTAAACTTTTTTTCTTCTGTATATATAAGCATAATCTATTTCCCCCTATCTGTTATGATCACATCTCTGGCATTGCAGCATTTCATTTTCAACATCATCTTTATAAAAAACACCTTACCATTGGCAAATATTCTGCAAAATAGGCACAACAGATTTTCCTTTTTGTGTCAACATATACTCTACCCTTGGTGGAATTTCATCATAGGATTTTCTTTCAACAATCCTAACTTCTATCAGGTCTTTTAATGTTGCGGCAAGTACTGCATCCGTAATATTGCACATTTCTCTTCGAAGTTCACTGTATCGAAGCTTTTCGGCTGCAGATAACACACTTATTATGCGTGATTTCCAATTTCCACCAAATATTGCCAATCCATATTCAAGTGGGCAACGTATATCATCATCTAATTTTTTCTTATATTTTGCCATTAAAAATCACCTTCCAGCTCTACGCATCGCTGCTAAAGCCTCTTGTCTATTAAACTCATTCTCTCCTTTTTCTTTCACATATGCTGTCATTATAGCTTGATGGTGATTCTTTTTAAAGTTACTATGAAATTTATTAGCAGCTCTTTGTTATATTTCTTTGTTATATTTCTTTCTTATTCCCAGCACCTCCGATTTACGCTTTAACCCCTCTTCTACCTCAATACATTTGTATTATTATTACAAAGCACCTCAAAATGATTTCGATTTGTTTTTATAAAGCCTTCTTTTTGCAGCTTTGATATCTCAGTAGACATTGCTGCGCGGTCAATGCAAAGATAATCTGCCAGCTGCTGCCTGTCAAAAGGAATATCAAAGGACAAGGACGAATGTCTGATAGATTCTGCTGACAGGTATGACAATAATTTCTCCCTTGTTGTCCGCTTGCCAACATGTGTAATCTTATCATTCAGAATCAGTATCTTATTTGCCAGTACACTGACCAGGTTGCGAATCAGCTTCTGATGATGCCCGCATGCAGTTGGACAAGTAACCAGAAGCTTCTGTATATTTAAAAAAACAATCTCACAATCCTCATCTGCTACCACACTGATGTTCAAAACAGCACCAGGGCTTGCCGCATATGGTTCTCCAAAAAAATCACCAGCATGACATTTAGACAGAATATTCCGATGTCCCCAGAGATCCTCCTGAATAATAAGAACACAACCTGACAATACTAATCCCATTACCTGTGTAGAATCTGCTGCTCTGAAAATATAAGAATCCTTCTCTTTAGAAACTGTTACTGCCTCTACACAGTGCAATACAGATAATATCTCATTATCAGTAAGACCTTTAAAAAAAGGACTGTTTTTTAAAATAGGTAAATATTTTTTCAAAATCTCACCTCCTGTTGGAAATCAAACATACAAGTTGTATTTATTATAATATGATTCTACCAGAAACAAAAATAAAATTCTATTAATGGAGGGTAAAATGATAAGAAAAATTATACGTATTGATAAAGAAAAATGTAACGGATGTGGTGCATGTGCAACTGCCTGCCACGAAGGTGCCATTGATATTATAGACGGAAAAGCCGAGCTGGTAAGAGAACATTTTTGTGACGGATTGGGGGATTGCCTCCCAGAATGTCCTACAGGAGCTATTTCATTTGAGGAAAGAGAAGCACCTGCATATGATGAAGATACTGTAAAAGAAGCACAGAGTAAAATAGCTGCCCAAAACCATGCAATGTCACCTCACACCGGCTGTCCAGGATCTAAAATCATGCAGATACAGCGAACAAAAACGCCTGAGACCGCAAAACCATTTTCAGGTGCAGATTCGATATCACAACTTGAGAACTGGCCGGTACAGATCAAACTTGCACCTATCAGTGCACCATATTTTAATGGTGCAAAACTTCTAATAGCCGCCGATTGTACTGCTTACGCTTATGCTGGATTTCATCAGGATTTTATTCAGAATAAGGTAACACTAATAGGTTGTCCGAAATTAGACCAGGTTGATTATAGTGAGAAACTGGCTGCTATTATTCAGAATAACAACATTCAAAGTGTGACAATCGTAAGAATGGAAGTTCCATGCTGTGGTGGTCTGGAGATGGCAGTAAAAAATGCACTTCAAAATAGTGGAAAATTCATACCATGGCAGGTTGTAACAATAAGTATTGATGGAAAAATTATTGATTAATAAGGAGATTACTGGAATGAATAAAAAAATGTTTTGTTTTCAGTGTGAACAGACAGCCGGATGTACTGGCTGTACAGGAAATGCAGGTGTCTGTGGAAAAAATGCAGATACAGCCAAATTACAGGATGAGCTGACAGGTGCATTGATTGGTCTTGCAAGAGCTGTAGACAGTGCATCAGCTATTTCTAAAAGAACCGTACAAGTCATAATTGAAGGTCTGTTTACAACAGTTACAAATGTAAGTTTTGATAATGCAGCAATCGAAAATATGATACAAAAAGTCAGAGCTGAGAAAGAACGACTGGTTCCTGACTGCAGCAAATGTCAGTCGCCATGTGGTAAAACAAACGAATACGACATGCAGCAGATGTGGAATGCCGATAAAGATATCCGCTCTTTAAAATCTCTTATTCTTTTTGGTATTCGTGGAATGGCCGCCTATGCTTACCATGCAAATGTTCTGAATTATGAAGATGATGAAGTAAACCGATTCTTCTGCGAAGCATTATTTAAGATTGGTTACGAAGAAAGTATAGAAACACTGCTTCCTACAGTACTTAAAGTAGGCGAGATCAACCTTAGATGTATGGCACTTCTTGATAAAGCAAATACAAACAGCTATGGAATGCCAGAGCCCACTGATGTTACACTTACAATCGAAAAAGGACCTTTTATTGTCGTGACAGGTCATGATCTTAAAGACCTGCAGCTTTTACTTGAACAGACAGAAGGAAAAGGAATCAACATATATACTCATGGTGAAATGCTCCCTGCCCATGCCTATCCACTCTTGAAAAAATTTCCACACTTAAAAGGAAATTTTGGAACTGCATGGCAGAATCAGCAGAAAGAGTTTGATCATCTTCCAGCTCCGATTCTTTACACTACCAACTGTCTGATGCCGCCAAAAAGCAGTTATGCTGACAGAGTATTTACAACAGAGGTGGTTGCTTTCCCTGGCGCTGTTCATATTGATGAGAAAAAAGATTTTACGCCAGTTATCAAAAAAGCACTTGAACTTGGTGGCTATAAAGAAAATCAGACATTAAAAGGTATCAATGGAGGTACCAAGGTGACAACAGGATTCGGTCATTCAGCTATACTGTCACATGCAAATACTATAGTAGATGCTGTAAAATCAGGTGCAATCAGCCATTTCTTCCTGGTTGCCGGATGTGATGGTGCTAAACCGGGTCGAAACTATTACACAGATTTTGTTAAACAAACTCCTTCTGACAGTATCATCCTAACCCTGGCATGTGGCAAATTCCGTTTCAATGATCTTAATCTTGGAGAAATCAATGGTCTGCCACGACTGATGGATATGGGTCAGTGTAACGATGCTTACGGGGCGATTCAGGTTGCTCTGGCACTTGCGGATGCATTTGGATGTACTGTAAATGAGCTTCCGCTCTCCTTCGTTCTTTCATGGTACGAACAGAAGGCAGTCTGCATTTTGTTGACGCTTCTGCACCTTGGTATCAAAAACATCCGTCTTGGTCCTTCTCTACCTGCGTTTTTGTCTCCTAATATTCTGAACCTTCTTGTGGAAAAATATGGCATAGCACCTATCACCACACCAGAAGAAGACATCAAAGCGCTGATAAACACTCCATAACACCAATAAAGCCAATAAAGCCGATACAGGAATAAAAACCCTGCCTCGGCTTTTTCTTTTGTCATTCTCCAGGACACAAAATATCCTCATTCTCATCATATTTTCTTCACTATTCCCACCTACACTATAGATAAGATGTAAGGGGCAGAAGAGCAAAACATTGTTTATGCCTGCATAATAAAACTTTTAACTTTAGAATCCACCTGACATAGATATTGATATTGATATTAATGATATATGCATTAACGATATCTATCCGACAATATCTATATTAACTAAAGAGATAATGAATGAAAGGATGAATATATATGATTAATTTAAAAAAAGTAAACAAATCATGCGTAGCCGCAGTTATTCTTGCCATGTGTCTTATGACATCAGGCTGTGGTTCACAAAACTATACAACCAACAACAAAAATACTGATACCACTGTAACTTCCAGCATTACTGCCCAGGATACCAATGTAACTCACGCAGATGATGCCGATAACTACAAAACTGAAATAACAGGAGAATTCAGCATTACATCAACTGATGGTTCTACAATAACACAGAATGATTCCGTATATACCATAACACAGGCTGGCGAATATACCGTTACCGGACTCTTATCAGAAGGACAAATTGTAGTTAATGCTGACGATAATGCCGAAATCACCATTGTATTGAATGGTACATCCATCACATGTTCTAACGGTTCACCTATTTATATTAAAAATGCTGATAATGTAAAAATCAAATCTGAGGAAAACACTTATAACTGTATAGTTGATGCAAGAGCTGAAGCTGACGACAATTCAGACAATTCTTCCAGTGAAAATGGTAATGCTGCCATCTATGCAGCATGTGACCTTAAATTGGTTGGAAAAGGGGCATTATCAGCAACTGGCAACTATAACAACGGTATCCAGAGCAAAGATGACATTTCTATTAAAAATGTTACCATCAAGGTTAATGCTATAAATAATGCTATAAAAGGAAACGATGAGGTAGCTATAGAATCTGGTGAAATAATAGCTATATCCAGAAAAGGCGATGGCATCAAAACATCAAACAGCAGTCTTTCAACCAAAGAAAAACAGAAAGGAAATGTAATAATATCTGGTGGAAATATTGATATATATGCTGCCTGTGACGGCATAGATGCTGCATATGGCGTAGATGTTTCAGGTGATGGAAATCTGAATATATATACAGATACTTATTCTGATTATAGTGAAGCCGTGGCTGCCGACACCTCCGGTTCTTCAGCCAGCAGCTCTGGTTCTCCAATCAGCACCCCAGATTCATCAGCCAGCAACCCAGGTTCTTCAGCCAGCAACCCAGGTTCTTCAAATCAGAATCAAGGTTCATCATCTAAATCATCATCCAATGCAACTATGATGACATACATAACAACTGCCAATACAGACAACCAGAATAACAGCCGCGTGGGAACTCCACCCGATATGAACAATACTCAGAACAATGGTAACATGGGCAATCCTCCTGATATGAATAACAGTAGCAGCAATTCTGGCAATAATCCTGACATGAAAGGTAACTTCGGCGGTGGAAACAGAGCTGCTAATGGTATGCCTGGCAATAACAGCTCAGGAAATTCATCTAAAAAGTCTTACTCTACAAAGGGAATCAAAGCCGAGAGCGAGATAAATATATCTGGTGCAGCCATTAACATAAGTTCAACTGATGATGGTATTCATGCCAACTCAGATTCTGGTGTTCTTGAAACCGGCGAAGATGGCAAGGGTATAATATCTATATCAGGTGGAACTATCACAATCTCTACAGGTGATGATGGAATACATGCAGATAAAGAGCTTAATATAACTGATGGATATATAAATGTTTTAACATCCTACGAGGGTCTTGAGGCTATAACAATCAACATCAGTGGTGGACAAAGCTTTGTATATGCAGCTGATGATGGCATTAATGCATGTACCGGAGATGGCGCATCTACTCCTCTTATTAATATAACTGGTGGATACGTTGATGTAACAACCGGTTCTGGCGATACAGATGGTATAGATTCTAACGGCAGCTACACACAGTCTGGCGGTATGGTTTTTGTAAAAGGCGGCAGTTCATCAGGTCAGGTATCTGGTTCTATTGATGTTGACGGAAATATTACTATAACTGGTGGAACATGTGTAGCTTTAGGCGGTATATGTGAAACTCCTGTAAATTCAGTTAATGCTTACGTATTCAGCTCTGTATCCTTTAACGCAGGAAGCTACTCAGTAAAAGATTCCAGCGGTAATGAAATAATAAGCTTTACATTAAACAACAGTTACTCAAATAGCTGGATATGCACATCTGCTCTTACAACAAACACTGAATACACTCTTTACTGCGATGGTTCTTCATTAACAAACTGGACACAATCTGCAGGAACCATGGGTGCATCCAATGCCGGCGGCTTTGGCAGCAATCCTGGCGGTTTTAATGGTGGTGGCCGTGGAGGTAACATGAATGGTGGAAAAAATATGAACGATAACAGAAATATAAATGGCAATAATACACCAAATAACAATAATGTACAATAACAATTGCAAACAATAGTTTGATTGAATTTTAGTTGGTGACGAACGGACGACAAATATAAGATACAGGCAGTCCTGTATCTTATATTTGTCTGGTTGTGGTGTAATTTACTTACTGATATTCAATTAAATCATCTGTCTGCTTTTAATATGTAATATGGTGTAAAGTCATACTCTAATGTATCTGGCTTTTCCACCTTCAAAACTTCCCATTTTGAAATACATGGATGTGTTTTAGCATACATATCTTTTCTTTCAGCTTTCTCATATTTAAAGCCATGTGTTATCATGAAAATATTCCATCTTCTGTGTTCAATTCTTTCAAGCTCTTCTCTGTTATCTGTAAGAGAATATGCATGTTTTTCATAAATAATCCATTTTTTAATATCCTGATGCAATGATTGTGCTATACTTGATTCCCTGTCAAATATGCCCTTATTATGCCATACCTCATCTATTTCTTCTGATATTTTCTTATTCTCTTTAAGCTCTATTGAATCTTTCTTAAGACGTTCCTCTATATCTTCAGATAACATAAACTTATCATCCACAACAATATTTTTATCTGCTTTATATCTGCTTATTATTTCATACAACATATTGTATCTATGATTAAATATCTTGGCATCATTTACAATATCACGATTAGTTATAGAAGCATATGAAAAAATATCTTTATTCTTGTTTATTGTAAATAGATTCTTCTCACCATAAATATTAGCAAAATCATTGTTTTCCTTAGCCCTGACAACTATAGGAATATTAATACAGCTATCACCCTTATTGTATAACAGCTGCTTCAATTCAATAAGTGTATTAGACATTAAATGTGTATCACTCATTGCCACAATAAGATATGTAAATAATTTGTCGTCATTACATCTTTTAAAAATACTGTTAAACTGTAATGTCCTTGCATCCGTATTAAAAAATCTTAAACATACCCTTCCATCTATACCAAATTGATCTGGTATTGTATCAAATGGAAATTTCAATTCATAATATTCAATACTTTTACCTTCATATATATCTTCTTTTATGAACTTCAATCCCTTCAGGACATCAACTGAAAAATTCTTCATGAAACTTCCTATTATTGATTCCATATCCTTATCAAATACATCTATACATATAGTAGACTCTGCTGATAAAACCGACATATTAAGTCCTTGTATTAATGCACTCTGGCCAAAATCACCAAATCCAATGATTCCTATATGAACATCATAATCATCACCCTTATTAGCTGTATATACAGGATGTTCTTTATACATTTTATTGACAGCCATTTTATTAACATCTACTATGTCAAGATCAAAAGTTCTTGTATCTATTTTATCATAATACTGTCTTATCAGTTCTGCCATTGAATTGTCATTGCAGCACAGATGAATCTGCAGATACTCTTTATTTTCAGATGCATTTATATTTTTTTCAAAGCTCTTTGTAAATGCATTTAAACATTCAATATTTTCTATTGAATTATCATCACACAGAAAAACATCACTGAATTTACACATATCAAGCATTTTTATTACACTTTCCATATGCATATCCTGATACTTCTGCACAAATTTTACACCTTTGTTTATATATTTAATCTTCTTATCATCAGAAAGTATGGTGCTTTCAACCACTGTAACACGACAATCTTTAGTCAATGCATCTATAAGAGGAAACTTATATTTTCCTTCACCAATAACCAATACGCGCTTTTTATTTCTCTGGCTAAACAGTCCTCTGACATAGCTGGCTGGTTTTCTGATAAGAACGGTTAATGCACCTATTGTACAGAATGGTGCAACAATAACAGCAATACAATACACATATGTTATTATTCCACTTAATATGCCACCACCTGTTGCCTGCATATATGCAATAGCTTCTTTCTGCTTTATATCAGGATCTATCTTATATGCTTTAATTGCATTCTGTATGTTTAATGTTACTTTAAGAAACGGATTATCTACATTATGGTAGAAAAATATACCTTCAATCACACATATAATAAATACTGCAAGTGCCGTATACCATAGATAATCTTTGTATTTATTTCGCTTCATATTAATCTCCATTTCTGTGCATGAAAATCAACATTTTCATACCCTCTCCTTAGTTTTTAAAATCAAAAAATCATTTTTAATTATATTAATTATGAGTAGCCTTTATCTGTATTAGCAGTAATATCGCTTACAACTTCCTCTCCGCATACATCTTTTATTGTGCTGACTATATCATTTATTGTAACGCCAACACCATTCACATTGTCATTAAGCATTAACATAACCAAGAACCTCTCTACACATAGTTGCACATAACTCTTTGTATATGCATCATCTATAAACGCATCAACTCCACGACAATTACCCGACTCCATATTCTCTGGAAACTGATCTGTCCATAATGGATTATGTCCACTAAAATCTCCATCGAAATATACATTCAATCCATGTTCTTTTACCAACTTATATACAATATCCCCTAATACAGTTTTCCAATCAGCACTCTTATAACTTATAAAAACATATGGCTTGATGTTAATCCCATTTTTATCTTCTCCTTATAATACACTCGTATTTTATATTAAAAGTCCCCACTAATAAGGTACTTTTTGTGTTCCTATTCTTCAATCAGTAGTAACTCTTTTCAAATTTCACCTTGCATATGTCAATTCTTCATTTCCCTTATCGTAATCAAACCTACCATCATTCTTTTCTTCTATCGCCTTAATAATATGATAAGTGTATTCGTTATAAGGCGTTGGTATTCCAAATTCTTCTCCCATACGCATAAGTGCACCGGAAAACATATCTATCTCGGTATGTCTTTTAGCATCTATATCCTGAAGTGTAGAGTATCTTGCTGTTGGCGGCACTGCACTTCCACGTGACGATGAATTATCAATAACACTTAAATCTATTCCTTTTGCCTTAGCTATTGTTTCAAGCTCATGTCTTAAACCATCGCTTATAGCCTTCATATGTTCACTATCCCTGTAACATCCGACACCTGCACCAAGTACTGCCTGTGGAAGATTATTACTTACATTAAGTCTGAACTTACTCCACATTTCTTCTTTTATATGCTCTGTCACTCTGTAGTTAAGCCTGCTGGCTGCAAAAAGCTCATCTATCAACTTTATCCTGTCACTCACAAGTGTCTGTTCTGATATTTTGTCTGATGCAGATACCTTATCTGCTGTTTCCCCAAAAATAATTCCTATTGTTGTATCAGGATTAAAGTAATATCCCCTACCATCTCTATGAGAGGCAACCTTTATAAGTGAATATACAATATGTGACATGCCTATCCTGTCTGCAATGATATCTTCACTGTCAACACCATTCATAAGACTCATAACTATAGTGTTTTCTCCAATAGCTGTAGCAATGTTGTCAAGTGCTCCTTTTAAAGCTCCATACTTTAACGAAACTATCAAAAGGTCAACGCCTGTATTATGCGCTTCTTCGGGTGTCCACACCTCTGGTCTGTATACTTCATCGTTTATAAGACAACCTTCTTTTCTCAGCCTTTCTTGACGTTCTCCCTGTGCTATTAGCCCCAGCCTTACATCCTTTAAGCCTGCAAGTCCCCATATAACATATGAACCTACAGCTCCTGCTCCTAATATAGCAACGGTCTTTATCTTCATGATGTTCTCTTTCCTCTTTTCTATAAAATATATTTCTGGTTATACTTATGGATACATTTCTGAATATACTTGGCCATATACTTATATTTCTTACACCAAAAATATCTTATTCATATTTATTATATTTGCAATCTGCTGCTTTATCAACCTATTATTTCATACTATTATTTTCAATACTGTTATTCATATCCTATTTTATTTTTTACCCATTGTTCATACTATTATTTTACCAAAAAAGCGGATGTCTGAATAACAAACATCCGCTTATATTTTATAACTGATATGATGTAAACGTCATAAGACAAAAAGTCTTTCTTAACCTACATGATAAGATTTTTTAACGCTTACTTAGTATGCAACTCCATTAGATACTTCAACATAGTAAATATTAACTCCGCCATTCTCGGATATAAGATAATATTCACCTGCAACTGGCACTCTGAATGAAACTGACTTAAGTGAATTTCCTGGAATCTTTGATGTAGATGTAACATCCTTTCCATTCTTATCAACTATCTTAATAAGTCTTGATTCATCTGTGCTTGAGCTTGTTGCATATACCTTCACCTTAGCTTCTCCAGCTGTTTTAAACGCAATAGCTCTTCCACTTGTACTGCCTTTACCAGAAAGCTTGATTCTTCTTGTAAAGTCTATTCCTTTATATTCCTTGCTGCTCTTATCTACTGTAACTGTTGCTTTGCTTCCGGCAACAATCTTAAAGCCATCAAGAGTAAGTGTTGATTTTAACTTTCCTGTATTTACATCATTAGCATTTAGAACAAGCTTTGTACCGCTTACAGTCGAATCTGTCTTTGATTCTGTAGCTTTAGTTGCTTCTGTTGTTTTTTCTGTTGCCTTTGTTGCTTCTGTTGTTTTCTCTGTTGCCTTTGTTGTTTCTGTTGTTTTTTCTGTTGGCTTTGTTGTTTCTGTTGTTTTTTCTGTTGCTTTTGTTGTTTTCTCTGTTGGCTTTACTTCACCAGATGTCTTGCCTGTAACACTTATAACCTGATTAGCTACACCAAAATGTGCTCCAAGTGTTGAATAACTTCCCTGTGTTTCGTAAAGTCCCTTCATATTAATAGTTCCATCAGAATTTCTTAACTGCTTGTCTACATTACCATTAAGATTGATAAAATCAACAGCATTTTTAAACATTCCTGATACTTTAGATGGATTATCAACTACTGTACCCTTCTTGTCGCCGCTAACAACTGGTATTGGTAATAATCCTGATAATCTGTAATACTTACCTGTATTATAGTATATAGAATCACTCATATTACCTGTAAATTTATCTGAGTCTATAGCATTTGCTGAAACAAGACCTACGTACACTGCCTTATTTGATGCTCTGTAGCATAAGAAGTTGCCCTTCTTTGCTGACTTACCATTGCCCCATGCTGTGGCATTCATGATTGTAAGACCTGATGGATTGTTGTTGTCAGTGAATCCTGTTGCCCCATTGTTAAACGAGAGACAGTTAAGTACAACATGAGGTGTACCTACACCTGAACCACCGAGCTTAAAGCCATTCATATCTCCGTTAGCATAATGAACTCCGTTAGATAATGTTCCATTGCCGAATGAAACACAGTTTCTTATAGTTATCACACCGATAGGACCTGTAGCTGACTTAGCGAAAAGATCCCATCCATCATCAGAGTTGCAATATGATATACATCCATCAAATACATTGCCTTCGCCGCATGTAAGCTTTGCTGCAAAACCATCTGCATTTTCACCTGTACCACCCTGGTCTGGATAATCACAGTTATCAAATGCTGTACAGTTGATTATAAGGTTGTTTGATGGCCATAAATCTTTAGTTGCTGCTGTTGTGTCATATCTTGATATCTGAAGTCCTGAATCTCTGTTTGCTTCGAATACACATTTTTCAAATATGTTGTTGTTACCAGCAAGTAGCACGCCGTTATCACCAGCTCCATAGAAGTTGATTCCCTCAAAATACCAGTAATCTCCATCTACAACAACACCTCTGTTTGCGCCATCAAGTGTCTGTGCTGAGAAATCAAACTTAACCTCTGCACCATCAGCTGCTTTTACAACTATATAAGCGCCGCTTTTTCCATTCATGGCATTATTAATAACTATCGTATCTGTAAACTTGTAAGTTCCAGCCTTAACTATGATAACATCTCCTGCCTTAGCACTGCTTATAGCTGTAAGAATATCAGATGCTGACGAAACATACTTTGCAGTCTTAAAATCTGAATCCTTCTTTGTACTTAAATCTGTATATGCACCTGAATATGAGAGACTTGTCTTATCATAACTGTTTTTAGTATCTGAACCTGCACCTGTAGTTTCCTTCTCAGTTACCTTTGTTGCTTCTGTAGCTTTAGATGTAGTAGCCTTCTCTGTAGTCTTAGTTTCTTTTTCTGTTGCCTTAGATGTAGTAGCCTTTTCTGTAGTCTTAGTTTCCTCTTCTGTTGCCTTTGTTGTTTCATCTGTAGAAGGCTCTGGAGTTACTATGTTGGCATTAGTTCCACCAACAGCCACAAGCTCTGTGTTTTTATAATTCGTAACAGCTGCTTTTAAATCCTTATCTACAACATAAGCTGTGTCGTCTTCATCACTGAACTTCCAGTCAATAACACCACCGCCAAGGCTTCCTGCTCCCTTAGAAGATGTAACAAGTGCTGGAACATCCTTTGCTGCTACAAGGCTTCCTGCCTTTACTCCAAGATCCTTAGTTGTATCAAAGTTATCGTATGTTGTGCCACCAGCTACTGTCTTGTATGATGATGGTACCTTTTCACCTGCAGAAGCAGCCAGATATGCATCGAATGTTGCTGCATTGGCAGCTTCACCTGTAACTGATGCTGCATTAGCATATATGATACCTGTTGCTCCAACTATTTCGTTGCCATAAGCTTTTATGATGCCGCCGTTCTCACCTGAGAATGTGCCTTCGCCTAAAGCATCAGAACCCTGATTAGATGAAAGCATAGGATACTTGCAGTTTCTGAAGTAGTTGTTCTCTACATATACAGAAGAACCCATAGTTGAACCTACACCATACTTTGCGTTACCATCATAATAATTGTTATACATATGTACTGACATAGTTCTTACTCTGGCATGTCTTGAGTCTGAATGATCAAACCAGTTATGATGATAAGAAATGTAGTTAGGACCACTCTCGCTCTTCATACCACACAATGAACATTTACCTGAATCATAGAAATGTACATATGAAACTGTTATATACTGTGAATTACCCTTTATATCTATAGATCCATCACCTTTAGCCTGGTCAGCGTCCCCACCAACCTTGCCATAGTAAAGGTCTACGTTATGTATCCATACGTTGCAGTTAGCTGTATCTAGTGAGATACCATCATCCATAAAGTTAAGTATTGAGAGGTTTCTCATTTCTACATTACCTGCATTTCTTAAAAGGAAACCGAAGCCGCTTATGCTTGCGTCCTCGCCAACTCCTTCAAAAGTCATGTTAATATTAGAATAAGCACTTGCTCCTTTTATCTGCACACCCTCAGATGAGCTTGAAAACTTATCCATACCCGAATCTGTAAGACATCCTATTACTCTTACATCAAGTGCCCTTGTTTCTACACCCTTACTGGCACTCTTTGTATATGCATCAATAATTGTCTGGAGTCCTGTGTACTCCTTCTTACCCTTTCCTTCCATAATGCCTGCTGTTATAGTTTTAGCATTATCATTAGTTACATAAAGAACGATTGAATCACTCTTAAGTGTTCCATCTTCGTTATATGCTCCTGAACCTGTCTTGTATCTTGATTCAGAAGAAAATGCAAAGCCTGATCTGTCATATGAGCTTACCTTAAGAACATCTGTAACCTTAGCCTTAGCTGTTACTTCTTTTCCATTCTTTACTGGTACTACCCTGATAACATAGTCTCCTGCCGAAAGACCCATGGCATCTACCCTGTAGTAACTCTTGTACCTTCTTATAAGTTCATTGTCGATTCTTGCATATGCTGAATCTGACTGTGAAGCCTTTTTGATATATGCTGTATATCCATCGGCTTCCTTGTCAATAGACCACTCAGCGTAAGCTGATTCAAGCCAGCCCTGCGCTGTTCCATTGAACTGTACTGTTCCAACCTCTGCCTTTGCGGTAGATATTGTAGTTGGAATAATGACACTTACAACCATCAATGCTGCAAGTATCCATGCCCATCCTTTGCGGGCACCCTTGCTAATGTTAGCTTTCATGTTTTACCTCCTCATGCATATGTTTGTGCAATATGCTTTAGCATATAATGTCTTACTTGCTAATATTAGCAATATTACACAAAAAAGTACATAGGATAACATAGTAAATTAGTACCATTTATTAAAATTCTGTTTCATATTTATTAAAAGATTGTTTCCATATAAATATATTCTATATTGTTGTTTAATTGAATATTAGCTGGTGACGAACGG
>ULOZ01013012.1_pt1 | contig 14890 bp, 13 predicted proteins | sample 1953031 | NCBI WGS metagenome assembly ULOZ01 (sample SAMEA4835616, study PRJEB28245) | human gut metagenome | biome: gut microbiome; material: fecal sample | place: Denmark | collected 2008
ATTATTCATACTGTTCATATTACTCATATTATTCATGCTATTAATATTATTCATGTTCTGATACCTCCAAAAGGTTTGTTAAGAACAGGAAATAAAGTACCATATTTTAAAGCTCTGCATGGGTCATACAATTCTCCCCATTTCTGCCATGGTACATAGCACATGGCAAGAGAAAATGTATTCTGCATTTTCATAAACATACTCCAGTTATAAAAGAATTCATTACATTATATGTAATATATTTTTAGATGACACAGATATCATATCGGGTTATGGATAAAAACAAATAGATATTGTCAAATGATATACGAAAAATAAAAATATACTTTTGAAAATTAGCTGGCAGTCAGGACAGCTATGTGATATGATTAATTGAAATTTTACTATAGAGAGGATTAATTATGTGGGAGAAAATTAAAGCGTTTTTAAAGAAAAAAGATGTTGAAGTATCGGTCAAAAGATATGGAATAGACGCACTTGGGGCAATGGCTCAGGGATTGTTTTGTTCGTTATTAATAGGAACTATACTAAATACTCTGGGTACACAGCTTCATGTTGGATTTCTTACTAATACAGTTGCAACAATAAGTGGTGTTAATTATACAGTTGGAGGTCTTGCATCAGCCATGAGCGGACCGGCTATGGCGGTGGCTATAGGGTATGCACTGAAATGTCCGCCACTTGTTCTTTTTTCGCTTATAACAGTTGGTTTTGCATCTAATGCATTAGGTGGTGCAGGTGGTCCATTGGCGGTATATTTTGTAGCTATTATTGCAGCAGAAGCAGGAAAATTAGTATCGAAGGAAACAAAGATAGATATACTTGTAACACCATTAATAACGATAGGCGTTGGAACAGGGGTGGCAGCATTGATGGCTCCACCGCTTGGAAAAGCGGCTATGAAAATAGGTGAGGTTATAATGCTTGCAACTAATCTTCAGCCTTTTCTTATGGGAATAGTGGTATCAGTTCTTGTCGGAGCAGCACTTACATTACCGATATCTTCGGCAGCTATATGTGCAGCATTTGGACTTACAGGACTTGCAGGAGGAGCAGCTGTAGCAGGTTGTTGTGCCCAGATGATTGGCTTTGCGGTTATGTCTTTTAAGGAAAACGGATGGGGTGGACTTGTTTCACAGGGAATAGGTACATCAATGCTTCAGATGGGAAACATAATAAAGAATCCAAGGATATGGATTGCACCGATAGTAACATCAGCAATAACAGGACCTGTTGCAACATGTCTTTTTAAACTGCAGATGAATGGAACAGCAGTATCATCAGGTATGGGGACATGTGGCTTTGTAGGCCAGATAGGTGTATATTCAGGCTGGGTAAATGATGTTGCAGCAGGAACTAAGAGTGCAATAACCATGATGGACTGGGCCGGATTAATACTTATATCGTTTGTTTTGCCTGCAGTTATATGTCCATTTATAAATTGGCTGTTAAAGAAAGCAGGCTGGGTTAAAGATGGAGATATGAAACTCCAGTAAGCAGAAAAGAGTAAAATAAAATGTGCAGTGGTGAATATGATAACATATGGAATAAAGATTATATATCAGTGATAAAGTCAAAAAGACGTTCAATAGGTATTGAAGTTTACATGGATGGAAGAGTCATATTAAGAGCTCCGTATACATTAAGTGAAAAACAGCTTGAAGAATTCGTGGATAAACATAAGCTGTGGATTGAAGAAAAGCGACGTTATCTTGGAAGTAAAGCCAGAGCGGGAATATCAACCAATGCAAAGAAAAAAGATGAACTTACTAAAGATGAGATTAAGTGCATTAAAGAAGCATTTGAAAAACGTGTTATATATTACAGCCGCATTATGGGAGTGACAGTTAAAAATATAACTATTAAAAACCAGAAAACAAGGTGGGGCAGCTGCAGTTCAAAGGGTAATCTGAACTTTAATTACCAGCTGTATTATATGCCACAGGAGCTTATGGATTATGTTGTGGTGCATGAGCTTGCACACAGAAAATATATGAATCATTCAAAGGAATTCTGGGCAGAGGTGAAAAAGTACTGCCCAGAATATAAGGAAAGAAAAAATGTCCTAAAAAAATACATATTAGAAACATAGAGGCATATTGCAGACATATATTAGTAAGTGAATGTTACGGTATATAAAGTGTAATTATTTCTAGGTACATTTTTATAAGTATATGATAAAGCTTCACCGGTTTTTGACACAGCTGTTTTTAAATCAGTTGTGAATGTGCAGGCGAATTCAAGATGAGTCTGTTTGTTTTTAACCGCATTACGGATAAGACGGTTTAACTGTGAAGTGTTGCTTATCATGGTTACTCCAGCATATCTTACATAAGAATATTTTGTTCCACAATTCTCATATTCACTGTATTTGTCATGGTTCCATGTATGATCAATGGACATGTCTTTGGCTGTAATATTAAAGTAAGAATGATCGGTGTATTCAAAAGAAGAACCTATAGGATCATCCCATGTTACGTCTACATGATACCATTGGTCATCCAGTTTAACAGTATTCCATATATGCTGCTCGTCACCAGCTTCACCGGACACTGTTCCATTTTCTATTCCAAGCATATCCATAAATGTTTTAAAACATTCGGTATAGCCGCTACATACAGCGATTCCGTTAATAAGTGCACTGTATGCATTGTAAGAGGAATCACCAGTATCAACATAAGAAATGTGTTCGACAAGATAATCATGTACTGCAAGTTCGTTTTCTATATCCGAATTAGCAGGAGATGTAATCTCGTTTAATATCTGTATGTATTTAGTATATAATGTAAGCTGGCGTTCATTTAGTCCATCTGTTGAACCGGTTTTATATGCATTGATTATAGAAAAACTATCCCAGCATTCATATGTAATGCGTACATTAAAACCGTTTTTAACACGTTTATATTCACATTTCAACTGTTCTATGCCATCTATGGCAGCAAGCCATGAATTAGCATCTATAAGAGATTCGTCTTCAATGAATAATTCGCATACGGTCTGATTATTTATTAAGCATTGATTGATATAATCAATTATTTCACTAGTTGATGAGGCAGATTTATCATATGCAGTATTGGATATGGAGGTACATGACCCATCTTGCCATTCTGATAAAAAGGGGATATTACATCCAGTAAATAAAAGACTTATAATAATTGAAATAATAGCAAAAGTCTTTTTTTTAAAATTTATATTTCTAAAATTGCTTTTTTTAAAATGCATTGTCATTAATCTTTCTATAAATAATTATGTTATAAATTGAATATTGTGTGTTGTTTGGTTATAATCTGTTATGATAAAAATCATGATGTCCACGTCTACGTGCCGCTTCTGCCCGTGTTAAATATGTACCACTGGCACATAATACCTGCCAACATCCGCATATTGTGGGATTATCATCAAACTTTTATGCTCATATCTCATATCATGTGGGTAACATCATATTATAAAGGTATATAAAAGAACATATATGTATCAATTTTAATACGTAATATGCAAAAATAAAAGTATTTATAATAGAATATGGGAGAAATATTGAGAAAATATTAAAAAAATATTGGAAAATTGATATATATCCAGTTAAGGATAGTCAAGAAAAGAGGAATAATATGAACGATTATGTGATAAATACACCGTCAGATTTTAATCTTAAAGAAACGCTGGAATGTGGGCAATGCTTTCATTTTAACATGCTTGATGAGAATGAATATGTGTTGACAGCATATGGACAGCTTTTACATATAAGACAGGATGATAGTAATCTGGTGTTTTACGATACAGATGAGAAGATATATGATACATTATGGAGAAAATATTTTGATATAGACAGGGATTATGGGAAAATAAAAGAAGAACTGCTTGCAAAGGATGATAAGCTAAAAGAAGCAATATGTGCAATGTCAGGAGTAAGAATACTTAATCAGGAATTTTTTGAAACACTTATATCATTTATAATCTCACAGAATAAGCAGATACCACATATTAAAAAGATAGTAGCTGATATATCAGAAAAGTATGGTACTTATAAAGGAGATGTAAAAGGAATCCCAATGTATACATTTCCAGATGTTAATCAGCTAAGAGAAGCAACTATTGAAGACCTGAAGGAGTTAAAAACAGGCTTTCGTGCTCCATATATATATGATGCAGTCAGCCATGTTTATGATGGAAGTGTTAATTATAATGAACTTATAAAGTCAGATTCGGCAGCAGGAATAGAAAAAATGTGCAAAATAAAGGGCGTAGGCAATAAAGTTGCAAGCTGCGTAAGTCTTTTTGCACTTGGAAAAAGAGATAGTTTTCCTATAGATGTATGGATAAAAAGGATAATGGAATATCTTTATTTTGATAAGAAGGATACATCTAAGGAGGTTATAGCGGATTTTGCAAAAAACAGGTTTGGAGAACTTGGGGGATACGCACAGCAGTATCTTTTCTATTATGGAAAAACTATAAAAATGGGAGTTGCAGAGTCAAAAAAACATAAAAAATAAAAAAAGTATAATCAAAATGTAAAAACATTAATATATTTGAATTAGTTGTTGACAAATTATTGGCTGGGTGATATCTTATCGTTATCGGGATTAGCACTCGAAAGAAATGAGTGCTAACAGACAAAATTAAAGTAATGATAAAGATAGCTGCCACATACATGTCAGACAGCGGAAAGGTGGATTATATTATGAAGTTAGTACCATTAGGAGACAGAGTTGTAATTAAAGCATTAGTTGCGGAAGAAACTACAAAGTCAGGCATTGTATTACCAGGACAGGCAAAGGAAAAGCCATCACAGGCAGAAGTAGTTGCAGTAGGACCTGGTGGAGTTGTTGATGGCAAGGAAGTTACAATGCAGGTTAAGCCTGGAGATAAGGTAATATATTCTAAGTATGCAGGAACAGAAGTTAAGCTTGATGAAGAAGAATATATCGTAGTTAAGCAGAATGATATCCTTGCAGTAATTGAGGATTAATTATAAATATTCATTATATTGTTGATTATATTATTGATTTTATTTGGAGGTAATAACAATGGCAAAGGAAATTAAGTACGGAATCGAAGCAAGAAAAGCTCTTGAAGAGGGCGTTAATAAGTTAGCTAATACAGTAAGAGTTACAATCGGACCTAAGGGACGTAACGTAGTTCTTGATAAATCATATGGCGCACCACTTATCACTAATGATGGTGTTACAATAGCTAAGGATATCGAGCTTGAAGATGCATTTGAGAATCAGGGTGCACAGCTTGTAAAGGAAGTTGCTACTAAGACTAACGATGTAGCAGGTGATGGTACAACAACAGCTACTGTTCTTGCACAGGCTATGGTAAATGCAGGTATGAAGAACTTAGCTGCAGGTGCTAATCCAATTATCTTAAGAAAAGGTATGAAGAAGGCAACTGATTGTGCAGTAGAAGCTATAGCACAGATGAGCGAAAAGGTTACAGGCAAGGATCAGATTGCAAAGGTTGCATCTATCTCAGCAGGTGACGAAGAAGTAGGCCAGATGGTAGCAGATGCTATGGAAAAAGTTTCTAATGATGGCGTAATAACAATCGAAGAATCTAAGACAATGAAGACAGAACTTGACCTTGTAGAAGGTATGCAGTTCGACAGAGGTTATATATCAGCATATATGGCAACAGATATGGATAAGATGGAAGCTAACCTTGATAACCCATACATCCTTATCACAGATAAGAAGATATCTAATATTCAGGAAATCTTACCAGTTCTTGAGCAGATTGTACAGAATGGTGCTAAGCTTCTTATTATCGCTGAGGATGTTGAAGGTGAGGCACTTACAACACTTATCGTTAACAAGTTAAGAGGTACATTCAATGTAGTAGCTGTCAAGGCTCCTGGATATGGTGACAGACGTAAGGAAATGCTTAAGGATATCGCTATTCTTACAGGTGGTCAGGTTATCTCAGAAGAACTTGGTCTTGAGCTTAAGGATACAACACTTGATATGCTTGGTAGAGCTAAGTCAGTTAAGGTTCAGAAGGAAAATACAGTTATCGTTGATGGCGAAGGTGCTAAGGAAGATATCGAAGCAAGAGTTGCACAGATTCGTGCACAGCTTGAAGAAACAACATCTGATTTCGATAAGGAAAAGTTACAGGAAAGACTTGCTAAGCTTGCAGGTGGCGTAGCTGTTATAAGAGTTGGTGCTGCAACAGAAACTGAAATGAAGGAAGCTAAGCTTCGTATGGAAGATGCTCTTAATGCAACAAGAGCAGCAGTAGAAGAAGGTGTTATCTCAGGTGGTGGTTCAGCTTATATCCACGCATCTAAGAAGGTTGCAGAGCTTGCTGCTACACTTAGCGGAGATGAAAAGACAGGTGCAGAGATTATCCTTAAGGCTCTTGAAGCTCCATTATTCCACATTGCTAACAATGCTGGTCTTGAGGGTGCAGTTATCATCAACAAGGTAAGAGAATCAGAAGTCGGAACAGGTTATGATGCACTTAACGATAAGTACGTTAATATGGTTGATGCAGGTATCCTTGATCCAGCTAAGGTTACAAGAAGCGCATTACAGAATGCTACAAGTGTTGCATCTACACTTCTTACAACAGAAGCAGTTGTTACAACTATTAAGGAAGATGCACCAGCTATGCCAGCAGGAGCTGCCGGTATGGGCGGAATGATGTAATAAGTAATAATTTGCTATACATCAGTAAGTTGATAAAATAAATTTAACACTTACATCATATTAAAAAAGTCCCTTTGCTTATGTTTTATATTCATAAACAAGGGGGCTTTTTGTTGTGCAATATAAAAGGAATGTGTTATGCTATCAAGGTTATTAAGTGAATTGCAGCAGATTGAGCTGATTCATATATGTCAGGAGAGCTTGGTTTATGTTTTTTAGTAGAAGAAAGAATGATGATTTGTCAGAAAAGCTGGTTAAACTGGTGGTTCCGATAGCTATACAGCAGTTTATGTTGGCACTTGTGAGTGCCACAGATGCGGTTATGCTGGGCTTTGTAGACCAGACCTCGTTGTCTGCAGCTTCACTTGCCGGACAGATACAGTTTGTGCTTAATCTGTTTATAGCAGGGATAACAGCAGGCTCAGGAATAATGATTTCACAGTACTGGGGAAAGAAGGACATAAAAGCTATTGAAAAGGTCATGCCGGTGGCTTTATATGCTAATCTGCTGTCAGGCGGCATATTCACTATTCTTGCGCTTCTCATACCTGAGGGACTTATAAGGATATTCACTAACGAACCGGAGCTTATTGCAAGCGGTACACTATATATCAGGGCTGTAGCCTTATCTTATGTGCTGTGTGCAGTATCGCAGGTATATCTGCTTCTTCTTAAGAATACAGGAAGGGCGGCTCAAAGCTCTGTTATCAGCTCATCAGCAGTTGCTGTTAATATAGTCTGCAATGCTGTCCTTATATTTGGCTTGTTTGGTATGCCACGTCTTGGCATACGTGGAGCGGCTTATGCAACTGTAATATCGAGAGTGATAGAGCTTGTATGGGCATATATTGTAGTTAACAAAGACAGGATTGCCGCTTTGGAATGGAAAGGAATTATTCATACAGATAAAGCACTGACAAGAGATTTCTGGTATTACACAACACCTGTGCTATGTGCCTCCTTAGTGTGGGGCATTGCATTTGTATTATACTCAGTTATACTTGGACATATGGGAAGTGATGCTGTTGCAGCGAATTCCATAGCCAGTATAGTAAAGAGCATGGTGCAGTGCGTTATAAGGGGTGTTAGTGCCGGGGCAGGAATTATTATAGGTAATCTTCTAGGAGCAGGTAAGCTTGATAAAGCCAGGGAATATGGTGGAAGAATTACAAGACTGTCAATAGCCATTGGGATAATAACAGGTCTGCTTCTTATCGTTGTAGCTCCGGTTGTATCGCGTGCAGCCCCTATGTCAGATACAGCGAAGGGGTATCTTGGCTTTATGCTGATAGTCCTTGGCATTAATCTGATGGGGCAGTCGGTGAATACAACTGTTCTTGATGGGATATTCTGTGCCGGAGGTGATGCAAAGTTTGATATGAAGGGGAATATTGGTGCAATGTGGTGCTTTGCGGTTCCGCTTGGCTTTATAGCAGCATTTGTATTCAATGCACCAGTCTGGCTTGTATATATCATAATAAGCCTGGATGAGCTGGTAAAGCTCCCGGCAGTATATATACATTATAAGAAGTATATCTGGGTAAGAAATATTACAAGATAAAACACTAGTGAAAAATACCAGGGAAAATACCAGGGATAGTTGTTTCTATTTAAAAAAGTTAAGGGGTATGTTATAATACTTCCATATTGGATTTTAGTTGTCACGCAGGAGGAATGGTAATGGCTGATATTGATGAGCTTAAAAAGAAACTTGAAGATGGATGGATAAAGGGTGAACCTTATGTATTTGTAAGTTATGCAAGTAAGGATAAAGAGAAGGTTTACGAATTTGTATATGAACTTAGAAAACGCGGAATTAATGTATATATAGATATAGAGCTTCAGGAGAATATTTCTAAGAACTGGTTACAGAATATTAAGGAGCGTTTATATGATGTTGATTGTGTTGCTATGATTTCATTTCTTAGTCTTAACTATTTCCGTAGTTATGCCTGCCTTATAGAACAGCTTGTAACACGTTCAGAGGATTTAAAGATGGAAAAAGGCAAGTATCTTGAGAATTTTTATATTGCATTGGATGATAATATGTCTACAATACAAAGAATGGAAGATGCAGTGTATGATAATACAGTTGCAAAAGAAAGTCAGAGTATGGCAATAAAGATGGTTCCAGAGGAAGTAAATGTCCTTAAAGATGTCATGGAAGATAATATTGCAGTAAAGAGCAAGTTAAAGAAAGATGTCAGGTCAACTATAGATGGTTTGAATACAGCACATAGAGTTGCGATAAGTATGCTTAGTTATATTTTTAAAGAGTCAAGCTATAGTATTCAGAAATATGGAACAGCTGGTGATTGCGCACAGTTAATGTATAACAATTTTACTAATGACAAGAATGACAAAATTAATATTGATGTATTGGAGGAACTTAAAGAAAAGTACAACAATGATAGTGTTGCTGCAGATGATTCTGTAACAGCAGTAGATAACACCAATATAACAGATAATACCAGTATAACAGATAACACCAATATAACAGATAATACTAGTATAACAGATAACACTCATATAACTGATAACACCAGAACAAGACAGGCTACAAGTACAGGTGATATCAGATTTACGCTTTATGGCAAGGAGTATGAGCTTAATCAGTCAGATATGATGCTTACATTTTTTGCACACGTTCTTAATAAACATCAGGATATTGTGGACGAACTTCCTTCATATAATGGGATGACCTGTGTGTCTGATGTTGATTATAGTCTTCCTAAGAATCGTAAGGCAGATATGCCTACATATTTCAGAAGCTGTGAATTCTTTGAATTCGCTAATGGAAGCCATATATGTGTTGGAACATCATATTCAGTAGTAGACAAGTTAAAGAAAATGGCACTTTTGCTTAATATATGTGGTGAAAGCCCAGAGATATTCAGTTCAGAACAGGTTGAACTTCCAGCGGTAAAGGTAAGAGGAGGTTCTTCTGTTAGTGGCAAAGGAAGTGGATCACTTGTGAAATTCAGCGTATATGGCAATAAATACGAGCAGAACCAGACAGATATGCTTGGAACAATATGCAGTTCTGTTATAGCTAAGCACCCAGACAAGTTAGAGGAAGCAGCAGATGCTTTATTATGTATTGATGTTAAAGATTATACAGATGTTGCCAAAGAAGACAGACCGGTATATTTCTCATCAATGAACAGATATGAAGTAAATGGCACAGCTTATAGTGTTGGTGGAAGCTTCGGAATGAAAGAAAAGCTTAAAATGATTGCCAGATTACTTATAATGTGTGACGAAAGCAAGGATATAATTGATATAGAAGACTATGAGATACCAGATGTAAAGGTTAAGGCGGCTGCAGGCACTAAGAAGAAAATTAATTACTTTGATTAATTGGAATTATTACAAGATAGGAGAAGCTTTATGTTTGATATAGCAGTAGAACAGATAGTGAAGGTAAAACCACCTAAGACAGCAGTTATTTATAAGGCATTGCTTATAATAGGCTGTATTGTGGCGGCTACAACCATACCACAGACAAGAACATTTGGAATAATTGTGCTTGCATTATTTGCGGTGATGACATTTTTAGTATTCCAGTATTATAATGCAGAGCTTGAGTATTCGATGGTGGATGATACGCTTACGATTGACAGGATTATGGCAAAATCGGCAAGAAAAAGATGTGGTGTGTATACACTTTCAAGAGCAAAGCTTGTGGCAAGAGCTGATTCGCAGGATGCACTCCGTATGAATCATATGGACGTTAAGACTTATGATTATTCAGTTGGTGCAAGTAATCACGATTCAGTTGTCATATATGCGTATAATGAACATAACGAATTAGTCAGGGTATTTATATATCCTGATGAACGTGTTCTTCACAGCATACAAAATGTTGTTGAAAAAGATGTGTTTAAAGTTATTGACTTTTAAAAAATGCTCTGATACAATTTTAATATTATAAACAAAAGGAATATGATAGAACGTTTATCAGATTTCTCCACACAGAAATGTCCGAATTAAGTATTCGGATTTTTTTGTACCAAGAATTGCGTTATTATGCGCATATAACTTAATTATTTTATTTACAGGAAAGCGAGGACAAAGGAAAATGGGTACAATTATTGGTGAGGGCATTACATTTGACGATGTGTTATTAGTTCCACAGTATTCAGAAGTAACACCTAATATGATCGATTTAACAACTAATCTTACAAAGAATATTAAGCTTAATATTCCTTTGATGAGTGCAGGTATGGACACAGTTACTGAACATAGAATGGCAATCGCTATGGCAAGACAGGGTGGTATAGGTATTATCCACAAGAATATGTCTATTGAGCAGCAGGCAGAAGAGGTAGATAAGGTAAAGAGATCAGAGAATGGAGTTATCACAGATCCATTTTACTTACATCCAGATAATACATTAAAAGAAGCTAACGAGCTTATGGGAAAGTTCAGAATATCAGGCGTACCTATTGTAGATGATAACAAGAAGCTTGTTGGTATAATCACTAACAGAGATCTTAAGTTCGAAGAGGATTTCTCAAGACCTATCAAGGAATGTATGACAAGTGAGAATCTTGTAACAGCAGAGGAAGGCATCACACTTGAAGAAGCTAAGAAGATTCTTGGTAAGGCAAGAAAGGAAAAGCTTCCTATTGTTGATAAGGATTTCAAGCTGACAGGTCTTATCACAATCAAGGATATTGAGAAGTCTATCAAGTATCCTGCATCTGCACATGATTCGCAGGGAAGACTTCTTGCAGGTGCTGCTGTTGGTATAACTTCTAATGTTATGGACAGAGTAGAAGCACTTGTTAATGCAAGTGTTGACTGTATTGTTATAGATTCAGCTCATGGTCATTCAAAGAATATTATTACAACTTTAAAGGAAATCAAGGCTGCATATCCAGAACTTCAGGTTATTGCGGGTAATATAGCTACAGGAGCTGCTGCCAAAGCTTTATGTGAAGCAGGAGTAGATGCTGTTAAGGTTGGTATCGGACCTGGTTCTATATGTACAACAAGAGTTGTTGCCGGTATTGGTGTACCTCAGGTAACAGCAGTTATGGATGCATATGCTGAAGCTAAAAAGTATGGTATTCCAGTTATCGCTGATGGTGGTATAAAGTTCTCAGGAGATATAGTTAAGGCGATAGCAGCAGGTGGTAATGTATGTATGCTTGGAAGTCTTTTAGCAGGCTGTGACGAAGCTCCTGGTTCATTTGAGTTATTCCAGGGCAGAAAGTATAAGGTTTATAGAGGCATGGGTTCTATTGCAGCTATGGAGAATGGTAGTAAAGACAGATACTTCCAGACAGATGCAAAGAAGCTTGTTCCAGAAGGTGTTGAAGGACGAGTTGCATATAAAGGACTTGTTGAAGATACTATATTCCAGCTTATGGGAGGACTCCGTTCAGGTATGGGTTACTGTGGAGCACAGACTATTCCAGTACTTCAGGAGACAGCTAAGTTTATAAAGATGTCATCTGCAGCTTTAAGAGAAAGTCATCCGCATGATATCCATATTACTAAAGAAGCTCCTAACTATTCTGTTGAGAATGCTTAAATAATATAATTGATATCGGGGTTAAAAGTAACCTTTTATCATATTTAAAGTGTAAAAATAAGTTTCCGGCATGGCAAAAGTGTGATTAGCTGTGCCGGTTTTATTATGTGAAATAGTTAAGAACGCGAAGTATTTTCTAAAATATCAGTGAGCAGCAAGTAATATGTCAATTTTCAATCAATTAAATAAAATAAGTGATTGCTAACTTGTATCTTAATGATGTATAATGAATTTAAAAGTTAAATGAATCGAAAAATTATAATTGACAGATAATCAGGTATGAGGAGAGCGATGATATGCGGGACAAGATGATTAACAAATATATTGCCAAAAATCACGCTGGAACTGTTTTTACTGATAGTGAACTGAAGGTTATCAAGGAAGGTAATATAGATGATATGGTTACAACATTTCTTGATATGAACACAGAATACTACAACAAGCAGATGCAGAGTGTACTTAAGATATTTACTCAGTTTATAGGTAATGATATGGAACTGGAAAGAATTATATATCAAAAGGAGTACGAGGGAAAGTTTGTAGGCTGCCAGCTTATGGACGGAGATATAGATGTATTTCTTGGCATAGCGGGAGATGATGACGACCTTTTATGTGTTGCATCAGTATTTTCACAGGAAGAGCTGAGTGAGTTTGATTCAGATGCTTATGATTCAATATGTGAGCTTATTAACGTGATTAATGGTGCGTATGCAACAAAGCTCAGCTATGAAGATATAGAAGTTGCATTGCATCCACCAGTATTTTATAAGGATACACAGATTAAGGCAGATAATGGAATGTATGTAGTTACATTTTCAATGAAGGGACATAGATTTAATCTGATTATGGTGGCAGATGATAAGATTAAGCTGGAAGTTTAAGGTGTAAGCATATACCAGATTATAAAGTGGGAACGGAGGACGATTATGGCTAGAATATTGATAGTAGATGATTCTAAGACATCAAGGAAATTCTTAAGAAATATGCTTGAACAGGCAGGACATGAGATAGTTGCAGAAGCAGTAGATGGTGCAGAGGGTGTTGAAAAATTTAAAATATACAGACCTGATATTACAACAATGGATATTACAATGCCAAAGCTTGGTGGAATTGATGCAGTTAAAGAAATAATAGATGACGATCCGGATGCTAAGATTATCATGGTTACAGCAGCGGGACAAAAGGCTAATATGATAGAGGCGCTTAAGATGGGTGCAGCTGATTTTATACAGAAGCCTTTTGAGATGGATGTTATCGTTAATACAGTTGAAAAGGTTATGGAAGAATAATGTATAATTATAAGTTACAGATTCAATATGATGGTGGCAGATATGATGGATGGCAGCGTCTTGGTAAAGATTCATCATCCAATACGATAGAAGTTAAGATTAAAGAAATAATTAAAAAAATGACTGGCGAGGATATAGATATATATGTTGGCTGCAGGACAGAAAAGGGTGTTCATGCACTTGCGCAAACAGCTAACTTTAAGTTAAATGACAGGTATCAGGCTATTGAGATTAAGAATTATCTTAACAGGTACCTTCCAAGAGATATTGCAATCAATCATGTTGAAGAAGTTGATGAAAGATTTCATAGCCAGTTGAATGCAAAGGGCAAAACGTATGTATACAAGCTTGATATGGCTAATGTAGCAGATGTGTTTACAAGAAAATATGCATATCATACATTCGATGTGCCAGATATATCAGCTATGAGAACAGCGGCACAGTATTTTATCGGAAGTCATGACTTTAAAGCATTTACAACTGCTAAAAAGAGTAAGTCAACAGTAAAAAATGTCAAGTCAGTAGATATAGATGTAGAAGGTGATAAATGTAATATTACAATAACAGCTGATGATTTTCTTCATAATATGGCAAGATATATGATAGGAATGCTTCTTGATGTTGGTAACGGATTAAAGAAGACCTCAGATATAGAAGCTGCACTTGATGGAAGGGATGTTGTTATGTCACTTCCAGCTGAGAGCTATGGACTTTTTCTTGAAAGTGTCTTATACTAAACTAAATACAGCTTTATATATTATTGTTCAGAATAGTTGAAAAACTAAAACTGAGCAGTGATGTAGTAGTGTTTTATATGGAAGCTGTCGCAACGTAAGTAGTTTATATATCAATATATAATCAACTTAGTGCAGCAGCTTCTTTTTTATATTTATTATATATGCATCAGGTGATATAACAACTGAAAAGCAAATAAAATCAGGAGTGGAGATTATATGAAGACCATAATAGAACTTATGACAGAACAATTCCAGAAAGCGTTTGAGGAATGTGGATATTCTAAAGATTATGCAAGGATAACAGTATCTAACAGGCCAGACTTATGTGAGTATCAGTGTAATGGTGCTATGGCAGCAGCAAAGGCATATAAAAAGGCACCTTTTATGATAGCAGATGAAGTTGTTTCCAAGCTTGCAGATAACAGACTTTTCTCATCTGTTGAAAGTGTTAAACCAGGCTTTATCAATATAAAGATTAGTCCTGAATATCTTGCTGGTTATATGAATGATATGGCAGCTTCTGATAAGTATGGTTATGAGAACAATGAACAGGTTAAGACTGTTATTGTAGATTTTGGTGGTGCTAATGCGGCTAAGCCACTTCATGTAGGTCATTTAAGATCAGCTGTCATCGGTGAAAGCGTTAAAAGAATTAACAGATTTGTTGGC
>ULOZ01011261.1_pt1 | contig 14746 bp, 10 predicted proteins | sample 1953031 | NCBI WGS metagenome assembly ULOZ01 (sample SAMEA4835616, study PRJEB28245) | human gut metagenome | biome: gut microbiome; material: fecal sample | place: Denmark | collected 2008
GAGTGCCTCCTGTGCTTTTTCTATGCCAAGCAGGTCAAGCGTATGGACATCCTCGCCGGTCACCACAGACTCCTGCGCATACTCATACTCCACATGCGTCGTAACAGTCTTTAATACTCGTCCTGCGGCTGCTATACACACCTCTTCAAGTGGCTGTCCTGTCTGTTTTTCAAGCTCGTCCTTTACTTCCTTAATGGTTTTTGCCACCCTGCCTATATCATGTATCTGACCGTCAAGCATCGCTCTGGTCTCATGCTCCCTGACATACTGTGCTGTAACCACAAATTCCTTGTCATCAGTCTGATAGCCGACAGTTCCTACAACATTTCTTGTACCAATATCCAAACCGAATACATTATTCATTTCCACTACTCCTTGTATTTGCTAAGCGCTTTATTTATTGAAGCTATCGTGTTTTCGATATCTCCATCATTATCGATAACCTCCTTGCAGTGCCTTCTGTACTCAGCTTCTTTAAGCTGGCTTGCAAAGATACTATCTATCTTCTCATCTGAATATCCGCGTGATGACTTAAGTCTTTTTCTTCTGACTTCTTCACTTGCATAAATATACCACAGCTCGTCGCAGATTTCACCATATCCCTCCTCTATAAGAAGTGCTGCTTCGAGCACAAGCATGAAAAGACCTTCTTTTTTTGCCTCTTTAACTACATTAAGCACATATTCCTTTACTGCAGGATGCACTACTTCATTTAGAAGCTCTCTTTTTTTATCATTCGAAAAAATCACTCCGGCAAGTGCCGGTCTGTCAAAATGCCCGTCCTCAAGCCATATCGGTTCGCCCGCAAACAATTCCTTTAATCTGTTGTAGCAGTCGCTTCCCGGCTCCATCAGCTCATGTGCTATCTCATCGGAGAGCATGACCCTTACGCCATCAAGTTCCTTAAGATAGCTAAGCACTGCCGATTTTCCTGCACCTACACCACCTGTTATTCCTATAAAAATCATACTGTTTCCTTTTCTGTCATCAATGCGCATCATACCAGTCATAGCCACACTCGGTGCCCACCTCCATGGATACCTTCATGTTCACCGCACCACGCATCTCTTTCTCCAGAAGCTTAATCACTTTATCCTTCTCAGCTTCCTTTGTCTCAATTAAAAGCTCATCATGCACCTGAAGGATAAGTCTTGACTTTAAGCCCTCGTCAAGAAGCCTGTCATGCACACGTATCATGGCAATCTTTATGATATCGGCTGCTGTACCCTGAATAGGTGAGTTCATCGCAACTCTCTCTCCAAACTGTCTCTGCATGAAATTGCTCGAGTTCAGCTCGGGAATCGGTCTGATACGCCCAAACATGGTCTTTGTATAGCCATTTTTCTTGGCATCCAAAACCGTCTGATCCAAAAACTCCTTAATCTTTGGATATTTGACAAAATAGCTGTCTATATAGCCCTGTGCCTCTTTCCTTGAAATCCCCAGGTCGTTAGACAGACCAAACGCGCTGATACCATATACGATACCAAAATTTACAGCCTTTGCATTTCGTCTTTGAAGGTCTGTGACCTCATCAAACGGTGTGTCAAACACAAGGGACGCTGTACTTCTGTGGATATCCTGACCATTCTTAAAGGCCTCTATCATCCTTTCATCCCCTGAAAGCGCTGCCAGCACCCGAAGCTCGATCTGCGAGTAGTCTGAGTCAACAAACAGATCTCCATCCTCCGGCAGAAATACCTTTCTGATAAGCTTGCCCAGCTCAATCCTTATCGGGATATTCTGCAGATTAGGCTCTGTGCTTGAAAGACGGCCCGTCGCAGTGATTGTCTGATTTAAGGTAGTATGGATTTTGCCATCGGATGCAATATATCCCGAAAGTCCGTCAGCATATGTGCTCTTTAGCTTTGTGAGCTGTCTGTATTCCAATATATCCGCGACAATCGGATACTCCGGTGCCAGCTTTTCAAGCACATCTGCCGCAGTAGAATAACCGGTCTTTGTCTTCTTTTCATTTGGAAGTCCAAGCTTTTCAAAGAGAATGACTCCAAGTTGCTTTGGCGAATTTATATTAAACTCTTCACCTGCTGCCTCATATATTTTCTTTTCAAGCTCAGTTATCGAAACAGCAAGCTTGTCTCCATACTCTTTTAGCTTTATTCCATCAGCCCTTATACCCTCATTTTCCATATCATACAGCACGAAAACGAGTGGCAGCTCGATATCTCTGTAAAGAGTGAGCATATCCATTTCCTTTAGCTTCTGCAAAAGAACCGGCTTTGATTTCCAGGCAGTATACACCTCGTAGCAGGCACAGTCCACTGCCTTTTTCTCATCCTCCTTCATCATCTGAGTAAAATCAAGCTTTCCCAGATAATCCTTTTTAGATGAGAGCATAAGCCCCAGATAGTCCTTTGCAACCGCATCATAGGGATACTCCCCGACAAGCGGATTGATAAGGTATGCAGCCACCATCATGTCAAAATATCTGCCTCTGTCATCTGCCTTTATCTCTTTGCTCTTAAATCTGTGCAGATTGGTCTTTAAATCCGGTGATATCCATGACTTTACTTCCAGGGTATTTAATTTTTCATCCAGGAAGCTGCTTGAAATCTCATCACCTGTACAGATAAAATAAATGTCCTCCTCTGAAAAACAAATCGAAACAGCAAGATAATCGTTAGAAACCGGCTCCGAAAACAGACTTAGCTGTCCATCACTTTCGCTGTTTTCCAAAGACTCTCCCGGTACTACCGCAAAAGCGACCTCCCTGTCCTTTGCCTTCTCAAACACACTCTCTGCAGTCTTTAAGTCCCTTACTATCACAAAATGCTCCTCGGCATTGTTTTTAGGAGCCTCCACGTTAAACCGTGACAGCATGTTTTTGAATTCGTATCTTTTGCACAGTAAAAAGGCTTCCTCAGTGTAGAGTGACTCTACTCCGCCACTAAGCTTTGCATCAGAAAATTCATAGTCAACCGGCGCATCAAGTATGATTGTCGCAAGCTCCTTGCTCATAAGCGCCTGCTCCCAGTACTCCACTATATTCTTTGAAGCCCTTGGCGGCTTTACATTCTCAGCGTCCTCATGTACTGCCTCTATACAGTGATATTTTGCTATAAGTGCGCCTGCTGTCTTTTCGCCGATACCGGGTACCCCGGGAATATTATCAGACGTATCTCCCTGCAGAGCCTTTACATCGATAAACTCCTTTGGAGTGACGCCGTACTTTTCGATAACATCTGCTGTATTGTAGTTTTCTATCTCGGTTCCTGTTTTCTTTGTCTTTGGAATCCTTACCATGACATGGTCAGTCGCAAGCTGCAAAAGGTCTCTGTCTCCGGAAATGATGGCGACATCCATACCGGCCTTTTCTGCCCTGACAGATAAGGTTCCAAGTATATCGTCGGCCTCATAGCCTTCCTTTTCCACGATTTTAATGCCCATGGCAGTAAGCATTTCCTTTATCATAGGCACCTGCTGCCTGAGCTCCTCGTCCATAGGCTTTCTCGTGCCCTTGTACGCATCAAACATTCTGTGGCGAAACGTCGGCGCATGCACATCAAATGCCACCGTCAGATAGTCTGGCTTTTCCTCGTCAAGAATCTTGAACATGATATTCAAAAAACCATAGACTGCATTTGTGTGAAGTCCCTCTGAATTGGTCAGATCAGGCAGCCCGTGATATGCCCTGTTTAAAATACTGTGTCCGTCTATAAGTACAAGCTTTTCACTCATTTTATACTTTCCTTATTACTTAATATTGTTGTAATCGCTGCCGGTCACACTGCAGTGCAGGCAGTAATGTTAAATAGCTCTTGTATATTTCTTAAGCCACTGAGCCTCCTCATCATTCAAAAATGGTGAAACAAGCTCATAAACTCTAGCATGATAAGCATTCAGGTATCCTTTTTCCCTGTCTGTCATCTGATTTGGATCAATCGCATCGAGATCTATCGGTACATAGGTCAGATTCTCAAAATACATAAACTGGCCATACTCATTTTTCTCACCCTTTCGGCAGATAAGCTCATTCTCTGTACGAATACCGAATTTGCCCTCTAAATAGATGCCCGGCTCGTCTGTAGTGACCATGCCCTCTTCTATCACACGCTCTGCAGTCCTGCCCGGGTACTGCTTCCAGTGAAAGCTGTTTGGTCCCTCATGAACATTGAGCACATAGCCCACACCGTGTCCGGTACCGTGATTGTAGTCCATGCCGATCTCCCACAAAGGCTCTCTTGCCAGAATATCAAAGTTAAGGCCCGAGCAGCCCTCCTTAAACCTTGCATTTGCCAGGTTCATATTTGAGCGGCACACTCTCGTAAACATATCTTTCATCTCGTCAGTCACAGGGCCTAGTGCAAAGGTCCTCGTGATATCTGTGGTTCCCTCCAGATAATGTCCTCCTGAATCAACCAAAAGAAGACTCTCAGGCTTAAGCTGCCTGTCGGACTCCTCTGTTGCAGAGTAATGCACAATAGCACCATGATCAGCATATCCGCATATTGTGGCAAAGCTCAAATCAAGAAAGCCCTCCTGCTCAGCTCTAAGCGATGCAAGATAATCTGAAGCCGAAATCTCTGTCATAGGTATCTTACCTATATTTGTCTTAAGCCAGTACATGAACTTGCACATCGCAACTGCATCCTTTAAATGCGCCTTGCGCAGATTTTCAAGCTGTACTTCATTCTTTACGGCCTTCATGACAACTGTAGGATCCTCCGCATCAATCACCTTAACACCATCCGGCAGGCTGTCGCAGATGCGATAATTTACAATCGATGTATTTAAAAGCACTGTCTCTTTTTCATCAATATGCTTCACATATTCATAAAAATCATCGTAAGGTCTTGTCTGTATACCATTCTTATCGAGGTATGCCTTAAGAGTCTCTGTCACAACCTCTTCCTGCAAAAACCATATGCAGCTGTCCTGTGACAGTGCCAGGTATGAAAGCACTACAGGCACATAGCTTATGTCGCCTCCCCTGACATTTAAAAGCCAGGCGATATCGTAAAGTGATGACATCAGATGAAGTGTTGCACCCTTTTGTGCCATCTGCTCTCTGACTCTTTTAAGCTTTGAGCTTATATCCTCACCGGTGTATTTATTGTCAAAAATCATGACAGGTGCCTTTGACATAGGTGGTCTGTCAGTCCATATGAGGTCAATCAGATCCTCATTTACGTACATGCTGCCGTGCTTTTCTTTTGCGATTTCAGAAAGCCTTTTGCCCCATGCGGCATTTACCACTCTGCCGTCAAAACCTATTACACCGCCATCCGAAAGAGTATCCTTTATATACTCATCAACTGTCGGTACGCCCTCCTCGCCAATCTTAAAGAGCTTTACAGTGGTATCCTTAAGCTGCGCAGCCGCCTGCACAAAATACCTGCCGTCTGTCCATAGTCCGGCCTCATCCATAGTGATGACTGCGGTACCTGCTGAGCCCGTGAAGCCTGTAATATATTTGCGTGCCTTAAAATGCTCTCCTACATACTCTGACTCATGAAAATCAGCAGTAGGTACCACATACAGCGAGATGCCCCTCTTTGCCATCTCGCTTCTCAATGCTTTTAATCTATCCTGTATCATTTTATTATGCCTCTTTAAATTCAAAAAATTTTGTATCTAATTCCGGATACATTCTCTTTAATGAGATTGGTTTGCCGGATTTGTTCAAAAAGCAATGGCTGCTTTTTGCAGTGGTGCGAAGCTCGCCTGTCTCTTTGTCCTTCATGACATACTCAAGCTCCATCTTGATTCCGTTATACTTAAGCAGCTTTGTGTAGATGACGACCGTATCATCGAAATGTACCATACTGTGATACTCTACCGATATCGACAGCACCGGACTTATGATTTCCATATCCTCCATCTGCCTGTAGTTGAGTCCTATCTGATCCATCAAATCAAGTCTTGCTTCTTCCATCCACTTGACATAGTTTGAATGGTGGATTATACCCATCTGATCTGTTTCATAATACTTTGCGTGGTGCTCGTAAGGACGGATTCTAAGTTCCCCTTGTGAGCCGGCAATCTGTAACTCATTGTTTGCCATAAAAACTTCCTCCATTCATATTTTGATCTTATTTCTATTATGCCACATTGGACAGCTAAATTCAACGACTTGACCGTAAAATATAAACCGCCAAAAATATAAACCGGCTGCTACCTGCGTATCATGCTGTAGCAGTCTCTGCATATATTGCGCGAATTTCCAATCGGAAGTATTCTGCCGCAATACCGGCATCTGATAATATACTCATCCTTGCTCTTTGATAGAAGCTGCATAATCTTTGCCTGTGTTTTGTCGCGCTCGTTTTCAAGCCAGTCCTCATCCACAATTTTGCCCATGCGGACTGAAAACTGATAGTACAAATCAAGCTTTTTGTAATAGGATTCATATTTCATGAGCCCCTGATACTTTGAATGCTTATCAGGCTTGTCGAGAGAGATATCAGATGTATACGACATGCAGTAGCGCAGCCATTGTCTGACAAGCTCCCTGTCCTTTATATCTATAGGACATGTAATCATCTTATAAAGCAGATATTTATCATCAAAATCTGCGATAAAGTATCGCTCCTTATACGCATATCCATACAAAAACAATATCTCATCGACATTGATTTTCCTAAACGGTGCTGATGGCTCTGCCTCATGCCAGAGCTTGATTATCGCATCAAGCGGCGCATCCATTGTAAGGAGCACCTGTGGGAAGCCAAGACTTACTATATCAATATCCTGCTCCGGTATATTTAGCGTATTCTTCAGATAATTCAGATTCTTTTGTCCCAAAGCTGTCACATAGCCTGTATCATACAGACCAAATCTGCCTGCACGGCCCGCTATCTGTTTTATCTCAGAGATGACAAGCGGACGTCTTGATACTCCATCAAACTTTTCCACCTCCAGAAATACAATTCTTCTGACCGGCAGATTGAGTCCCATTCCTATCGCATCTGTTGACACGACAACCTGTGTCTTTTTCTCATTAAAAAGCGTCATCTGCCTGCGCCTTATTTCCGGTGGCAGACTTCCGTATATGACACTTGGCTTTATGCCGTTTTCCTCCAGACGCCCTGCTATATTGAGTACCGACTTCTTTGAAAAGACGATAAAGGCATCGCCCTCTCTCACATCCTGTGGAAATGAAAAAGGCTTATCCTCCAGCTTTAGCGCAGTCTTTCTCTCATACTCCCTTATCTCATACTCGTCATGGCACAGATTAATCAGATGAATGACTACATCCTTTGCCACCGGACTCATGCATATATGAATCTCTCCTGCAAGTGTACCAAGAATTGCCCTGGTCCATGAATGTCCCCTGTCATCATCTGCAACCATCTGTGCCTCATCAATCACTGCGATATCATATTCCTTGTCACAGTCAAGCATCTCCACTGTCGATGCTGTAATTCTGCTGTCTGATACCTCAAGACACTCCTGGCCTGTAAGCATGGTGCATGGTATGCCTGCATCATTCATCTTCTCATATACCTCAAGTGCCAAAAGGCGAAGCGGTCCCAGATAAACTCCGTTTTGCGCCAGCTTAAGCCTCTCAAGCGCCTGATATGTCTTACCGCTGTTAGTCGGACCTATATGGAGTATGAAGTGCCTTTTCATGCTCTGTGCTTTTGGAAACTCAAGCTCCGGCCGTGCCGGAACCAGCGTGACAATCTCTCTTCTAAGCTCCTTGCTGCGGTACTCATTGTAAAGCGCCTTCATGCTCCTTGTACATATCGCACCTATATACTCCTTGCGCAAAAGCTTTAGAAAATCCTCTGTGAGATACTCTGCCTCATTCTCATCAAACTGCTCCATATCCACCCTGACGAGCTGCGGAAGGATTTCTCTATTTAAAATCTGCCTTGCATTCTTATTGTTGGAATAGTAGGTGATCAATGCAAGCCTTTTTATTTCCTGATGCAGCTTGTCGAGTGCTATTGTCTCGTTTTTTGAAAATCGCGCATATTTAATTGATTTTGCTTTACTATTGAGCCTGTGAATATAGTGTGCCAGCTTTACAGGCTTACCTGTACTTCTCTTCGCATTCTCCCTGTACTGGTCAACATAAAACTGTACCAGTACCTCTTCAAACGATTTTTCCATATATGTGTGTTATCCTCTTTATTTGTATACACCGTTAAGAGTCACCTCAAACGTAACATCCTTTCCGGCTAGTTCTGTATTTGTCTTATAATCATCCGGGAATTTCAGGTTTAAATCAAAGGTTTCTCCCACCTTGTGACCTACCACTCCGTCCTCAAAGCCATCTATATAGCTGCCTGAGCCAAGCACCAGGTCTGTGCCCTGTCCATCAGTGCTTCCACCCTCGAATTTTTCACCGTCCATATATCCGGTGTAGTCAATATTTACCTTATCTCCATTTTCTGCAACCGTGTCAACCTCTGTATTAAGTGTTGCTGCCTCTGTCTGTGAATCACTGCTTTGTGTCTCGGATGCCTGAGATTCCGTGGTCTGTGATGCAGCTTGCGTACCGTCAGTGCCCTTTGACGATGAACCGCCCGATGTCGCAACTGCCCAGATTAGCACTATGACTACCACAACGACTGCCACTACCGGCACCCAGAATTTCAGCAGATTCACAACCTTTGCCTTCTTTTCTGCCTTCTCTCTCTCGATTCTTCTTTTTTCCTGTGCGATTTTTTTGTTTTGTTTGTTCATTTTGTTAATCTCCTGTTTTATTTTTATTATTGAATTATACTATTACAATTTGAACATTCTGTGTTTCGCATAAATGAACAGTATGCGTTGTCTGTCAGTGCATTCGCTATCTGTCACTGTTCGCTTTAAACTTTAAACGGCTGCGTCTCTTAACTATTTGACGCAACAATAAAAGCAACAGAAAGACGCCCACACAGCCTGCGCTTATAGCTGCACCTTCCTTAAGCCCCGGTGTCTCATAATAAAGCTCTATCTCATGCTCTCCCTCATCCAGATGAATGCTCACAAATGTATCGGAAAAATCCTCATACTCAGCATCCTTTCCATCCACTTTCATAGTCCATCCCTTTTCACTCGGAATAGAAAGTACAAGCTGTCCTGCCTGCTTCACATCAATGTGTCCGCTTATGTGTGTATCTGAAAAATCATCCACCGAGAGTGTCTGCTCATTGAGTGTATTGTAAGCACTCTCAACTGCAGCAATGGAAAGCTCGTATACATTAAATCGTACAGCATCGGCATCAGTGTTTGTGACGGAAACTGTCTCCCCCGCCTTCACATATCCCAGGTCAAACAGATACCTGTGAGTGGTCTTCGAGTATGTGGTCTCATACTCTCCGTGGCTGAATGTCAGACTGTCAGTGCTGCACGAATCGTATGCTGCATAATAATATCCGTCATGGTCAAAGGTGAGAGTCGTAGTTCCCGGATTTTCGTCCTGAGTGCACTCTGTCAGGGTCAGCGTATCATCTGCTGCACCAAGGAGCCTACCAAGGGAATTAATCGAATAGATTTTCGATGACGAGGATGGCTTCCACTCATCAATCACTCCCTCATCCATCATAAACCCAAGCGGAAGTGTGTAGTTATTCCGATACAGATAGTGATTTCCGCATTTTCCAACAAGTGTAGTCAGCTCATTCTGTGGCTGTATTGATTTTGTAACCATATATCTGACCGAAAGCATGGCTGACGTGACAGGTGTGGCACCGTTATAACAGTAGAAATTCTTGCCTCCCTCCATATAAAGAGCCTGATAAAAATGGCTCACATTTATATTCATCAGGGAAGAAAACTGCGTTCCAGAAGCATAGCCGTATCGTGTGCCATCATTTTTAGTAAGTCGGCCTGTATCCTCAACCCTGTAAAATGGTACATCGTTGTCAGCTGCATCCTCTTTTGCCAGCTTAAGTGCCTTTTGCATATCGTCCACATTGGCATTGTAGCTGCTTCTGCCGGTACATCCAAGTCCTGTCACAGCCATATTGACAGCCAGCTCCACAATCGCAATACCACATGTTATGACCATCAAAAGCTCCCTGTTTTTCCTTGCTGCAAGCTTTAAAAATACTGTCATAATGCCGTACAGCGCAACAAACAATATGCTTATGATAACTGCATAATACTCTGTCACATCCTCATCGGCAAACATCGTGCTTACTGCCATAAGCGCCGATGCAAATACCACTGCCACACCAACATGCCACAGTCTTATGCCTCGCCACTTTCTTACTGTAGCATAGCCTATGGTCAATACAAGAAATGCATACAGATACGACTGTCTGCCAGGCAGCGAATCCGGAAAATGCAGTCCGTGCCATATAAAGTCAAGCTGTTTATTGGCAAAGCTTGCCATGAAAAACAACACAAACAATACGGGAGCTATTTTTTTCTTCCAATTAATCCTTTTGTTGAGCACAAACAGTATCAAAAGCATCACACTAAAGGCTCCGGCATACAGATTCGGCCAGTTCTCTGCCCCCTCGTAGACGCTTGCTGTCGTGCACATCCTGCCGACCTCCGATAAGAGATTAAAATACCACTCTATCTGCCTTGGAAACTCGATGCCCGACGAACCGCTATAGCTTAAAATGATAAGCTCCGGAATGATTAGCACCATCGCAGTGCCTCCAGCCAAAAGCGAGTAAACAGCAAATCTCACAATTGCAGCCATTTTACCGCCCTTTTGCGTAAAGAAAAGCCATGCAAACCAGAATACCAAAAAGATGCAAAGCATGATGCTCAGATAATAGTTTGACAATATACAAAGTGCCAGTGATACATAGTAAAGCACCGGCTTTTTGTCCCGCACAAGCTTCTCAAGTCCTACTATCGCAAGCGGTGCAACCGCCACAACATCCATCCACATGACATCCCAGCTATACGCAGCTACAAAGCCGGAAAGCGCATATGCCGTAGAAAAAACAAATGCCGGCACAAATGTATTATTGTGATATCTGTTATCCTTTCCAAGAAGCACAAAATGCTCCTTCAAAAAATAGAAAAATGTCGCTCCGCTAAGCGAAATCTTAAAAATGATAAGCAGCTCAATAAACTCAATAATATGGCTCTTTGGAAAAAGCACCACAAGCCAGTTTAACGGACTCGCCAGATAATAGGCAAATACCGATACAAAATCACTGCCAAGCCCAATATTCCATGTATACATGAGGCTCGCACCATTTCTTAGCTTCTCCCACAGCTCATTAAAGAAAGGCAGATACTGGTGATACAAATCCATATGCAAAAGGCAGTAATCGCCAAATGGATATACACCATTTCCTATACAGATGATTATACATATGAAAAATGGAATTAAAAACGCTGTCAAAAGTGGATGCTTTTTAACAAAATTCATCACTTATCCTCCCAGTCAAACAGTCTGTAATATTGCAAAAGCTTATAATCGTTTAGCATATCCGAATCAGCCTGCTTATTTTTGCTGCCGGTTGCCTTGTCTGATTTATTTGATGCTTTATCTAATGTCTTATCTGCAGTTTTATCTGTGCGTACCGCTGATATAATTGGATACTCCTCCTGCAGCTTTAGCAGAAAGCTCTGATAGTCATTTGTCGGCACACCTGCCGCTTTAAGTACGTTTGCAGCCAGATAATTAACGCTCGTGTCTTTTCCTGCCGCCTCATCAATATCATAATTTGCCCAGATCACATACGGCACCTGATAACGCAGCTTAAGCTCTTCATTTGATAAATTATTATAGTCCATGCCGTTTGCTGCAAGAACGGAGCTTGCCACAGTATCATTTGGCTGATGATCACCAAAAAATACCACTATAGTTTTCTCATCCACATTTGAGAAATATTCAATTAGGCTCTTTAAATCCTCGTCTGTCATCTTAATCAAAGAAAGATACTGGTCAAGTGCAGAATTATTGAGCTTATCCGCTGTCACCGTATTGTCAAAGCCGTAGTAGGTATCCGTGTATCCACCATGGTTTTGCATAGTGACATTGAATATAAATGCCGGCTGACCATCCGGTTTGTTCTCATAGGTCTCAATAATCCTGTCAAATGATGTCTCATCACTTATATATTTGCGCACAAACCTCTGATTAGAATAATCCTGCATAAACGAAAGATTGTCAAATCCCAAAAGAGGATAGACCGTATCCCGGTTCCATCCACTGCCATAGTACGGATGCTGTGCATACGTTGCGTAGCCTATGCTTTTTAAATAGCTTGCAAGGGAAGGTGTCGTGCTCTTTATATACTGCTGATAAGGAATACTTCCTACCGGAAGAAAAGCCATCGTATTGCCTGTCAGAAACTCAAACTCGGTATCGGCGGTATTTCCACCGCATACAGACGTATTCAGATATCCTGTTATAGTGTTCTCATTGCCCTTTTCAAGACTGTGCACAAACGGCATATAGTCTGTATTTGTATCAAAATCACCGAGCACTGACAGGTCTGAAAATGCCTCATCCATCACAACTATAATATTCGGATAATCACTTTTATCTGTAATTGCAGTATTATTAGCTGCATCTGAATTATCATCTGTACCGGCATAGCTGTCAAGCAGCTCCTTAGCCTTCTGTCTGCTATACCCGTCAGGCTTATCAACCGCCACAAACTTAAGATCCATCGCAAAGGTCACCGCCATTCCATTCACCTTTGTCATATATGCAGGTGTAAATAGAAACGGATACAGGTAATTGTCCGTCTGGAAATCCTCATCCTGCAGGGCATTCACAAACAGGCACATCACAAGTAATCCAAGCACTGTCGGAATTAGTCTGAACCTGAATTTCCACTTAATTCTAAAATCAACAAAATGCATCAGCATAATAAGAGCTATAAATATAACTGTAACAACAACTACTCCTGCAGTCGGTGCGAAATCATAATTGGATGCAACACTTGTCGCCGTACCAATTGAAAAAATATCCCATGGAACAAAAGGAGTCGAGCGGAAAAGCATAACATAATGATTAATCAGTCCAAAAACCATGGCCACAATAAAAACCGCACGAAGTGCCCATTTCGCCCTGCCCGTAACAAAATAAAGAATCCAGGCAATCAGCTCAAACAAAATAATATTAAAAAATCCCGCCATAAATCTGACTTCTTCAAAAGGATTATGTTCGTAGAACTCCATAAGATAAAAAGCCGCAATCGGGAAAATCGAGAAAAATATAACATTGAATATAATTTCATATTTTTTATAAATCTTTTTTATCATCATAATGCTCCTGTTTACTATCTGGTATTACAGCCTATATGGCAGATTTTTGGGTACCTTTTTGGGTACAATTTTGTGGCAAATTTTTCTTAAAAGTACCCTAATTTCTTTAATTTTTTTAAAGATTATAAATAAAGAAAAAACCCGCAAACCCTTGATTTTACTGAAAATCTTGGATTTACGGGGTTTTGCAAATAGTGCCGGCAGTGGGACTTGAACCCACACGGGCTTGCGCCCAACAGATTTTGAGTCTGCATCGTCTGCCATTCCGACATGCCGGCGTCTTACGAACAGACAATATTCTATCACAATTATTGACTTCATGCAACTAAAATTTGTAATTTCAATATAAATTTCAATGCGATTGTGACTGTTCACGCCTAACAGTGTGACCAGCAACGATTACAGCTCATTTAAAAATGTCAAAGCCTTGAAATATGTCTCAGCATACAACCTTATTCTTACCGGTACATTTTCCGACATAAAGCTGTTTGTCAACAAAATTAATCCATTCCTTGTAATCCTGCCCCACTTTATATTTCCCTGCACCTATGGTCACTGTCATCCTTCCACTGCCCTTAGATGTCCAGAAGGATTTTGAATTAATCTCCACACGAAGCTCATCGAGAAAATTCTTAGGCACCTCTCCGTCGACACATTTGCCAAGAAGTAAAAACTCCTCTCCTCCCCATCTGCAATAGCTAAGCTCAACACCTCGAGCCTTGCTTACGATAGTACGAGCGAGCATCTTAAGTGCATCATCTCCTACATTATGTCCGAATGAATCGTTAATTTTCTTAAAATCATCAATATCAATCATCGCAAGGAAATATTCACTCTGCTTGTCAGCCTCAAAAAGATTCTTAAGCTTCGCCATCATATAGAAACGATTTGGAAGCTCCGTCAGCGCATCAAACTGTGCCTGCTTTTCCATTGCCCCCTCCTCGGAAGACATAAAATGCAAAAGGCACATCATACATGTTATTATCAAGAAAACTACACCAGAAATCATAGCAATAGAAATACTCTTAATTACAACAGAATCCAACTTATATAAAGGTGCGTAAAAGCCATCAAGCATATAAAGAATAATCAGAGCAATAGCATATACACAGCAAAGCAGAATGGCAACATGATTCTTTTTTTTCTTCCTGAGGACCACATAATCCATGGAAAAAAGAAAAAACATTGCATCGATCAAAAAAAGCTGAAAATTACATTGAATTCCGAGACAAACCACCGCAAGTATCATATAAAGCAATATCTCAACAGCCACACTATAAACATATATGCTCAGTTTTTCAGATTTTGTCAGACTGAATGCAAGGAAATAAAAGCATATGCTGATCAGACTGACTCCTGCCATCAAATCTACACCTAATGATGAAAACATAAATAGCATCAGCAGATGGATGACAAGAAATATTTTGTTTACATTAAATAGAAAGCTCTGCTCCTTAGCAGTACTATCATTGCTACTCATTGTCCAATACCTTCATAAAAAATATCTAATATATTACTATAGAATAATAACACATTTTAACAAATATAACAATATATTATTGTGCAAAAGTACTAGACTATTTTGCTACTTTTTTTCTAATTA
>ULOZ01006398.1_pt1 | contig 14644 bp, 7 predicted proteins | sample 1953031 | NCBI WGS metagenome assembly ULOZ01 (sample SAMEA4835616, study PRJEB28245) | human gut metagenome | biome: gut microbiome; material: fecal sample | place: Denmark | collected 2008
TCCCGTCTTCTGAGTTGCTACATCTACGATGGTCGATTGTCCAGTAGTGACGGCAAAGGTAGGACAAATCCTTGACACTGCCAAAAAGAGTGCCCTGTTTTTCCTCTTTATTTTATAGTTGCGTAGTTTGACCGCACCAAAAAGCCCTTGGATAAACATCGTAACAACGCACCCTCGTATAGCCTTAATTGAACCGAGGGTTGCTCTTTCCTCCCAGCCGAATGCTTCCCTCCCCCTCTGAGCTTCGTATAAACAAAGAAGCCAGCTCTCGACATCAGAGGAAGAGAAAAATGCTCCCTCTGATGTCAGAGCCGGCCTAAAGAAAACTAATCGAACGGATTACTCCGCGTCGCAGGGATCATCCCAAAGGGCCACATCCCAGCTCCAAGGGTCTATCTCGACATAAGGCTTACGCCTCTTAGCCAAAAGAGGATCAGTATTGGTTGCTGGCTTATTTGTAATCCCGAGATCTTCAGTCTTAGAGCCTTCAACAAGAAGAGGCTGAGCACATTGGGCAACCACCTCAGCAAGAGGTCTTTTGTAAACACGTTTTTTCATTGTCAGCTACTTTTTTATGACCTTGTTATTATTGATGATATAAACACCTGCGGGAAGTCCCTCAAGCGCTTTACCCATTTCGACCAAACTCTTCACTTTTATACCCGAGCTAGTGAACACATCCACAAGTTCCTTGGGAGTTATTTCCACATTTGCAGCGTCCGTATAGTTATCATCTGGGAATCGGAGACTTCTATCAGTGTCGTCACCCAAACAATTGATATAGCAACGGTAAGGAGATATCGTAAGGTCTGTTCCATCGTACACACGATAGAAGGCAAGGCCTTCGTCTGCTTGATTCTGTAACACATAAGCCCCAACTGGCACTTTCTTATTAGCAAAAACGCCTGTCATGTAAGGTGTGGCATACTCATCAAACAATGCCTTGTAAACACCCTCAAAATGATATGACGCTGGACTACCTTTGAGAATATAGGGAGTATTGGCAGCAAAGGAATTAACCTTATTAAGCACCAACTTACAATTGTCGTCCACACCATCACATTCAAAGACTGTCAGCCCCGCAGGAATCTCACAGTCGAAAGGAAGGATAAGTGTACCATAACCAGCAGATGTCATCGTATAATCAACACCAGCAAAGTCCTGTCCACCAACAACGACAAAGTCCGAATACTCTGTATGGTCTATGATGTTGCCATAGATATTACCGTCATCTTCTCGGACGACAAAAACCACATCTCTCATTTCGGCACGATAACAACCATTGATGGTCGAGTTGTCAGAAACTAAACCTACCGTAAAGAGCTCTTTCACAACGCCTCCATCCTGCTTGTCAGGAAACAGGCTCATGTTAGTTGGGCTATATGCGATAATCTTAATAGTTCGATCATCAGGCATACCGCACGAAATGATATGGTCTGCCTTGCGATCAGTATTGAGCTTTATATCATTAACATATACCCTTCCGTCCTTACTTTGGTGGACCTTAGTGCCTTTGGGGACAGAAAGAGCCATATTAAACGCAACATAGTTTTGATTGGGATCATATTCATATACGGTAAGGTATGTAACGGTTGTTCCGTCAGCCGTTAATTCCACCCTTTGATCCATCCAAACTTGTAGCATATTGTCCGAGGACGTTTGGGCAAATGCCTGCATGGTCAACAGTACAAGCATTAGCATCAAAAACACTTTTTTCATTTAGATTTTTCTTTTGATCTTCGTTTTTTCGTATTTCGTTTCAACTTGCTGTCCGAAGAGCTGGTGTAAATCTCCACGATTTTTGCCACGTCGATAGAATTGATGACACCATCTTTATTCACATCGGTTGCAGCAAAATTGAGAGGCGCCGTACCAACTGAATAGAATTCCACAGCCAAAGACACGTCAATAGAATTGACTATTCCATCACTATTGGCATCGCCGTACTTAAAGGTCGCTTGACTCACCTCACGCGCCAGTTCCTTCTGCTCCACGTTACCAGCCGAATCAACAGCCAATACGCAGAAGCCATAGTCGAAGCCCATATTGCCATGGTAAACGTATTCAGATGTAGTAATTACATCTTCCAACTTTTTCCACCGCCCACCTTCAACATCTTGAACATACAGCACATACTTCCAGAGACCCGAACGATTGTCATAGCCGTCAAAACGAAGCGTTATGAGACTGTCCTTAGCTGATACAGAAACAATCTCGCTCATAGGAGCTATCGAATCAATGACATTTGTCCAAACAGGCGTAAGAATCGCTTCATTTTGATCAAAGATGATGGCGGCACGATTGTCAAACGACTCTCCATCACCCATTGCCTTCTTTAGCCCGATATCGAAATTCAAGAAACCTATGCCATTCCCGTTGCTGTTTACAGGAAGTACACCCTGTGTCACATCTAAAGTTTCCTCCATAGACATGGGGTCAAGAGATGTCACAGTCCATTGAGCGACCCCTTTGTCAGCATCATACTTTAGATCCACTTGAGCTATGGCATTTATTTCGGGACGCATATCTACTGTTTTCGTAAAATTCTGTTCACCATCCAATTCAAGAACCTTCTCGCCTATCTGAACACGCGTCGCCTTGAAAGATGACAAATCAAAAACTTTCGAATCCAATGTGTCGCACACCACTATTCGATGAGCAGCAGCACTTGCCAATTTGGGGTCATTTTCAAACTCTATCGAATAGTTCACTTTTTTCACATGCTTACCCACATAAACGCTTCCCGCTTCGGACAAATAACCATGCATTTCGTTTGGATCATAAGATCTCCGTGGGGTAACAGGATGCCCACTTGGGATATCACAATCAGCCGACTCTATCAAACCTAATTGGTCATTTAAGAGAGAAGCAGCCACTCCAATCTTTCCAGGCAAACAATGCTGAGCCCAATACCATATCAGATCTGCTGGCGATGGAAGGTGTATGGGACGAAAATACTCATCCGCTTCATCTTCAAATCCAGCTTGAATCATTTGTTCTCGCATCGCTTGATTGTGACGATTCTGAAGGGCATTTTGTATTCCTCCGATCGTACCACCTAATGACAGCGTAGTAGCACAAAGACATTCTTCCTTAGGTTTATCTAACCAAGAAGCTATTTCACAAGGATCAAACGCACACCCTGTAAAGATATCCGTCACATCGTGAAGCGGTCGTTTCTCGATAAACTCACTTGCCTCAGGGCCTTTCAAATTCCACGGAGTCTCCACCCAAGCGTAAACATTGAACGGTAGGACATTCTTCAACAGCACATCAAGAACAAAGGACTTAGTTTCGCCCGGCAATAATTCCGGAATAATCGACGGTACTATTTTCGTCTTACTATTATTGCCTCGGAAATCATCATATTCTCTATTTAGTTGGAGACCGCTGTCACAAAGTTCTTTGTTGCATTCTATTGCAAAGTTTTTATACTTTACATTCTGTATGTCGTCAAGATGATCCACTCCAAAGTAGAACGGAGTTGCCTGATAACTAATGTTACTGGTGTTAGTAACCTCTATGGTTACTGGATACGGATTTCCCACTATCTGCGGATCTTTAACAGTTATATTGATGTCGTTGAAGTTGGGGGCCTCAAAATCCACCAAGTTTTCGCAAACTATGACACCAGGCTCGTCTCCGTCATCAAAATTCAGGACAAGATTGTATTTGCCATATGGCTCATCACCATGCAACTTCATATACAACCTTCCCTTAGCTTTTCCAGCCGTTCCAATAGAATCCACCAAGATGCGCTTGTCACCCTTTACGAGCATAGCCGACTTAAGATTGTCAAATCCATTGCCATCTAGGCCCAAAATCTGCACGCAAGGCATCACTCCAAACTTGGAGCTGGATGTGGACAACACCGCATACTTATCTATATGTTGATATGCAAGGGACATCTCTGACCTTGAGCCTGTGACATCATGAATGGCAAAATAGTAGGTTCCATTCTCACGAGCATGAACTCCATCCATTTTTATGGATTCTGAGCCCGAAGTGCTAAACACTTCTTCTCCTGATGGTGCAAATATCTGAACAGAAGAGGGTTGGGAAGACTGTAGCGCAATACTGTCGCCCTTTTCACAATCCATCGCATACCACCGAATGGTGTTGTCGGACGGTTTGACGAAAGGTTCTCTGCCAACATGGTCTGTCAGCTTTTTAACGACATCCACTTTTTGGCTTACACTATAATCTACGAAGTCTCTACTATCGTCTGCCCAATAGCCCAAAGCGTCCTCGAACCTGACATGGAACGTATTCTTCGCATAGATGATAGGCTTACCCGTCTTGGTCTCGAAATGGAATTTCGAAGAACGAACAGGAGCTTTCATCATGGGTAAAAGTGCATAGAGCTGGTAGGGAGAAGTGGGGTTCTCTATTGACACTTTTTTGTTGCTGGTCGAGTTGTCGTTCATCCAATATGTATATCGGGTAATAACATTATCGCCATTGGGCACTTTTCGATCCACCATCTTGACAAAAAGGTCTGACACTGGCGCACAGGCCATTCCCTTGTCATCTATCAGTTGATAGTGGACGACATGCAATCCATCAAGCAGAAGAGAAGCGTCTATTGTCTGCGCACCACCAGCCACATCAGCAACTTTTGCCTCAGCCTCATCATCAAACCAATATTTCAGACTTTGAGCGGCAGTAGAAGTTTCCTCTTTCAACTTCAAGAAAACTCCCGTCATGGGAGCGGTAAGCAGCCCCTTGTCGTCCACCAACTGATAATGTACCGTATGTAAACCATCAAGAAGATGTGAAACATCCAATGTCTGCACTCCCGTCTCTACGGCAATTTCCGCAACAGCTATTTCCTCGTCAAACCAATAGCGCATACGCTTGGCCGTTGATGCTTCGGTATCAATATTCGTTTTGAGGAAAACGGAAGAACGAGAAGACGTGATTGTTCCGTCACTGCAAACCACCATATAATGGATGGTATGCAAGCCTTCGAGCATATTTGACACATCAAGGGTCAGCACCCCTTCGGGCATTGAGACGGTAGTCAACTCTTGCTGATCGTCGTACCAGTAAATGAGTTTGCTAACCGTGACTTTTTCGGCAGCTCCCCCTTCCTCCAACTTCAGAAAGACGCAGGTCGCAACATACGACATATCGCCGTCCGTATCTACCACTTGATAGTGCAACGTATGAAGTCCATTGAGAAGACTGGAGACATCAAGGGTCTGTACGCCTGCATGAGCGCTACAAGTCCGCACATCATCCGCATCGTCAAACCAGTAGCGAAGCGTAGCTGCCGTGGACGACTGAACCAGACTACCGAGTTTTAGGAATGTGGTGGACGCTATATACGAGACTTCACCCTGCTCATCTACCACTTGATAATGCAAAGTATGAAGTCCATTGAGAAGATTGGAGACATCAAGGGTCTGTACACCTGCATGGGCGCTACAAGTCTGCACGGCGTCCGCATCGTCAAACCAGTAGCGAAGCGTAGTTGCCGTGGGCGACTGCGCCATCTTTGACGGCACCCAAAAGACGGCTGAATAAGGAGCCGCTACTTTGTCTTCACTATCAACGATTTGATAATGAATCGTATGCAAGCCTTCTTGAAGCGACGACAGATCAACAAGATGCGTACCGTTCGTCTTTTGGACGGAACGCACGCTCCCGGCATCATCGTCTATCCAATAGCGCATAGACTTGACCGTCGTGGGATGCGGAAGCCCCAACGAATCAAGTATAGCTATAGTCTGCCCATAAGCCACCAAATGAAGTGACATGAGCAGCATTATAAGAACATATTTCCGCATAACCGACAATACAAAAGATTAGTTACTGTGCCGCACTAACGCCAATTTCCACGCTCAGCTTGCCATCGGCAGTCGTCTTTGCAGCCACATTCATCTTGGTAATTTGAGGATAGGAAGGAGTCATGTTGTAGGGAATCATTCCACCAAACTTACCTACAGGCGTACCATCTATTCCCAAGTATTTTGCTTTAGCCTCATCGGTAAGATCCTTCCACACGTTCGACTCCTGGAAAATATCCATTCCAGCGTATGAACAGTTTTCCTTTAATGACATCTCCCTAAACGCTTTTTTATTAGCGTCTAAACCAACACAGTTAATAGCAGTACTTGTCGACGGGAAATAACTTCCATTCATGCCATACATGATACAATTCACGAATTGGCAACACTTATACAGATGAGCATATCCATTATTAGTATTAATAACACAATTTACAAAACTTGCCAATTTACCCGAATTGCTAAACCTGTCAACATAGCTATTAATAATCTGCGCCGTACTCTGACCATTAATGTCCATTTGATAGATATCACAATTTACAAACATTCCATTATCCATCGTGGCATTTGAAGAATAAACATAAACGTAGCTCAAATAGTTTTTTAAGAAATACGCATTTGACAAGGTTCCTCTTATCGTCATCATGTTTGTAATACGACATCCCTCAAAACTCAACTTTTCCGTTACATTTGCAGGTATTTCAACATCAAAATTGTTCACGATATAGGTTGGATTCGCATCATGAATACCCGTGCCTCTAACCGCCACAGCCTTCGTGATCTTTGTGCTTTGGAATTTTCCACCCGATAAATTGATCACATCACCATGTGTGGCAGCACTACAGGCTTGCTGCAAAGCATTTGTGCCATAGAACATACTAATTTCGTCCCCATGGGTGAGTGTCGCCACAAGCGTGTTTTGCGCGAAGGCTGAAACAGAACAGACTGCCATAGCCACTACCGCCATCAAATAAACAAAAAACTTCTTCATAATTGTAGTTAATTAGGTTAGCCTATAGACCCCTCTGATTCGGCTCTTTGAAAGATGGTTATTAGTTTTTGAATCAATACGAAAAAGGCGCGGAGTCTGTATTCTTACTTACCTCAAGGACACCGGCCTTCGCATTGCCTACCCAACGAGATAAGCAACTTGCAGCCCGCGCCCTTGTACATATAGATTCGCCTAGTCCACCTCTACAGACCATCACACATGTATTATCACTCACATGTACGAACGGTCGCATTAGTGCGGACCATAGCCCACTAATCGTACAAAACGCAGACGTTGTTCGTTGCCTAATCCTTGGTTGGATTGGAATTTGCGAAGTTCGTGTCCTCAAAGATCAGCGTTTGAAAACGCCATTTCCATAAAGATGCCGCCCTACTCCCCTCCGGGATTGGCTTGCGGTTGCAAATTTACTCCTTTTATTTTATTTGCGCAAATATTGAAACAACATATTACCCTTTCTTTTGCAAAGAACTGCATTTCAATTATCATCTTTCTGTTTTTCAACCCCTAGCACGATTATTCTACCTAGAACAAGCATCATCTTACACCTATACATAAGCAAAAGCTATTTCCTTGCCATTGTCACCACCTATACCGCACCAGAAAAGCCCTTGGACGATTCTCAAGAGACCCTCGGGATGGCACTTAAGCAACCCTTAGGACGACACATAAGTAACCCTTAGGACGAGACTTAAGAGACCTTCGGGATGGTCTCGGGATGCGTTCGGGACACAGGGCGTGCTTTAGGGCGGTCAAAACGCCAGGACGCTGGCTGTTATTCATAGGGCCGCACTATTACGTTTTCATGCCCGTCGCTATAAGAAAAACAGGGGCTCCCCCATAAAATGTGGGAGACAAGGCTTGGATTCCCCCGTAAAATGTGTATATTTGCAGCGTTATTCCCCCGTAAAATGTGGGTGGACGGAGAATTATTCCCTCATGGAATGTGATTTAAAGATACGGATCATGGAAAGATTGGCCATCAACGAGCTTCTGAAATGGAAGAACAAAGAATATCGCAAACCCCTTATCGTAGAGGGGGCCAGACAGGTTGGCAAGACTTGGCTGGTCAAGGAGTTTGCGCGCCAAAACTACAGACAGTTGGCGTATGTGAACTTCGAAGAGATGAAGATCCTTCAGAATCTCTTTGAGCAAGACTTCAATATCCCCCGAATACTTACCGCCATCGGGGCTGTAACCAACGTGACCTGCACAGAGGGCGACACGCTGATATTTCTCGACGAGATACAGGCCGCCCCGCAGGCCATCACTTCTCTCAAATATTTTGCAGAGAATGCGCCAGGCTATCATGTCATAGCAGCAGGGTCCCTCTTGGGTATCGAACTTCACGTAGGGGAGTCGTTTCCTGTGGGCAAGGTTGAATTTCTCCCCCTGTATCCTATGAACTTCATCGAGTTTGTGATGGCTATGGGGGAGAAGAATCTGGCACAATTGCTGCAAACGAAAGACTGGAACATGATAACCATGTTTGCTCCCAAGTTTCAAGAACTCCTCAAGTATTATTACTACGTGGGAGGCATGCCCGAAGCCGTATTGAGCTTCAGCCAGCGTCGCGACTGGAAAGAAGTGAGAGCCATACAGAAGGATATTCTGAACAGTTATCAGCGAGACATGTCGAAGCATGCTCCCTCGGAGATCATCCCCCGGATGGCTGACCTATGGAAATCCTTGCCCGCCCAGTTGAGCAAAGAGAACAGGAAGTTTGTCTATGGAGTGGTGCGCGAGGGGGCGAGGGCCAGAGAGTATGAGCTGGCCCTGCAATGGCTGCAGGATGCCGGACTGATATACAAGATATATAATGTGAAAGCTCCCAGACTGCCCCTTGCCAGCTATGAAGACAGGGCTGCCTTCAAGATTTTCGTCTTGGACGTGGGCCTTTTGGGTGCTATGTCCAACCTCAAGGCTTCCACGATAGTGGCTGGCAACAGTATATTTACCGAGTTCAAAGGGGCGTTGACAGAGCAGTATGTCTTGCAGCAACTCATTCTCAGGTATGAACCCTATTATTATGCCAAGTCTAACAGCACGCTGGAGATAGATTTTCTGTTGCAGGACGAGGAGGACGAAATCGTCCCGCTGGAGGTGAAAGCCGAGACAAACGTCAAGGCAAAAAGCCTGCGCCAGTTTGTAGCAGACAACCGGCCCAAGAAGGCATATCGCATCTCCATGAATGACTATCAGCAGGAAGACTGGGTCACGAACGTACCCCTCTACGCGATCAACGGCTTCGAATTTTAGCGACGGGCCGCATGGGGGCAGCACAAACTACCGTGGCGATCCATTTGGTATTTCCAAATATTTTTCGTACTTTTGCAAACTAAAAGAACGAACCCATCATGGACGACGACAAGAGAATAGACAGCGACAATCAGCAGGGCGCCATGCAGCAGGACAGCGAGGAGGCGACGGACAGCCATAGCGACTACCGCCCCACAAGCCGTTTCGACGCATCGGCCGTACACCACCTGTCGGGGATGTACAAAAACTGGTTTCTCGACTATGCGAGCTATGTGATCCTGGAGCGTGCCGTGCCCGCCATCGGCGACGGCCTGAAGCCCGTGCAGCGACGCATCCTCCACTCGATGAAGCGCATGGACGACGGACGCTACAACAAGGTGGCCAATATCGTGGGCCACACGATGCAGTTTCACCCCCATGGCGACGCCTCCATCGGCGACGCCCTCGTGCAGCTCGGCCAGAAAGACCTGCTCATCGACACGCAGGGCAACTGGGGCAACATCCTCACAGGCGACCGCGCGGCCGCACCCCGATATATCGAGGCGCGCCTGTCGAAGTTTGCGCTGGAGACGGTCTTCAACCCGAAGACCACCGAGTGGCAGTACTCCTACGACGGACGCAACAAGGAGCCCGTGACGCTCCCCGTGAAGTTTCCGCTCCTCCTGGCCCAGGGCGCGGAGGGCATTGCCGTCGGCTTGTCGTCGAAGATTCTTCCCCACAACTTCAACGAGATCTGCGACGCCGCCGTGAGCTACCTGCGCAGCGAGCCCTTCAGCCTCTACCCCGACTTCCCCACGGGCGGCAGCATCGACGCCTCGCGCTACAACGACGGGCAGCGGGGCGGCGTGGTCAAGGTGAGGGCGAAGATAGAGAAGCTCGACCCGAAGACACTCGTCATCCGCGAGGTGCCGTTCACGAAGACGGCAGAGAGCGTGCAAGACTCCATCACCAAGGCCGTGGAGAAAGGCAAGCTGAAGATCAGACGCGTGGACGACATGACCTCCTCGCAGGTGGAGATACAGGTGCACCTCGCCCCGGGCACGTCGAGCGACAAAACCATCGACGCCCTCTATGCCTTCACAGACTGCGAGATCAACATCTCGCCCAACTGCTGCGTCATCGACGGGCAGAAACCACAGTTTCTCACCGTCAGCGACGTATTGCGCCGCAACGTGGACCACACCAAGGAACTGCTGCGCCAGGAACTGGAGATCAGGCGCCACGAGCTGCTGGAGCAACTCTTCTTTGCCTCGCTGGAGCAGATCTTCATCGAGGAGCGCATCTATAAGGGCAAGCCTTTCGAGAACGCCAAGGACACGGACCAGCTCATCGCCTACATCGACGAGCGACTGCAGCCGTTCTACCCGAGCCTCGTGCGCGCAGTAGGGCGCGAGGACCTGCTGCGCCTGCTGGAGATCAAGATGCAGCGCATCGCCAAGTTCTCGAAGGACAAGAACGAGGAGCTGATCGCCAAGATACGGGCCGAGATAGCCCGTATCGAGAAGGACCTGAGCGAGATGACACGCGTCACCGTGGAGTGGTTTGAGATGCTCAAGGAGAAGTATGGCAAGGACCATCCGCGCAAGACGGAGATCAAGAGCTTCGACACGATCATCGCGGCCAAGGTGGCGGAGCGCAACGAGAAACTCTACATCGACCGCCAGGCCGGCTTCATCGGCACGGGACTGAAGAAGGCGGAACTGGTGGAGAACTGCTCCGACATCGACGACGTCATCATTTTCTACCGCGACGGCAAGTACAAGGTCATCAAGATACAGGACAAGGTCTTCGTCGGCAAGAATATCCTCCACGTGCAGGTATTCAAGAAGAACGACCACCGCACGATCTTCAATCTCGTCTATCGCGACGGACAAAAGGGCCCCTACTACATCAAACGCTTTGGCGTGACCTCCTGCACACGCGACCGAGAGTATGACGTGACGCAGGGCAAGCCGGGATCGCGCGTGATGTACTTCACGGCCAACCCCAACGGCGAGGCGGAAGTCATCAAGGTGACGCTCGACCCCGACATCAGAAAGAAACGGCAGAACATATTCAAGGAAGTCGATTTCAGCGACATCCTCATCAAGGGACGCGGCGCACAGGGCAACCTCCTCACCCGCGACTCCATCCACCGCATCTCGCTGAAGAGCCACGGCCACTCCACACTCGGCGGACGCAAGGTGTGGTTCGACCCCGACGTGCAACGCATCAACTACGAGGAGCACGGACGCTACCTCGGCGAGTTTGGCGACCAGGACCGCATCCTCGTGGTCCTCGACACGGGCGACTTCTACATCTCGACCTTTGACTCCACCAATCACTACGAGGCCAACATCCTGCGCCTGGAGAAGTGGGACAAGGCGAAAATCTGGACGGCCATCGTCCGCGACGCCGACAACCAGGGCTACCTCTATCTGAAACGATTCACGATGGACGCCACGAAGCGGCCGCAGAGTTTCGTGGGCGACAATGCCGAGAGCAAACTGCTGATACTGACGGACCGACCCCACGCGAAATTTCTCGTCAGTTATGGTGGCGACGACGCTGCCCACGGCACGGAGGAAGTGGCGGGCGAGACGTTTGTCGGCGTGAAGGGATACAAGGCCAAGGGCAAACGACTCACCACGCTCGCCGTGGAGAAGGTAGAGGAGGTGGAAACGCCCTACGACGACGCGCCCGAGAGTCAGCAGACAGAGGCCATCCCGGCGGAGGACGGCAGCGCCACCGAGGACCACGCCAACCTCGACCCCGACCTTGGGAAGAGCCAGCAGCAGGTGATAGACGAGATCACGGGACAACTCAACCTCTTCGACGATGAGGAGAAGTAGGACGACAAGGACCACGACCAGCCGAAGGCCGCTGCGGGGCGTGGCTATCACGGTTTGCATGGTCCTCACCTCCCTGCCCGTCCCGGCACAGGAGAGCTGGCTGGAGGCAGCAGGCGACACGGCTCGTTGCGGAGCACAAGGGGCGCTAGAGACAGAAAAGGAGGCGAAGCAGGCGGAACGCCACGTGACGCGTGCCACGATGCTGGCCGTGGGCGGCACCAACCTGCTGGAGACCTATCTCTCGCCCGAGAAATACACGGGCACGGAGTGGCGACTGATGCAACACGTCACCCGCGACTACCCCACCCGGCCGCGCTGGACGCACCAGTTGCTGCACGAGGCTCATCTCTCGGCTACAAGGAACAGGGCAGACAACGCCAGCTACCTCACGGCCTTCTACCACTTCGAGTACGACTGGCACAGGCGACTCGCCACCCTGCCCTTGGCCGGAGGCACGATCAGCCTCAAGGCCGGACCGGGTGTGGACGCACTGGCGGGGATGGTCTATAGCACACGCAACGGCAACAACCCGGCCCAGGCTCACCTCGCCCTGGCGGGGGCTGCCTCCTTCGTGGCCGACTACGCCCTGCCACGGGTGGAGGGAAGATGGAAGTGGATCGTGCCCGGCTCAGTCCGCTACGAGCTGCAGGTGCCCTTGGTGGGACTGCAGTTCTCGCCCCGTTTCGGCCAGTCCTACTACGAGATCTTCACGCGAGGCAACTACGACCACAACGTGGTCTTCACCACACCTTTCAACGCCCCGTCGATGCGACAGATGGTCACGGCCGACTTCCGCATCTCCGCCCATAGCGCGCTGCGCGTGGGCTACCGGGCCGATATTCAGCAGTCGAAGCTCCACGACCTGAAGTTTCACGAGTGGTCGCACCTCTTCGTTCTCGGCTTCGTCAAGTCCTTCACCCTCACACCACGACACTTATGAGACGCATCCTCCCCTATCTATTCCTCCTGTTGCTCACCGCCACGTCGTGTGTTGACAACGACACCTACGACGACAACCCGCAGGGCAATCTCGAAGCCCTGTGGCGGATCCTGGACGAGCACTACTGTTTCTTCGAGGAGAAAGGCGTGGACTGGAATGCCGTACACGAAAAATATGCCGTGAGGATGAACGCGGAGATGAGCGAGAGCCAGCAGTTTGAGGTGATGACCCAGATGATCTCGGAGCTCCGCGACGGCCATGTCAACCTCTACACGACCTTCAACACGGGACGCTACTGGAGCTGGAAGGAGGACTACCCCACCAACTTCAGCGACACCCTGCTGCGCCGCTATCTCCGCACCGACTATCTCATCGCAGGCGGCACGGACTACACCATCCTCGACGACAACATCGGCTACCTGCGCTACGAGTCGTTCCAGCAGGGCATGAGCGACGCCAACCTCGACCAGGTGATGCTCCACATGGCGGGCTGCAACGGCCTCATCATCGACGTCCGCGGCAATGGCGGCGGACTGATGACCCATGCCGAGCGACTGGCGGCGCGCTTCTGCAACGCGGAGACCACCGTGGGCTACCTGCGCCACAAGACGGGACGCGGCCACCAGGACTTCTCCTCGCTACAGGAACAGACGATCCGCCCCGCCAAGGGCCTGCGATGGCAGAAGGAGGTGGTGGTGCTCACCAACCGTGGAGTCTTCTCTGCCGCCAACGAGTTTGTGAAGTACATGAGCTGCTTCCCTCGCGTCACCATCGTGGGCGACCAAACGGGAGGAGGCGCGGGAATGCCTTTCTCGGCAGAGCTGCCCAACGGCTGGGGCGTACGCTTCTCGGCCTGCCCGATGTACGACCGCGAACGGCGCCCTACGGAGGAGGGTATAGCCCCCGACTACTATGTCTCGCTGAGCGACGAAGACTTCCGCCGTGGACGCGACACACTCATCGAATGGGCCCGAAAATGGCTCTCAGAGGGTGGAAAAGGGGCACGGGAGAGGGTCCGCCAGCGTTAAATAGCATTAACGGCCATAGTTTTCTCCGAAGACAGAACGAGAAGTGAAAAATAATTGGTAAATTTGCACGCAATAATTTTCTAACGATTCATTTTATGTCATCATTTATTGCAGATAAAGTAGCGATGGACGGCCTGACCTTTGACGACGTCCTGCTCATTCCAGCTTATTCAGAAGTGCTGCCCAAAGAGGTGGAGTTGAAAACGCAGTTCTCGCGCAACATCACCCTCAATGTGCCGATTGTGACGGCGGCCATGGACACGGTGACCGAAAGTGCGATGGCCATCGCCATTGCCCGCGAAGGTGGTATCGGTGTCATCCACAAGAATATGACCATCGAGGAGCAGGCAAGACAGGTAGCCATCGTCAAGCGTGCGGAGAACGGCATGATCTTTGACCCCGTCACCATCCACAAGGGATGCACGGTGTCAGACGCGCTGCAGATGATGCACGACTACCATATCGGCGGCATCCCTGTCGTCGATGACGAGCGCCACCTCGTCGGTATCGTCACCAACCGCGACCTGCGCTTCGAGACCCACCTCGACAAGAAGGTGGCGGAGGTCATGACGTCCGAGAACCTCGTCACCACGCATCAGCAGACGGACCTCAAGGCCGCTGCCGCCATCCTCCAGGAGAACAAGATCGAGAAGCTCCCGGTGGTCGATAAGGACAACCACCTCGTCGGCCTCATCACCTATAAGGATATCACCAAGGCCAAGAACAAGCCGATGGCTTGCAAGGACGCCAAGGGCCGCCTGCGCGTGGCTGCAGGCGTGGGCGTG
>ULOZ01006026.1_pt1 | contig 14599 bp, 17 predicted proteins | sample 1953031 | NCBI WGS metagenome assembly ULOZ01 (sample SAMEA4835616, study PRJEB28245) | human gut metagenome | biome: gut microbiome; material: fecal sample | place: Denmark | collected 2008
CAATTTGTAAATAAATATGCTATACTTCAATTAATTCATACCCATTATCTTTCAAATATGTGGTGATGACAGCTTCTTGATTTTCAAAAAACAACTGCAATGAATTGTCTATCCAATAAGTATCTGAGTCAGGGTCATAAAAGATTGTAAACCTGTAGTCCTCAGCTACCTTATCTACACCTTTCATTTTTGCTATCATTTTATCAAAGTTGTTATCACAAACGTCATAGAACGGAACACCTAACTTTTCATCATCACCTTTTTCAAGGCAACCAAGTTCAAAACACTTAGAATCATCACTTTTATGTATGATGTATATCTTTGTGCTTTTATAATTTGGATAAAATAACAGCAGCTGTTCATGCTCATTAGCCGCATGATATGTCAAGTAGCTCTTACTTTTATAGTGATTTTCCAATCTTTTAAATATGCTCATTCTTTTACTTCTCTAATTATAATTTCTTTTAAGGTGTATTTTCCTGTTAAAACTCTTAAACACATCAATATTTGTGAAATGAAAAATACAACGAATAGAAGTACTATTAATACATTGTTTTTTTGAGATATAGACCATCCGTTTTCAGCAAGAAAGCATAATGTTGCAGCTGTGATAATACTTTGAACAAGAATATTCAACTCATCTATTAAAATGGACTTTACCGCATATAAAATTTTTTCCTTTTTGCTAGGATACCTGATTTTAAAAGTTACATCATGGAGTTCATTTTCATTATTCATATTACTACCTCCCTAGCCCCTGCCCAGTTACAGGGGCTTTCTTCATGTATAGATAAATTGATCCCCTTTAGCTATCTTTTTCAGACAGCATCAATTATCTTTCTTTCTTCTTTTTGCTGAACATAAAAAATGCAGCCCCTGCGAGAATTATCGCAATGCTGCCAAGTGCTGTTCTGCCGTCAATGTCATTGTCGGAAGAACCGGTGTTTGGCGTGTCAGGAACTTTTTCATTGAACATATCTGCGTCTACTGTCTGAGCGTAAGTAACAGTAACCTGTTTTGAGTCTGCTACCAAATAGCCGTATGGCACTGTAGAGCCGTCCTCTGTGATAGTGTATGTACCAACTGGAACGCCCTCAAACTTCGCAAGTCCGTCCTTGTCGGTGACGGCTTCAATGCGTATCTCTCTGCCAGTATCGGAAACTCCCGAAAGAATAAATCTGATGCCCTCAACGTTAGTCATATCAGCAGTTTTCTTGTGTACCTTTATAGAGCCTGTCTGCTCGTTGTTGAGTATCGTTGCGTCTATTGTCTGAGCATACTCGACCTTGACTTCCTTTTCGTCAGCCACAAGATATCCGTATGGTACTGTTTCCTTATCCTCGATAACTTTGTATGTACCAATAGGAATGTTCTCAAACTTAGCAATGCCGTTCTCATCAGTTATCGCAGGAATATCAATCTCACGTCCTGTGTCAGATGTACCTCTGAGATAGAACTTGATACCCTCAATATTCTTCTGCCCCTCTGTAGCCTTGTGAACAGTGATAGAACCTGTCTTTTCCTCGTTGAGTATCGTTGCGTCTATTGTCTGAGCATACTCGACCTTGACTTCCTTTTCATCAGCGACAAGATATCCGTAAGGAACTGTTTCCTCGTCCTCGATTACCATGTAAGTGCCGATTGGGATATTTTCAAACTTTGCTATGCCGTCCTTGTCTGTGACCGTAGGAATATCAATCTCACGTCCTGTGTCAGATGTTCCTCTCAGGTAGAACTTGATACCCTCGATGTTTCTCTGTCCCTCAGTAGTCTTATGAACTACGATAGAACCTGTTTTCTCGATATTCTCAAAAGCGACTTCTGCTGTTTCGTTGTACTCAACAGTTACTTCCTGTTCGTCAGCTACAAGGTAAGCCGCAGGAACTGTAGAGCCGTCCTCTGTGATGACATACTTGCCGATAACAAGCTTATCAAACATTGCTACGCCATTTTCATTTGTTGTCGCTTCAAACTTCAAGTCCTTGTTTGTATCAGAAATGCCTGTTGCAAGGAACTTAATGCCCTCAATATTGAGATTGCCTGTTGTTGTCTTAGTGACCTTGATAGAGCCACTTTTCTTCTTGTTTGTCATTTCAGCCTTGACGATATCATCGTTTTCAGTTATTTCAAACGGATAAGGACTATCATCAATTTCATAGATATCTGGTGCTGATATCTCTCTGTAGAAATATTTGCCTATAGCAAGCTGAAACTTTGCAATGCCGTTCTCGTCTGTAGTTCCTGTGATGACCTGTTCTTTATTTTCATTAAGAATTTCAAAAGTACAATCAGGGATAAGCTCACCTGTTGAAATGTCAGTCTTTGTTATCTCAAAAGGAATAGTGTTTTGTTTGTTGTCAAAATCCACAACAAACTCCGCCTGCTGTTCAACAAGCTTGATAGTCTGTGTTGGCTCATCAGAAATTGAATAGCCCTTTGGTGCTTCGATTTCTGTCACTGTGTAGCTGTAGCCCTTGTAGATAGCCTTTGTTGTTTCAGCTATGCCGTCTGTGCCTGTGGTTATGGTGTCGATAACTGTTCCTTTCGGATAGATACAATAGCCATTGCCAACGTAGATATCCTCGGCTGCTGCCACTTCAAACTTTGCGCCTGCAAGGTCAGCTCTTGTTTCAGCGTCACGCTTGTGAATTGTTATCTTGCCCTTGTCAGGAGCAGAAGCCTTGTTGATGAACTCCGTTTTAGCCGTCTTGTCAGCGGTAACAGTGATAGCTTTCTTTGATGATATCATGTAGCCGTCTGCTGTGGATATTTCTCTCCATTCATAATTACCTTCTGGCAGACCTGTTACATCAATATCACCCTTGGTGTTTGGCGTAAGGTCTGTAGCCTGTGAAGCGAGGTCAGTGAAGCTGTAGCTTCCGTTCTTTCCAGTTGCCTTTACAAACTTGTAGCTGTCACCAACCTTGCAAGCAAGCTGAAACTTAACGGCTTTGTACATATCCGCTGTGCCTGTCTGCTTGTTGCCAAAGTAATCTGTGAAGCTCTTGTCAAGGTGAGCTGAACCTATTGGTGTTGTTATTTTCAGATAAGCCTTAACAGGGTCTTTGTCCTCATAGCAGGAAACCACCATTTCCTGAACGTCTGAGCCGCCCGAAAGGATAAGAGGTGAACACTCGTCTATGTGTTCAACATACTTGCCCTTTGTCTTTGTGAGCGTGAAAACAACATTTTTCAGGTCTTTCTCATTGTCTGCTGTGATAGTCATATTTGAGCCTGAGCGTGTAACAGTCACTGAGTTCGGCTTTGAAACGCTGAACTGTGAAAGGCTGTCAAGCTTGAGCTTTGCTGTCCACTTGCCTGTCTTGACATCATATTTTGCAGGATATGAAGCTTTGTTGAGCGGCTTGCCGTAAGACGCCTTTGACGTACCACTAGGAATATTGTAGTGCGAAAGCATTTCAGACTTCATCTTTTTGTAGCAATCGACCAACTCTTGGTGATGAGCAGAAGCATTATTGCCATTGTAGTAATAGCTGTTGAGAAGCTTTGTTTCATTGCTTGAAAGACCTGTTGTGCTTTCATCAAAAAAACGTGCAGAAACCGCCTGTGACATAACACTTGACGCACACAGTTCGGTGTCCTTAGAATAGCCGTACTGAGTTTTGCCTTTGTAACTGTAAATACAGAACTCTTTTATCTGATACTGCATATCATCAGGAATATGACCATTTTTCATGTAATCATTAAGTGTCTGCTGCTTTGAAACTGTTCCGCTATTATGCAGCTTATCAAAGTTAATGCAGTAAGCGTAGTTGTTATCAGATGTTGTGAAATACGGCACTTCTGATGCAAAGTATCCAGTGAAGTGAGTGTCATTGTATTTCCCTGTTTCAATATCATAGCCATTTGGCAGACCTGAGCCACGGAAATCATAGCTCCATGTTGACAGCCACTGCTGAGTGGCTTGGTTTTTGTCGGAGAACGCACTGGCTGTTATGCCTTGTGTAAGAGCCGACAAGCTGAGCAGAAATGCAAGTGCAACACTGCTCAGACGTTTGAAAAGACTTTTCTTTTTCATTTGTTTTCCTCCTAAAAATTTTTTATCTATCTAAAAAGCCCATAGGACTTGGATTTCCGTAATAAAAAAAAAGCAATCCGAAAGAAAATCGAATTGCTTTTAAACTCTATTCAGTTTTATTTATATCAGTAAAGGAGGTATATTTCCCATGCAGGCTTGCCGTCACTGTTGATAGCTGATCCGTCACCATGCCATTGCTGATACACAACTATATGTGCTTGGTCTTTGCCTATTCTGTCATATAGAACATCAATGTGTCCTTTTACTTTGCGATAAAGTTCATCATAAGACGAATAAGTATCAGGCGAAACAGTGTCAGGTGTTCCCCATGAGCTGTTGTCAAGATTTCTTGTGGCTATGTTATCCCACATTTCCTGCTCGGTATAGAAGATAGCGTCAAAGTCACAAGTTTCATTACTATATTGTTGAAGTTCCTTAACCACTCTGTCTATATCATTCTGTGTCAGCTTAAACTTTGGTTTAGCCGTTGTAGTTGTAGTCGGCTTTGGCTTCGGGGCTTGCGTTTTCTTTGCCGTTGTGGTTGTCTGACGCTCTGTCTGTCTTTCTGTCTGACGTTCCGTCTGCTGTGGCTGATAGCTGTTGTTATTGTTATTGTCATTGCTGTAGCTATTGTTGCCTGAGCCGTTGTTTGAAGTGCTGTGGCTGTAGTTCTGATTATTATTCACTGTACCGCCATTACTAGCTGGGCTGTTCGATTTTGTGGTTGAGCCGCCCTTGGTAGTGGTTGAAGATTTACCACTGCTTGTGCTTGCGGACGTTGTTGATGATGTTGTGGTAGCCGAAAGGGAGGTTGTTTCCTCACTCTGAGAGGTCAGTGTGGCTTCCGTTGTGGTAGTTGCCGAAGCTTCTGCGCTTGAAGCCGTTGTAGTTGCCTTTGGAGGGGCTGATGATGTGGTGTCTGTGTTGCCACAGGCGGTTATGCTTATCATTGTCGCACTGATTATCAAGGCGACTATGGCTTTCATTGTGTTCTTCATATGGTTTTCCTCCTTTTTAGACTTGACATATATCTTAAAGTGATGTATACTTATATATAGAAAAGGTAAACCGCATAGACGGTTGTCCTCAGCTTAAATTATGTAAAATAACCGCAGCTTTGGTAGAGGGGCGGTTATTTTTTTATGCTTTTTATCAGCTCGTTGAGAGCGACAATCAGCACGATAGTCAAGACAAAGAAAGCTAAGTCCATTCTATCACCTCCCGAATATCCTATTTTGCCTGAGCCTTTCGGCTGACAATATTCAGACCATTCCGTGTGGGAGGACACCGCCTACCGTTTAAGTTTACCTTTTCCAAACTAGATTATATCACAATTGATTTGTGATGTCAAATATTGCTGTTTAATTTTGAGCGTTTATCGCATTGATGATATCCTTGATGAGCTCTGTTTTATTTCCATTGCTTAGGTCATAGTATTTATAATCGCCTAATGACGGCATGATGTTATTTACATCTACATCGTCTATTTTAACTATGTACCAGCCTTTTTTCTTGTTTGTTAGCGCTGACATTATTGTTTTAAGTTCCAACTGTCCGTAATTTGATGACAGTGTCGCATTACTAAGAAAGAGAATGGCAAAATCACTTTCTTCTATACCTGCAAGGATTGATTCCAGCAGGTGAGAACCTACGCTTATGTCTTTTTTGTCTATCCAAAGATCAATGCCGCTGTATTCAAGGGCTTCTGTTATTTCATAGACCAATTCCTTGTTAGCGTGGCAGTATGATATAAATACTTTTTTCCTCCTAATATGAGTATTAAAGTTGTATCCCTTCTTGGTGAGATCTGATTTTGAACAGAAGAAATAAGCGCCATTGAACATTTGCGTTATATCTGCTTTGCTGAAACTAGGTGGTATAGTCGCCATATTGAATTTTCTGTTGCAAAATTCCATGAACAGTTCGTGAATCCCCAACGATGACTCTTTTCTCAAATCATATTTCTTGATAATGTTTTCAATAAGCTGTCCCTCATTTTGTTTCGCTTCAATTGAAAGATAAGAAACAAGGTTATATGGAATATTACATACAAATAAAATGATACAGCCATTGGAAGATACGATTTGGTTTATTTCATTCACTGCGTCAATGTAGGCTTCTCGATTTTCGTAGGGTATTAAAATGGTAGCATAGTATTTCATTTTCGTTCCTTTATATATTATGATCTGTTTGCTGTCAACGTCAGCAAACGCTTTGACGTTTAGTTCGATTTGAAATAGAGCTGCATACCATTTATAAAATTTTAACGGCTCATCAGATATTGCTGAGAATGGTATCGATATGAGTGAACTATTTTTCTTGTCATATCTGTTATACAGCTCTTTTAACTGAGATGTATTGAGTAACATCGTACACACTCCATTCTACCATATTATTCATCATGTGTCAATTATCTGCTATTCTCCACTGAGTATTTTATGATAAACAAACAATGTTGCAAAACAATCCGCAAGGCTATTATGTGCTTCAATTCCTTTCACGTTCCACTCATAATCATAGTACGCCGCTGCTGTTGTGAGTTTCTGCCATTTATAATCCTCATGATACACACTGTATTCACCGTAAATTTCAGCAAATTGTATCATCACATCTTCAGTACGAAATGCATTGTACTCCTCATCTGTTATGATATCGCTTCCCACAAGAAAATTCAAATCAAAATCAACGTTATAGCCGATTATCCAATGTGCCTGCGATAATATCGCATATAGTTCAGCGGCTTTCTCGTTTATATATGGTGCGTCAGCTACCATTTTAGGCGAGATATGATTAACACTTTCTGCTTTTGACCATTCTTTGTGCCTGAGTGGCTTGAAGTAGCTGTCAAAAAGAACGTTTCCCTCCTCGTCAATGATAGACACCTGCAATAGCTCATCACGAAAAGAGTCAAGTCCTGTGGTTTCGGTATCTATCACTATTGTTTGTGGATACTCTTTTTTCGGATAAAGCTCTTTGGTCTTCTCAGTTAATTTCCATATCAATTCTCGATAAGGCAATAAGGCAGCTTCGACCGCTTCATCAAATATCTTCTTCTGTTCCTCTTGGCGTTTCTTTTCCTCGGCTTCTTTACGCCACTTGCGGTTAAGTCTTGCCAGCTTATTTTTTCTGTCCCTCTCAGGCTGAAAAAAATCCTGCAACTCTTTTTCTGTTGCAGGCTCTACCTCATCAGGGCTGTAGTACACATATGAAGCTTGGCAATTCTTATTCGCCCAAAGTTCAACGCCTTTAGCGTCCTTTTTCGGTAGCTGTCCTAAGAGCGCCCATTGACGTATAGTTTTGTATTTTTCATATTCGGGACAATAGTTCTTAGCTTTCATATCATTACCTTCATTACTTAAATGGAAATCTCGAATCTCATCTTGATTGCTTCGAAGTAGTACGGAGTATAGTTGCAGTTAAAAATATTGTCAGGAGCATAGTATTTGCTCGGCACATATTTTTTCTGTCCGTTCTTGTCGATATAGGCTTCAGGGGGATCTGAGTCATACACTGAACCGCTCCAAAGGTTGAATGCCAAACGTGTTGTTTTACTGCTTGTGCTTGTCTGAAACGGCTTATTCAAACCCTCGAAAATAATAACATCTTTTTTTTCATCATATAGTGCGCTTATATGTTCACGAAGCACGTTATCCATTGTCAAAAGATATGCAAGCGACAAGTGATAGCCGTCAAGATAGGGCATTTTCTTGCACAACTTATTAAACAGTTCCTCGTGTTCTCCATCTTGAAAAATCATTTTTCTTTCCTGCCTTTCTTGAAAAGTCTGTATTTCTCAGGAATAAATTCTCTGATTATTGCCCAAATTCCTGTTATACAAAGACTTGCACCCAGTAAAATGTAAAATATTCTTTCCATGGTCTAATTACTCCTTTTTATAAAAAAAGGACACCTGAACCTTCAAGTGTCCTTAAGTTTGTATTTTTTACTATAAATTCATATAAAATCTTTTGTCTTTTATCTCAAACCCGTTTTTTTGATAAAAACAGCAAAGATTATCAAAACCGATCGGTGTATCTACCCAGATACTCCCCCATATTTTTTTTAACTTCATTAATCTTGCAATGGCTATCATAGCTTGAATATTTCTGCTGCCATGACCTTCTCTGTGCAGTTCTTTTGTATCAACAGAAACAATTTCCATTACATCATCCACAATATCACTTGATGACATAGATATTGGATTGCAATAAGCTGCACATCGTGTTGTAACATATATTGGTCTATTGCGATTTAATATAGGTGATACAAATAGTCCAAATAGTGAGCCATTAACATCGTACATGTCAAGTAGTGTTTCTTGATGATCACCTATGTGATCCATTATTGTATTGAGGAAATCTGCTCTGTCTGATAGTTTTGACATGGTATGTTGTAGCTTTGCAAGCTGCTCTCTGCTTTTAACAAGAGAGTTGTATTCAAAATTTGGTATGATTTTATAATTCTTTATGATCATGTGTACACCTATATTCTAAATGCAGAAGTAATTATTTCTGCAAGCAGCCTGTTATACTCAATCGTATCAAATTTTGTTTTATTATGATTGAGAGTTTCGAGCATAGCTTTGAGCAGCATACCCTTATTTCTGTCATTGTTTATATTTTTGAGATACAACATTGTACGATCTATCACCGTTCTATCAATGCGTTCGTTATTGTTAAGTGCCGAATAAAAATTTGCATTTGATAAATTATTATAGTAATCGGATATACAATTTTCAACTTTCATGAGAAGATATTCGTACTGTGACTTGGTAAGACATTGCATATCAACGATCATGAGTCTTCGACAAAACTTTTTTTGTTCAGACAGAATACCTGAACATATGCAAGCGTTGCATTCGTGTAAGAGTTCTGTGTAAAGATCCAATGTTGTTCACCTTTATTCTATCATTTTCGCTTTATCTTGTCAACAAAAAAGGACACCTGAGATTTCAAGTGTCCTTACGTTTGTATTAAGTTTAACTTTTGGTTTACTGTCGGACGAGAACGTCATAATTCTCCATTAACTTAGATAACACATCATTATATAGCTTAGTATTATTAGCAACAGCATTAAAGAGGTCGGCATTTCGACGCAAATCATGATTCAGGTTGCAGAATTGTATATTCTTATGTTTTAGAGAATTGTCTATTATATCAGAAAACTCTTTGCTTGAAATGTCTTTGACTTTTGAAATGAAAGAAAAAGCATATATCAATGCATCGAATAACATTTTAATGTTTTCTTCTTTGCTATAACTTTTATTTTCAAATATTCTAATGTTTGCTTTTATCCTGTTGCTTAATGTTAATACTGTAAGCTCATTGTCGAAATCATCGTGTTTGCCATCATACAATTTATTGCTTACTAAAGTGACCTTATTATCAATTCCGCCAATAGTGTTCTCCAGCTTTTCCAATATATCTTGCAGCGTTTCTGCCGTTTTCTGTTCACGAAGCTGGGTGAGATATTTTTTCATGAGATCAGCCCATTGCTCGTTCAGTATGTGTTCTATATCATTTATTGTCAAAAACTGAAACATTGGTAATCCTAAAATTTTTATTTCATTTATAAACTTAAAGATATTAATGTTATCAGCATTATTGAATTTAATGTTTAATATCGCTTCAGACTCATTTATATTTCGCTCATATAGTTCATATTCGGTAAATACTTTGCTGTCAACAAAGGTGTATATAGGAATTTTGCTCTCATTTGCTGATCTGAATTCTTTCCTTGTGACAGAAACATATTCTTCAAATTCGTTGTTATCAGTTGTTGATGGAGATCCATATTTGCCGCCTATTATCAAAATAGCCATGTCTGAATTTTTCATTGCTTCATAGCAGGAAATATCCAACGCTCTATTGGGTGTATAGCCAATATTTCCATTTTCAAATAATATTGGCTCATAATTTTTACTAACTATAAATCTCATAAGTTCTTCTCTTATGTATTTTAGATCATAAAATGTTGAACTAATAAATATCCTTGGTTTCATTTTCTTCTTCACCTTATCATTCATTGTTTCCTCCCATTTTATCATTTAAAGTGACTTTTGTCAACAAAAAAGGACACCTGAAACTCAAGTGTCCTTACGTTTGTATTCGAATGTAGTTTTAAGTAAGTTCATAAATCCACTTCCAACATAGAAAAATTAAAAGAAAATTGGTTATACTCAATAAAATTATTTTCTGTGTCTTAGATAAAGGACTGCAGTATTTTTCCCTCAGAACAATATATATATCCATTAATAAGGTAACCGTCAGTTGGGGAATAAGCCGCTTAGTAAGTTTTGTTGATATAACATATAATGCTAGTAAGCAAAACTTATCAATAATAGATGTTACTAATTCGCTGCTGTTCTTCTTGTTATTTGAAATGTACAATATTCCAAACAGAAATATGATTATAAATATAGTATACCAAATCATTCCTCATTCTCCCATTTTATCATTTAAAGTGACATTTGTCAACAAAAAAGGACACATGAAATTCAAGTGTCCTTATAATCATATTCTGTTCTGCTTTGTCCACGGACAAAATTACTTTTCAGCTTTGCCCTCTTGCTTCTTGTAAGCGTTATAGTATTCTATAGCTCTTTCTTTGGAAATCTCAAGCCGTGACATCAACCTTGCAATTATCGCTTCATCGTCTGCTCCAGTTTCCAACATAAGAGCGATTATTTCGTAGGCTCTGCCTTCAACTCTGCCCTCAGCCTCTTTCCTATATCCATAGTTTTCAACAGCCTCACACATACTATCCGCTCCTTTCGCTGTTCTTTTGTGGTTGTATACTGCCTTTGACAGCTCTCCGAACGAGCTGTTGTCAGCACTGCTGTTCTTTAGATATTGCAGCAGCTTGGCAAGAGAGCTGCCGTCATCAACTGCTGCATTAAAGTAATATTCGTGTACGCCGTTGTCAATTTCCTGATGTGTTTCATCGACCATGCGGCAAACCGTGTATTTACACTTGCCACCTTTCAGCCAGTCAGTAGCCGAAATAAATATCAGATACAACTCAGGCAGCTCTTTGTAATTCTGATTTTTCTCAAGAAACAGAGTATCAAGACTTGCCTGATAGTATCTTACCCTTTTGGGGTGATAATCTTTGTTTTTGACCTGAACTTCTATGTTATATAGCTTATGCTCATCGTCCTCGGCAAGTGCGTCAAGCACTACCGAATGTCCGTTGTAATTTCTTATTGCATATTGCGTATCAACTTTAATGACATTGAGCTTTTTGTCAAGCAGTCTGCTCAGTGTATATGAACACGCAGCTTTGTCACGCATTACCACGGCAAAGAAGTCATCGTCCATAAGGTTAAAGCTGTCAGCGATAGCCATTTTATCCTCAATGGACCCTTTTAGCTTTTCATCAGTTATTATCATTCTCTTTTCACCTTTATTTTATCAGATTTTTGAGCCAATGTCAATAAAGTGGATATCTTTTTTATATACTTTTGTGTCACGGTGACACACTGGAGAAATTTTTTATTCTCTGCGCTTGTATACGATCTCCTCCATGACCTGATTTTCAATAGTCATAAGTCTTTCTTTCTCCCACCTGCGTAGTTCATTGAACTCAGTCGGACGTGGGTGCGTTTTCCTGTAGATCTCATCAAGCTCGTCAAATCTTTCCTCAGCCTCTATATCGACCTCTCTGGGAATGATCTGCCAACGGCATTCGCACACGAGAATGTCAACGTCTGCTGGGTATTCTGCTTCCATCCATTTCATCCATGCACGTCCCCATCTGCGGATAGGCTTTTTGAGAAGCTTTTCTTCTTCGGGGTCACTTGTGTATGCTATCTTCGGGACGTATGTACCCTCTGGTGTAAGCTCATACTCAAAAAGATCGCAGCCAACATCTTCTGGTCCTGCCTGCTCAATTTCAAAATCTTCGTTAAAATTCCTGTTTTCGTTCATAATGGTCCTCCTCTTTCAATTACAAACTTTTATGTTTTTGAGTGATGTTATCTGATTGTGTCACCGTGACACATTGTTCTTTGATGTTTTCTTCTGCTTTGGAGCTGTCAAAGCACTTGTGAAGTCTATCACTGTAGCTTTTTGCCTGTGATATGCGGTCAAAGTATTCAATGCTCGAATAGTCTATTACATTGTTTACTTCATCAAGAAACGGCTTCGCAGCCACCGCAAACGTATCATTAAATGCCGCCATTACAGCACAATCATTGTCTATTGATACTATCTCATACAGCCGTTTGTCTTTAGCCATATACAAGGCGGTTTGATGATTGCTGCCAAATGTTTTTATGACACCGCTACTCATTGACCTGCTCCGCCTTTTTCTTGCTGTCAGTTTTTATCTCAGCTGATTTTCTGAGATATTCCTGAACCTTTTTCGGAACGGTCTTGCTGTAAAGCCTGTTCACAACATTTTCTGCGGCTTTGGTTATCTCCTCATTGAGCAACTCTTCGATGTTTCCGTCTGGCATATAGCAGCGGATAGCTTCAACTTTTCTGCGGTCTATGTCTATTTTGAACGTCATGTTCATTACTTTTCCTCCTGTGCTATGATTATATCATATTGTTTTTCATTTGTGGTAACTTTTTTTGTACTCTTGAAATTGTTTTCAAGATATTTATCAAGCAGCTCATACATTATCTTGTCAAGCTCACTCTCGGTCATGTTCTGCATACATAACGGCTTTTTGATATACATCTCATTATATAAGCTGTTCTTGTATGGCTCTTTTTTCTTTTCAGACAGATTTCTTATAGCTTTTATGATATCATAGATATCACTGCTTCTGTTGTCTGTCATTTGCTCTATAACCAATGTCAGCTCTTTTGAACTGAGCCGTTCGTCATAATTGTAATAGTCTGCTATGGCTTTCTGCTGCTCAGGACTGAGCTTTGCAAGCGGCTCAATGAACTTTATCTGAATAGATTTGCTGTCTATAAGCTCTGCTAACCCATTATCAAGATTTGAGATATTTGCATAGCGGTAAATGGTTTTTCTGGATATACCGAACATATTGCTTATCTCATTTACTGTCAGGTCTGCTGAAACGTTTTTCCTCAAACTTAAATATATATTGAGCATTTTTGAAAGCTCGCTTGGACGTGGCTCTTTACGCTGAATGTTTGCCTGGCAGACTATATCGAAAGCCACGTTATCATCAGTGACTTCGATAACAACGGCGTCAATGTCAAGGTACATAAGCTTTTTGCAGGCGGCGTATCTTTTATGACCGCTGAGTATCTGATAGCTGTTGCTGCTAATGCTGCGAACTATTATCGGTGTGATAATTCCACACTTTGAAATAGAGTCGGCAAGTGCAGATATCTCATTTTCATCTATTGCAAAGGGCTGTGGATCACCATTAAAGCTGAATGGCTCAATTTTTGACATAGGCAGTGAAACCACCTTTTGCTTATCCATGAGAAGCTCCTCAAAGTTATTTGAGAAGTTAGCTCTTGGACGATTTGCGGAGCGTTTTATATCTATCATATTGAAACCTCCTTAGTGTGTCACCGTGACACACTCTATTTTGTCAGCTATTACACGATACTCGTCTGCGAGCATATTCTTGTATTTATTTGTGCTGCTGATTTTATAGTTGCAAAGGGCGATGCCCTCACGGCTGCTGTCCTGAGCTGCTTTTGACTTGCTTATGCTGCCAAGGTATTTATCATTGAATGCGGCTTTTATTGACTCAATTACTTCAGCTGACATTGTGTTGTTTTTCTCTGTCCATGTTGCGAATACTCCGAGTATTTCAAGGTCAGGGTTAGCATACTCATGGATATCGTCAATGCTGTCAAGAAGAAGCGGTATTCCGCTCAATGCCATTTCCTGAGCAAGCACAGGTATCAAGACCATATCTGCAGCGGAAAGAGCATTGTAGAGCAAGTTGCTCAGTGACGGAGGACAGTCTATGATGATGTAGTCATAGCAGCCGATGTAATTACTAAGGACACGTTTCAGCACCATTTCGCAACAGCGTGTTCTGCACAGGTCAACTTCAATTCCTGAAAGTGTTATAGTCGTAGGGATATAGTCAATATTGTTCGGCTCGTTGTGATGAACAGCCGTCTTGAAATCAATGGTTTTCTTATTGATGATAGATGACATAAGCTCAGTGATAGTGATATCGTCATGGGCATATTCGTACTTCATACACGATACTGACAAGCTGCTCTGAGGGTCAAGGTCTATCATAAGAACTTTTTTCTCTCGTTGTGCAAGAATAGCGGCAATATTAAATGCCGATGTTGTTTTTGCAACGCCGCCTTTCTGATTTGCAACGGCTACGATCTTTGTTTTTGTGTTCTCCATTAAAAACACCCTTTCTGAAAATGTTTAAGTTCTCCGTATTAAGCACAGAAAAAGCGGCAGGGGAGAACGTCCTGCCGCTCAGGGAGCTACCCTGTCTATGCTTGATGATATGTGTAAATATCATCAAAAAAGCTGCCAAAGAAGTCTTAGCAGCAATTTTCATAATATTTAGTTTAACTGGAAGAAAATTTAATTTTGTGGTTTTGCGTTTTTAGTTTTGGGTAGAGTGACTGGCTACGAACCAGTAGGTCGGGG
>ULOZ01023289.1_pt1 | contig 14557 bp, 10 predicted proteins | sample 1953031 | NCBI WGS metagenome assembly ULOZ01 (sample SAMEA4835616, study PRJEB28245) | human gut metagenome | biome: gut microbiome; material: fecal sample | place: Denmark | collected 2008
TTAGGTGGTAACATCTCTTCCATCTCAGTCTGCATAAAGTAGTTTTGCCCTTAAGACAGCAGGTCCGGCCTTGTTGAACATATTTCTCTTAAACGCCTTGGCCTTGTTTACTGTCCCCTCCAACAATCCATTGTTGAAAGCGGTACGGCAGGTCTGTTCTACAGCATTGCGGTCTTTCCTTATATATTTTGCGAAGCTCCTTATCTCTTTCAACGGACAGGCCTCTGCCTCTTTCAGCCATTCGTCCATCGTTTGCGCATTTTCTTCGCCGTGTATCATTTTCCGGAAATCCATGCATATCTTCATGACATGGTTTACTTCCGGGTGTGTCTCATGTATTTTCTGCAGTTTCCTTAAACCGGTCTTTCCGTGTACGATGTAGTGCCAGATGGTGTCGGCTTTTACCTTCGGCGTCTTCATATCTGTAGGCTTCGTCCTCTGACGGATACGGATACTGACGCTGTTCCTTCTTCTGCCCCAGCATGGTCTTGATAGGCTCCACGACATTCTTCTTCAAGGCCTGCATCAGGTGGAAGCGGTCGGATACCTGCACGATCTGTCCCGAGGCCTCGCTGATGATGGAGCCATAGGCCTGGCTTCCGTCACGCGTCACAGTCTTTATTTCCGGATGCGCCTTCAGCCAGTCCGTTATCTCGTGTCCGTAGCGAGAATCAAAGACTGCAATGGGACGCCGGGTATAATGGTCTGCAATGACGCACATATATCTGTGGCCCTTCTTCTTCGCGAAATCGTCCAGCCCTACATATCCGATGGTACGCACGACCGGATTTTCCTTTCCAAGCCTGCGAAGCCGGCGTGTTACGGACGACGTGCTGATTCTTATACCGTGCCGGGACAGGGTCCGGGAGGCTTTGCGGGCCGTCTGTCCTAAAGCCTCGTGACGTATTTCTCCCTCTACACGGTCTGTGTGACGCGCATAGGGACGGGCAAACTGCAGCGGTTCTGCAAAAATGCGTCTTTCACATTCCGGATTGCAGCATCTCATGTGACGGCTCTTAAGTATCAACACCACATTGTGACCGAGCAGTTCTGTACATTGCAGCTTGCGAGGGACATGGCGGTGGACGGTTTTCGTGCGCCTGCCACAGTACGGACATTTTGCCCACTTCCCTTTTGTATGTGCATGCAATGTCAGACTACCGCCTCTCTGTAACAATTCTTCCGAGTAGTCAAGGACAATGCCCAAATTATGGCATTTTTCACTTGTCAATGATTTTATATGGTCCGCAACTTGCTGAAGTCCGGATTTCTTTATAACTTTGTGCCCTGCAGATGGGAGTGTTTTCTTTTCTTTTTTCACACACAAAGATACTAAAAAATACGAACATCTGCAACTTTTATTATACTTATTAATGTGCTGATAATCAAATATTTAAGCCATGAATAAGCAACTTTTTTACCACCAAAATTGACGAAGAACCATTTCGAGTGATAAAGTCAATATAAAATAAAAGAAAACTGCCGAAGTTTTTGTATATTTGAATAACCACAAACAAATATATAAAAATGAACAGCAGTTTTCTATATCATGCATGGGGCCTATATAGCCTTGAATGTACAAGAGAGGAATACAAAGGTAATACAATTATTCTTCATGTGCAAAGCAAAAAGCCTCAAAAGACTTGTCCCAAGTGCGGGAAGTGCAATTTGGTCAAGAACGGATACCGTACAAGGGATTTCCTAGGCTTGCCTATAGGAGGCAAGAAAATCATCATACGTATGAAAGTGCAACGCTACAAGTGCAAATGCGATGGCTGCGATTACAACCAACAGGAGAACATCCCATTTGCGACAGGCAGTTGTTCCTACACCCATCGTTTTGCAAAACATGTGGTGGACTTATTGCGATCCATGACCTTGAAAGACGCTGCGGCAAGGCTGGATATAAGTTGGGATATGGTAAAAGAGATACATTCACGGTATCTTGAAAGCCACTATTCCCCTCCATCTCTTGATGGGGTGGAATGTATCGGCATAGACGAGTTCGCAGTCAAGAAAGGTCATATATACAAGACGATTGTAGTAGACCTGCTCAGCGGCCGCATTCTCCATGTCGGTGAAGGCAAGGGGATTGAAGCATTGGCGGATTTTTGGAAGAAGGTAAGGCGCAAGAATATATCAATCAAATATGTAGCAACAGATTTGTCCGCAGCTTTCATTAGCTCTGTTCTTGACAACTGCCCGAATGCCATACACGTGTTTGATCATTTTCATGTTGTAAAGCTGATGAATGACAAACTTGACGATATACGGCGAATGCAGTATAATATGGAAAAGGACATCAACAAACGCAAGGTGCTCAAGGGAACCAGATATCTGTTACTTGGGAATGGTGCAGACATCTATGACACAAAATACAAGACGAGGCTGGAAAATGCCCTGGCAATGAACGAGCCTCTGTCAAAGGCTTATTATCTGAAAGAACAGCTGAGGGAAATCTGGACGCAGGGATGTAAGGAGGATGCGGAAAAGGTCTTGGCGGATTGGGTGAATCAGGCAAGGGAAAGTAAAATACCCCAGTTACAAAAGATGGCTATGACTGTATTGGCTTACAGAAGAGGAATACTATCATAGTATGATTGTCATATCTCAACAGCCAAGGTAGAAGGGCTAAACAACAATATAAAAGTAATGAAACGCAATGCATATGGCTTTAGAGATGAAAGGTATTTCAAACTAAGGCTAAATGCACTGCACGACTGCCGCATCACTCGAAATGTCGGATGAGCCTTTTTTTACCACCAAAATTGACGAAGAACCCTGAATTTTCTCATGTTGCCTTGGTTTTGATAGATGATACATAGATGTGGAAGGTTGTGCCGAGGCGGTCTGACAGGTTGCCGAACAGCTGCTTGTCGACTAGGAGAGGAGCTTGGCTGATGATATTGCCACGGATTTGCTGCCAACCGAGAGACCGACCCAATTTCGGAGTCGATATTCAGATAATAATGATTGCCGTAGAATTCCTTAGACAGGAGTTTAGACATTTCACTTATTCCTCCGTTTCTATTATTGATAATCACAATTATGTAAAATAGCAAGTCAATTATTCAAAGAAGTTGACGCCTTGCAGCCTGCATGAGCATGCAAGTGAATAGAACATGGCAGAACGTCTGGCACCGGCATGCGACCCGAAGAAAAGCGAGTTTCTCCGGGATAGTGATATGTATCTGTTGAGCCGTTCCACCAGGTTGTTGTCAAGATGGTAATCCCCTCTTGTGAAGATGTTCATCAGGGCGTCCCACTCGTTGAGCATATAATGCACGGCTTCATACTTTTCCGTCTTCGGCAGGAGCCGGCTGTCGGCGGCCATGCGGTCAAGCTTTTTCCTTATGATCCGCATGACGGGCAGTGCGTATCGCTGCCGCCATTTGTAGTTGTCGCGTTCCGTCCAGCCGCCTTCCCCTATCTTGTGCTTGTGGTCCAGATGGTAGAGGTAGTTGACAAGCCGTACGATGACCATGGCGTCGAAATCGTCCCCGCAATCGAGGAACTTTCTCTTCACATGCTGGAAGCATGCCATTCGGAGCAGCCACTGTGCCATCTTGCGGTATGGGGAGAAGCCGTCTGACTGGAAGGCTCCCCGGTAACCCTTCATGTAATCGAGTATGATGTCCTCCTTTCTGGAGCCGTTATTGTAGAAGTAGTATACAAGCCCCGTGTTTACCGCCGTCACCACCCATATGTAGGCTTTCTTTATCCCCTTGCCGTCCTTGTTCCTGTCTTCGACAAGCACCTTGTGGTATGTCTCGTCGCCGGCTATGTATGTATCCTCCTTTATGACGCTGCCGAGTGCCTTGTAGAGATTCTCGAAGAGGTTCTCCGTCTTGCGGAGCAGACCGTGTGCAGTACTCTTGTCCATGTCGAAGCCGTTGTCGTTGAAGAACTTCACTATCCTCTCCACCGGCATCGCGTACATGTATCTGAGCTGTGCCAGACCTGCGATGAACGAGCCGTCATATTGTGAGTTGAGAAAAGGTGCGTCAGGGGCCTTGCCCGAAAAGTACTCGTCATTCTGCGTATACGTATGCACATGGTATATCTTCTTGATGAAGCGCATGGGGATGAGTTCGTAGCGTATCACGTCCCTGGTATGGAGCGCCCGTGCCAGTTCCCTGTTGAAGCGCGGGTCTTCCGGTTCGACATCCTCCTCTATGACTTCCGCCTCAAGGTGTTGCTTGCGCCTTGCGCCGTTGTTGGTACGGGCGCGTTCCTTTTTTTTTCAGAAGACCGGTCTGCCGGCGTGTCCTGGGACGCAGGTGCCGGGGCTTGTCTCTCCGATTTGTTCTCTGATATCTTGACGAGTCACTTGATTATACGCTTCTGCCTGGCCTCTTCCTCCGACTGGTGCTCGAGCGTGTTTCTTAAAGACATGACCTCTTCCAGAAGGGCGTCCGCCTTATGGTTGGATGCCGCAAGCTGGCTTTGCAGGGAGCAAATCTGTTCCTGCAAAAAGGAGTTCTGTTGCTGCAACAATGCAATAATCTCGTCTTTTTTCATACTCCAAAGGTACGAAAAAAAGACGAGACTACCAAATAAAGCATCATGTATTTTGATGATAATATCACTGGTTATCAGGTATTTACAAGCACGGAACTGTCGATGTTCAGCCTCTTGCGATATCTTACAGACCTCAGCGATATTCCACTCATTATAGCGGAAAGGGTCTTGTATGGCATTACGCAAGCCTTCTTGCCGGTGTTGAAATATGGGATCTCGAAGGTTCCTCTTTCAAGCCGCTTCTGATACAGCGTGAAACCGTCCGTGTCCCAGCGCAGAAGCTTGACCTGCTGCCGGTTCTTGCTGAAGAAGATAAACACAGCCCCGCTTAGCGGAGGCAGGTCCATCTCCTGCGACACCAGCCTGTACAGACCGTTTATCCCCAGGTTCATTCTCACATAGCGCTGGCAGACATAGTAGCGCATCCCGTCATTCAGTCCAAACATGGCAGGCCCTCCATCTGATAAAGCTTGAGGAATGACATGACCGACTGTGCGCTGCCATGTTTTATGTTCACCTGCGTACCGTCCGGAAATGTGAAGCTGATTCCGGACATCGGGTCTGCGGCTTCGGCAAAACCGTCCGCACCGTCTGCCGTTACCGGCAGGAACATCGAACCGGTGGTGTCGGAAGACGGAAGCAGCCGTTCGTATTTAGCCCTGTTCTGGGACTCGCGTATCTGCCTTTTCGCTTCACCGACGCTAAGCCCCCGGGCTTGCATCCATCTTGTCATGCCGCGATGGTATACATGGATTTCCCTCAGGAAGGAGGTCAGGCGGACTTTCGAATCCTGGTTGAGCCGTACAAGATATTTTTTCCATGCCCACTCATATCGTTCTTCTGCTGTCATATTATTAAAGATTTTGATTTGGCGGCAAAGGTATAATGATAAACGAACGTGTACAAGGCTGCATCGCGGATACGCTTACTAAGAAAGTCTTGGTTCTTCGTCAAATTAGGTGGTATTATGCAGAAAGAGGTAAAAGCACCATGGGATGGTATTTCGGTTTCAAGTTACACCTGATATGCAATGAGAGAGGTGAACTGCTTAACTTTATGCTTACGAAAGCGAATGTTGACGATAGAAACACAGATATTTTTAACAGATTGAGTGATAATGTGTTCGGAAAATTATTCGCAGACAAAGGATATATTTCGCATGGTTTGTTTGAGAGATTGTTTAACGACGGTATAGAAATTGTCACTGGCTTGAAATGCAATATGAAAAACATGCTCATGCCATTGTATGACAAGATTCTGTTGCGCAAAAGATCTGTCATAGAAACCATCAATGACGAACTTAAGAATGTAGCACAACTTGTACATTCAAGACATCGTAGCGTGTTCAATTTCGTAATGAATGTCCTTTCTGTTTTGGCTGCGTATAGCTTCTTTGAAAAGAAGCCATCCATCAACATTGACTATTGCATAGAGAATGTTGACGGACAGCTTGTTGTTATAAAGTAAACTTCATTTGGACTTTACAATTCTGCATTTTGCCATCCATATTGTTTGGAGGGCAAATGTAATATGCACCTATCGGAAATCTGGCATAACAAGAAAAAACGACTGCCGCTTATCCCAAACTCAGGTATTTAGGAAAAAAAATCCTTGTTTATTTGCTTACTCGTCTCCTTGTAAACTTGAAAAAAATTCCATATCTTTGCATTTTAATCCGCGAACTGGAATTTCAGAGTTCTTCAGTACGAGAAATTGAAATTTGGAGTCTCATATATAAAATAAGGTGAGTTGAAAAGGAGAATCATCTTACTGATGTTTATTGTTTTCTGCGCGGCAGCCGGAGTCTTGGGGCGCGAAAGGAAAACAGATGTCGACAATCTCTTGCTTGACAGGATTTTCGACAAGGGCGACAGCTTGCTGCAATCCAGAACAGACACCTCTCTCTATATATATCACAATTTCAGAATCGACATAAAGAAGAGGAATTTCATTCTTAAACTCCTGCCGTCGATGTATCCCATAGCCAAAGGACGAAGGGAATATCAAGGAGAAAGACTGTTCAGACTAATTATGTCAAATAGAAAAATCAGAGACCTTCAGTCCGTGAGGTCAAGCGGCAACGTGCCACGCAACAAGGACGTAGTGTCGATGATGAAGATCCTGCTGCGGCCCAGAATCTACGGCGCCACGATATTCGACAGCTTCCTGCTCTCGCCGTTTGAGCGCACTAACAGGAGCTTCTACAGATACAAGACGGAGCACAACAAGACCACGGGGCTGATGAGAGTGGCGTTCCGACCACGCTTCAAGAACATACAGCTTGTGGCAGGCTCAGCCAACGTGGACTCGGCGGGCTGCATACACGAAGTGGAATTCAGAGGCACGATCGACGTGATGAAGTTTAGAATCCGCATCCTCATGCAGAAAGACCATCCGCCCATGCCCCACAGCAGCAACGTGAGGACACAGATGCGCTTTATGGGCAACAAGGTGGTGTCGGCATACAACGTGCTCTACCATCTGGACCCTGCCGCCATAGACACGCTCATAGCCCGCAGAACGCAGAACGACCCTACCCCCGACAGTGCCACGACTAGGCGCAACCGGAGAGAGAGCAGCTTATGGAAAGACCTGGGCAGCTATCTCATAGACAGACTGGGCGGCGATTTCGGAGGCAACATGAGGGGGAGCTTCAGAATGTCGCCCATAATAAACCCTCTCTATCTGGGCTACAGCAGCTACAAGGGAGTGACCTATCGCATAAAGCTCAACGGGAACCTAGATTTCAGCCCCAACGCAAGGCTCGGCATGGGTGCGAGGCTCGGATATTCATTCAAGCTCCGACAAGTGTATTTCAACATCCCGATGCGGCTCACACTCGGCAGGCGGCTGACCATAGAGACGGAATACGGAACGGGCAACCATATCTTCAATTCGGAAATCCTCACGCAGCTCAAGCATGAGTCGTACGACTCCATCAGATGGGAGAACCTGAGGCTCGACCTCTTCAAAGACATGTACTGGCGCCTGCGCACAAGTTTCCTCATCAACCCGAGGCTAAGGCTGGGTGCAGGATTCGCCTACCACAGGCGTACGGCGGTGGACCCGCAGGACTTCGCCGCAACGGGCAGGAAACCGAAGTATTACTCCTTCTCCCCCACCCTGCAGCTGGTATGGAGCCCGTGGCTGAATCGGGGCCCCGTACTGACCTACGACTATGAGCGGGGCATAAAGGGAGTGATACGGTCTGACATGAACTACGAGCGCATGGAAATAGACGCCTCGTGGAAAATACCCGTGATGAAACTCCGCGTACTATCGATGAAGATGGGATACGGAATATACACATCAAGAAGCAAGGGGGCCTACTTTCTGGACTACAGGAACTTCAGATACAATTCCATCCCAGAGGGATGGAACGACGACTGGACGGGGGAGTTCCAGCTACTGAACAAAAACTGGTATAACGCCTCGAAATACTACGTGAACAGCAATCTGACCTATGAGTCGCCCCTGCTGCTCGTGTCGAGAATACCATTCGTGGGAAAATTCATCGAGATGGAGAGGCTCTATTGCAACACACTCTTCACAGACAAGCTGCACCCCTATCTGGAGTGTGGCTACGGACTGACAAACCGTCTCTTCTCCATAGGGCTCTTCCTAGGGGTGAGCAACAAGCACTTCGAGGGCACTGGCATCAGAATGAGCATGGAGCTGTTCAGAGACTGGTGAATAAAAAAAAACGACAATAAAACCACACACATGAGTTCACTCACAGTTTACAAGGCAAGTGCCGGCAGCGGAAAGACATTCACGCTTGCCGTGGCATACATAAAGCTGCTCGTAGCCAATCCGGCAAGCTACAGAAACATCTTGGCCGTGACTTTCACAAACAAAGCCACAGAGGAGATGAAAACCAGAATACTGAGCCAGCTCTACGGAATATCACGAGGACTGGCCGAATCTGACGACTATCTGAAAAAGATAGCACTTGAGACACAGATGGCGGAAGACGACATCAGAAAAGCAGCCTCGGCAGCCCTCTCGCTCCTCATACACAACTACGACTATTTCCACGTGGAGACCATCGACACGTTCTTCCAGAGCGTGCTCAGGAACCTCGCGCGCGAACTGGACCTCTCGGCAAACCTCAGAGTGGAACTCAACGATACGGCGGTGGAAAACCAAGCAGTGGACCTCATGATAGAGGAACTCGACAGAAAGTCGCCCCTCTTCTCATGGATCGTGAGGTTCATAATGGAAAACATAGACAAAAACAACAGCTGGAACATCATCGGCTCGGTGAAGGATTTTGGACGGATGATATTCAACGACCAGTATCGCGAAATCGGGAAAGCAGTGAACGAAAAACTCTCCGACAGCAGATTCCTCACCTCCTACCGCACCAAGCTGCGAGCCGAAGAGATCGCCGCACGGGAAATTCTCAAGGAAACAAGCTCTGAATTCTTCAGGCTCATCGGCAAATACGGCATACAGGAAGAGGATTTCAAGGGCGGGCAGAGAAGCGGAATACAGAAATACTTCCACCGACTGGCCGAAGACGACCTCAGCGACAGGAATTTCATACCGAAGACCGTGGCAAACTGCATGGAAAGCGAAGAGAACTGGGTTGCGAAAACCAACAAAAACCGCGACCTCATAATACGGGCAGCACGCGAGAGCCTCATGCCCCTCCTCGAGAGGGCGGAAAAGGAAAGGACGACAGCCGCGACAATAGTGAACTCCGTGGCCGCCACGCTCAAGAACATCAACAACCTCAGACTGCTCAGAGACATAGAAAACAAGGTGAAGGAGATGAACGCCGAGGCAAACAGATTCCTGCTCAGCGACACGCAACACCTGCTGCGAATGATGATAAACGACTCCGACTCGCCATTCATCTTCGAGAAGATAGGAACACATCTCAACCACATCATGATAGACGAATTCCAGGACACGAGCGTAGTGCAATGGAACAACTTCAAGGTGCTGCTCGGCGAATGTCTGAGCCATGCCAAGACTACGCCCCCGGGAGTGACAGACAACCTCATAGTGGGAGACATAAAGCAGAGCATCTACAGATGGAGAGCCGGAGAATGGAGTCTGCTCAGCAATATCGCAGAAGCATTCCCCGGATACTCCGTTAACGTAGAATCGCTCGACACCAACTACCGTTCCGAGCAGAACATCATCCGCTTCAACAACGCATTCTTCCGCTCTGCCATAGCCGCCGAATTCGCCAACGAAAGCAATACAGACCAGAACAATGCGCAGCAGATAAACACAGCCTATGCCGACGTGGAGCAGAAGACGATAAAGAGAGAAGCCAAGGGACTCGTGAGCGTCAGGCTGCTGCCAGCCGAAGGCTACGAAGAAAACACGTTCGCCATACTGGCAGACACCATACACGAACTGCTGCAAAGAGGAGTGAGGCAGCGCGACATAGCTATACTGCTGCGCTCAAACAGATACATACCCGTGCTGGCAAACTATTTCACGGAATGCCATCCCGACATAAACATCGTGAGCGATGAGGCTTTCAGACTCGACCATTCGGTCGCCGTGTGCTGCATCATAGATGCCCTGCGCTATCTGTATGGCGGAGACGACGTGCTCACGAGAGCCTGTCTGACAAAGAAATATTCGCTCGCCACAGGCAACGACACATTCTCCGGCAGTCAAATGACAAATATGAAAGACCAGGGCGACAATCTGCTGCCCGAGGAATATACCGCACACCAGGAAGAGCTGAAAGAACTGCCGCTCTTCGAGCTCTGCGAGGAGCTGCTCCATATCTTCAGGCTCGACCGCATGAAGGAGGACGGAGCATATATCTGCGCATTCTTCGACTATCTCAACGCATACATCAAAGACATGTCGGCAGACGTGGCGGGATTCCTCAGAGAGTGGGACGAAAACCTGCACTCGAGAACCATACAGACCGACGACATCGACGGACTCAGGATAATCAGCATACACAAGAGCAAGGGACTGGAATTCGACAACGTGATAATCCCGTTCTGCGACTGGAAGCTGGAACTATACGGAAACAATATCTGGTGTCATCCCGCCGTGGAGCCGTTCAGCCAGCTGCCCCTCATCCCCATCAGCTATTCACCCACACTCGCAAAGTCTATCTATGCCGACGACTACAAGTATGAGCACATGCAGAACACGATAGACAACCTCAACCTGCTCTACGTAGCTTTCACCCGACCGAAGAAGAATCTCTTTGTCGTCGGCAAGCGCAACGCGGCAGGAACACGCTCCATGCTCATAGAGCAGAGCCTGGCAGAAACGGCACAGTCACTAAAAGGAGCCACAATAGAAGGCAAGGACGACAACAGCACAGAACTTACGTTCACATACGGAGAATTCTGCCCTGGCAAAACTAAAGAGGAGGACAAGAAGTCGGGAAACGTGTTCCTGAAGCAGGACATCTCCGTGGCTGCCACCATAGAACACCACGAAATACCACTGGAGTTCAGACAAAGCAACAACAGCAAGAAATTCATACAGGAGAACAACGGAGAAGAACAGGAAGAAAACACGGAGCCGAAAGCCGACTATATCAGCACGGGAAACATACTGCACCAGATATTCTCTGGCATCAAGACGGCAGCCGACGTGGAATCCGAGCTCGACAGGTTTGAAGCAGAAGGAATACTCTATGGAGACAACCTGGACCGGGAGAAGCTGCAGAGCCTGCTCAACGGATACCTGACGGGAAACGAACTCGTGGCTGACTGGTTCTCGCCCCGATGGACGCTCTTCAACGAATGCACGATAATCTGCGAGGAAACCGACGAAAAGACCGGAAAGAAGGAAATCGTGGCACGACGACCCGACCGTGTGATGAAAGACGGCGACGAAGTGGTTGTGGTGGACTTCAAGTTCGGAAAGCCCAACGAAAAATATGCCACCCAGGTGAGACAATACATCGGATACCTCAGACAGATGGGCTACGCCAATGTGAGAGGATACATCTGGTATGTATTCAGGAAAGAAATAAAAGAGGTGGAAAAGTAAAAAACAATACATTGGAAAATATGAAAACATTCCTACAGATAGTAGCACAGGATATAATAAGAAAATACGGAAATGACCTGTCGCGCATAGCGATAATCTTCCCGAACAAAAGAGCCTCGCTATTTCTCAACGAAGAACTCTATAGATGTGCCGGCAAGCCCGTGTGGGCGCCAAACTACCTCACCATCAGCGAACTCTTCCGCAAGTATTCCAAGGCAGAAGTGGGAGACCCCATAAAGCTGGTCTGCGACCTGTATAAAAGCTTCGTCAAGATAACAGGCAAAGACGAGACGCTCGACCACTTCTACGACTGGGGTAGAATGCTCATAAGCGATTTCGACGACATAGACAAGAACATGGCTGATGCAGACAAGCTCTTTGCCAACGTGGCCGACATCCATGAATTCGACGACGCTTCTTATCTCACGGAAGAGCAGAAGGAGATTCTCAAAACCTTCTTCAGCAATTTCTCCGAAGACCACAACACAAGGCTGAAAGAACTCTTCCTATCGCTATGGACAAAGCTCAAGGACATATACAACGATTTCAGAGAAAGACTTGCCAGCCAAGGACTTGCATACGAGGGAATGCTGTATAGAGAAGTGATAGAAAATGGCGGAATAGAAAAAGAATTCGACAAATACATCTTCGTGGGATTCAACCTGCTGCAGAAAGTAGAACACCGACTCTTCCGACATTTCAAGGAAGAAGGCGCAGCCGAGTTCTATTGGGACTACGACGAGTTTTACTGCAACCCGAAACGCACAGCCTCAAGCCACAAGGAAGCGGGAAAATACATCTCAATGTATCTTTCGGAACTGGGAAACTCCCTGCCGCAGGAGGACTACGGGGCGGCTTACGACAACTTCTCAGCCGACAAGACAATATCATTCATAAAAGCCAAGACGGAGAACATACAGGCAAGATTCGTCAGCGAATGGCTGAGGCAAAACGGACGCTACAAGGACGGCAGGCGCACGGCAGTGGTGATGTGTGACGAAGGGCTGCTCACGGGCATAATGTATGCAATACCGGAAGAGGTGGAAAACATAAACATCACCACGGGCTACCCCCTATCGCAGGCCCCGGTGTCATCATTCGTGTCGCAGCTGCTCGACCTGCAGACCATCGGACTGAGGACCGACAACGGATTCAGAATCTCCTTCATCCGTAGTCTGCTCACACATCCATTCACCAAATATCTATCCGCAAAAGCCTCAGAACTGCTGAAGGAGCTACAGGTGAAGCGGATTCTATATCCGAAAAACGAAGAGCTTTGGGCAGACAACAGTCTCAAGGCGCTCTTCCTGCCGATGGACTCCAACCTGAAGCTCATGCAATGGCTACTGAACATACTGAAAAACATAGCCGGGAAAAATGAAGACGTGCTCTTCGTTGAGTCGGTATTCAATATGTACACGCTCATAAACAGGATAAAGGGACTCGTGGAGGCAGGCGAGCTTGATGTGGACAGGATAACAATACAGAAGCTCCTCAAGCAGCATATCACAGCCACATCGATACCATTCCACGGAGAACCGGCGATAGGAATACAGATAATGGGAGTGCTGGAAACGAGGAACCTGGACTTTGACCACGTGCTGCTGCTCTCATGCAATGAGGGGAACATGCCAAAGGGAATAAGGGATTCGTCATTCATCCCCTACTCCATACGAAAGGCCTACGGGCTGACAACGGTGGACAACAAGGTGGCCATCTATTCCTACTATTTCTACAGGCTGCTGCAGCGGGCGAAAGACATCACGATTGCATACAACACATCGACGGAAAACGGCAACAAAGGCGAAATGAGCCGCTTCATGCTCCAGCTCATGGTGGAGAGCAGACACGAGATAAACAGGCTCTCGCTGCATGTGGGACAAAGTTCGGTGGAGAAAATCGCCGTAAGGTTTGAGAAGGACGACAACGTGATGAAAATCCTTTCAGCCTACGGCTCCCTCTCGCCAACGGCTCTCAACAGATACCTGCGATGCCCGATGCAGTTCTACTTCAACAACATAGCCGGAATAAGGGAGCCCGACGAGGACATAGAGGAACAGCTCACGAGCAGGGCGTTCGGAAACATATTCCATAATGTGCTCGAAGAAATATACAAGGACTTTGCCGGGAACGGCAAGATGATAACTTCTGAAGTGATAAAAAAACTCTCTGAAACACAGAACATCGAGGCCGTGGTGGACAGGATGTTCCAGAAAGAGATGTTCGGAAGCGACGAACGGCTGTGGCGCAAGCTCCACTACAACGGAATGCAGCTCATCAGCCGCACGGTACTCATAAAATACGTGAAGCGGCTTCTCGACATCGATCTGGAACTGACGCCCTTCAGCATCGTGGCACTCGAAAAAGACATGTTCATGAATCTGGACGTGAATACCGACGAGGGAGTAAGGAAAGTGAAGGTGGGAGGAAGAATCGACCGCCTCGACATGGTGAACGACCCCAAGACGGGAAGGCAGACCATCAGAGTGATAGACTACAAGACGGGCGGAAGCGACATAAAGACTCCTGTAGCCACCATCGGAGAGATATTCTCTGCCGACGAAGCCGGCGGAAAGAAACACACAGACTATTATCTGCAGGCGATGCTCTACTCGATGATAGCCCGAAACGACAGGAAACTGAATCCCCAGGCGCTGCCAGTCAGTCCGGCACTAATATTCATCCAACGTGCATTCGGGGAGAACTACGACCCAGTGATCTCGCTGGGCAGACAGAGAATCAACGATGTGGAAGAATATCAGGCGGAGTTCGGAGAGGGGCTGAAAGCCCTTGTGGCAAACATATACGACAGGAAAGAAGCCTTCGCGCCTACCGCCAATCTGAAAATCTGCACATATTGCCCATACAAGCCCTTGTGCGGCAGATAGCGGAAAGGCTAAGACTCCAACCTTCACTTAGGTCGGAATCTTGCTCTCAACAGTAATTGATGCTCAATAGTAACCATCCCTCCCCGACAATCAGGACTCAAGGGTAACCGTCCATCCCCTATAAGGGGGGAGGCTGTCCGAAAACTATAGCCACGTAG
>ULOZ01025989.1_pt1 | contig 14458 bp, 13 predicted proteins | sample 1953031 | NCBI WGS metagenome assembly ULOZ01 (sample SAMEA4835616, study PRJEB28245) | human gut metagenome | biome: gut microbiome; material: fecal sample | place: Denmark | collected 2008
AAGTCTTTCTCTTAAATTACAAAGTTTTTCTCCTTTATATTTGAAATAATGAGGACCTGCAATACTATAATTTACACCTAATAAAAGTTTTGCCAATGCTGTTAAAGAGTATTCTTCATCTTTATAAATAACTTTCTTTTCATTTTTTACGTAACACTTAATACTAGAATCATTTATAAATTCAAGTTCATCTCCTTCTTTAAGATTACACATTGAAAATTTAAATGCTTCCGCTCTTACTGAATCAGCAATTTCATCTGCTTCAATTTCTTTTTTAGAAGGTGCAACTCTATGTAAATTATCTTTTAATCCATTAATTTCAGCGATTGCTTCTAATAATGAGTAAGCCTCTTCTGCATCCATAGCATAGAATTCTCTAACTCTTTTCTTTCCTTCAAAATCATCAATTGATCTTAGATTAGGATTTAATCTATCAATCATTTCATGAATCTTTTTATCAGATAATCTATTAGATACTTCATAAAATGCAAAAAGTCTAAAAGCAAACGGAATACATTCACTCCTATTTAATTCTTTTAATCTTCTATCTACATCATCTGCATAACCAATCTTCACATATTCTGGGAAAGATGGATTTGTTAATATATAAATTACACCGACTTTTTCCATTTTAAATAGTCTCCTTTAAATCTAAATATCTATTTTTTGTTAATTCGCAATATTCTAATTCTTTATCAATACCGATATATCTTCTATTTAATTTTACACTAACTAGTCCTGTTGTGCCACTACCATTGAAAGGATCCAAAACTAAATCTCCTTCATTGGTAGATGCTAATATGATTCTTTCAAGTAACGCTAATGGTTTTTGAGTTGGATGCTTACCATATTTCTTTTCTTTTTTTGTAACTAATGGAATTAGCCAAACATCCTTCATTTGCTTACTACCATTCATTTCTTTCATTAAAGAATAATTGAAAGTGTGCTTTCCTTTTATCTTTTGTGTTAATTGTTTTCTTGCCCATAAGATAGTTTCAGTAGAATTTGCAAAGCATCTACAAGCTAAATTAGGAGCAGGATTAGGTTTTTGCCAAGTAATATTATTAATGATTGAAAAACCTTCTAATTCTAATGCCATTCCAATCACATAAATATTGTGGAATGTGCCACTAATCCAAATTGTTCCATCATCTTTTAATACTTCTCTACATAATCTAATCCATTTTCTATTGAATTTAATCTTTTCTTCAATAGTAACAGATTTATCCCATTCTGCTTTATTAACCGAAACTTGTTTTCCAGAATGACATGATACACCTCCACTTGATAAAAAGTAAGGAGGGTCTGCAAATATCATATCGACTGATTTTGATTCTATTTTCTTTAATCTTTTAAAACAATCATCGTTGTAAAGAATAAAATCATTATCTTGAATTATTACTTTATTACCATTCATAACATCACCAATTAAAACTTAAAGTAATCTTTGATGGCTTCTTCTAACATACCTACTTTTGCTAAGTGGAAATTTAATAAATAATCTAAATGTCTAAAACCTTTTTGTAATTGGTTCTTTTCTTTATTTGACCAACAGTTACCATCAGTAATTAATGCAAATCCAATACCAACAGTGTCTAAATCATTTTGACGATTAATATAACTATCAATAATTTCTTCTGGTTTAGAACCACCGCTAAAGAAGAAATCTACTTCGATATTCAAAGCTTTATTATCTTTTACTAAAATAAAGTCTGCTTTTCTATCCTTAACATCAGAAGACACAGAAAAACCTAATTGATTTAATTCTTTAAATTTCTTTTGACTAATAACTTTAATTCCATATTTGTGAGCAATTTCCATAATAATTGGTTCACAAGTTATTTCAAATGCTCTTCCACTTCTATTTTTTCTTCCGTTAGAATCTAATCCAACTAAAACACCAATAACATAATCAATAACACTTTTTTCTAACATATTTTGAAATAAATTTTGTAAACCAGATTGAGTGAAAAATTCATAATATAAATCAACTTGTTTTTTTGCTTCTTCGCTTTGTAAATGTTTAAGACTCAAATCATATCTTAAAAAGTCATTATTTTCACTATCTTTATCAACTATTACTAAATCATCTTTCTCTTTTAATATTTTTTTTCGATCATTTTTGGCAATCGCAATTAATAAAGGAAATGTTCCTACTATAGTAGGTAATTTACTAAACAATCTTTCGAATTGTTCTTTTGACGCATTTTTAATAAGACAATTCATTGCATTTAATTCAATATCAAATTGTTCGAAATTCTTTCTAGTTGCGTTTCTCCAATCTACATATACATCAAAACTTCTATTAGTTTCTAAAATATTGTCTACAAATAATTGTGATAATTCATTTATATCTTTTTCTAAATACATAATTGTTCCTCCTAGTAATTTATTCGTAATTAGTAATGATTACTTCTTCAACTTCGCCACGTCCATCTGCTTTAGAATTAATCATTCTTTTAGCAGGAACTATTGTGATATGGAATCCTTTATATAATTCATTGATAAACTTTGTATTATGATTACTTAACATTACATATACACCTTTATCTGATAATTCTTTAAACACTTTAGCAAGTCTTACTTGTTCTTCTTTACCAAATGCATTTTTATCGTAAGAAGTAAAGCTGTTCTTTTCTTCCCACGTATCATATGGAGGGTCAAAATATACAAAGTCTCCAGCTTTAGCATTTTTAACTGCTTCTTCAAAATCAACACTAGTAATTACTGGTTTTCTATTTTTAAAGAATAAATTTAAAGTATCAAAAGTCTTTTTATCAAAACAATTAACTGCTTTTTTCTTTCCTGAAGGAACATTAAAATATCCTTTAGAATTAACTCTATATAAGCCATTAAAACAAGCTTTGTTTAAATAAATCATTCTTCCTGCTCTTACATAAATAGGAAGATTATTAAATCCTTCTAATTTATCCATTTCTCTTACTTGATAATAATATTCTTCAGAATGATTTTCTTCGTGTTTTAATAATTCTTTCTTTAGCAATTCAAATAATTCATTATTTTCTAAACATTTATATACACAAATAAGTTCTTCATTAGAATCATTAATAGAGAATGCTTTTGGTTGTAATTTAAACAATAAAGCACCACCGCCTACAAATGGTTCAAAATATCTATTAAATGTTTCTGGTAAATGAGATTCAATTACTTCTAATAGTTGAGTTTTCCCTCCAGCCCACTTAACAAAAGGATGAACATCTAAATTCTTAATTTCTTCTTTTACTGCAACTAATTTCATTCCTAATGCATCATATATCTTAGCAATAGTATTAAAAGTAACACCAATTACTGTTCCTTTTTCAATCTTAGATAATTGAGCTCTATCCATTCCACATAAAGTTGATAATTGTTCTTGAGATAAACCTGCTTCCATTCTAAAATTACGAATATCGTTTCCTAAAGATGATAACATCATTTCCATATGAAAAACCCCCTTGCATAACTACAAGGAGATTATATCATACTTAGTTATGTTTGTGTATAAAAATACACATTAATCGTTTAAATTTTAGAAGTATAATACTTCGCTACCTTATCCAATTCAGGAAATAAAGATGCTTCATTTATATTTAAAGCATCTAACTCTTCTAATATAGCTGCTCTATTAACTATTTTTATTTTATAAATAACATTATAATTTATTTTTTCTTCAATTTCTTTTTGGTTCTTACTAAGACCGCTAATAATAAAAGCCCCACTTTGTTTATCTATTCTTCTATTTGAATTGTCTGATTGAACAAAATAATTTTGAAGAAGGTCTCTAGCTAATATTCTTTTTTCAAAACTCACTTCAGTCATTATTTCGTGATATAATTTATCGATTACTTTCGGGAGTCTGTTATAATCAAATGCTGCATTTATTCCTTTTTTTAGTATTAAATCAATACAACAGTCATGCATATCTTCTAATTCAGTTTTAGTAAATCTAGCTAAGCAAGATAACATGATTATTCTGTCACTATCTTTAAATAAAAGTTTCGACTTTGGATTCGCAAAAACATAAACATATCCATATTGTGATTTATCACAATCCTTGCATCCATAATTTTTGCAAGCAAAGTATAACGCAACTAAAGGATTTGAGGTTATATCTAATAGTCTAGTTGGACATTCGTAATGCTGCAGCGTAACCAAAGTATCTAAATGATTTCTATTATTTAATTCGTTAACACAGCGAGATTTTATATAATGATAAAATTTGTCTTCTTTACCATAATTAATACTTCTAAAACAACTTGGTAACAAATTATAATTCAATCCATCATAAACCCCTCTATAAAAAAATTCTAATTCATTAGATAGTTTTTCAAATCCGTTAATACTCATATTATATTCGTCTTTCTTTGCTCTATACATTGTAACTAAAGATTCAATTAAAGGGAATTCATGATAATATCTAATTATTTCCTTTAGCATTCCAACTAATTCTTTTTTCTTTCTTGTTTTTCCATTTTTATCAAGTTTATCATCTAAATTATACGACTTAATTTCTTTCTCAAAATAGTGCACTTCATCTATTATTTTAAATAACCTATCTAAATTAAAAAAGTTTTTAGAATAATTAGAAATATCAAAAATTACTTTTATATAGTCGATTAAATTATCAATTTGAACTTCTTTTTGGTACATACTTTTACTCCTTTTTATAAACATTATTCAGCGAGGATAATATCATTTCTTTTTCTTTAATTTACATATTCCCACACTCTAGGTTAGCAACTACACTAACCTTTATGTAGTCTTTTATAGTCTTTTCACGACTCCCATCAACATCTACATTGAAGACAAAATGTCTAAAAAATAACTCAAAACACATAATTTCAGTGTATTTAACTACTTTTTGGCATCCTTTAGACATAGCAACACTATTGTCTCAACATGGAAAGTATGTGGAAACATATCAACAGGAGTAACACTAGAAATATCATACTTACTAGATAAAATTTTTAAATCCCTACTCAAAGTAGCCGGATCACAAGAAACATATACCACTCTTGAAGGTAAAGTTTTTAAAATGACATTTAAAAATTCTTCACTAGATCCTTTTCTAGGTGGATCCATAATAACAACATCATATTTAAATCCATTTTTATATTGTTCAACAATAAAGTCCCCTGCATCACCTTGATAAAAATATGCATTATTAATGTTATTATTTTTTGCATTATTAATCGCATCAACGACCGCTTCTTTTACAATCTCTACACCAGTAACTGTTTTACAACTTTTTGAAGCAATTAATCCAATCGTGCCAATACCACAATAAGCATCAAGAACATTATCATCTTTAGTTAAATGAGCTTTACTAATAGCTAAAGAATAGAGTTTTTCAGTTTGTAAAGGGTTAACTTGATAAAATGATTTAGGTGAAATTTTAAATTCAATATCACAAAGTTTATCTCTAATAAAACCTTTACCAAATAAAATTCTTTGTTTCTCTCCTAAAATAACATTAGTATCTCGAGAATTAATATTTTGAATTACAGTTGTTATTTCTGGATTATCTTTTTTTAAAGCTTTTAAGAATTCATTTCTTCCTGGGAAAGAATCAATATTAGTAACTAAAACAACCATAATTTCTTCATAATGATAAGAAGTTCTAATTAAAATATGTCTTATGACACCTCTTCTAGAATCTTCATCATAAGGAAGAATTTTATATCTTTTCATTAATAATCTAATTGATGATAAAATTTTATCTGCTTTTTTATTTTCAATCTCACATGTTTCAATAGGAACAATATCATGTGTTTTTTCTTTATAAAAACCTGTTACAACTTTGCCTTTATAACTTTTAACAGGCATTTGAATTTTATTTCGATAGCAATAAGGAATTTCCATACCAATAGTGGAATCAACTTTAGCATTAATATTTCCAATTCTTTTAAGACATTCTTGTACTTTTTTTTGTTTATATTCTAATTGTTTTGAATAAGATAAATGCATCAAAGAGCATCCACCACAACTAGTAAAATTACGACATTTAGGATTAACACGATCTTTACTTTTTTCTATATATGATTTTACTTTTCCATAAAAAATATCTTTTTTTAAATAAGTAATCATAATTTCTGCTTTTTCAAAAGGAAGAAGGTCATCAACAAAACCAACAATATTGTTATATTTAACAACACCTTTACCTTCATTTGAAAGATCATAACATTCACCAATAAATGTTATATTAGAATTTTTCTTAATCATATTTTCACCCAAGTATTTATTTTAAAACAAAAAATCAATTACACAACTTAAATTTATCTTAACCAATAATTTCATGAATAATTTTATGATTAAGAACTTTATCTTGAACAATAATATAACTATTTTCTAAATCTTTATAAATTTCTTCAACATTTTCTTTATTTGTATAACAAGTTAAAAGTAATTCGCCCTTTTTTACAAAATCACCAACTTTTTTATTTAAAACAATTCCACTTGACATATCAATAACATCATCTTTCGTGGCTCTACCCGCGCCTAAATGCATTGCACATTCACCAATTTCTAAAGCAGATATTTTTTCAACATATCCTTCTTTAGAAGAATAAATTTCTTTTTGATATTTGCTCTTTTCAAATTTAGAATAATCTTCTAAATAAGAAATATCTCCACCTTGATATTTAATTAATTCTTCTAATTTTTTAAAAGCCTCTAAATTATCAATTTTACTTTGTAATAAAACTTTTCCTTTTTCTATATCTTCTTCAATATGAGCTTGTTTTAAAATAATCGCTCCTAAATTTAAACATAACTCCACTAAATCTTTTGGTCCACGTCCTTTTAAAGTTTCACATGCTTCAATAACTTCTAAAGAATTACCAATTGCCATTCCTAAAGGTTGATCCATATCAGTTAAAACTGCTTTTGTATCTCTATTTAAATGCTTACCAATTTCAACCATTGTAGACGCTAATTCTTCAGCGGATTTAATATCTTTCATAAAAGCACCTGAGCCAAATTTAACATCAAGTAAAATAGTATCAGCCCCAGAAGCTAACTTTTTTGACATAATAGAAGATGCAATTAAAGGAATTGAATCAACTGTTGCAGTAACATCTCTTAAAGCATAAAGTTTTTTATCAGCAGGAACTAAATCACCAGTTTGTCCAATAATAGCAATACCAATATCATTTACTTGTTTAATAAAATTTTCTTTTGAAACATTAACAGATACCCCTTTTATTGATTCAAGTTTATCTAATGTTCCTCCAGTATGACCTAAACCTCTACCTGACATTTTTGCTACTTTTGCTCCACAACTAGCTACTAACGGACCAAGAACAAGTGATGTTTTATCACCAACCCCACCAGTAGAATGCTTATCAATTTTAACTCCCTTAATTGAGCTTAAATCAATAATTTCACCAGAATGAAGCATACTATCAGTTAAAAAACTAATCTCTTTTTTATTCATTCCTTGAAAATAAATTGCCATAGCCAAAGCAGAAGCTTGATAATCAGGGATACTATTATTTACATAATTTTTAATAAAAAACTCAATTTCTTCTTTACTTAATTCAAAACCATCTCTTTTTTTGAGAATAATATCTGTCATTTGCATATAAAAAGTCTCCTATATGAGAAGATTATAGCAAATTACGAAGATTTTTTAAACACTCCATTACTTTGATATATATGCTTATTATTTATATTGGTTAGAACCTTATTTGCTATCATTAGTTTATCTTCATTATCTAACAAAATATTTTCATTAATAACTATTCCTTCAACAAAAAAAGCTTTTAATAAATAAGTTAAAAATAAATTCAAATCGCCTTCAATATGTAATAACAATAAAATCTCTTCTAAAGAAATTAATTCTTTTTCATAAATTAATATATCTAAATATAAACAAATAAATTTCTTTTCAAAATACAATGTATTATTTTCCAAATAAATATTAATAAAATCTTTTCCAAAATAAAAACTTAATTTTTTCATAAAAACACCTTCCATAATGTTTAATTAGCAAAATATCTTACTTTTCTTTAATCACATAAACAAAAAAAATAAATACATTATTAATAGGTGAATAATTATGGCTTTACTAATGGAAATGAAAAATGTTAACAAAACATTTTTTTCACAAAATGGCGAAGTAAAAGTATTAAATAATATCTCTTTTGCAATTTATGATAATGAAATAATTGCTATTTTAGGTCCTTCAGGATGTGGAAAATCCACAATATTAAATCTTTTATCAAAATTAGAAGAACCTACTTCTGGAGAAATTATTTCTAAATGCAAAAAAGGATACATGTTTCAAAAAGATAATTTAATGGAATGGCGAAATATTTATAATAACATCTTAATCGGTTTAGAAATAAAACATTTAAAAAGCAAACAAAATCTTGAATACGTCGATAGTTTATTAAAAAAATATCAATTAGAAGAATTTAAAAATTATCATCCTCATGAATTATCTGGAGGAATGAGACAAAGAGTTTCCTTAATAAGAACATTAGCCTTAAAACCAGATTTATTATTATTAGATGAGCCTTTTTCCGCTCTTGATTATCAAACAAAATTATATGTTCAAAATGATGTTTTTTCTATTATTAAGCAAGAAAAAAAAGCTGCTTTAATTGTCACCCATGATATATCAGAAGCAATTGCCTTAAGCGATAAAATTATTATTTTATCAAATAGACCATGTTCAATAAAAAATATCATTTATTTAGATTTTGATAAAGCATTAACACCTTTACAAAGAAGAACTAATCCAAAATTTAATCAATATTTTAAAAAAGTTCATCAAGAACTTGAAAATTAACATAAAAACTATTGCTAGAACTTAATTTATTTGATAAGATATTAACGCTTTCTTTAAACACAATTGAGGTTTAAGGCGGAAGGAGAAGCTCAATGAAAAAAGGAATACATCCAAATTATACTCAATGCACAGTTACTTGTGTTACATGCGGAAATACTTTTACAACTGGTTCAGTATTAAAAGAAATTCGTGTTGATACATGTGCAAATTGTCATCCATTCTATACAGGTAAACAAAGATTTACTCAAACTGATGGACGTATTGATCGTTTCAATAAAAAATACGGAATTAAGTAAGAAAATCAAAACTGTCCATTTGGGCAGTTTTTTTATAGGAGAAAATTATGGCTAGAAAATTTTATATTACCACCCCAATTTATTACCCAAGCGCTAAATTACATATAGGTCATGCTTATTGCACCACTTTAGCCGATTCCATTGCTCGTTACCATAGAATAATTGGTGACGAAACATATTTTTTAACTGGCACTGATGAACACGGAGAAAAAATCCAAAAAAATGCAGAAGCAAAAAATATGGCACCACAAGAATTTGTTGATGAAATAGTAGAAGGAATCCAAAAACTATGGAAAACCTTGCGTATTAGTAATGATGACTATATTAGAACCACCCAATTACGTCATGAAGAAGTTGTCCAAAAAGTATTTTCTAAAATGTTAGAAAATGGTGATATCTATTTAGGAAATTATGAAGGTTGGTATTGTACACCTTGTGAATCATTCTGGACTAACTCACAAGTTCAAGGTGAAGAACATCTTTGCCCTGATTGTGGACGCCCTTGTCATACAGCTAAAGAAGAAGCATATTTCTTTAAAATGAGTAAGTACGCTGATAAATTAATGGATTTTTATGCTTCACATCCTGATTTTATTACTCCAGAATCAAGAAAAAATGAAATGATCAATTCATTCATAAAACCAGGCTTAGAAGATTTATGTGTTTCTAGAACTTCATTTACTTGGGGAATTCCTGTTAAAGAAAATCCTAAACATGTCGTATACGTTTGGTTAGATGCTTTATTTAACTATATCTCTGCTTTAGGTTATTTATCAAATGATGATTCCTTATTTAAAAAATTTTGGAGTGATGATACATATATTTTACATCTAGTTGGTAATGATATTACTCGTTTCCATGTTATCTATTGGCCAATCTTCTTAATGTCACTTGGCTTAAGAGTTCCTGATAAGGTCTTCGTTCATGGTTTATTAATGATGAAAGATGGAAAAATGTCTAAATCAAAAGGTAATGTCGTGGACCCATATCCACTTATTGAAAGATATGGATTAGATGCTGTTAGATACTATTTAGTTAGAGAAACAATCTTTGGTCAAGATGGAACTTTTACACCTGAACAATTTGTTGAACGAATAAATATTGATTTAGCAAATGATTTTGGTAACCTTTTAAATAGAACTATTGGTATGATGAATAAATATTTTGGTGGTATTATCCCTTCTTATCAAGGCGCATTAACTCCTCTTGATGAAGCTTTAGAAGCTTTTGGAAAACAAACTATCAAAAATTATCAAAACAATTTTGAAACTTTGCATGTTACAGAAGCTATTAGTAATGTCTTTGATTACATTTCCAAAGCAAATAAATATATTGAAGAAAACCAACCTTGGGTTTTAGCAAAAGATGAAACAAAAAAAGACATTTTACAAAGTGTAATGAATCACTTAGCAAATGTCTTAAGACAATGTGCAATTTTATTAAGTCCAGTCTTATTAGATTCACCTAATAAATTATTTACTCAATTAAATATTGAAAAAGAAAAGCAAACATATCTTAGTGTTAACGCTTTTGATATTCTAGGCGGAGAAAAAGTTGTTGAAAAATCCACGCCATTATTTCCTCGCTTAGATACAAATATTGAAATTGAATTTATTAAATCTCTTATGGGTAAATAATTACCTCTGAAAAAGAATTAATTTTATTTGTTTCAATGATAAAATTCCACATCGCTAAATCATAACTAACATATTTAGATGATGATTGATTAATTTTCACAATTACTTTATCTTCATTTATTTTAAAATATTTTACATGATATTCATAGCTACCACTGGTAGCTATTTTTTTTATTACTACTAATGAATTATTATTGAAAAAATCATCATTATATCTACTAATTAGTTTATCTAAAGAATTACTATAATATTTTATATTGACAAGATAATATTCATTAAATTCCTCAAAAGAATTAATAATAAAACAATTGTTATTTTCAAAATTAACAGTACTTGTTTTTAAATAGTGAACATTATAATTAACATTAGAACTTGACGGCATAATTAATAAGCAAAATAGTGCTAATAATATTTTTTTCTTCATATATTTTCCTCTCATTAAAATTTTACAAAACAAATCTATTTTTATTTGTCGAAAAAAAACGAATCAATCATTTATTGAGTAATTTTTTTTAAAGCATTTGAATATATAAAAATATGAATAACTATTTTGGAACCGATGGTATTAGATTTATCTACCAAGAAAAAACACAAGAATTAATTTATAAACTATCAAAAGCATTATCTCTTTTTTACAAAGACAAAAAAATTATTATTGGACATGACACTAGATTTTCAAGTCGAGACATTTTATTAATTTTGACTTCTCAATTAGAAAATGTAATTTATGTAGGAAATATTTCCACACCAGGAATATGTTATTTATCAAAAAAACATAAATCTATTGGCATAATGATTACTGCTTCCCATAATCCTTATATTTATAATGGTATTAAAATATTTGAAAAAGGTTATAAATTAAAAAATAAAAAACAAATCAAACTATCTTCATTAATCGAGCAAATTCCCTTTAAAGAATTTAAAGTTAAACAACTTCTTTTAAATAGAAATATCTTTAACGAATATATTCTATTTTTAAAAAAATATCTTGTTAAAAGCAATTTTTCTTATGCTTTTGATTTAGCTAATGGAGCGACTAGTTCTTATTTTAAAGAATTAAATAAGTTAATAAATGTAAATAATAAAATATATTTCTCTTCTCCTGATGGAAAAAATATTAATAATGGATGTGGCGCTATTTCACCTACTTCTTTACAAAACATTTTAAAAAAAGAAGACATTCAATATGGATTTTGTTTTGATGGAGATGCTGATAGATTAATCTTAGTAAGCAAAGAAAAAATTTATTCTGGTGACGAATTATTATATATATTTGCTAAATATCAAAAAGTAAAAAAAGTTGTAATCACTAAAATTACTAATCGAGGTTTAATAGAAAGTTTAAAAAAAATTAATATTAAAACAAAAGAAGTAGATGTTGGAGATCAGAACATTTTACTATATCTAAAAAAACATCATTTAACTTTAGGTGGTGAAAGTTCTGGCCATTTAATTGATTATAACTTATTACCAACTGGTGATGCAGTATTAAATGCTTTAATGCTAATTCAATTATTAAATACATATTCTTTATCTACCTTACTAGAAGGATATATTCCTTATCAAGAAGAATTAATTTCTTTATCATTAAATCATCAAGAAACAATTAATAATTCATTAATTAATAATCTAATTATTGAATTAAAAAATAAATTTAATATTTATATCAATATTAGAAAATCAGGTACAGAAAATAAAATAAGAATTTATTTATGTCATCAACAAAAAAACATTTTATCTTATTGTAAGAAAAAAATAATTACCTATCTAAAACTAATTGATAATGAAATTGAATTTAACTCTTTAGAAGTTGAAATCGATCAAAACTCTACTTTTGGAAAAAACATTTGTTTAATTGGTAATACAATTATTCATAATTCTTTTATTGGAGATAATAACATTATTAATAACTCTTCTATAGAAGATTCTTCTATTGGAAATAATAACATAATTGGCCCTTATTCAAGAATTAGAAATAATACTAAAATTCATAACAATATTAGAATTGGAAATTTTGTGGAAATCAAAAAATCAGAAATTAATGATGAAACAAAAATTGCTCATCTTACCTATATTGGCGATTGCAAATGTGGTAAAAATGTTAATTTTGGCTGTGGAACTGTAATTTGTAATTATGATGGAAAACATAAATATCTTACCGAAATAGGTAATAAAGTTTTTATTGGCTGTAATACTAATTTAATCGCCCCTATTAAAATAGAAAATAATTGTTTTATTGCCGCGGGTTCAACTCTAACTACTTCTTTAAAAGAAAATTGTTTTGCCATTGCTCGTGCTAAACAAATAAATAAAAATGGAGAAGCAAAAAAATACCCATATTTTCAGGAGGAGTAATATGTGTGGAATAATTGGTTATGTAAGTAATGAAAATATTGTAAAAAAATTAATTAATGGATTAGAAAATTTAGAATATCGTGGTTACGATTCAAGTGGTATTGCTTTATTAAATAACTCTCTTGAAATTTATAAAGACCAAGGAAAAATAGAAAATTTAAAAAAATTAATTCCTAATAATATATTTTCTACAATTGGTATAGGTCATACTAGATGGGCTACAACAGGCATCCCTAGTAAAGAAAATGCTCATCCTCATCTATCAAATAATGGTTTATTTGCTTTAGTTCACAATGGAATTATTGAAAATTACCAAGAAATAAAGAATAAATACTTAAAAAAAATTAATTTAAAATCTTCCACCGATACAGAAATTGTCTGCAATCTTATTGAAGTATTGTTTAATGGAAATGTTATAGACACTCTTTTAAAAGTAAAAAAAATTATAAAAGGTTCATTTGCTTTTAATTTATTGTATTTAAAAGAAAAAAGAATCTATTTTATGAAAAATAAAACTCCTTTAGTAATCGGTAAAAATAATAATGAATATGCTTTAGCTTCCGATGCTTTAGCCTTTGAAAACATTAATCAAGTTTACTTCTTGCAAGATAATGATTTAGGTTATATTGAGCAAAATAACGCTTATATTTATCAAAAAAAAGAAATAAAATTCAAAAAAATTAATTATTTAAAATCTAATTTTAAAAACAATTTTTCTTTTTATATGGAAAAAGAAATCTATGAACAAATAACTTTAATTGATCAATTAATAAATAACTATTTTGAAAATGATAAAATAAAATTTTCTCAAAAAATAAAAACACTTATTGATAATGCTAGTAAAATATATCTTGTAGCATGTGGATCATCATATTATTCTAGTTTATTAGGTAAATACTATTTTGAAGATATCCTCAAAAAAGAAGTAGAAGTTGTTTTAGCTAGTGAAGCACTCTATCATTTTCCTTTAATAAAAAATAATAATTTATTTATTTTTGTTTCCCAATCAGGAGAAACTTTAGATGTTTTAAATGTTATTAAACTATGTAAAAATAAACATATTCCTATTATTGGTATTACTAATTCATTTAATTCTTCAATTACTCATTTATGTAAAAATATTCTATATATTTATGCAGGAAGCGAAAAAGCAGTAGCCTCAACAAAAGCTTTTCTAGGACAAAGTTTATTATTTTATATTTTATGTAATTATAATAAAAACTTAAAAAAAGATTTCTTAGCATTAAAAAAAGAAATCAAAAGAATTTTATTAAATAAAAAAGAAATTGAATCATTTTCTTTAACTTTAAAAGATTATAAAGATGTTTTCTATTTAGGAAGAAATATTGATTATTATATTGCTTTAGAAGCTAGTT
>ULOZ01016409.1_pt1 | contig 14022 bp, 14 predicted proteins | sample 1953031 | NCBI WGS metagenome assembly ULOZ01 (sample SAMEA4835616, study PRJEB28245) | human gut metagenome | biome: gut microbiome; material: fecal sample | place: Denmark | collected 2008
TCCCTTTTGTGGGGGAGGTGGATACACGGTGAATTGGACGTTGAAGCGGAGATACGGCACGAGGAAGTCCAAAAGGGATGAGCAAGCGTGGCAGATTGGACATTGAAGAGAATGTAAGGTACGAGAAAGTCCAAAACACCAGGTACACTTGCCACACAATACTCAATAGCGTAAAATAAGTACAATCACATAAGTAAGGAGGAGCCAGCTATGAACAGAGCTGTTGTTTATTATTCATTATCAGGAAATACAAAGGAAGCTGCAAAGGTTATTGCAAGAAAATTAGGAGCAAAAATCTTTGAGATAGATTTAGTTAAGCCATTACCTAAGAATACAGTGAGACGGATGCTTGTTGGAGGAATGCAGTCAACATTTGGAAGGAGACCTAAGATAAAAGGTGTTCCTGATAACATAGATTATTATGATGAAATTATATTAGGTATGCCAGTATGGGCAGGAATGCCTGCGTCTCCGGTCAACACATTTATAAAGAATTACGGCGTGGCAGATAAAATTGATGCTGTGTTTACATTCAGCGGTGGCGGGGACAATGACAGATGCCTTCTGCAACTGTCAAAGAGTCTTAAGAATCTAAAAAATCAGGTTGCGTTAGCAGACCGCAATAGTAATGCTGCAAAGGATAATCAGGAGAAGCTTGAAAAGTTTGTTATGGAGATAAGGAAGTAGAAGAATTTGAAAGCAATCACAGAAAGAAGAAGCATAAGAAAATATAAAGATACATACATTAGCAAATCAGATATTGACACAATATTGCAGTCGGGAATATATGCACCGTCAGCTAAGAACAGACAGCCGTGGAAATATTATGTTTATACAGGGGAGACTAAAGAAAATGCGTTAAAATGTATGGAAAAAGGGCTTATAAGAGAGCGGAACGGAGATAAGCTGCTTCCACAGTGAGGATTTGGCATACCGGACGCATTCAATACACTCAGAGTGATGAGAGAAGCACCTGTGCTGATTCTTGTCGAAAATACTAATTGCGCTTCTCCATATGAGCCGGTAAATGCTGATGACAGAGTGAAGAAAATATGCGATACATTATCAATTGGTGCGTCAATTCAGAATATTCTGCTGACAGCAACAGAGCTTGGATATGGAACGCTATGGATTGCAAACACCTGTTTTGCATATGATGAAATAGTTGAAGCGGCTGATATTAAGGGGCAGCTTGTCGGTGCTATTTCGATTGGAGTAGCTGACGAGTCGCCAGCTATGAGGTCAAGGAAAGCATTTGAGGAAGTTGTAGAATACAGATAGCTAAATCTATGTTAAATTGAGAAAAATATATGGTTTTAAATTATTTTTATATCAAAATGTTTTATGTAAAGAAAGTTGGTGCTTTTATGGAGATAAATGTTGGAAATAAATTTGGCTGTCTAGAAGTTACTGGGGATAATAAACAAGTTGAATTGGAAATTCAAGCAAAAATTAATATGCTAGCTAAAAAAGAATGGAATAAATTTGATACGTGGAATAGTGGATTTTTAAATCAAAAATTTGAAACTTATTATAAATTAGATAAAAAAGAAATTGATTTATATAATAAAAAAGGGAAAATGCCACGCTCATATGTTGCAAAATTTAGAAATAATTACAGTAATTATGGTAATGAAATTGAAAATAATATACCTTTATTATGGCATAAAAAAAATCCTAATACATATTTAAATGTAAAAGAGGCATATAAAAATAAAAAATTATACAAAGTAAGGTGTAATATCTGTAATAGGGTTTATTATATGGATTCGCGGAGTATTAGTTGTGTTAAATGGAAAACATGTGTAGGTTCTGAATGCTTAAAAAATACAATAGATGATGAAATTATAGATTATTCTAAAAATTTATATAGTTGGGAAAATGATAAAAATGAGGTCCAGGTTTTAGATTATCAATTAACTAAAGCTGAAGGACTAGGAAAATGCTTAACATATTATAGTTTAGATGAACAACTTAAAATTGCATATATTTCAGATATACATGTTTTACATCACACAAAATTCTATAATAATAATGTTGATAAAACTATTCGAGCTATAATTGACAAATTGTACAAATCTTTAAATGGGGTTTTACCAAATTTAACTTTTTTTATTGGAGATATTTCATCAAAAAAAGAAATTACTAGTAAGTTTTTTTTGCTTTTTAGGACTAAATTTGAGTATACGTCTTTTGAAAAATTTAAGAGAAATCTTGAAATTTACAAGCTTATAAAACCAAAACTTAATTTCGATTTATGTCTTATGGAACGTAAAGATAGATTAATTAAATATATTGATGTATTGAAAAAAGATTTGATGTCTGAATTTGATTTTTCGATTTTTGAATCATACAAAAATAAATATAGAGAATCTCAATCTTATGTTGAGGCTCTAGAATTTTTTAAAATGTGTAAAAGCTATCAACAATTAGTGTTCTCTTATGAAGTTTCTAAAAAAATTGAAAAAATAGCTGAGTTATTTGATCAATATTATACTTATGAATTTCAAATACAAAATTTTATTATCAAAAAAGAAAAAATATTAAATGATATAAAAAAATTTGAGGATATACATTTGAAGCCGATAGAAGATATAACATTGGTGGATTATAAGCATAAAATGTTGGGCGACATTTTTGTAGTTTTAGGAAATCATGAATATATAGATTTTCCTAATGTTAAATCAGCAGTAGAATATTATGAAAAAGTATTATCTGAAATGAAAATTAGACTATTACATAATAATAGTTATTCTAATGATGAATATTTAATATATGGTGGAACAGGATTTGCTAAATATGATTTATCTTGGAATGCAGACAATGTAGTTTGTTGCACTGGATTTTCGAGAGAAGATGAGTTGCGTGAAACAGAATTATTTGAAAATGGTTACAAAAAAGCATTAGAACATGCAAAAAATAATGGGTTGTGCTTTATATGTATATCACATTATCCGGTATCTGCATGTTTGAATAATGTTTATAATAAAGAAACAATATATTTTACGGGACATAACCATAAAAATGAATTTGTTAAAACAGAAAATAAGATATTATATGCTGATAATCAAATAGGATATGATGATAATAATATATCATTTAAAATAGCAACAACGGGGTATTATTTGAATCCATATTATGAATTGTCTGATGGATTATATAAAACATCTATAAGTGATTATTTACAATTTTATCGATATATAGGTGAAGATATAGGAAAAGGAAATGTTTTGTATCAAAGATGCCAGAATGGAAGGGCAAATCTTTACGTTTTAAAAAGAAAAGGATATTATGGATTTTTTATTATCACTAAACAAGGGAGAACAAAAGGAATTTCTATAGTAAATGGTGGAATAACAAAAAAAATAACAGATTCTACAGATATTTCTTGGATTTGTGATAATTTTGATGTGGTATTATCGAAATATTTACAGACATTAATTCCATTGAGGAATATACAAGAAAAAATATCAAGAGAATTGAAAGAATTGGGATTATTAGGGAATATTCATGGATGTATAGTTGATATTGATTATTATCATCATGTGATGGTAAATCCGTATGAAAACACAATGATTTTTTACTTTTCTTATTCATTTGGTAGTATGGTTCAACTAAATTCATTTAATGAAGTCATACAGTCTATTGAGGCAACATATTTCAAAGAGAATTTGTATGATTGCAATTTAATCAGGCAAAGATATTTGGAAAAATTAAATGAAAAAGGATATTTGTTAGGATATAATAGTGGTAAGTGTTTAATTGAAGAAGATAAGGATAGTAATGAATTATTGAATGGGAAAGAGGAGCAATTAGTAAGTAGAAGAGAAGGAATGTATGGAGTTTCAAGAAAAGTGAATCCTTTACAGAGGCTATTTAGTGGACATGTTTTAAGGGCATATGATTTAATATTGACTGAGACCACACAGAAAGCGTATAGAAATTATTTATATACTAATTGTGAATTTATGTATGATGGCATTCATTATATTGTTGTTGAAGATAATGGAAATGAAATGATTGTAGCTCAAGAATTAGGAATAGGACGAGATAATAATACTAATATATGTTATAAAACAAGAAAATTTTCAATTATAGCATTGAAAAGTAAATTTGCAAATAAAAATGCAATTGATTCTTATTGGATTAAGTAAGCATTGATAAGATATCAATTTATATAAAATAATTGAACTATAATATAATCAAAAATTATGGAATATTTACATAGACTGGAGGATACAAGCATGGACGAAAATGTAAAGAAAAGAAACGAAGTACTGGCACAGACTGTAATTAATGGCTTACAGTCACGAAATATGTCAGGATATTATGCAGAGGATAAAGAAGCTGCTTTAAAGCAAGCTTTGGAGTTAATTGACGAGGAAAGCACAATTGCTATGGGCGGCTGTCACAGTGCACAGGAGATTGGACTTGTGAAGGCTTTGAAGGAGGGCAATTACAATTATATAGACCGCTCTAAGATGACTCCAAGAGAGGGACTTCTGGCTTCATATGACGCTGATGTGTTCTTATCAAGTGCAAATGCGATGACAAGTGATGGAATACTTGTCAATATTGATGGCAATTCTAACCGTGTTTCATGCATAGCGCAGGGACCAAAGAAGGTAATCTTCATAGTTGGAATGAATAAAGTCTGTTCAGACCTCGATTCGGCAATGAAGCGTGCAAGAAATATAGCTGCACCAACCAATGCGCAGAATTTTGATGTCAAGACACCTTGTAAAACAACCGGCAAATGCTTTGACTGCAAATCACCAGACACATTATGCTGTCAGTTCCTGATTACAAGATATTCACGCCATGTCGGAAGAATACATGTAATACTTGTAAATGATACACTTGGTTATTAAAAGGAGACACTATGATTAACAGACTTCATATGGCAATGATTGAATTATATAAAGGAGACGCTAAAAGAATACAGCATTTTTGCAAGGTTCACAGCTATGCAAAGCTGATTGCACAGATGGAAAATGTTGATGACAAATGTCTTTTTATAATTGAAACAGCGGCACTCACACATGATATCGGGATTCATACATGTGAAGAAAAATATGGTGAGTGCGGAGGAAAACTGCAGGAAAAAGAAGGTCCTGCTATTGCCGCAGGACTTCTTGACAGGCTTGGCTTTGACAGTGAAGTATCAGAAAGAGTGCAGTATCTGATAGGACATCATCATACATACAACAATATTGACGGCATTGACTACCAGATACTTGTTGAGGCAGATTTCTTGGTTAACATATGTGATGATAATCTTACAAAGGATGCAGCATTGAAAGCATATAATAACATTTTTAAGACGGAAAGCGGCAAAAAGATATGCCGGGAGATGTTTGGTTTGTAGATAATGAGATTTAATGTTACAATTAACAAAAATGTGCGTGGGAAGTGGAGTTTATGAGCGATAATAAAAATGTTAATAATAAGGAAAAAGGCTTTGTTGTCGGCGGGGATACTTTTAAGACGAAGCAGGAAGCGCAGGAAGCAAAAGATGAGATGAATGCTATTAAGTATCTGTCTGGAAAGACGGACGGTAAAGATCCGAAACAGGTGTATGTGTTGTATAATAAGATAATTGACAGACAGCTGTTTTATACATCCATTGGGCTTAATTATCTCAAGAATTTACAGCAGTTTCTGTATAATTCGCCAGATATTCCAGATGATAAGATCAAGCCGATTCCGGTAAAGAGTGAGACACAGGCTGCGATTGACAGAAGGCGTGAAAGAAATGAGCATAGAAGCGAGCTGCATACGCTCTCAATTCAGGTGGCAAAGTACAAGAACAATTTTATGAGAATCATGATTGTGAATGTGTTTCTTGTTATTGCGTTAATTGCAATGTTTTTTATTCTTAAGACAGGCTCTAATTCTAATGTCATTAACTATGAAGTGAATATACAGAATAAGTATTCTTCTTGGCAGACAGAGCTTGAATCTAAGGAAGCTAAGTTAAAGGAAAAAGAGAAAGAACTTAATTCAAGGGAAGCGGAGCTTGAATCAAAGCAGTCTTTAAAATCATCATCACAGCAGTCAACAAAGTAGTCATAATAAAAATATTTATGAACAGAGTACACATTTTAAACATATTTATCAGATAGTATATAGATAATTAATTCACCGTGAAAGTGAGGATTACATATGGATAAGATGAAGATTTTAGTAGTAGATGATGAAAGCAGAATGAGAAAGCTTGTAAGTGATTTCCTGACAAGAAAAGGATATGCTGTTATTGAAGCGGCTGATGGTGTAGAAGCTGTAGATACATTTATGGAGAATAAAGATATTGCACTTATAATTCTTGATGTTATGATGCCAAGAATGGATGGCTGGGAAGTGTGCAGACAGATAAGAAAGGATTCTAAAGTTCCTATTATAATGCTTACAGCCAAGGGTGAGGAGATGGATGAATTACAAGGTTTTGAATGTGGAGCTGACGAATATATTGCCAAGCCATTTTCGCCTAAGATACTTACAGCCAGAGTTGATGCAATTATAAGACGAGCATATGGTGTTGACAGCAACGAGATAATTGAGATTGGTGGAATTACTATAGATAAAGCGGCACATATCGTTAAGATTGATGGTGAAGAGATAGAGTTAAGCTATAAGGAGTTTGAACTGCTTACTTATTTTGTTGAGAATAAAGGGCTTGCGTTGTCTAGAGAGAAGATTCTTAACAATGTATGGAATTATGATTACTATGGTGATGCAAGAACTATAGATACCCATGTTAAGAAATTAAGAAAGAAGATGGGTGAGAAGGGTGATTACATCAAGACAATCTGGGGTATGGGTTACAAGTTCATTGTTGACTGATTCTGTGTATAAGGAAGGCAATTAAAGATGAAGATACATTCAATTAAGTTTAAGATTACACTTCTTCTGGTAGTTACTGTTACATGTCTTGTGGCTATGCTTATTGGATTTAACAGCATTTTTTCTGAGAAAGTGTATATGAACCGTAAGCAGAAGAGCATGATTAATTCTTATGAGAATGTCAATGAAATCATGCAGAAATATACTGATTCACAGATAGATAAAGATACTATGTGTGCTGATATGGAGAACATATCTACAGCAAAGGGAATATCTGTGCTTGTAGTTGACAGCAGCTGGTGTACCATATATGTAAGTACTCAGGGAGATGATTCAATGATGGAACGTCTTCGCATGAGTATATTTAATGGGGATATTTTTAAGAATAATGGTTCACCTGAAAAAGCACCGGAACCTAAGGAACAGGAAGATGATTCAGATAACCCGGCAGACAAGGATGATAAGAAAGATCATAGAAAGCGTCTGGAAGATATTATTGATATGTCAGGTACATCACTTGTTGAGAACAGGACAATTATAAGCTCCAATGATAATTACACATTACAGAAGGTGTATGATGAAAGGCTTGGAGATTACTATCTTGAGATATGGGGTACACTTGACAATGGATATTCAATTATATTAAGAACTCCTATCCAGGGAATAAAAGATAATGTAAATATATCGACAACTCTTATTAAGTATGTTGGAGGAGCAATTCTTGCTGTTGGTATAATTGCAGCATTTGTAGTATCAACATATATTACCAGACCGATTAAGCAGCTTTCTAATATTGCTGAGAAGATGTCAGAGATGGATTTTGATGCAAGATATGAGGGAAGTGATAAGGGAGAGATTGGTCTGCTTGGAAAGAGCATGAACAATATGTCTGAGAAGCTTGAACAGAATATTGCTGAGCTTAAGAAGGCTAACCTTGAACTTAAGAAAGATATTGATAAAAAAGAAAAGCTTGAGATAATGAGAACAGATTTTCTTTCAAATGTATCTCATGAGTTAAAGACTCCTATTGCACTTATACAAGGATATGCTGAGGGGCTTAAGGAAGGCATAACAGATGATCCTGAAAGCATGGAATTTTATTGTGATGTTATTATGGACGAGGCAAACAAGATGAATACAATGGTTAAGCGACTTCTTACACTTAATCAGATTGAATTCGGAAATGATGAGCCTGAGATGGAGAGATTTGATATTAATGAGCTTATTGCTTCTGTAGCAGATGCCAATGCAATAAGAGCGGGACAGAAAAATATGAGTATAGTATTTGATAACCGCAATGAGCATAATTTTGTGTGGGCTGATGAATACAAGACAGAGGAAGTGCTTACTAATTATATATCTAATGCACTTAATCACTGTGATGGAAAGCGTGCAATTGAGGTGAAAACTGAAAAATCAGAGAATGGAGGAACTATTACCGTTACTGTATATAATAGTGGAAAAAATATTGCTGATGAAGATCTTGAAAGAATATGGGAGAAGTTCTACAAGACTGATAAAGCGAGAACAAGAGAATATGGAGGTAATGGAATAGGACTGTCTATTGTAAAGGCTATTATGGATTCAATGGGGCAGGAATATGGTGTCAGAAATGTATCTGATGGTGTAGAATTCTGGTTTAATCTTGATTGTAAATCATAATATGATATAATTGTTATTAGTGTTTAGAAAATGTATTTATTTATCATGAACTACAATAATAATTTTTTAAAGAGTTTGAGGAACAATATATGAAAAAATTTTTAACGGGTCTGCTTGTACTATTGTGTATGGCAGCACTTACAGGTTGTGGTAAGAATGATATATCACTGACTAATGAAGAGAATGACCTTGTAGCAGAATATATAGCAGGAACACTTCTTAAGTATTCATATGATAATGAATGGAAGTACCAGAAGCTTAATACTGCGCAGAAGACAGGTGTTACAACAACTGCAGGTACTAACAGCAGTACACAGACACCATCACAGAGTCAGTCTGTTAATTCACATAAACCTTCTGCTTCTAATGCAGCAGGAACAGCGTCAACAGATTTAATGGGGAATCTTCCGGCAGTTTTAGGACTTAATGGTGTAACAGTCAGATATAAGGATTATGTTACAGGAAGTGCTTATCCATTGGATGATTATGTATCTGTGCCTGCACAGCAAGGATATAAGGTGGTTGCAGTTGAACTTACACTTACTAATACAAGTGGACAGGCAGTAACACTCAATTCTTCAGGTAATGTAACATTTAAACTTGAAGTTGGAGGAACTGGTGTAGGTAATTATGCATCAATATTGAAGAATGATATAACAGCATTGAAAAATGTAAGTCTTGCAGCAGGTGCAAGTAAAGATGTTGTGGTACTTTTTCAGGTAAAAGAAAGCGATGCCAGTTTAGTAGCCGGGTCTTCTATGACGGCAACATCATCTGGAACATCGCTTGGTTCATTAACAATTAATTAGGAATTCATAACATTTTCAAGAGTATAGAGGGCAGCTTCTGATTCATTTAACTGATGAACATAAGCTGCTCTTTTTTCAGGCTTAAAACCTTCTCCATGTCCGTTGTATTCTGCATAATATACAGTTTCATGCGATTCGGGCTTGTTCCAGTCAGTAAATCCTTCATCAATTATCTGATCGGAATAGCTGCAGTTAAGAAGAACTGTTTTGGCATGTATTCTCCATGGCCTGCTTAAAGCAACACTTTTTGGAGGACAGTTACCTGTAAATGTACAGCTCTCAAATACATAACCAAAAGCCTGTCCTTCATATGTAGAAGGTGCTGTATAGAAAGCATTGATTTCCTGATTTCTGTTCAGTGCAAAAAGGGTGCAGTTTTTAAAGTAAGCAGTAGCACTTCCAAATATAAAATCAATTTCTCCTGCAATGTAGCAGTCTTCATATAACTGGTGGACAACACGGCGTATTCCGTCAATTGTAGGTCCGGTGAAACCACCAGGCTGCTTTTCTTTCATTGGAAGAGGACCGGTGAACAGAGTATCCTGATGACCGAGAATTTTGCAGTTCCTGAAAGTTATGTTATCCCCTTCGGCATATACTGCAATCGCCTGGCCAAATTCATCACCGAATCCGGCTGCATTTTCAAAAGTTAAATTGCTGGCAGTAAAATTGTCTGCGTAGACGAAAAATGTATAAGAACGGAAAGTTCCACGTTTAGAGCCATCAGGCATAATCATTCTTGCATAATAGCTTTCTGTTATTATAGTATCATCAGTGCTTTCACCAACAAATGATATATTATTCTTTCTGACTTCAACGCGTTCTTTATATATTCCTTTTTTGATATAGATAGTTTCAGGGGTTCCGGCTGGAATTGAATCAACAGCCTGCTGGATAGAATTAAAATCTCCGGAATTATCTTTAGCTACAGTAATCATGTGAGTACCTCCGATATTTTTTTGCTATTATAGCACACTGGACATTAATAAATAAAGCGAGTATAATTCGATTCGTTAAAAAATTTGTAGGAAATAGAGATTATGATAAGAATAGTAGAAGATATGAGAGATGTTAATATATATCTTTCATTAAGAAAACAGGTTGGCTGGATTAAGTTAGATGAAAATCAGGCTCAGAGAGCATTGGATAACAGCGTGAAAGTATTCACAGTATATGATGATGGCAAGCCTATAGGAATGGGCAGAGTGGTTGGAGATATGTCTGTAATCAGCTATATCCAGGATTTAATAATAATACCGGAATATCAGAGTAAGCACATAGGAAGCATGCTTATAGAATATATAATAGATTATGTCAAAGGAATTACTCAGGAAGGCACAAGAATGATGCTGTGCCTGATGTGTGCCAAGGGCAGAGAGATATTCTATGAAAAGCATGGATTTATCGCAAGGCCGACACCAGAGCTTGGACCGGGAATGATACAGTATATATTACAATAGCATTGTAAAATGTAATGTTAACTGAATGTCAACTTGAATTAATAATAGGTTGACAATAGCTTTTTGAGTGTGTACAATAACAAATGTTGTATTACTACATTTGAAAAGAGGACTTTAATTATGAAAAGCAAAAAGGTTACTATTTATCAGCTGACATTCATGGCTATGATGGCAGCAGTTACATGTATTCTTGGACCACTTTCAGTTCCAATTGGTCAGATTCCAATATCCCTTACTAATCTTGTGATTTACTTCACAGTATTTGTACTGGGTATATGGGCAGGAACAGGAAGTTATGGAATATATCTGCTGCTTGGTGCTGTCGGACTTCCTGTATTTTCAGGATTTGCTGGTGGATTAGGAAAGCTTCTTGGACCAACAGGAGGATATCTTATTGGCTTCATATTCATGGCACTTATTGGAGGAGCTGTGATTGAGCTTTCACACAGAAATATTTTTCTTACAATGTTAGGCTGGGTAGTTGGAACTGCTGTTGCATATGCATTTGGTACGGTATGGTTTGTATACCTTATGAAATGTTCAGTCACATATGCACTTACAGTATGTGTATATCCATTTATCGTATTTGATATTGTTAAGATAGTTATTGCAACACTTCTTGGAAAGACAGTAAGATATGCAATAACCAAAGCTGGTTTTATACAGAAAGCAGCATAATAAGTTAAAGAAAAAGGTGTCTCCGGATTAACGGAGACACCTTTTTAAGTACAATGCAGAATTAATTATCTGAGAGTTTTAACATACTCAGCAATCTTCTCATTCTTGCAGTTAGCAAAGAAAAGTTCCTCGAACTTCTCGCCTGCAACAGCACCCTTAACGAGATCCTGATCAAGCTCCTTAAGAACTTCTACGAGATCCTGCTTAAGAGTAACAGCTCTTACGCCATCAAGAATCTTCTTGTTTCTCTGTTCAGGAACAACTCTTTCTTTAGGATATCCGCCACCTGGTTCACCCTCGAAAAGCTTTTCAAAGATGTATGTGAGGTTGAGTTCTGCACCCCATCCGAAGCCCTTTGCAAACGGAAGAGCGATAGCGTTACCATCGTTAATCTGCATGAACATATAAGCGTCTGAAGGATCAACAACATGTCCACAGAGAACTCCAGGGAAAGAGTTAAGTGCTAACATAGCACCTTCACCAGTACCGCAGCCTGTTACTACAAAGTCAGCAGCACCGCTGTTTAAAAGAATAGCAGCAAGGATACCGTTCTGTACGTATGTAAGCTGTGCCTTATCATCAGCTGAGTACATACCATAATTATCAACTGTATGTCCCTTGCTTTCTGCAACCTTCTTAAGTGATGCATAAATCATCTCGTTCTTTGCAGCCTGGCTGTTTTCATTAATTAATGCGATTCTCATTATGAAATCTCCTCTTTTCTTATATTCTATATAAACTATAAGCTGTGGGTCTGTTTTTGTCAAATGTGTATACTGAAATAATACATTTACCAAATGCGCACTTATGTGTTATATTATACAGAACGAATTAAGTTGAAAGAGGTTAGATAATATGGCTGAAAATAAAGATTCCCAGGCAGCATTTATGGAGGCTGTTGGAAGCATTAAAGAATATGCCAAGGTTAATGGCAATATTGTTACAAGAGAGGATGTACACAGCTTTTTTAAAGATATGGCATTAGATGATGCCAAATTCCAGATGATTTCAGGATATCTGATGGCTAATGGAATTAAGATACAGGGTGAAGACAGCGTAGATAATGAATTCCTAAAGCTGATGGAAAGTGCCTCAGATGATAATATTGATGAGTCAGGACAACATATTTCTAAGGAAGAACAGGAAGATAAGAAGGTTGCGGATGATATTGTAAGTCATCTTGATTATGAAGAGGATGAGAAGTATCTGAAAATATATCTTCAGGATATATCAGGAATACAGCCTATGACAGATGTTACAAGATCATATCTTCTTATGAACATAGTTGAGGATAATGATAAAGAATCACTAAAACTGCTTACAGAAAGTTATCTTGAAAAGATTGCGTCATGGATAGAACCATTCAGAGGAAAGGGAGTTCTTGCATGTGACCTTGTACAGGAGGCCAATCTGGCTATGACAGCATATATAGGACAGCAGGAATGGCTTAATAATTATGAGTGGAAGGATAAGATTAAAGAAGGTGGACAGGAAGACCTTCTTAATGTGCTTAAAGGAATTGACGAAGCAGTTAAGGAGCTTATTGAAGGCAGTCTTAATATGCTTATAGATGAACAGACGGATGTTAATATGGTTTCGGGAAAAATTCTCAATAAAGTCAATCTTGTAAATGACTGGGGAACAAGACTTAAAGAAGAATTAGGAAGAAAACCTACGGTGGAAGAAGTAGCCAAGAACATGGGAGTTGCAGAAAATGTGGTACTTGAGGCTATCAGGCTTTCAAGTGAAACAATTGAAGATATCAAGTACGAAAAGACGGTTCCTAAAGAATAACTGATTAATAAAATTAATATATACACGATTTCGAGAAAAATTTAACAATTTTTTATTGATTTTAATTAGGGCATGGTATAGAATTAAAAAGAATTTTGTAATAATTTACAAGAAATTATAAGAAAAGAGGTTTATGTAAGATGGCAAAAATCGATTTAAGCAAGTATGGCATCACAGGTGCTACAGAGATCGTCTACAATCCTTCTTATGAATTATTATTCGAGGAAGAGACTAAGTCTACTAACGAAGGTTATGAAGTTGGTAAGGAAAGCGAACTTGGAGCTGTTGATGTTATGACAGGTATCTATACAGGTCGTTCTCCTAAAGACAAGTACATTGTTGTTGATGAGAACTCTAAGGACACTGTATGGTGGACATCAGATGAGTATAAGAACGATAACCACCCAATGTCAGAAGATGTATGGGCTAAGGTTAAGGACATCGCTAAGGCAGAACTTTCTAATAAGAAACTTTTCGTAGTTGATGCATTTTGTGGAGCTAACAAGGACACAAGAATGGCAGTTCGTTTCATCGTTGAAGTTGCTTGGCAGGCACATTTTGTAACTAATATGTTCATTAAGCCAACAGCAGAAGAACTTGAGAACTTCGAGCCAGATTTCGTTGTATATAATGCTTCTAAGGCTAAGGTTGAGAACTATGCTGAATTAGGCCTTAACTCAGAGACATGTGTTGCATTCAACATTACAAGCCATGAGCAGGTAATCATTAATACATGGTATGGTGGAGAGATGAAGAAGGGTATGTTCTCTATGATG
>ULOZ01033448.1_pt1 | contig 13910 bp, 13 predicted proteins | sample 1953031 | NCBI WGS metagenome assembly ULOZ01 (sample SAMEA4835616, study PRJEB28245) | human gut metagenome | biome: gut microbiome; material: fecal sample | place: Denmark | collected 2008
ACGTATAATCTTTTTGTAATTTATTATGTAGTAGCATGCTAATATTTTACCATAAATCCCAGGTTTTTCGAAGTCTGGGATTTATTTTTTTAGATTATATACCGCCTTAACATAAAAGAAGGGGCACCGCACTAATTTCTTAGTGCGACAGCCCCTTTGTGCATTAATTATATTAGTCGCCTGAATGTTGAATTGAGGTGTATTATTAATCGCTTTCAAAGTAACGACCTCAATAACTGGAACAACTTAATGTACAATTCTATCTGTTATACAGTCATCAATGCCAGCATCTATGATTTTATCATGTGTAGTCTTAACCATTATGGCAGCAGAAATAATCGGATAACTATCTAATATAGCATTTCCATCGCCTTTCTGAATCATATAATCATGAACAGCATCTACATATTCCATTTCTCCCATTATTTCCGCAGGTAATATCTCTGGGTATGCTTCTGGTTCTTTCTCCATACATTCTACATATTTTCTAGTTGTAAATTGAGCGGCTAATAGTAAAGCTCTTTTCTCCTTGATTTCCTCATCAGAGGTTACGCCTTTTTTCTTCAAATCCTTTTCTAATCTATTTGCATTATTATAAAACTCATTTACAGAACTCAATTTATCATTATCAATGTAATCCATATCAGCATCTCACTTTCAGTAGGAATTATAAGTAGCACGCATAAAAATGCTTATATTATATTATCGGAATATTTACATTATATCTTGACTAAGCAAGAGGTATTTATCACATCACCGCAATCTGAGAGATGTTATCAGGTGTTCTCTGATTTATAGCCAAGCAACAATTTATAATATCTGACAAGGTATATGACTGTTTCTTACTAATAACTTCTGGTAATACTTTCTCTACCTGCTCCCTATACATTATAGCATTCTTTTGAATAGATTCATTAAATCTTAAAATAGATTCTCTCTGAATATCTTCTACAAACGAGCTCTGACATAATAACTTTACTGCAACATCTTCTGGAATAACATCTATTTGAGCTGAAACTCTGTTTTTATGATTGTCTCATCCTGCTTATACAATTCATTAACAGAGACACGATACAAGCTGCACATTTTCTTTAATAATGTTTTAGATATTCCTGAACCATTTTCCACTCTTGAAATGGTTCTAATTGATATTCCTAATTGTTTGGAAACAAAAGCCTGCGTCCAGCCTTTTTTAACTCTACCCTACCACAATTGATTACCTATTGTTCTTTTCAATTTATCGTCCATAATGCATATCTCCTCCTGTAGACATTGATATAGAAATTCAAAATTATTTTGTCTATCATGTAGCACTGCTTATATAATAAAATATACCGATATCTTCCTTAATTTTGTTATGGCTTGTAACATTTTCAAGAAAGAATCGGCATATTTTTATTAATTTAACCTACCAATGTCCTTTAATGAGTTATGCATATTTCCCCTGGACACATGTAGACAATTTAAAGCTTCAACAGGTCTTTTTCTTTAAAACTCACAAAATCCCCCATCCAATAACAATAAAGTCAGCTAATGGGATTCCAAGCAGTTCGCCAGCATCCCTAATTCTCCTGAACACATTAAAATCATCTCTTGATGGAAGCGGAATACCTAACGGATGATTATGTATCACCACGATATTACTCGCTCCTATCTGCAATGCCCTCATATATACGCCTCTGGCATCCAAAAGGCTTGCATCACACAGACCATGACTTACTTCAAACATTCCCAGAAGTTTCATCCTGTTATTAAATGCACCCATATAGATGTATTCATCTGCCTTTTCATCCATATGGAATCCATCCGTCATTAAGTCATATATTGCCTTAGGCTCTGTAAAATTATCAACAAGCATAGGCGAAGCTGTCCTTTACCTGTAATGCTGTATGCTTTGTCTTTATATCAATAATCAAATCATATGTTTTTATATCCATTGTCGTTTGCTCCTTTCAAAAAAGTGGATACAGATATCCTGCATCCCCGGTGTGATTTCATTCCTCAAAATTGAGAAGCGAATGTACAGTAAAACTACTTTTCCGATACGAAATTATTTAGGACTGCTCAATTTTGAGTTCTCATATATTTCGCGGCACAAAATTATGCCGTCAAATTATTCAACAGCTTTAAATTTCTCTATCAGCGTAGATGCCTGAACACCTGTAATCTTCTTATAATCATCTACACCAAAGTTTGATTTACAGTATTTGTTCATGGCTTCCGCAGATGTATTATGCTGGCTCATAAGTGTTTCCAGATATTTTATCTGCTTCTGTGTAACAGGCTTTTCAGTTTTCGGCTTACTGCACTGTTTTAATTCATCAGGATTCTTACCGCCTGTACTGTCTGGCTCGATATTCATATCCTCTACATCCTGCGTAAACATTGCTGAAAGATTACCGACATTTAACGCTGCATCCACCAATGCACGCTTCTTTGCCATTTTAAAGACAGTATTCTGAACCGCATAGCCATTACTCTTTGCATATTTACCTTCTCTGGTATTCGTAATTCCGATACCCTCACCTTTGACAACGCCGTTGTAATCAATCAAGTAGACCTTTGCCTCATAAGAAAAGAATCCGACATTGTAATCCTCAACACAATTACTGATTTCCGTTCTTGCAATCAGTCCAAGATAATTAAGAATCTTCTCTGCTCCTGATTTTAACAGTGTCGGTTTGTTGCAGTGCGGAATCACACCATAATCAACACCAGCAATAAGGACAGTATCAATGAATCGGTTCATTTCATCATCAAATGTCTTTGCTTCTTCTACGGTAAGTCCCCTTGCTCCTGACGATGTTACAGGCTTTGTTTCTGGCTTAAATTCGGTACTTTCTGCATCAAACATAAGATTGTTGGGTACATTCATTTCCGCACGTTCTATTGCCTTTTTAGAGCTTTCTGTCGGCTCTATATTCTCCATCCTGCTCTCTAATAGTGCTTTTAAATCTATCTGTTTACTCATAATGTTCATTCTGCCTTTCTGTGCTTATCTCAATGTGAATCTTCTGCTTGTACTGCTCTTAACATATTTCTGGTAAAGCTCTGGTTCATTTTCTTTCAATGCTTTTGTATCAAGCCTCTCACTGGTTACTCTTTTCCATTAAATAGAATGGTCATTACACTTTGCCTTGTCATAATCACCCATAAACTCCTTGATATGGTTAGCAGCTTCCTGCTTCTTTGCCTTTGCATTATCCTCTTCTACAGATGCTTCAAAGTATGCATCCACCCATTCAACGGCATCATCAGGCAGTATGATTTCATCCTCAATCCCGCCATGATAAATGTTATCTAACAGATTCTTAGCGGCATCAGAGCCATCCATTTCAGGTCTAATCATGTTCTGAACCTTATTCCAGAACTCTTTTTCTACAGCAATAAGCATATGCTGTATCTCTTCATCTGCATCCACCTCATAGACACGGAACGCATTGCCACCAATCAGGACAGCAACATATGCTTTTTTAACTCCTGTGACTGTAAGATAATGCTGTACCTGTGTCTGATAATAAGTCGGAACTCCTTCTTCCCATTCAGAACGCTTATACTCGCTGGCTGTTTTTATTTCAAGAATAGCAGGATTTCCGTTCTCATCTTCTGTAAGACCATCAATATCAGCAAGCATAAATGGATATTCTGGGTGCTGTAGCATTGCATGTACTTCAACCACTGTCTTACCAGTAACCTTAGCAAAATGATTACGGATGACTAGCTCCATGATGGTTCCCCATTCCATAGCTTCATTTTCCTGTGTATCATCTTCTGTCTGGTTCGTTTTATTGAGCCATAAGGAAATAACACTGTTCCATTTACTGATACCAAGGATGGTGGCAACATCACTTCCACCAATCCCCTGTTTGCGGTATCTAAGCCACTCTTCCCTTGATAATCCGTCTGTCTCTACTAAAATATTTGCATTCATGCTCTATTCCTCACTTTCTCTTAAATCAGAAAAAGCAGAGCCTTCCGACTCTGCCAATGTAGTAATAATCTTGTATGATACTTTCTGTACAGTATCAGCGATAATCTTTAGTTCCTCTTTATCCTTGAGCCATGACTGTATGTAACCCATGGAATAACTGCTTGTATCAAGCCCCAGTCTCATGCTGACCACAAACTCTGCCGATTCTGCAATAAGCTCTCTGCGGTTTCTTGGGATATCATCATCAGGATTCATTGTAAAATCATACGCATGGGCTGTTTCATGCAGTAATGTCTTGATTCTCTGCAAGTATTCAAGGTCAGAACGCACGCTGATAACCTTTGTTTCCAGATTGTAACTGCCTTTGCTGGCTGTTCCTGTTACATTCTGTATCACAAATTTTTTTTGATAATACACGATAAAGATTATCGTATATGTTCTTTTCTTCTTCGGAATTACCTGCAAGACCTTTTACCAGCACTGGGATATATTCATCTGAACCATCCGTATCTGCTATATCAAATACATAGGTCACTCTGAAACCGCTGATAACACGCCTGACCTCTTTCTCTCCCTGCTCATCATGGTACTCATTTTTATTATCTGGTTCTTTGAACTGCTCAACCTTACGGAAGCAAGGGGCAAGTATTGCCAGCCCCTTAGCTCATTTCTTTACATAGCGTCCAAGCTTGTTCCAAGACTTATAGCCTTTCACATAGGTAGCCTGTCCACCGCTCTGTAAATAAATTAGGATTGCATTTCCAAATGAGTAGTTGTAAAATTGAGCTTGGAAAGATAAAAATTGAAGCCAGTCCTCGTTGGTATTGATGGTCGCCAAACCTTTTTCAATATTTTCGAGGGCTTCTTTTATTTTCTCTTGATTCTTACTCATTCATATGTTCCTCCATATCATAAATAATTTCTGTATGAATAATCTCAGCAAATTCTTCTGCTAAATCCGTATCATTGTGCATCCACAAATCATACAGATAATCCAACATATTATTCTGCTGATTCATCCAGTTCAATTCTTCCTCTGACAATCTGCTACAGTTATGGTTTTCAAAGATATAATACAATTCCTGCTTTATCACAAGCTGATATGCTTCCTCCAGAATCTTTTGTGCCGTGAGTTTTCCAGATACCAAGTACTCTCGATATTCATTCAATTCCTGCTCCATTCGTTTTACTATCTTTTCTTTCATAAAAATCTCCTTTCTACCATCCACAATCTTCATAATGCGGACAGTCACAACAAAAATCATAATCGCACTCTGCACCAACCAGAAATCCGTTTTCAATGATCGGACTACAGGTATTTAAGTACAGACCACATCTGCTACAAGCTCCAGGCATTTTAGGTGTTACCGATTTCCCCTGTAAGATGCAAACATCCATGATGCACCACCTCCCTTCTTGGTATGTTCTACAGCAAACACCTTCTTACCAATATGAATTTCCTTATGGAATTCACTGATACCTTTATGCTTTTTGCGATAAACCGCATAGCTGCCACCTTTCAGATTGTGGAACAGGATACTTTTCCAGTCCGTATCCTCATTCAGTTCTGCAAGGCTTCCATCCAGATTTACCATATAAACCTGTACACCTTCCATCAGGTATTTCTTAGCTTTCTCAAAATTAACCAGCTTCATTTCTTTCTTATCAAACATCATTCAATTCCTCCGTTTTCTTAAAAATAGGCAAAAAAATAAGACCTTATGGATTACATCATTTCCACAAAGTCTGTGTCAGCATGGTACATATAAACATTGTCGGATAACACTTCATCAGGTGATACCTCTGTGGCATTTACTTCCTTTACCATCTGGATAAGGTATCTCGTATCCATATCTCCATTTGCAGGAACAAAGATAACCTCATGCATAGAACTTGGCAAGATATAGAAGTCACCGCCAATCTTTTCAGAAAAGGTTCTTAAAAGTCCATCATAAAGAATGACACCCGCTCCGTTTACCTTCTTACTGTTGGTTGCAATGAACATTGGCATCATGCTATCTTCATAGACGGAATCCATCTCAAAGAAGGCATCCACCATATCATGGTCAATGTTATCGGCACTATGAGAAATGATTTCACCCATAATTTCCATCATGTTAGAAACACGACCTTTATATCTTCTCTGGGTATTATTCTTTGCAATTCTGTAAAGCTCCTTAATATCAGGATTTTCCCACATATGCATGAGATTATTGTGTACGGTTACTGTGCCAGTTCCAACCCTGTCCTCAGAAACCACTACATATAAGATGACTGCCAAATCGTGAAATGGAAGATAAGGTGCATCTGATAAAAGCTCCTTATTCTTATCTCTGTTTACAAGTTTAAAGCAGATTTTATCCTGTACAAGCTTAAAGTACGTAATGCTGTTTACATCAAAGTCCTGCTCTACCTTGTAGACATCATAAGCATGCTCTACCTCAGCGATAATCTCCATCATAGGTCTGCCATTCTTATAATCGTTGTAGTAGCCATCCATGTAAATGGTTGGAGCAAGATTTACCTCTCTGCTTCTGATACTGATACCCGTTAATACAAGGTTGTTATTCTTCGTTACCTTATGTACCATCACACTGCTCTCTGGATGTGCTTCTTCCAGTCCTGCCTTAACTGCCTCTGCAAATAAATCTACTGTGTTGATTGTTCCTGTACTCATAATAAATGCTCCGTTATTGTTTGAATTGTTGTTAGCTGCTCCGTTGTTAAAATTGTTGTTCATCATAATAAAAATCTCCTTTTCTTGAATTATTTGTTATTGTTTTCTTTGAACCACTGGTACATAAAACTAATGACCAGTATTGCTGTGATGAATGTTGCATCCACCGTCACCACCACCATATTCAGTTGTATTTACTGTTTCAGGCACAGTTGCTGTAAGTGAACCATGGGTATCACCTCCTTTCATGATTTGCCCCTCAAAATAGAGTAGCCATATTTTAATGATGAATTGACGGCTAAAAAATTAGCCACGAAATCTAATAAGCATAAATTTGGCAGCCGAAAATTTGGCCACGAAATTTAATGCAATAAAAAATGAGCATTTTTATGACTTACTCAGGTCAAATAAAAAAGACACCAAGATTTCTCCTGATGCCTTCATTTCTCATATACAGAGGGGTGGGGTTACGAACTAGAAATCGTTTTTTGCAAACAACAACTAAGTCGCTCAAAAATTATAAATATTTTTTTACCTATACTGGCGACTGTAACATTATGTTACATTTTCAATAACATAAATGAAAGCCCTAGCAATAGGTTAATCTTATCACTTAGGCTCTATTTGTTTTGAAATAGTCTTTCTTATAAAGAATTTAGTAGATTAGATATTTCAGGTCTATTTTGTGGCTCATCATCCAACATTTCCATGAGAACTAACTTAAGTTCATCATCCAAACCATTAATTTCATCAATGCAATCGGTATCTTCAATTATACGTCCAGTCAGTATAAAAAGAATCATCTTAGCCAACGAATAAATATCAGCTTTTTCCCAATCAACACCGATACCCATATTTGCCTTCAACACTTCTGGAGCAAAGAACTGATTTGTGTTTTGATTACGAACTTTTTTCTCAACATTTTGGAATACAGTAAACGCAGCATCAGCTGAATCTTTTGTACAGTCAAACTTTGCTAATAACGGCTTATACTTTCCTCGAATATCAAAAATATAGAAGGCATCAGGATTAATATTTCTATGATACAACGGAGTATCATATTTATGTATTGATTCGATTCCCCTACACAATCCAGCAATAATATCCATCTTCTGTTCCATATTAATGCTATTAACGAAGTCGTCAGTTAAACGAATTGGCTTATTGGGCAATGAATACACTTGAAATTTATAATCCATATTGCTACCAGTAATATTTTCGGTCTGTCTTATTACATTAGCTGGATCCTCAAAATTGTCCTCCCATAACTTATTGATAATATCAATATCTCGTCTCTGACCATGACTAATGCTATCTATATCACTTGAGAAAATATAGTATGCAATTTTACCTCTTTTTTCTTTTACAAATAAAGATTTTCCAGTTTCTAATACTAATCCCATTTTATCAACAATTTGTTTAGGAACAGCAATGTAATCTCGAACAGGAGCTAAAGTGCTGTCATATTTTTTATTTTCTCCATAATATATACATAAAAAATCATGAAAAGACCCTACCACTCTCAAGCAATTTTCTCTATTGGGAATAAATTTTTCTTCTGAAAATATATTCTCATGAGAACTCTCGCTACCAAAACCATACAAGAAACGAATAAACGCTTTAAACTTTCTTCTCACATCATCTTCGTACGCAGTATTTTTAATAAATGAATATTTTAATAGCATATCAGCAAATTCCAGTTCTCTACCAGAACACAAATCAATAATGATGTTTTTATAATTAATTACAGAAGCTGGTTGCTTAATCTCAGATATTATCTGTTCCTTTATAGTAGAAACATCCATATCTTTATATTCCTCTTTTTGCTTACGTTTTCTTGCTTCTTCATCTAGAGCAAATGCTTCAAAAGCGATTCTAATTTTATGAGCAAAATCAATATAATCTACTTTTATATTCTTTTCCGCTTCATAGAACTTATTAAACAGCTCTTCATTTTTTGTATGATCATATACAAAAGAGAAATTTCCAATAGGTATTCTATCGTCTTCCATTTGCAGATATACCATAATGTCACCCCCTTTATATTTTAATATTCATTCGATTTGAAAGATTCGCCTTCATTTGTTTGATTGCTTCTTTAGACTCAGTATAATATCCTGTCTCTTGCCTAAATCCTTTGTTTGGATCTCCTTTAAATGAAAGCCAATTGAAGCTGGTAATAACCATATACTCATTATCTTTAATCAACACTTTTTCATGTGTATTACTTAATCTTACTAATAACAACTTATTACCGTACTTCTTCTTTTGTATATCTGTAAGTCTTTGCAAAATACATTTGTCGCTATCTTCTTTTTTACTGATACCATACCCAATGATAACTTGCGTATTTCTTTTCAACGCTCTTTCTATGCGCCCTAATACCTCATTATTCAATCCACCTGATTTAATCCATGGAGAAACAATAACAACAATATTTTGTGCATTATCCAAAGCATCCAGCAGTAAAGGTCTATGGTCATATGTAGACAAGATTCTGTCAGCACCTTTTCGCTCATTCTTCATTTCATCAATTTTCTTTTCTAAGAAACGAATTCTTTCTGTTGCTGACTCTTTCTGCTGTTCATCCTGCTCATCATCATTATTCTTTATAGCATCAAGCTGTGTTGTCAAATTCGATATTTCACGCTCGAGCGTGGAATCTTTGTAGGAGAATGCTTTTGCACTTTCAATTATTTCCTGTGGTAACACACTAATTAACGAATTATCTTCTTCTACGCCTGACATATCATTGCTATCAAAATCAAGCACATGAGTATTATTGTTGTACTGCTTCTGAAAAGCAATACTATAGTCATCATTACGTGTAGTACCATCATAAACCTGAAATTCAATATCCTCGGACTTATTCATAAATACCAACACGTTTACTTTCTTATACTCGACATATGTTTTTACCACACGGGACACTTCCTGCAAATCACCCTCTAATTTATCCTGCTCATATGCATGATTCTTTTTAAACAAATTAATAGCACGCTTTACCTCTTCATAGACCAATGAATCCAGTGTAGGTTTTTCTACGTTCGTATTTATTGGCTTAATTCCAAAGCTACGTAATTCCTTCGATGTGTACAACTTTCTTGTGTCTATATAAACATTTCCAAGAAGGCCATCCATATATAAAACATATTCAATGTCTTCAGGAACGATTGTTGCAGCTTCTTTTAACGCTTCCTCACCTTTGTCTGTAAGCTTAAGTTTTGAATAAAAAATATCAACCATAATCAAGCTGTTCTTTTGCAAAATAGCCACTGCATTATTCACTGCTGTTTTGTTAATTCCTAGAAAATTGCAAATGTCAGAAATATCATCTATTCCAGATGAAACAAATTTCAAAATAAATTCCTGAAGTACTGATAGTTTCTTTGGCTTCAACATAGTTAAAATCGTTTCCATGTGCCATTGCGGAATTCCTGCTTCATAATACTTCACAAGTGTTGAATTCGGTACAGAGTTTGCTTTTAATTTTGCTAGTTCATCTATTGTCATATTTCTACACCTCCTTCAAAATACAATCATCCGAATTATCACGGATAAAGTTAATAATTCCAACAAAAGGATTCTCTTGACCATCAATATCCAATCGTCTTTGTGCACACTGATGGTCACCCACAACAACTAATAATTCTCTAGCTCTAGAAAACGCAACATTTAATCGTCTTACGTCCTTTAAGAACCCTAGATTTCCATCATCATTACTCCTTACAATGCTATAGAAAACAATATCAGTCTCTCGACCTTGGAAAGCATCGACAGTATTTATTTCAATAGTCATATTATGAAATCTTGCTTTGTAACTACCTTCGTATAATTTTGTAAGCCAATCTCTCTGACCTCTGTATCCAGCAATAATAGCTGTCTCTTTTTTCAGTTTTAGTTCACCTAACTCCTCATCAATTTCAAGGAGCTGTTCAAAAATGAGTTTAGCTTCGCAAGTATTTCTATAAGAATCTGATATTCTCTCTTCTTTTCTATCAGATTTTGATGCAGTAGACAACCACACTAATGGTTTACTCTCATATATCTTCAGAGGAATTGTTTTTTCTTCCTTGGACGTTTTTGATATCAGTTTACCCTCATAAAACAAATTACTAATAAGATCTCCAATTACTGGATTCATTCTATATTGTTCATCCAGAATATTCTTACAATCATCACTTAAGCTTCTTTCAAGATACTCGAAAAGACTAAGCTCAAGGTCTTCCTTGCTAATATTCATTCTTTCTTTGTCTTGTAATTTCAATAAAGCTTCATCAACAACTGGTGGTAACTGCTTATGGTCACCTACAAGCACAACTTTTCTTCCCAAACAAATAGGCACTAGGATTTCTGGAGGCGTCGCTTTACCTGCTTCATCCACAATTACCCAGTCAAAATTAAACTCTATTGCCGAACTCAAGCTTGCGATACCTAAACATGTAGCACCTACAAGAGTTGAATCTGCAATACTTTCCTGTAACAAACCATCTCCTTGGATAACTCTTTTCTGCCATTCTTTACATAGACTTTCAACCTTCGAATATTTAGCATACTTCTTTTTATTTTCTTTTAATGCAGCCTGAATTTCTCCCTTTGCCTGTAAGTATTCCTCATTACTGGAAACGCCTAACAATTCCTTCCACTCATCCACTTCACGACCTTTTATCCCTAATTCTTCATTAATGGAAGCATAGCGGTCCTGAAGTTCAATTTTCTGTTCTGCTAACGCTATTGATTCATCAATAACAGACGCCAACCTATCATTTAATCCAGACAAATTCTCAGTAAAATCATCTATTATCTGTGATAAATGTTCTTCCGTCACACCAGCAGTTTTTATAGCAACCATTTGTTTCATTGTTGCTATCTTTTCATTGACAAACTGCCACTTAGAATCTAAAACATTAACTTTTTCCAGCTCAGTTTCAACAGTCTCTAATTCATCAATTAATTCTGAAATTTCCAGAGTTATGCTTTCAATCTCTGTAATAATGCTATTCTTTTCCTGTAAAGATTCATCTATTCCAATCTCCTGCTTGTATCTAGCTAATGCCTCTTTACAATTCTCTATTACTTTCTGCGTCCATTCTTTACAGAAAATATCAAGTGTATATTCTCTTGATGATTCTGCCAGTTTATCCAAAATACCTATACGAATCATCTTAATATCAGGTATAAGTTTTTTAATCTTTGCTAGTGAATGATCAACCGCCACATGCGACTGTGACGCAATTAAAATCTTTGCATCGGGATTCCCTCTATATTTATCGTTACCATTCAAAATCTGATATACAAGTTCTGAAATAAACGTGGTTTTTCCTGTACCAGGAGGCCCTTGTAAAAGGAACATATTATCCGCTGTTAATGCCCTTTCAAGACTTACCAACTTAGACTTATCTATTTCTTTTGATTTGCAATCACTTTCTGAAAGCATAAGATTGTTCTTTGAAGTAGCAATTGAAGGATTAAAAATAATCTCACTAATTTCGGGGTTAACATTTTCTTTGTATTGAATACTTTTCAAAGCCTTACGTTGTCTATCAAGAGCAATCTCTGCCATTCTCATACTAATAGATATTTCTCCTGATGAAGCGATATTTGAATAATCAACTTGCGGAGTCATATCAATTATCATACGACCATCCGAAAACTCCCTCATATGTCCAACATCAAGATAATGATGAATATTCTTTTTCGTTGTCATCTGAAGCATATCATCAGAAGTATAATTCAGCTCATAGGCTCTATCAGTATTAATTTGTATTTCTAATGAAGCATCTTCTTCGTTTATTTTCAAATTGTAATATGATAATGTAGATTTTTCCTGACTTATCTGTTTCCTTTCTAATTCAAGAATATCTTTCCATTTACCAGTAATGTCTTTCTGGTGCATATCATCATCACGTTGTTTTTCTGACTCAGCTTTATGATTCAGTGCATCTTCTCCAACAATCTGTGCATCTACTTCTGCTTTATAATGAACACGTGAACCCCCACCAACTTTCACTCCATACGGAATTTCATATGCTAATTCTTTTTGAATCATCAATCTATCCGCTGAAACAAATCTAACTCCTGTAACAGTAAATCTTTTCGAATCTATTTTATCATATCTTAAAATTGAGATAAATCTCTGACCATACAATTCAAATGAATCATCAAATTTGCCATCCCTATCTTTCCCTGGCCAAATATAACATTTACCAGCATATTCCTCTTCAAGAATCTTTAATGCTAATGTTGTCTCTTCTTTCTCTATATAACCAGCAGAAGATAATCCTCTAGTTACATTATTTGTGAACCCCAAACTTATGTATCTTTCTTGAACAAGAAGACTTTTTTCCTTTTCGATATCTCCCTTAAGTTCCGTAATAGTTCCATATCTTAGGTTTGGTTCTTCCTTTGTCATCTTAACAAGAATGTTCTGCATTCCTTGAGGCAAACTGCTAACATCCATTGATTCACGTGTTGTAATATATGTACAAGTGAATATCTCATAAAAAATCAATCCAAGAGAATAAATATCACTCTGATATGTTATTGTTTTTCCTGCCATCTGCTCTGGCGAACTATAATTTTTTGTTGCAAAAGCAGCTAATGTATAATCACTATAAAATGTGTCTTGTAATCTGCTGATACCAAAATCAATAATCTTAACGGTTCCGTCCTTATCAAACATAAGGTTAGAAGGCTTCAGATCTCGGTGAACAATGTTCTTCTTATGAAGATACTCAATACCTTCAACGACCTGTTCCATCAATTCTAGTTTTTGAGCATATTCATATCTACAAATATACTCAAACGCTTCTTTAAAGTTCTGTCCCTGAATATATTCAAGCACAATAAAAAAGGCGTTAAATCCTTCGTCATACCCTCTATCCAATATGCGAACAATATTTTTATGATTTAATTTTTCTAAAGACTCAACCTCTCGATTAAAGACCTGTTTCTGCAAATGTTCATCACCTATATTTGGCTTGTTAAACATTTTAACAATAACAGATCTATCTACCTCATCATCTTCAATATCAGTATCCTCACACAAAAGAATTGATGCCATATTTCCGCCACCAATATCTTTTTTCTTTAACCTATATCGGTCTGCTATATATGTAGCCATTTAATCACGTATAATCCAATTATCTTAGATGGTAATTGGATTTTTCCTTTCTCCCAGTTAACACTGGGTATTTATTTCCATCTCTGATATATTTTGAAAAGGCACTGTGGATCTGTATCTATAACTTTTACAGCTTTGACTGGTATGAGGTGACTCAGACCACAGCTTTTCGTCTATTA
>ULOZ01004690.1_pt1 | contig 13602 bp, 11 predicted proteins | sample 1953031 | NCBI WGS metagenome assembly ULOZ01 (sample SAMEA4835616, study PRJEB28245) | human gut metagenome | biome: gut microbiome; material: fecal sample | place: Denmark | collected 2008
ACGTGGCTATAGTTTTCGGACAGCCTCCCCCAATTACGTTTATGTCAAAACACTTCTTTATATTCATAATGTTTTCTTATTTCGTAGAGCGCTCAATTGCTTCATGAGTCTTCTTATTTAATAGCTGTTCGGAAAATACAGGAAACAACCAAAAGCTTATAAGTATTAGTTTGTTTCTTAAATTTCCACACGTCCACATAATTCGCATATACTGTGACCGGTGCTTACGTATTTCGTTTCTATAATACTTTCGATCTTTCTCTGTCAACTCTGGCAAACCAGCAATAGCACCTACAAGAATCGATGCAATTTCTGAATACGCAACCCCAAGTTCTCGTTTACTATGCTTTTTTGTTTGAAAATACTGATGCAATCCATATACATTACTTATACGTGACTGGGTGGAAAACGGTGTAGCTTTTAAATCACTAATCGAGTCTTCACGTCGTATATAGTAGTACAACGCATCAGAAATACAATAACATCTTTTTGTAAGCATGTATGCACGTGTATTAAATTCACTGTCTTCCCATATTACGCCCTCTTTAAATTTTAGATTGTTATTTTCGATAAACTTTCTTTTGTAAATACAAGTCCATGCTGAGAGGAAACCATGCTGCGACATATACTCCACACCTGTAGTAGAATAACCATTATATTTCGCGTCACCACCTACAATTCTATTATTTTTATAAACGGTCTTGTGCGTAAAGTTGATTATATCAAAATCGCCTTTATTCACAGCGTCGTTCAAGACACTCAATGCATTAGTCTCAATATAGTCATCACTGTCAATAAACCACAAAAAATCTCCTTGTGCCTCTATAATACCAGAATTGCGTGCTGCAGACAAACCTCCATTCTTTCTATTTACAATCTTCCAATTGTGTTCAGGATAACGGTCTATCACCTTTTGCGCTACTGATATACTATTGTCTGGTGTTTCATCATTGACTATGATTATCTCATACTCGCTTGATGAAAAACCAATCTGATTACAACAGCTTTCTAAACATGCTGTTATGTATTTTTCAACTTTATAAGTTGGAAGAATTAATGAAAACTTCATTCTATTATTTCTCGTTGATTAATTTGAGCCATTGCTGGCCAATATTATTTATATCATATTGCTTGACACTCTCTATAGCTTTTTTCATCATCTGCTTTCGGTTAGAATCAGATTGTATAAGTTTTAGTAATTGTTGTGCGAAGCGATTCTCCATATCTTGACAAGGTTCTATCACAACACCATTTTCGCCATTGTGAACAATATCCTTAACGGCAGCATAACTATTCAACACAATAGGCACACAGCCATATTGCATTGCCTCTACAAGCACCATCCCCCAACCTTCAGAGGCTGAAGAAGCCATCATAATAACAGAAGCTTTCTTATAATAAGGAGTTGGATTAACCAAACCTAATAATTTACATCTTGGAATTTTCTCCTGTTCTACAATTTGTTCGTTAGCTTCAAGCTCTTGACCTTGTCCACAGATTTCAAATTTCCAATCAGGTACCAGATTTGCTATCTTACCCCAAATACGTATTAGTTTATCTACATTCTTAAAACCATTATCTATACGTCCTACGTAAAGAATTGTTTTTTCTTTCGTCATTTCATTAACATCAAAAGTTGTGTCCAATGAAAGAGGATTGTTTATCGCAAGCACTTTACGATAATCATATCCCTTGGGAAGTAATTGTGACAATGTAGGCCTAAACAAATCAGAAAGCATAACAAAGCTATCAGCCCATTGTATTTGACGGATGTAATTAAGAGTTAGTTTCTTTCTAAGATGTTGTAATCCTATATTTCCTATTGGAGTTTTAAAGACCAATTTCAACAACGGATTTGTTCTAAACTTATTAACGAAGTAATTATCATCAATATAGTTTGGATTAAAATGCAAAACAGTAATACGTTTTATACCTTCTTTTATAGGAAGAGTTATGTCGACATTACCTTCTTGATTTATTACAACATCAATATTCTTCTGCTCTAAAAAATCATTTAGCCATCTAACATTCTCATCTGTATTGTACTTGTCCTTATTTGGCAAGAAGAACTGAAGGTCTTTATGTATTACTTCTCTATGAAATTGTGACACAAAATATACATTGGCACCTTTCGATTTAAAATAATCTGCTAGCAACTCTGTAACTCTATCAAGACCGCCATAGTTATGATGAACAGACCCGCTTGTCAGAAAGCATATATTATGTTCACACTTACGCTCTCTTTTTTTTAAAGCATCTAAAATAAATCTTTCCGATTCTGTACGGAATTCAACAAGCCGAGCATCTACACTGTTCCAATCTATAGGAGTTTCAGTGATACTATTCAAGTCGTCTCCTTCAGCATATAGTCTATTCTCTAATCCCAGTTTTGTAAGCAATGAAGTCAGACGATTATTCATTGCCGAAGCTTCACCAGTAAGAGGAAAAGCGACAAATGGCGTATGGCTTATAATAGAGAAAACTGTTCCATGAAAAGAGTTGGTTAGTGAAAGACGGCTTTTTTGTATTGATTCAACCCAATTCTCTATTGTCTGATTCTTCTCATATTGAAAAAACTGCTCTTGACCATTAGTGCAGAAATAATGAATGCCATCGTATTTGGCAACAACCCTTTTAACCTCGTCTACCGGAAATAGCGTATCCCATTTTATAAGGTAGCAGAAAACATGATTGTCTCGTATAGAGTTATTGGTCAATTGTCTATAATCAGAATCAGTCAACAACAATGTTGGATCGCACACCAACTGACTATTCATTTGGGCCTGTTTACAAAAATCGACACCTTCACTTTCACGAACACTTATGGCATCAAAATGTTCTAGAAGACTATGTAATTGTGACTGATACTCCGTTGGTAAGACAGACCTGCCAAAACTTGGTGCATAAGCAATGCGCAAGCATTTATACGGAGCAAACTGCAAGAAATAAGCATTTAACTGTTCGTCCGGTTTTGGGCTCCATATTTGGTCACTTCCACAGACAAAGGCATCAAACGAAGACCAATCCTCATGCCATAATTGTTCAAATCCATAATAAATTTTGTCTGTATACTTCAAATACTTGTTTCTGACACCATCAAAATCACGTGTTACACCGATTACTTGCTGTAATGATGTCTGTTCCTTACGATACTTGTAATATGCAAACACATGTGCAGGATTTAACTTTTTAAGTCTTGCTAACCTACTTTCTTTCTGATAAGGTTTATATCGAATAATTACAGTTTTGTTACCAGCCTTTTCCAGATATGTACTCAATGCATAACACTGCATTATCTGCCCATAATTGTCCTGGCTATCCCAAAATGTTATAATTCCTATTTTCATTTATAATTCAATATTTTATCTTGTTAAAAATGTTCTACTATATCCCGTTACAGATGGGAATAAACGTTTGCAGACATACACCATCAAACAGCTAAAACTAATTGTAATAACGTACGAAGTAAGCGCTAATATCATCTTTCCTATAGTAGAGTGGTATAAAGTCAAAGAAGCACAAAACGTGTTTAATCTCTCTATCAAAGGAAAATGTACACACATTATGACAAGTGAATTAATCCCCATCCAATTTAATGGTCTTATGCTTTTTATTAGCTTTGATACGTAAAGTACAGATATAGAACCGCTAATAGCAAACAACCATGGTAGCCATATATTATAAGTAAAAATACTTCCAGAATAAAAATTAAGACCTGTCACATTATTGTATCTTACGCTTACATATAAGCATGACATAAATACCAAAACAGCTACCATACTAATTATCAGAGCCGGTGTTCTTTTTTGTTCTGTCTTATAGTAATTGGACAATAACGTTCCTATATGTATAAACACCATTGCTACCAATGCTCTATATATAGCGAATGGAAGAACTGATGCTATATGTGTATATTTATATATATAATATGTTGTTATTGCTATCAATACACACATAACATTTATACTTCTATTACTCATTAATATATTAACAATATAATATACCAAAAGTGAGCAAAACAAAGTCTGCAAAAACCAAAGAGGAGAATTGAATGGCGATGAAGGATTAACCCTTCCAACTGCTACTTCAATTACACCACTCAGAATTGCAAAGAATATATAAGGCACGAGTATACGCTCTATCTTCTTAAATAGCCATTCTTTCGTATTACTTACATTTTGCCTGCGGGGGGGGTAAAAGTAATACCTGCCAATATAAAAAACAATGGCATATGAAACGAATCTATTAAAAAATGATTCGGAAACATACCATGCCCTAATACTACCAATAGAATACCTATTCCTTTTGCCAAATCAAGAAAATCTGAATGCGGTTTATTTGTCATATTTTATTTATATATTGTTGGCTTATGTAGAAGTCGGCTTATCTTTTTCTTTAGTTTTAAAATAAAAGAATCTCCACATAAAAGCTCTACTGTTTTTATGACTCCTGCATCTGACTGCCAAAATTTATTAGACAATACGTCTTTCTTTATTGACTTTATCAATGCAGGATTGTACTTAACAACCTCACAATAAGGCACTTCATATGTTGTATCACAAAAATCAAGTACATAAGACAATCCCTTATCAGTATTCGCACATACTATACTATATCCTTTATTATCATCCAATGGTGGATAGAGTTTGTCTATTCCCCAAAAGTCGGCTATTGTTATATCCGCTTTGGAACGTCCACTCTTTGCTGGGCATTGATAGCAAGATGGACGCACATATATGTGATTCAAGAATCCTCTATAAAATGGATTATCTCCATGAGGCATAGACATATTTACAGTCTTTCCATTTTTATTTATATATGTAGCAGAAAAATGATAGCCATTCCATCCGTATTTCTTATCTCTGAAATTAATGGATTTAATGTTGGATATCTTTTTAAGATCTATTAATTCCTTCAAATAATTACGCCAAACATTCCGACTTGGAACCCCATGACATACTATTTCCAGTGTTAGAAGGTTATCATAGTTCTTACGAAGAAATAGCTTCAAGCCTGCTACTTGACAAGGAGTGCCTGAAAACAGGACATTGCGTCCACTCTCTAGAAACGTCTTTACTTCAAAGAATGATCTATTTATATTACTTTGAACATATTTTGAGCCTTAAAAAGCCGAGAGGCCTTCTATCGTTTCTGTATAATCGTGTATTACATTCCATTCCGTATCATAACGAGCACCGAATACAACACCACCATCTTTTATTGTCTGTTCGGCCAACAAAGTAAAGATTCCACCTGATGAACTTTTGAGTCTAATCTCATCATCCGGATTCTTGGCTGCATAAACCTTCAAAGGTGTACGTGCCTCATCTTGATTGATTACAGGACATACCTTCTCGCACAAATGACAATCTATACATTTTGAAATATCTACTTGTGGATAAAGAAAGCCTTCTTCATCCTCTGCCATCGAAATGCATTGCTTGGGACAGCGTTGGGCGCAAGCAGAACATCCGCAACAGTCCTGTTTGTTTTTTAAATTAATCATATCCTTATCTTTGCAGAAATCAATTTGAACTTGTTAATAAAGAATTGTCGTTCGGAGTGACTAAAACCTATAATAAAGGAGGTTAAAGCAACAGACATTACTGAAACAATTGACACTATGAAGAATTTCACTAAGCCTTCTGTCATAGAATTATAAACAAGCAATGGTATAATTGCTGCTATTATCGTAACCATAACAATAGGAAGATAAACTTTTAGAAAATACTTTCTAATTGATAGCTTTAATCTATCTCTAACCATTATAAGTCTTGCAACCTGTGTCAGCACCTCAATACAAAAATGCACTATAAAGACGCTATATGCGGGACCTCCCATACGTAATACAATATACGAAATGGGTAGTATTGAAATCATCATACAACCGCATACTATATAATAAGTACGTACTTTACCTGTTGCATTATTCGCAACAAGTATCGGATTGATGATAGTATAAATAAGCGTTGTACATATTATCAGACGCAGGAATATCACAGTATTATCAGGAACCGTCTTCAACCATATATGTAATATTAGTGGTGCTTCGAGCAAAACTGGTAAACTAAGCAAATACATCAAGAAGAATGAGAAACGCGAACTTCGGAACATCAATGTATGCATCGATTCTAAATCTCCTTGTGCATAGGTCTTTACAATCTGAGGATTGAGAGCCATCTGAAAGTTAGTAATGAACATCTGAATAGCTCCCTGTACTTGAGTAGCCACAGCACGTGCTGCATTAACAACAGGTCCGAAAAACACATTAAGCAACATACTCAATCCTTGATTGAATGATATACTTGACAATCCACCAAACATATTCCACCCAGCAAACGATGTCATCTCCTTAAACAGATGCCAGTCTTTAACATGTCTGTACCTTGACTCTGGAAAATGTCGATGGCAGTAAACCATATAGCATAACTGTATGGATAATTGTACAACAGCAAGTAATATTGCATAAACGATAAGTTTATCAAACGGTATTGCCAACAGCATATAAACAATGGCTAACTTCAACACAGCCTCTATTATTGAGATATAAGCAAAAGCCGACATTCGCTCATGGGCTATAATATCTGCATTGTATGGCACAGACATTATTGAAAATATAAACGTCAACGCAGATGCTTGAAGCACCCAAAAGGCTGCTGTCATACGTTCTGGCGGTATGGTCATCTTATTATATAGAAACCACAAACCTACCGACTCTATCAGTAGTACTGTGACAATAGCTATAAGAGCATGTATTTGCAGGGACAAACTGAAAATCTTGTTCAAACTCTTACCATCGCCTTTACCAAGCTCAAATGTGATATACCGTTGAGTTGCTGATGACATAGATCCATTCAAAAGTCCGAACATACTCACCAATCCACCCACCACATTATATATACCATAGTCCTCCACTCCTAAGGTATTAAGCACCACACGTGAAGTGTAAAGCGCAATACCCATCATAAAGAACATACGCACATACAACAGCAACGTATTCTTCGCTATCCGTTTGTTGTTATCCGATGTTTGATTTGTCATTAATTTACAATTTAGACATGGCCCTTTGTATAGGCACTTTTGCAAGTGCCTATATATTGAGATGTTAAAAATTTTACTTGTTTATTAACTATTTTCATACTTTTTCTCGCCATGGCAAAGTTCAAGCAAGCTTGCTTTGCTCATGACTTATCGAAAAAGTTTCATACATTTTACACGCAAGTGATTTTCGGCTGCACTCGGCATAGCTTAAACAAGTTTGGCTCTACTCTCGTTGGCACGAAAATTCTTCGCTCGACAATATTAAAGCAAGCTTTCATTGTTCCCACTTATCGAAGATGTTGGCATATTACTTCTTACTTTACCTACAATTTTGCTTAGCCTTATATTCCAAGAAGTCAACAACCATCTTGAAATCATCAAGCTTTTGACAGTATTGAGAGGCTAAAGGTTCTGGAAACTGCTGTCGAATGGAAGCCTTTATCATGTTTGACATTGCCTCCTTACGAATAGCATTAAGCAAGTCGTTAAAGGTAAACCATCAATACAGCGTACCCACTATTTTTCAGAGGGTTAACCGCATCAGTATTTTGAATAAAGGCTGTACTTACATGATGCCTTGTAGTATGTTTATTCCCCATACAAATCCTTCATAAACGCCATCTTTCTCAGGTCTTTTGCCAATGGTCCTTTCTTGCCTTGCAGAGCAAGGTCGAACTTCTTGCAGACTTTCAGCATGTTGACTTTTGTGGTGTTGCTGAGGAGCTGAGAAAGAAGAATTGCATCGGCGGTATAGGTTTGGAGGATAGGGTAATCATTTAACCCAAAACGGTCATTAGTCCGTTCAATGTATAATTTTAATAACTGCTTGCAGTCTTTTGCTTTTTATAAGGCGTCTTTTGCTTGTTTTTAATTCGCAATAGCTCGCTATTACTCATTAAAAGCCAAACAAAATCCACTCTTCTAAAAAAGCAAAATACAAGCAAGCCCTAATGACCGATTTGGGTTTAAAAACTTAAAGTTTAGTTATCTCTTCCTGTGAAAGGCCTGTTGCTTTCATTATAGCGTCAATAGGCATATCCATTTCAAGAAGTTTTTTTGCTATTTCTACAGCTTTGTCTTTTTTGCCTTCAGCACGACCTTTTGCAAGTCCTTTTGCAATACCTTTCTCTTCTGCATTATCCAGCGAGTTCTTCATGTCGCGATAAGCTTTAAGACTGTCCTCATATTCACGAAGTTCTGTTTTTGAGAATCTTGCGATTTCAGCCTGATTAAACAAACGACTAAAGACTTCTGTCTGGAGATACCTGGGTTGACGGTCAAGACGCGAGAGGTTTTGAAGAACATAAATCCACTTGTCATAATTGGTCTTCAGTTCTTCTATACTCTTTTTGAACTTGGCTATTTCAACATACTTAAATGTGAGTTTATCGTTGAACACTTTATGTGTCTGCTTGTCAAGCAAGCCGATGTCGTGATTGATTGTATCTTGTGCAAAAGCAGAATCTGTCATGTCGTAGTTGAGTAATGCAACAACATAAACATGCTTGAGTTCATAATTCCACACTTCTCCTTTTTGCGCTTGATCACGAATAGGGAATGTGGCATAATATAGGGAACGGTCTTTGAAGTATTTCTGACTGGCATTCTGCATCTCAACGATAAACTTCTCGCCTTTTTCATTCTCACAATATACGTCGAATATAGCCTTGCGGTCTGTACGTACATCACCAACATGCTCACTATTAAGGAATGTCACGTTCTTTACAACTTGTTCACCATCAAACAGAGAGTTGAGAAAATCAATTAACAAATCCTTGTTGGGATTAGTGCCAAAAATTCGCTTGAAACCGAAATCGGTCAGCAAACTGATATATCGTTCTTCTGTGTATCGCATAACCCTAATATTAAATTTGTATTATAACACAAAGATAAAGGATATATTCAATATTTACAAGAATATTGGCACAATTTTGATTATTGAGTGTTGTTATCGGCTTTACCGCTTGCCAGAGCATGAATGTTGAATTATTCTCGACTAACGCCAGCGATTGTAAGTTGTACTATCATGAACAAGAATTAATTGTTGTAATAACGAGCATACCATTCAGCAAAGCATCTCAATCCTTCTCTTAGACTTGTGTTCGGCTTAAACCCAAAGTCCTGCTCTAATGGGGTCGTGTCAGCGTAAGTTACTGGCACATCACCAGGCTGCATCGGTACAAGTTCCTTGTGGGCTTCAAAGTCATAATCCTTTGGCAATACTCCTGCACGAACCAATTCTTCTTGAAGGATAGTAACGAAGTCAAGGAGGTTTTCGGGAGAGTTGTTACCAATATTATATACTTTATATGGAGGAATTGGCAGACCATCTTCGCCATTCTGCTTTTCTGGTGCATGTTGCATGATACGGACTACACCTTCTACGATGTCGTCAACGAATGTGAAGTCACGCTTACAATTGCCATAATTGAATATCTTGATGGTTTCGCCTTTCACCAGTTTGTTTGTAAAACCGAAGTACGCCATATCTGGGCGACCGGCGGGACCATACACTGTGAAGAAGCGAAGGCCTGTAGAAGGGATGTTATAGAGTTTACTGTAGGCATGTGCCATCAGCTCGTTGCTCTTTTTGGTTGCAGCATAAAGGGAAACGGGATTGTCAACCTTGTCGTCTGTTGAATATGGCACTTTTTTGTTGCTGCCATATACAGATGATGAAGAAGCATAAACAAGATGCTCAACTTCGTGATGACGGCAAGCTTCAAGGATATTATAGAAACCAATGAGGTTGCTCTGAATGTAAGCATCGGGATTAGTGATACTGTAACGTACACCAGCTTGGGCTGCGAGGTTTACCACAACAGCGATTTTGTTATCGGTGAAAATCTTTTCTACAGCTTCTTTATCAGCGATTGATGCGTGTACGAAAGTCCAGGACCCTCCTCGGTCCTCCCTGTTTAGGGAGGATGCTATATTTTCGATCTCCTTGAGACGTTCGTATTTGATGTTGACATCATAATAGTCTGTGATTGAATCAATACCAATCACTTTGATGTTCTATACGTCGTGGAAAAGACGTTTTACGAGGTTGCTGCCTATAAAACCTGCAGCACCTGTTACAAGAATTGTCTTGTCTTCAAGATTTATGTTGTGTTCTACCATAAAGACCCCCTCATTACCCCTGTTTAGGGGATGGTCCGGAGGGGAGCGGAGGATTTAGACCCCCTCGATCCCCCTGTTTAGGGGGAGGATGGAAGACCCCCTCAGTCCCCCTGTTTAGGGGGAGGAAGAGGACATTGGGCTAACTGTCTGGGGGAGGGTTATAAGTTTTGTTTTATTTTTGTAATGACATAATCGGGGTTAAATAAGACTTCTTGGTTTGTGAAACGTATGACCTTGAAGCCTTGGTTTTCTAACCATTCTTGTCTGATAGTATCGTAGAGTTGCTGTTCGTCAGTGAAATGGTAACCGCCATCGATCTCGACTATCAGTCTGCTTCGGCGGAATAGGAAATCTACTATATAATCACCAATAATCCCAAATCGGTCATTAGGGCTTGCTTGTATTTTGCTTTTTTAGAAGAGTGGATTTTGTTTGGCTTTTAATGAGTAATAGCGAGCTATTGCGAATTAAAAACAAGCAAAAGACGCCTTATAAAAAGCAAAAGACTGCAAGCAGTTATTAAAATTATACATTGAACGGACTAATGACCGTTTTGGGATAATATGCTGTCTGATGCATCTCTGCCCAAGTGCTGATGCTTTAACCATTGACCAGAAGACAGATTCTGCCTCAGTAGCATTTTGGCGGTTCTTCTTCGCATTCTCCTTAAGAAGTTCATACTCCAAAGGATCTGCTGTCATCCATTTCCTATCCATAGTTTGAGACCCCCTCGGTCCCCCTGTTTAGGGGGAGGAAGAAGACCCCCTCGGTCCCCCTGTCTAGGGGGAGGAAGAAGACCCCCTCGGTCCCCCTGTCTAGGGGGAGGGGTGGAGAAAGGTTTTTTCGTTTGTCTTGTAAGCCTCCCTAAACAGGGAGGTTTGGAGGGTCTTTAATCTCTACGGAAAATATCTCTAGTATAAACTTTATCTTCTACATCCTTCAAGCAATCATCAAAACGGTTGGCGATGATGGCTTTGCTTTGAGCCTTGAATTCATCAAGGTTGTTGACTACCTTGCTGCCGAAGAATGTAGTGCCGTCTTCAAGGGTGGGTTCATAGATGATGACTTCTGCGCCTTTAGCCTTGATGCGCTTCATGATGCCCTGGATAGCTGACTGACGGAAGTTGTCACTGTTTGACTTCATAGTCAGACGATAGACACCGACAACGGGAGCCTCTCCCTGCCCCTCTCCCGAAGGGAAGGGATGGCCGTACTGGTTGTTGTTGGTATAGTCGTACCATCCAGCCTTGCGCAATACAGCATCAGCAATGTAATCTTTGCGTGTGCGGTTAGATTCTACAATAGCGGACATCATGTTCTGAGGAACATCCTGATAGTTGGCAAGGAGCTGCTTGGTGTCTTTCGGCAAGCAGTAACCGCCGTAGCCGAATGACGGGTTGTTATAATGTGTACCGATACGTGGGTCGAGACCTACGCCTTCGATGATAGCCTTGCTGTCCAAGCCCTTTACTTCTGCGTAAGTGTCGAGCTCGTTGAAGTAGCTTACACGGAGGGCGAGGTAAGTGTTAGCGAAGAGTTTAACGGCTTCCGCTTCTTTCATACCCATAAACAAGGTGTCGATGTTTTCCTTGATTGCTCCTTCCTGCAAGAGGGCTGCGAATGTCTTGGCAGATTCTTTCAGCATCTCTACGTCGGTAACTGATTCTATTGCCTTGTTCTCGGCTTCAAACTCCGGTTTGTCGATAATCTTAGGATAGCCTACGATGATACGGCTTGGGTAGAGGTTGTCGTACAAGGCCTTGCTTTCACGCAGGAACTCTGGGGAGAAGAGGAGGTTGAACTTCTTTACTCCCTTCTGAGCGTATTTCAAGTAAAGGTTGCGAGTATAGCCAACAGGGATAGTACTCTTGATCACCATAACGGCATCTGGATTTACTTCCAATACCAAGTCGATTACTTCTTCTACATGGGTAGTGTCGAAGTAATTCTTTACCGGGTCATAGTTGGTAGGTGCTGCGATGACCACAAAATCGGCATCAGCATAAGGAGAAGCCTTCCCCGTCCCTCCCTGAAGGGAGGGGGACAAGACTGCATGGAGATCAAGTGGCTTTTCTGCCAAATACTTTTCGATATAGTCATCTTGAATAGGTGAAATCCTGTTGTTCAGCTTTTCTACCTTTTCTGGTATTACATCTACTGCTGTTACATGATGATGTTGTGATAGCAATGTAGCTATACTCAGTCCCACATAGCCAGTGCCGGCCACTGCGACTCTGATGTCTTTGAAATCACGCATATTTAAATTTTATTTAGTTTCTTATTCCGCTATTTAGAAATCTTCGTTATGCACATTGCTGATGGCAACGGCATAACCTCCAAGGTCCATCACAAGCTGGCGGTCGCGCAATATTCGTACGACATATCCTTCTTGTCCTGCCAAGATTCCTGTCAGAACACGGAGCTTCACGTGTTCCCTTGCAAATTTCACAAAAGGATCACGAAGGAAAGTCACACGTTCCGGTTCCGACTCCATGACTTTCATGAACGGCTTCATGACGCTGTTCTTGATGGATGCCGGTTCTCCTGTCATGCAATTGTTTACAAGATGGTATCGTGGAAAATTCTTCTGGAGGAAATTCTTCAGGTCTTCAGTTTCGCCCTGCAAGAATACGAGGCCGCTTACTGAAGGTTTCTCTTCTTTGACTACACCTTTGCCATTTGCTTTGCGCTTATAACCAATGGTGCGATGAATGAAACACTTTGGAATGAAATCGCCTTCCCAATTGCCTTCTTCAAGTATCTTGTCGAACTTTCCAGCTGCAAAATGCTGGATAAACAAATATCCCCATGGAGCCTCCGGTTCTTCGTTAATGGACATTCCTCCTACTTTTGAAGCCGATTTTTTATCAGCCCCAACAACGTGGATGCCCTTTGGTAAACACTTGTTGTTATACATATCGTTGTTTACGTCGGCTGTAGAAGAAGGAAGCGAGCAAACCTGCGTCATTTTCTTTATCTACTTTATGTCACTGTTAGCTGCCATCACGTATGATGACGATGCTATTATTACAATAACATTGCTCATAAAATCACACCTTAGAAGTACATATTGTCCAGTCCAGTAGATGAAAACAAAATTCGTCAAGTAGTCTTGGCCATCTTACTTTCTTACTACTATATGGCTTTGTGTCTCTATCAATATTATGTCTGCATCTTCATATCCATATCTCATAATGAGAGATAAGATATCGGGTGCAAAGTTACGTTTTTTCTTGCATTTATTATCATTCACATTATAAAACTTTTATGTTTTCATTGATTTTGTATAGCTATGTCTATGATTACACGCTAATTAGTAACAAAAATGCGACATAACTTTATATACACAATGCCACTGCCATCATGATATTCTTCACTTTCATCATTCTTCCTCAAACAATACCGCATTAAACCCAAATCGGTCATTAGGCCGTTTAA
>ULOZ01017978.1_pt1 | contig 13530 bp, 5 predicted proteins | sample 1953031 | NCBI WGS metagenome assembly ULOZ01 (sample SAMEA4835616, study PRJEB28245) | human gut metagenome | biome: gut microbiome; material: fecal sample | place: Denmark | collected 2008
TTTCGGACAGTGGGCAATCTCCTGGTTTGCCATCGCTGCAATATTCGCTTCGCTGATAATGCTGAAGGTGGGCAGATGGTATAAGGCGTTGATAGCCTACCGAGAGGATCATTCCATCGCCGCCCCAGCTCCCAACACGAGCATCTCGGAGCGTAGCAAACACATGGCGCTCATTATCCTCGTGGTGCTGGTATTCTCAAAATACTTCTATACGGCATGCATCACCAACTATTTCACATTCTTCCTCATCGACAAATTCCATGTCAGTGTGCAGACCTCACAGCTCTGCCTCTTCGCCTTCCTCGCTGCATTCGCCATCGGCACGGTGGCTGGCGGCATATTCGGCGACCGTTTCGGCAGGAAGTACGTGATATGGTTCTCCATCCTCGGTGCAGCTCCTTTCGCCTTGGCGCTGCCGTTTGTAGATAGCCTGTGGCTCACGGTGGTCATGGCGTTCATGTCAGGACTTGTCATAGCTTCGGCGTTCTCCTCCATCGTGGTGTATGCCACCGACCTCATGCCCGACAAGCTCGGACTCATCGCCGGCATCTTCTTCGGACTGATGTTCGGCCTTGGCGGTCTGGGGGCCGCCTTCTTCGGATGGCTCGCCGACAAGACCAGCGTTGACTATATCTTCCGTGTCAGCGCCTTCCTCCCGCTGCTCGGCATCGTGGCCGGACTGCTTCCGGATACCCGGAAGAAATAGCCGTTGCAGACACCCATAAGATAATATCCAATAAAAAAGCATCAGCTGATGCAAAACCGTATAATACTACTGCTTATGAAAACTCTGAATCCAATACGCTGGATGCTGGCGGCACTGCTCGTCATCGCATTCATATCATGCGGAAAACGCACTCCCAAATACGTCATCGGCGTGTCGCAGTGCAGCGAGGACATTTGGCGCAAAAAGATGAACGATGAACTCCGCATCGCCACCTTACCCCATGACAACATAGAACTCCGTATCGTCTCTGCCGACGATGATGTGGATAAACAGATAAAGCAGATAGACAAGTTGGTGGAACAGGGCGTAGACCTCTTGATCGTAGCGCCGATACAGGGAGATGTGGCGAAGGCAATGGACAGAGCCTACGACAAGGGAATACCGGTGATAATGTTCGACCGCCGCACGTCATCCTCCAAATACACCGCATATATCGGTGCCGAAAACGAGGAGATGGGACGCAACATCGCAAAGTTCCTCTCCTCTCGTATCGACGGGAGCGGACGCATTCTCGAGATCTGCGGTCTGCAGTCGTCGTCGCCGGCAAAATCCCGTCTGGACGGTTTCGATCATGAGGCAGCCCTTCATCCCAACATGGATATCGTGGGCCATCTGATGGCAGACTGGACCCAAGAGAGAGCCTACCATCTGATGGACTCCCTTCTGTCGGGTCCTCACGCCGAGTTCGACTACGTCTTCGCCCATAACGACCGCATGGCAAAAGGGGCGATAGAGGCAGCCAGGAAGCATCATCTGGATCTCGACAAGATAAAGTTTCTCGGCATCGACGCCGTGGCGCTCGAAGGCGGCGGACTGCAGATGGTGAGAGACGGCGAACTGCTGGCTTCGTATATCTATCCCACACGGGGCGACAAAGTGTTGCAGCTGGCGTTGGACATATTAGAGAAGAGGAAGTTCAAGAGAGAAAACCTCCTCTCCTCGGCGCTCGTCACCACCGACAACGCTAACGTGCTGCTCATGCAAGACGAAGAAATAAAGCGCCAGAGCGACAATCTGATATCGCTGAGCCGCAGGGTGGAAAACACCACCAATGCCTTCGACACCCAGCGCAGCTATCTCTTCATGCTACTCTTCCTCGTGGCGATGCTCATCATCGTCTGTGTGCTTGCCCTGAAGGCATATCTGGCAAAGAAGCGATACAATACCCAGCTGCAGGAGAGCATTCAGAAGCAGAAGAAGATGACCGACGACATGGAGAGGATGACTCAGACGCAGTTGCGCTTCTTCACCAACATCTCCCATGAGCTGCGCACTCCGCTCACCCTCATCTCCGGACCTGCCGAACGCTTGGCGGATAGTCCCACCATCAGTGGCGAAATGCGGAAACTCGTTGAGATGATACGTCGCAACGTGGGAATCCTCTCCCAGATGGTGTGTGAGATACTGGAGTTACGCAAGATACAGAACGAGAAGGCGAAACTCTCTCTCAACCGCTTCGACATCGCCGCCGACCTGAAGGCATGGACAGAGGATTTCAGTGCCGTGGCAGAGAGAAAGGGCATCAGCGTAGGTGTGGAGACAAGCGAGGACCGCAGCATCGTGATTGCCGACCGTGAGAAGATAGCTCATGTGTTCTTCAACCTCATGACCAACGCCCTGAAATACACTCCGGCAAAGGGCACCATCACCGTGACGCTGGCTCATGCCGGCGGCAGATGCACGGTCAGCGTTGCAGACACTGGAAAGGGAATGTCGGAGGAAGACCAACGCCATATCTTCGAACGCTTCTATCAGGCTGCCGACTCCGTGGGTGGCACGGGTATCGGACTCGCCATCGTGAAGGCTTATGTAGACTTACACCATGGAACGGTGCAGGTGGAGAGCCGGCAGGGCAGTGGATCCACCTTCTCCTTCGTCATCCCCGACTCCCAGCCGGGATATGACGCCACGCTTGACAAGCAGACCGAGATACAGTCCGACACGCAGCTCATCGACGATTATTCGGTGAAGGATGTCGTGGCGGAACGAAACCTCTCGCTGGTGACAGGCAGCGAAGACTACGACAGCGACCGCCCTCTCGTACTCGTCATCGACGACAATGCCGGCATGAGGTCGTATATACGTTCCGTTCTCTCGTCTTCATACAATGTGATGGAAGCGCAGAATGGCGAAGAGGGCCTCTCGGTGGCAAAGAAGAACGTGCCGCAGCTGGTGGTATGCGATGTCATGATGCCGGTGATGGACGGACTGGAATTCTGTCGCTGCATGAAGACCGACATCGCCACGAGCCACATCCCCGTGATACTTCTCACGGCAAGAACCTTGGAAGATCAGCGGATAGAGGGCTACAACACGGGAGCCGACTCCTACATCACCAAGCCATTCTCTGTCGACACCCTTATGGCACGTGTCGCCAACCTGCTGAAGAGCCGTTCGCAGCTGAAGCTCATCTTCTCCGGTTCGCAGCAGGAACAGCAGGAGCAGGACGCTCTCGGCGAGAAAGACCAGACCTTCGTCTCCCAGTTGCGCGATGTCATAAAGCGCCACATCCCCGATGCCGACTATTCCGTAGAAGACCTTGGCAGCGAGATGGGACTCAGCCGTGTGCAGCTCTATCGCAAGGTGAAGGCGCTCACCGGCTATTCTGTGGTAGACCTCCTTCGCAAAGCCCGTCTGGCAAAGGCAAAGCGCCTGCTCGAAACCACCGACAAGAACATCTCCGAAGTAGCCTACGAAGTAGGTTTTACCACTTCGTCGTATTTCGCCAAGAGATTCAAGGAGGAATACGGAGTGAGACCGGGAGATGTGGAGTGATGGGTATTGGTAGGTTTAACCCAAACCGGTCATTAGACCGTTTGGGGGTTAATGCATCCCGATAGATGGATTCGTGTTGCTACAACGGTTTTTTCATAAATCAACGAATTTTTCAAGAAAACCGTCAACCATCTGGTCGTGTAAGTGGAAGTGCTTATGAATCAGATACTTGTGTGTTATTTATGACGAAAAAACCATCTGGTAATTGTCTGGACAGTTTAATGTTTTATTTACATTTGTCCGCTTTTGGCATCTCCTTTACGAACGTATTTTGCCTGTATTTTGTTATTGGGTATGTTTGCCAAAACAAAACCATAAACAATGACAAGGACAACCGGCATTTCATGAATAAAACATAGACTTGCTATTCGTAAAACATAGACTTGTAATTCGTAAAATATTGACCTCGGATTTCCCCCACGCCGTGGGGAACAGAACCCCCTAATGTGGGGATGTCTTCCCCCTGGCGTGGGGGGAAATATGGGATGCCGAAAGGCATGATACTTCTATGATACATCAATGATACTTTTCTGTAAAATATCCAGAAAAGTATCATCTGGTTAAGTCTTTAGTCTATAGAGCTTTAGAGGCTTGGCGGCGGCCAAGAATGATACTATGATACTTCGCAGCACATGTTGATTCCAGATGCGACACTATAAACCCAAAACGGTCATTAGGGCTTGCCTGGATTTTGATTTTTAAAAGAGTGGATTTTGTCTGGCTTTTAATGAGTAATAGCGGACTATTGTGAATTAAAAACAGGCAAAAGACGCCTTATAAATGACAAAAGACTGCAAGCAGTTGTAAAATATCACATTGAAACGGCCTAATGGTCGATTTGGGTTTAAAGGAAGAACAATAGGATGTCGGTCAAGCAAAGAGCTGTAATCTTTGCTTGGTCAATTTCTATTTTATGGATTTATCAAGAAATATACTGATTAATCGTAATTATTTTTGCTTGTATGATTAATTGTTGTATATTTGTAGCGTTGTTTCGCTTACAGAAAGAAACATTTTTGTCTTACTCTCAACATTTATGCTTATGAAGAGGAACTATCTATTCTTATTTGCATTTCTGCTCGCATTGCTGCCCCAGGTGGTGAATGCCGACACATGGTCGTTTGAGTGGAATACTTCAAAAGCTAATGGCGGACAGGGATTCTATAACTTCGGCACAAACCGTGTGGAAAAGGATTTCTATACCGCAGAGCTGAACGGACTGCAGTGGAACATCTCTGCAGTGGGTACCACAATTTATGCTTATACGGCAAACAAAGGACAGTATGTCGGTTCTGCTTCCGAACCGCCATCAAGCGTCAGACTCTGGACCGGCGGCATAGTCGGCAAGGTGACGGCAGTGCGCGTCAAAGCCTATCTGCAGAAAGCTGAATATGCCGGAGATGTCTCAGTGAGGGTGAACGGCAGCAGTTATCAGTGCGGCAAGTCGGCTTCGGCAAGTCTCTCTGCCGCAGAGACGGAGTTTGCATTCACCATAGCCGATGCCCGGGAAGGAGAGATAGAAATCACGATAAACCAGACGAGCGAGAACAAGGGACCTGTCTATCTGCGCAAGATAGAAGTGGACTACGAGAAGGAGCAGTCTGCCGTCATGCCGCCGGTATTCACACCAGCCGCCGGAACCTACGACGAGGCGCAGAGCGTGGCGATAACCACAGAGGCGACAACGGCGGCTGACCGTATCATATATTATACCACCGACGGCAGCAATCCTAAACTGGCCGACGGCTCCCGTATGACCTACACCGCTCCTCTGGATATCGCGGAGACCACCGTCGTAAAGGCCGTGGCGCAGGAAGGAGAGGAATACAGTGATGTGGTTGAGGCAAGGTATGTGATACGCAAAGATCCGCAGCTGAGCTTCTGTCAGCAGAACATCACGCTCACATCAGGCGATGACGGATATGCCGACCTGCTCAATCCGAACAAGCTGTCACCGATAGAATACAGTTCGTCGCAATGGGACGTATGTTCGGTTGACGACAAGGGATTTCTTGCCACTTCGTATGTGGAGTTCACTCAGACCGTTATCATCACTGCCACCTTTGCCGGCAATGACGAGTTCAAGCCGGGAGCGGCAAAGATGTTTGTCACCGTTGAGGCCAAGCAGCCGCTGAAGACTCCGGTGGTGACTCCGCCGGGCGGCACGTTCGACGCTCCGCAGGAGGTCACGGTGACTACCGATGACGAGAATGCCGTGACGATATGGTATTCCACCGAGGCAAAGGATGCCGAGGAATTCCAGGATGACTATACGAAGAGCACTGTAGTGGAAGGCAAGACCACCTCGTTTACTATAGACAAGAGCTGCACTCTGTATGTCATGACACGTGGATACAACCAGAATAGTGAGGTCGTTACGGCACAGTTCGTCATCAACGAACCGCTGGAGGCCGATTTCACCACCGACAGGGCGGCGACGGCATACTACGACCAGGGGTTTGACTCTGCAGAGGAGATGAATGATTGGACAGCAGACAACGGATGGAATCTTGTAAACAAGAAGTTCAGTTCTATAAAGGCAGACGACGCATATTCCATCGCAATATCCTATAATGCTCAGGAAACGGGCAATGCAAAGCTCACGAGTCCGGAGCTGACAATAGAGGAGGGGAGCAACGTTGAATTCTACGCATACTTCCAGGCACCATACCTCGTTTTCGGCAAGTGGACATTCAACATCATTGATACAGAAACCAATGAGAGCGCCACTCTGCTGAATGCTTTCGACTGGGCGCAGGATAATTCTTATACAGGACCTGGCTGGAATAAATTCTCGTTCGACCTTGCTGCATACACAGGCAAGAAAGTGAAGTTCGTGTTCGACTATCCGTTTGGAGGCGAGGATCTTGCCCTTGATGGTTTCCGCCTTGTCAAGTCAGACCCTGCCGCAGCAGATGAGATTCATATCTTCGAAGGTGAGAGCATAACGTTCAAGAGTCTTGCCAAGGGCAGTCCGGAGACGCTGCAATGGGAATTCCCTGGTGCTGACACGGAGACCTCTGCAGAGGAGAATCCTGTGGTGAGATACAACGTGGCAGGAACCTATGATGTCACTCTCACCGTGAAGCGTGGTGACGAAAGCGACAAGATGGAGCGCAAGGGTCTGGTGGTGGTTTCACAGAAAGCTCCAACGGCTCTCATCGGATTGCCGGAAGAGGGATATGAGAGTCCGTGGGTTGGCGTGTTCGTGCCTACAGACGTTCCGGTGACGTTCCGCGACCTGTCAACTGGAAATCCTACGGAATGGAACTGGGTGTTCCAGTTTGCCGACAAGGAGACGAGCACGGAGCAGAATCCTACGGTGACGTTCATCAAGAAGGGCACCGTCAGCGTGGGCCTGACTGCGAAGAATGCCGCCGGACAGAGCAACGACGTATTGCAATATGCGGTGCAGGCAGGTGGCGCACAGTATGTGTGGAATATCAGCAGCGAGGAGAACAAGAGTCTTGAGAAGATCACTCTGGGCTGGTATGGCAACTATGCCGGTAGCAACTGGCTCGGCATCAACAAGTTTGCAGAGAAATACAAGGCGCCTCTGGCGAATGCCACCATTTCAGAGGTTGCGGTATACTTCGCTTCGGTAACGGCTCTCGATGCCGATTGTCCTATCGTGCTCACGGTGAATGCCGTGGCAGACAACGGTGAACCGGGAGAGGTGCTCGCCACATCTACGGTAAAGACGGCAGACTTGCAATATAGCGACGACGACTATCTTGCCACCAAGTTCAATCTCGACACTACGGTGGACCTGAAGGCCGGCGAGGAGTTCTTTGTAGTGGTGGGACCATTCCCTAACTCTTCTCTCGAAGAATCGCCGTATACCAGCGACGACATCTCCATCTTCTGTCTGCGCCGTGGTGAAGGCAACAAGAACACGGCATGGCAGCTCGTGGAGGATCAGGACGAAAATGGCAACGGACTCGGCTCCTTCAAGTGGTTTGAGAATACCGACGACCCTACGTCGATGGCTATCGCTCCATGTGTGGAATACAAGGGCAAGATGGACGGCATAGTGACCGCCGGCTCTGATGTGCAGCAGAATGCCAAGGTGGTATCGGTATATACTGTCAGCGGACAGCTGACTGACGCTCCTCGTCATGGCGGAATGTATATCGTGAGATATTCTGATGGCACTTGCCGCAAGGTGATGTGGAAGTGATTCTTGGCGAGTAGACAAGTAAACAAGTAGACGAGTAGACAAGGAGATTAGTATTGCTTGTGATAGCAAGTTTTCAATACTAATGTTCTTTGTCTACTCGTCTTTTTGTCTCTATGCCTCTTGTCTACTCGTCAACTTGTCTACTTATAATAATGTGCATAGTTGAAGAAGGGGTCCGTGACAATGTTTTCGGCATCTTCCGTGAATGTGTGGCCGTAGGGGTCGCGGGCTATTATCCTTATTTTGGATTCGGCGCTCTTCGGCTCATAATAATATAGGTGGTTCATGATGAGATAGCTGTTCTGCTTGCTGATGAAGCGGAAACTCGTTGCCACGGCATATTTGTGGTGGTAGCCGGTGGCGAAGGCGTCCTGTCCCTTTGAGTTGATGCGCTGCATGGGATATTCCACTCCGTTCTCTTCGGCAGTGATGCGCCAGCGGGAGTCGGCATTGAATACGTTGGCTACTATTATCCTGCGGTCGCGAGGAAGGTCCCAGTCGGCGGCATAAGACTCGCCGTTGAAGTCGGTGTCGGCATGAAACAGTGTCATTTGCTTGTGGGCGTCCCAGAAGGTGCCTTTGTAGTAGCAGCTCACCATGCGGCCGCCTCTGAATGTGTAAACGTAATATCCGTTCGGAGTGCCGCAGATGTTGATGTTTGACTGCCAGATGTTTCCGCAGGCGGCGGCATGGCAGTGTTCTATCACGTGGTGGCCGTCAATCTCCGTCTCGTGGTTGATGGCGAAATGCGTGTGTCCGCAGAACAGCTCGTAGCCTCCGCTGAATTCTCTGAGCAGCGAGAGCAATGCCGGCAGACGCGATGATGAGTAGTGGCCCTTCTCATGAGCGGCGCTGAGAGGACGGGCTTTGCCGAAGGGACTGGTGCCGAAGGTGAAGGGGATGTGGTAGCATAGCACCACCTTCTTGCTCTTGGGCGTCAGCGCCAGGTCTTGTCGCAGCCATTTCATCTGACTGTCGGAGAGTTCGCCGGGCGAATAGTATGAGGCGTATTTGCCGTGGAACCTCACGTTGTTGAAACACACATAGTGTTCGTTGCCGCGGTCGAATGAATAGTCTGTCGGTCCCCATGCCTCTTCCCATTTGTTCAGATATTCCGGGTTGTTGTCTTGGTCGTGGTTGCCGATGACGGAGAATATCCTCATCTTCGACGAACCGAGCACTTCTCTTATCTGCTTTTCGAGCATAGGGTTGAAACCGCCGTAGTATTGCACGTCGTCGCCCATGCTGAGCCCATAGATCGGTGTTTCTTGTGGCAGCGAACGTATCGTGCGCCTTATGTCAGCCATCGTTTCCGTGGCAAACCTCTCCACATCGCCGATTTCCAGCGGCTTGTCGTCGGGACCGTTGTAGTATGGGTTGAAGTCGTTGGTCACCTGTGGGTCGCCAAGCACTATCATCTTGTAGTATTTCTCCACTCCTCCCTCCAGCTTCTTCAGTGTGAAACTGTATCGCGACACACCTTTGATGATGGGCTTGTAGAAATGTGCGGTGTGGTCTTTTGCAGAGTGTACGGGCACCTCGCAGTCTGCCGGCACGGTGAAGAATACGAAGCGTGCCGTGGAGTCGTTGGGCAGTTTGTAGCGTCCCAGCGAGTCGGTGGCGGCGCAGTCAATGCCGTTGCTCACCACTACGCCCGCCATCGGATTGCCTTCCGTGTCGGTCACGGTGCCGTTGATGAACGGTGGGGTGGTGGGCTCCTTCTTCTCCTCAGGTTTCTTATTTTCCGGTTTCTTTTCCGGTGCCTGCCTTTTCCTTGTCGCTATGCGGCGCACGGCGGTGGGCTTCTGTGGAAGCTCCTCTTCCATCCGCCAGCGCAGGGCATAGACTATTGCCGCTGCGAAGCATACGGCAGCGAGTATGGCGATTATCATATATTTGTTCTTCATTTACAGTATGCTCCTTCCTTGTTCTTCTTTTTGCTTGTCGTTGCGATACAATCCTGCAAATTTATGAAAAATATCGGTTCCAGAATCAAGGTTATAGATAAAAAAGAAACAAAAAATGCAGGCAACATTGTAAATATACTGATTATGATTACCTTTGCATGAATTTGCAAGTTTTTTTGAAACAATCGATAAAACATCAATCGTAATGAAAAGAAGAAATGAAATCTGCTACATCGTTGTTGTGGCTGTTATCGGCGTGTCGCTGTTGTTGGGATTCGCCGAAGAAGTGTTCGGACTCGACATGGGGTCGCTGTCGTGGATAGCACATTGGGTGTCGTCGCCGGTGGCTCTTGCCATCGGTTTCGCCTTCGCGTTGCTGCTGGGCAAGGCGTTCCCGGTGTTCAACAAAACGATGTCGAAGAAGCTCCTTCAGTATTCCGTCATCGGACTCGGTTTCGGAATGAATGTGGACAAGGCGCTCGCCTCTGGCAGCGAGGGAATGATATTCACCGTGGTCAGCGTGTTCGGCACGCTCGCCCTGGGATGGCTGTTCGGCAGGAAACTGCTAGGTGTGGACTCGCAGACGAGCTATCTGATCAGTTCCGGCACGGCGATATGTGGCGGTTCGGCGATAGCTGCCGTCGGTCCTATCATCAAGGCTAAGGCTGAGAGCATGTCGGTGGCGCTCGGCGTGGTGTTCGTGCTCAATGGCATAGCGCTCTTCATCTTCCCATCCATCGGCGATGCCTTGGGGATGACGATGAAGCAGTTCGGAATGTGGGCGGCGATTGCCATCCACGACACCTCTTCTGTAGTGGGAGCCGGTGCGGCATACGACCAGATGCATCCCGACCTGGTGGCGAGCCAGGGCGTGAGCGCATTGGAGGTGGCTACCACCATCAAACTGACGCGGGCGCTGTGGATAGTGGTTCTCGCTCTGGTCACTCCGTTCTTCTTCCGCCGTTCGCTGGCTCAGACAGATGGGGCTTCGAAACCATGGTATAGCTGTGTGCCTCGCTTCATCATCTGGTTTGTGGTGGCGATAATCTTCAATACCTACATATTGAGCAATGCCTCGCTGATCGGTGATGCTGCGGCGTCGGTGGGTGGCGAGTTCAGCGGTGCCGTGGCGAAACTCGCCAAACATCTCATCACTCTCTCGCTGTTCTTCATCGGAGCGTCGCTCACCAGGGAGACGCTGCGCAGCGTTGGCATCAAGCCGCTCATACAGGGCGTGCTGCTTTGGGTGAGCATCAGCTGTGTCAGTCTTGCCTATATCTTCTGGTTGGGATGAGGCTGATCTGTTATCACTGACGGCATAATGACCGTCTGAAACTGAAAAAAATGGGGGATGACCGGTCGCATTGACTGGTCATCCCCCTTGTCGATATTACTTGTTTTTTTGTGATTACAGACTTCCCACCACGGTCTTGGCATCGTTGCCCTCGAAAACGCAAACGCTGCTCACTGGCTGGTAACTCATGTGTGAGTATTGGAACAGCTGCAGGGCGGCAAACTATCTAAACCGAGCGGAGAATACGATTGATAATGAAATTTTCGGATGATGCTCATGAGAGGGTGGGGAGTGTTGTATCTATGGGGCATGAAATAATGTCGCAGAAAGGGCGGCAGAAGTGGAAAATGCCGCTTCCTGTCTGACAAGATGTCATATCTTTGGCATAATGTGACATTGGCACAGGCTTTGCAAAATGATTGACAGATTGCGAAAGCAGTCTGAGGAATCAATTAATATAGAAAATAATAAAAAATAGATACAATTATGGGAAAGATTATTGGAATCGACTTGGGTACAACAAACTCATGTGTTGCAGTGTTCGAAGGTAACGAACCGGTAGTAATCGCTAACAGCGAAGGTAAACGCACCACTCCATCAGTGGTAGGTTTCGTAAAAGACGGTGAGCGTAAGGTTGGTGACCCGGCAAAGCGTCAGGCCATCACAAACCCTAAGAATACGGTTTATTCTATCAAGCGTTTCATGGGTGAGACCTACGCACAGTGTGAAAAGGAAACAGGACGTGTGCCATTCACCGTTGTTAACGAGGGTGGTTACCCACGTGTAGACATCGAAGGACGTAAATATACTCCACAGGAAATCTCAGCCATGGTGCTGCAGAAGATGAAGAAGACTGCCGAGGACTATCTCGGACAGGAGGTGACAGACGCTGTCATCACAGTGCCTGCATACTTCTCTGACTCTCAGCGTCAGGCCACCAAGGAGGCTGGACAGATCGCCGGATTGAACGTTCGCCGTATCGTGAACGAGCCAACGGCTGCCGCTCTGGCATACGGAGTGGACAAGGCTAACAAGGACATGAAGATCGCTGTGTTCGACCTCGGTGGCGGTACATTCGATATCTCTATCCTTGAGTTTGGTGGCGGAGTGTTCGAGGTGCTCTCTACAAATGGTGACACACACCTCGGTGGTGATGACTTCGATCAGGTGATCATCGACTGGCTCGTAAACGGATTCAAGGCTGACGAGGGCATCGACCTCTCTAAGGATCCTATGGCTATGCAGCGTCTGAAAGAGGCTGCCGAGAAGGCAAAGATCGAGTTGTCAAGCTCTTCGTCTACAGAAATCAACCTGCCATACATCACGGCAGAAGGCGGTGTGCCAAAGCATTTGGTAAAGACTCTCACACGTTCACAGTTTGAGCAGCTGGCCCACAACCTGATTCAGGCTTGTCTCGTGCCATGCCAGAACGCTATCCGCGACGCAAAGCTCCAGACTTCAGATATCGACGAGGTAATCCTCGTAGGTGGTTCAAGCCGTATACCAGCAGTGCAGACTCTCGTGAAGAACTACTTCGGCAAGGAGCCCTCAAAGGGCGTTAACCCAGACGAGGTGGTTGCAGTGGGTGCTGCTATCCAGGGTGCCATCCTCAACAAGGAAGAGGGAGTTGGCGACATCGTATTGCTCGACGTTACTCCTCTGACTCTCGGTATCGAGACAATGGGTGGCGTGATGACAAAGCTTATCGACGCAAACACCACAATCCCTTGCAAGAAGAGCGAGACATTCTCTACAGCTGCCGACAACCAGACTGCCGTGACTATCCACGTGCTGCAGGGTGAGCGTCCGATGGCTGCCCAGAACAAGAGTATCGGTCAGTTCAACCTCGAGGGAATCGCACCGGCTCGTCGTGGTGTGCCACAGATTGAGGTGACATTCGATATCGATGCCAACGGTATCCTCAACGTTTCTGCAAAGGACAAGGCCACCGGTAAGGAGCAGGCAATACGTATCGAGGCTTCGTCAGGACTGAGCGAGGATGAGATCAACCGCATGAAGGCTGAGGCTGAGGCTAACGCCGCTGCCGACAAGGCTGAGCGCGAGAAGATCGACAAGATGAACCAGGCTGACTCTATGATATTCACCACAGAGAACTTCCTGAAGGACAATGGCGACAAGATTCCTGCCGACAAGAAGCCAGGCATCGAACAGGCTCTCCAGCAGCTCAAGGATGCTCACAAGAGTGGTGACGTGGCTGCCATCGACACTGCCATCAACAACCTCAACACCGTTATGCAGGCTGCCTCACAGCAGATGTATCAGGGCGCTCAGCCAGGTGCTGACGCAGGTGCCGGCTTCAACGGAGCCAACGCCGGTGGCACCCAGAACGACGCCGGCTCACAGAGCAACGGTGCCGACGACGTTCAGGACGCAGACTTCGAGGAGGTCAAATGAGACGCTCATAGATAAGCGTAGATAAAAGATAGATAAAGGGGGTGTAACTCAATGAGTTACGCCCTTTTTCTATTTTCAGGTTTTTATAAAGAATTCTTGAAAACTGGGCATAAATTTTATAAATTTGTACCGGACGTATATTGTTTACCACGTTGCAGTAAGATTGCGTGGAACGAACGACGGAAAGAAAAACTTTAGACAGCCGAAGTATAGTTTAACCCAAATCGCTTTC
>ULOZ01037295.1_pt1 | contig 13452 bp, 8 predicted proteins | sample 1953031 | NCBI WGS metagenome assembly ULOZ01 (sample SAMEA4835616, study PRJEB28245) | human gut metagenome | biome: gut microbiome; material: fecal sample | place: Denmark | collected 2008
AATAGAGCATGCCGGTGGTGACGGAAGAGGGAGCTTTTTCTTTTTTCCTTTCCGATTTTTCCTTTTGACGCAGGTAGGCGGATTTTTTCTCTTTTTTGCGGAATATGGAAAAGATGTTTTTTCTCCACGCGGGTTCCTCACGGAGGCTTTTCTCCTCCGGGGAATCGGGAACGTCCTCCACTTTGGATATGATGGACGGAATCCTCTCATTGATGATGTCAGTCTGGCTTTGCAGCCTTTTAAAGGTATTCATGACCGTGCCGAGAAGCCGCTCCTTCTCCTTCAGCAGCAGGCAGAGGGTGTCTATTTCACCCTGAAGCCCGGTGGTGTGCGCGTTGCTTTTCAGGATCCGCAATGTGTCGCAGATCTCCCTTCTCCTTTCACTGTATGAAAGATAGTCTTCCTGCTTCCAGACGCTGACCATTTCGCCTTCCGTGGCAAGTTCCAGCAGGTCGGCGTAGATCTGTTCCGTCAGCTGCCAGGTATGGACCAGCTCCTTCTCGTTGCGCAGAAGGGTGTTCCGCTTTATCTGCTCACGGCGGAACAGGCAAATGGTTACGGCAAGCAGCGCTATCAGAATGGCATAGCCTAAGATTATTTTGAGTTTCAATCCCATATGCACCCGTTTATTGTTTTTGCGGCAGAGGCCAATCATGTCTGTAGGAGCACGCCAATATACCCGAAGGTGTAAAGGGCATGAATTCCTATATGGGAAATCCGGGATATCCGCAGAAGAGAAGAGGAATTGCAGGGCGCATCCTGTGGCCAATATAGGGGTACGGACCACAGGTGTTGCCGCTTTTCCTTGCTTCCTTTGAAATTTACCGGATCTCTAATACAATGCGCCAGCTAAACTCGCTTTTAAATTATTTTTTTATATTTATAAATTTCATTCTGCATATCCATCCGATTCCGGAAGCGGAAAGAAAGCGAAAGATAAGGGATGTAACGAATAAAGTGTATTTATAATCGGACGAACATAAACTCACTCATACTTTCCCGCATCATGTTCCCGTAATTGTCCGCATTGTAAATATGGGGATGCGAACCTTTAGTCCCCCTGACACAATCGTAATATAAATTACGGAGAGATATGCCAGGTTCGTTCGTTATTTTATCACAAAATGAACGAGTAAAGCCATTAGACAGCCAAACGTGCATATTGTTGTCGAACATATCCGCTTTAGAGGTTTCGTTTGCATGAGCAGCGGTAAACACCAACACTCCCGGAATACCTTCGCAGGCCTCGCCTATGGTTCCGGAATAACAGGCGTCGAGTACGAAAAGCAATTTCCTGAACCTCTTTTCTTTGCTCAGTCTGTTGATGATACTCTGCATTTCAAAGCCGTATACAAATTGGTTACTGCCCCACATCAAGGTGTTTCTTGAACCGTGTCCACACCAGAATATCAACAGGTTATCGTGTTCTGTTGGCGCAATCACATTCGGTAGTCTATCCGATTTCTGTCCGGACAGAATCGTGACAAAATCTTGTTCGGAAATGTCGGAAACATGGTAATCGACCTCTACATCGTGATAAAGGTTCTCCCCGTTGGGGGTTACTCTTACATTACCCGGTTGGGGATTGTTGGGATTATGGGCGATGTTATCTTCCATGACGAGGATGATGTGATTGTCATCATATCCTCTTGCTTTCAGCAACTGGTAAAAGGCTAAGGCATCTGCTTGATGACGGTAGTTGACCCATGTATCAGAGGCACCGACTATCAAGGCATAGTGTTCCTTTAATTCCGGATAGTTGAATTCTTTTGGGTTGTCGGTAAACGACTGTTGGTGGGTGGATTGGAAGTCCCATGCCTGGATGGTGGAGATACTTCCATCGGCTCCGTCCATAGTGAGGTATTCCAAAGTGGTGTATTTGCCATCGGTATACACCCAATGGGCATAAAAAGTGCTCAGCACGCTGTTGTGGTTCTTGGAGTCCCATGTCCAATCTCCCGATACTCCTCTCAGATCAGGTTCTTCTCCTGTAGCAAGACGGGTAAACGTAGCTTGTAAATCCGGAGCCGTCCATCCGTCACAAACTGCTCCCTCCCTGCCGTCGACCATACGCAGAATCGCATTATTGAGAGGTTCTTCTTCCTGCCGGGCAAACACCGAAAAAGCGGCAAGCATCAAAGCATCGTAAAATTGAGCTTCTCCGTTCTGCGGCTCATCTCCGAAACGTCCCTGATAGGCTGCAACCCATCCGCTACGCGGATCGGCGCTTGGATTAATCCCCTCATAGCGCAGGTTACCTATTTTGCCTTTCAGTTTGGGAGAATTTACCACATCCGAACAAAGCACATGTGGATATTTCAGGGGTGCAGAAGAACCTGACTCTGTCATAATCTTGCCTACCTCTTTGTCGAACACCAACGCATCCTCTTCTTTTGACGGCGCGAACAGTATAGCCGTATCATACCACTTCACAATACCATGCTGCCGTCTTACAGCCTCAGCCAATTGCTGCCTGTTGGTATAGACAATGATGTCGTCTACGACCAGGCCCAATTCTATTGCCTGATAAGAAAACCAGTCGGAGAACGACTTTCCATACTCATCGGCGGAAGTTATCAGCCTTACATGGTTATAATCGCCCAATTTGGCTTGGGTAAGCAATATTTCACACTGAGAAATATCACTTTGTGTAAAAAACCACATTCCATTGTGTCCTCCGTATATACGTTGCAGCTCGGTGGATGTTGTAATGGGAAGCATCATCGGTATCCGCCCCTCCACCTGTTGCGCCACCTCATAGGCGGAAGAAGAGGTTGTAGGACCGATAATCATAGAATAGTCGCCACTCCGGGCTATGTCATACATCCTGTCGCTCAAATCCGGATCGTATTCGTTTATCCAATCGAGTTCCATAGTCACTTTAACAGGCTGTCCCACTTGCCCTTCCGTGATGTTCTCCAAAGCCCAGGCTGCTGTTTCCTGCCAGTTGTCTTTCCACTCTTCGGGGCACAATACCGCTATGCGACATCGCTTTTCGGTATAGTTCATTATCCTATCGACATCGTCATCATTGCATGCACTCAGGCAAACAACGAGCATCAGTAATAAACCATATATCCTATTGCAATTCCATTTCATAGGCTTTTTCTTTTTTTATAGCGACTTCGTAATTTTGATCATAAATATTTTCCCAATAAGACGGTTCGACATAATAGTCCTCCCATATATCATTGACCTCGTAAAAAAGGGTACTGAGTAAAACCGATGCCTTCTTGTCGGTCATGCCGTATGAAGTATGTCCCGAGAGCCGTCCGCCGTCAATCCAGCGCAGGATATGTTCTTTCACCGCGCTTTTCACATCTATGATGACCGAAAACGGCACACGCTTGCTGTAAAGTGAACAATCCACATCCATGCCGGCAATGAGCATAAAGACAAACGGGGTTTCACGCGAATATTTAAATATACCCGCATTAGCCCCTTTCGCCAGTGGGAAGAAGAAATCTCCATTATGCTTTGCCGCCAGCCTGTATGCGCTGTCGGGCATTGCCCATCCTGTATGGTCGTTTGCCAGATAATGCTTTATCACTTCACCTTGAGGATTATGTGCGGTATATCCTTCACCGAATGCCTTTGCCGCCTCTTCCACCGCCGGGTCGCCTTTTCTTCCACCGATGACGCGTGCCACCTCACTTCCTTGCGCCAGGCATCCCGACAGATAAGACACCCCATAGCGGGAAATCCTGAATGTCGCTATTCCCGAAGGCAAATCCTTACCGTCATGTTCAAAGAGCAGCACTGAGTTTTGCTCATCGGTCTGAAGAGACTTTGCCAATCCGCTGTATTCATTGTCACTCAGAACAAGCAGGCGAGGCATACCTTGCCGGGCATCGCACCACTTCCGTACGCAATCGGCAGCTTGTTCCATGTTCTTGGGACGCTGTATAGATACCTGCAACCCCGCTTCGGATGCCGTTTCGAGGAGACCGGAAAGCGCACTGTCGTTATAACCATTGTCGCCCATACCGCCCAACGGTGTTATGACGGTAATATCCGGATATACCTTTTCGTCCTTGCCCGCCTGTTCGTCATCGGAGCAAGCCGTAAGCAACAAGAGTTGCATGAATATGTACAGCAGTCTTTTCATTTAATTGATAGGGTATAGGATTTTATACTTTTTAATATCGTCTCTATCAAGGCAAAAATATCTAATATGATATGAATCCTTGTTTTTAATTTTATCTCCATCAGCAAATCGCACTTGTTCTACGTTAAATTTATCTTGACGAAGATCACTAATTTTAATTCGTTTTGTCCAGCTGAACCAAGTATGACGAGCCCACCATAAAACTGTATGCGCTCCAATATCTTCTCCTTCTACACATACAAACTGATATTCAGGGTTTCCTTCCATTATTTCATAAAGTATCCTTAAACATCCGATATTAGAATGTGCTTTATATGCAGCTTCAAAAGCATCTCTATTATACCTCCATGAACGTCTTATGCTTTCCCACTGATCTACAGAGGCTGAATAAGTAAATGTAATTTCTTTCCAATGATCTTTTTCATAGCGATCCAAAGGAGGATAGTTTATTACATAACAAGCATAGCTACTAGACTCTATAACTAAATAATAACTACGCATAGTAAACCATAAAAAATGATATTCGTAATATAGAATAGTTCCAGGTGTATAGATTTTGCTCAAATTCTGATTATTTTGACCATTATCAGGGAATGCAGCATGAGGCTTGTAATAGAGCGTGTACGGACGGGCATCGGCAAGGCTCACCTTGGCTTTGGCCAAACTTCCGTCTTCATTTGAAGCCGAAAACTTTACGCTGCCATAGTCTCCAAGGTTCACGCAGACTTCCTTATCCGATACGGTAATCAATGTTTGGGCATCTTCCTCGTCCGGTATGCGGGACATGAAATCGTTGCATGCCTCATCGTATGTCTCCGCTTCTGCGCTTCGCACAGACGGACGCGATTCATCCAGTACGATCCCCACAGATGGAACAAATTTGGTCGGAGGGTTCTTTATCATCGTACTGTCGGTAATTTTCTCTACATCTATCTCCGTCTGATAGAAGTTGCACAACAGGGTGTGGTGTACCTCTGCCTCTATGCTTAATTCCGGGACGTTTTCCGTACCAATCTCTTCTATCGGATCGTTGTCCGAACAAGCCATGATGCCCATTGTCATCAGCAATAATAAAGGCAACGTCTTTTTTATCGTTTCAAGTTTCATAAATCTTATTTTTTATAATTGTCTTTCGCATTTGAATATTTATCATATTTGTAATAGCAGGTTCGGAACAGCCTCAATGGGAAGAAATTGTTTTTTCCATTGCCCAATGCAACGACTTTCCAACGATAATTTTTGTCCAGACACAATGCCGTACCGGTCTTGTAATCATTAGATGTCTTGAATATCAAATAACATTTATCCGTATTATGAATGGACATTTTGTGCGATTCCGGGACACCGTCTATATCTCCCGGTCCGTAAAAGCCTTCGAATTGTGCATCGAAACCGGAAAGATTGCCTTTCAGCAAATGCCGGGTCTCGTAGCCGATATAGCGTGTAAGAAAATCACGGTCAATATCGGTGGGGTAATACCATTTCATGGGCTTTTGATATATATCGTCCATGTCCGGCCCGATACCGGTAGGCGGTTCGTCCAACACACTGTTCACATTGACCCAAATTTCGCCATTATCCGCATCATACTCGCGATCGTTAAAGACACTACCCGTAAAGAAACCGCTGTTGATAGTCTTGTCAATGTTCCGGCGCGTCCAATATCCCGACCCTATTTTTACGATGGGAAGATCAAGTATTCCTTTGGGCTTCCACTGCATCTTGAAATTGCGCTTCAAGTCCAATCCCAAGGAGGTCAGATAGATGTTGCCATGCAGATAATATACGGAATCAATGCGTGTGGACGGGGTAGCCTCATCGACCGGCAACACGAAGACATCTCCCTCCGAAAAGGTAAGCCATGCCGGCGGACAACCTTTCCCATCGCCCGGATACAAGCCCGTACCGTGAAACGTGCGTCCTTTGCGGATAGGATAGATTACCGGAACCCGCTCGTTGCTCTTCAACACCGGGATATATTCATGACAGACCTCAAGGATTGGGTCGGCATTGCTTATGTTCGAGTGGTCGGCATAGACTACGCGTACCAGCGACTCATCCGGGCTTCCGCCGAACCGCATATAGTCCGCACCGCTAATCTTGATGCCGTAGTTGTCCAGCCCGGCTGCCGAGGCGGTTACATCATTCATGCTTTTCTGTGATTCGGCTAAGGCGCATTTAAAAAACAGATTCGCAAGCTGTTGCGGGAACAATGACCAAATCGGCACAAGCTGCACATTGATGGGAGAGAGCCTGCTGAGAGATTCTTCGCTCATGAAATTGTTTTTGGGCAACGACCGTGTCCAAGCTTCGATATGCTCAGGTTTTATCCGCCCACTGCCGTTACAATCCTTAATGATCTGCTGCCGTGCCTGCCGGTCTCCTCCGAATATTTTGAACGTCCCCGTATTGTTCACTTTGGTGTCCATTCCTTGGATGTCTCCGTTTGCCAACGTATAATCGGAAGGCTCACCGTTGAAAAAGTATTTGTTGAAATCCTCGGCACGCATATTCAGTTCGCCCACCATCGTGCGGTTGAAGTTGACGGCGATATCCATTGTTCCGCCCAAATCCACATAAGAGATTATATGTGTCCCATAATCCTTGAAAAGCCTGAAAATCTTTTCTTCGGACGGGCTGTCCACAATATCGTCGTATCTCTTCCGAAAATCGTCGGTGAGGATATCCGTCTGTTTCTGCTCCATATACTGAATGGCCTTTGAAAGGTCCAGTGAAGAACAGGCTACGATGCGTTGGAAATTGATATAGGCATAGCCTGTCTGGTCAAAACTCGTAGTGTTTTTCTGTTCTTCAAATCGCAAGATGGTTTTCTTTCCGCCTTTCAGTCCGGTACGCGTCTTTTCCTGCATGGAGGTCATCAGTTCCGACATTTCCACCATCGAATTGCAGGTAATGCTCTTCGTGTCCTGCCAGGTTCGCGCCACGGTCTGCACAATCATCGGATCGACGGCGGTGGCACGGTCATAATCGAAGATGGGATTACAGATGCTCGATTCGGCGTTCAGTTCCTGAAAGATGTTATAACCGCATCCGGCATAACACGTGATGCTTCCGTTATTGTCATCATCGCCCAAACCGCACTGATACACCTTTATATCTATCGCTTCATCCCCGACATTGCCTATGTTTATGTATCCGCTTCTTCCGGCAAGCCCTTCATTCCGGTCCACATAGATTTCCACATAGCCGTCGTAGCTTACCGTATCGCTCATCAGCTCAATCCAGTCTTCGTCCACGTGTACCGGGAGACCGGAAGGACTTCCGGTTTCCGACTCTATGTGAATGCTGTGATAAGAAGCCCTTATCGGAAGGCGCACCTCGCTTTCCTCGGTCGACAAGCCTCCGGAGTTATCCGGCTCTGTCACAATGTCATCGTCTGCACAGGAAGCGAACAAAACCGGCAGAAATAAGAGAGCTATATATTTCATCATTGTTTTTTTATTCATTTATCGGATTACTTCTTTTGGGATAATCTTATAGTAATAAATACCGTTGCGCATCATTCTCCGGGTAGTTCCATAGCCCAATCCGGCTTGCTGGAACACCGGTTTCAGCACAGTTTCCGCATCAGGATATTTCGACACGTAAAACTCCGTCAACATCTCTTGCGAGCCGTCGTAATAAGTCCATCCGGGCAAGTTGTCGAAACGTGTTCCCGGAGCCATTTCCCCCACATCGGTAAGATAAAACTTGTCGAGGAACTTACGCACCATGTAGGGCTTTGTCCCCGTGTTGAGATTACCGTTCGTATCAAGACTTCCGGGCCATTCATAGTCAGGCATGTAACGGGTGTTCCTGCTATCGTCCACCCATTCCGGCTTTTTCGGGAAAAGCTTTCCTTTTGCCAGATAGAACACATCGCTTTCCGTTGCCATTTTGGTTACTTGAAAGCGGTCGTAAAGCCATTTCACTTCGTAACAGCCATTATCCTTGATGCTTCGTCCTATTCCTTCAGTAAGCTGGATTCTGTTTTCATACACCGGATAGGTTACAATCAGCCATTCGTCGCCCTCTGCTTCGGGTACCCATTCCAAATAGGATACCGCCACTATTCGTGAGGGAACAGACTGGTTGTCGCCGGTGATGACATGACACACGCTGCCTTGATACCAAGAGTTCATGTCTTTAGGGTAAATATCGTATCTGACGTCAGGACCGGGGATGGTTATGGATGCGTTTACAAAATTACGTTCACCATAAATCTTGCGCATCTCATTGGCCGAAGCCATAATTCGTACCTGGACTCTCCGGGCTATATCCTTGTCAGGAATGAATTCCCATATCGGCGTAACTTCCATATCGATGAGCTCCGAACGTTCGTCCCATTCATTGCCGCCGGCTTTTTCAATACTGCTTATCCAGTTGTTGTAATTTTCCATGTTGGCTTGCAGGTTATCGTAGCTCGGATCGGCAACCAAGCCGTCAAACAGACTCGCATCTCCGCCTTTCACCGTCAGTTTCAGCTCGGCTGTATTGAAGATGTTCTTGTAAATCGTGCTATGCTGGCTGCTTTCGATGGACTCCCATTTTATGAAAAACTTGGCTGAATTCTCTTTAAATTCCCGCTCTTGGAAAAAGGTTTTTACATTACGCGAGCTTGTACGCACGGACAAATCAAACGAACCTCCCGCCGACACACCGGTTACCACGTGGGTACCGAATATGTTTATAAACGAATCTACCACTGCATAGTTATTGGGAGAGGCCGCCTCAAGTTTACGCAAAGCGTATCTGAAGTTTTCCGACAGCACCTCGTCCGGATTTTCCGTTACTTCACCGGGGATTCCGTCTTCATCCAAAAGCCCGGTGAGATCGACACTCCTTTTTCTTGTACTCAATCCTATTACCTGATTGAAAATGAGCGTCTCCTCGTCCACCTTTTCGATGGCAAAACCATCCTTTGACGCAGAGTTTTGAAATAAAATCAAATTGGCAGACATATCCGAATGCCAATTGACTTGATGGACATAATCCGTCAATCCGCGTATTACGCTAATGGTGTCTGTCACCTCGTTCCTTATTTCTTCACCGTATAAACCGTTCTCCTTGATATAGTCCATGTTGAGCACCTGGCACATGACATCGCCTAAATTGCATTTGCTGCCCGTAACGGCCCGGTAAGAAAATCCTAACGCATGATGCCTGTACATCACCCGGTTTTCGGCAGCGGTACGCGTGCGCGAATACCAGAACTTCGATGTATCCGAATTGACAGGGGATTGCTGCGTCTCATCAAGAGGCAAATCATCGGAACATGCCGGGAAACCAATCCCGGCAATTACTAATAATAAGATATATAAACGATTCATACACCGAATATTTTTCTATAACTTAATGGATAAAACCAGAACAGGCCATTACCAATGTTCTACCATTTCCTGGATATCGAAAGTATAAGGGCATGAGCCATCTTCGTTATTAGGATATTTTTTCTTGAAATACTCCTTAAGAACATCTTCGGCATCCTCACTGAAAAGTTCCCAAATAGGAGCCGGATAATAGTCCGTACAAGTAATGGTTTCCACAGTATCTGCCTTCACCGATTCATACCATCCATCTATGGAGTTTATCATCTCCTCGAACGATACCGTTTTCTCTCCCTTTTTCGATATAAGACCTGCAAATTTTTTGTTTACATCGCTAGCTGCCTTAATAGTACCTCCCTTGACACGCGACTGGAATATGCTACTTTGTATATGTGTATGCATTTCATTCATATATTGAGCCTCAGCGGATACATTCAAACTCAGCAAGGCATTTATACCAAAGTGGAGATCACCATGAATGTTTAAAGTATCGATACCGTTTTCTTCCTTGAAAATATAGTTCAGTTCAATGCTGCCTCCTACATTTGCTTGAGTTATATATGCCGGTCCGAATTTCTTATTCAGCTCATCCAGTTTTTTCTGTAATTTATTAGCATCTTTTTGGGGTACTAAGGTCTCAATTTCATCCTTGATTTTAATAAAGGAACTGGACAATAGCATCTTTTGGGCGGCACGTTTCATTTGTTCAATATCTTTGTCATCATTCTCATTGGGTGTTGTTAGAAAATCATAATCATCCATTACTTTACCCAGATTCACAGAATATTCACCGACTTTACGATTGGCAGCCACACTGTAATTGAATGTAGTATCCGTACTGGAACCAAACATTTTGAAACTTCCGTTCAGTCCCAACTTGAACAAGCCATAAGCTACATTGACTTCCAGGTTTGCAGTGATACTACGTGAGTTACTTTCACAGTTTGATTCGTAAAGCATTTGTGTTTCAACTTCTGTTGTCCGTCTCTCATCCACATAACCTGCGGGGTTAAGGTTTAATTTTTCGGCATACTTTTTAAACGTCGAGTTCTCTTTATAAGAATCGAGCACAAGCACCTGCCCCATAGTCATACCTGACGAAGCCCTCCCTTTCGCAACTTTCATTCCAAAGCCTAATGGTATAGACTTGCCGAATTTCGACATATCCAACTCCCCGTTTTCACCATCGGCATTCACCGGATTTTGGTTGACGGTATATTCAATCTTGTTTTCTCCGGATGCGATGATAATTTTGGCAACACGTAAATCATTGCTCGTATTTGCATCCACCACGAAATTAATCTCACCGGAACCCTCTCCGTTTTCATCCAACAGTCCTATCCATCCGTCATCTTCCTCATTGGCATAAACCACTGAGGCATTCCAATGCGAATCCGCATCCAGCTTGATGGTTTTCAAGGTGTTGGTGTAATCCAATGTAATCGTGTTTTCTGTTCCTTCCGGTAAGGAAAGACCAAACTTCTGGTCATCGTCTGAACATGATGCCAAAGACATCGCTAAACTCAATAGCGAGGCAGCCATAAATAGACCGTGTTTCATAAATACTTTGTTCTATTAAAATGTGTAATAAATGATATAATAAGAGCCTGTTTAAATTTTCCTTGTATATTTTTTATATCTGTTGCTTTTGAGCTTCTTTTTGGTCTGTTTTCCCGTTTTTATTCGTCAGATAGCCCGCTATCATCCTCATAAAAACTGAAAAACATCCTCAAAAACAACTCTCAAAATCAATCAGAGCAAAATTTAAACAGGCTCTAAACGATTGCGTTTTTTCTTTGAACAGGATTTATTCTATCACAAACGAATAAACGACCTTTGACGTATTAAGATTAAGAACCTCAAACGTATAAGTTCCATTCCAAGTTGTAGATTTCAATTCCGCCTCGGCACTGCCGCAGGCATCTTTCACTCGTTGGTCGCATTCGTTTACAGAACCCTCAAATGTAAACTTGGATTCAGTCACTCCCAGAGCCTTCTTATAGGCACGCTCAATCGTCCCCATGTCAGTCATCGAGCTGCTCTCAATACTGCTGAACCCCATTTCATAGGTTACTTGGGTTATAGCCTCATCCTCATCATTGCTACAAGCAAAGAAAGTTAAAGAGACTATTCCCATTAAAATACAAACAATAAATCGGTCAAATCTTTTCATTTGTCTATTCATACTTTATCTAATTAATGTTACCAACTACACGCCAACAGTCAATTGTTTATTTTGTGGAGAATAATACTTCTATAAAGTGTTTTGTATTATTGCACCAAAAAACTTTCTGCTTTTTTAAGCAGTCTCTCTTATGATTTAATATATTTATTCCACCAATTCTCCATGGTAAATAAACCACTCTTCATAAGAGAAGTACATTTTTCAATTACAAAAATGGGAATGGCTTGATAAACAGTATTAGGCTAAAGTGTATAGAAGTATATATTGGCAATAGTTGTTTCTCTTCTTACACACCATATTGATGTATTTTACCAATAATCCATGAAAAAAAGTTCGCTTAATATTCTAATATTTAGTTTTTTTCGTACTTTTGCAGGCAAAATGTACTTCTCTTATGAAGATATGTTACTTTTTAAACAATTATTACAATATACTGGTTAACGTTATATAAATACATATTTTTATATAGACATTAAAATGAGGCTATTAGCCTTATCCACAACAGATGTATCTAAAGAGCTAAGATAAATTCGGGTGGTTTGTTCCGAATCATGTCCCAATGCTTTACTGATGACAGATAGAGGAACATTTTTACTTTGGGCAATACTGGCCCATGCATGGCGCGCGACATAAGTAGTAAGCGGAATATCCAAACCAATCTGCTTGCCAATCTGCTTCAGATTTCTATTGATACGATGAGCCGCATTCTGGTATTGATGCCACTCGTCCACACCATTGTTTCGAATAACCGGTAGCAAATAGGGTGTATCAAAAGTATCATATTTATCGATGAGTTCTTGCATGGGTTCTTCCCATTTGACAAACAACTGCTGACCGGTCTTATTTCTCCGGTAAGTAAGAATCCCATTTTGCAGGTCTTTCTTTCTTAAAAATGCCATATCCACAAAGGACATTCCACGTGTATAAAAGCTGAATAAAAAGATATCCCTGGCAAATACCAGTGATTTTTTCGTCAATTTTAAATCTCGTATTTTTCGGATCACATCCAAAGAAACAGCACGTTTTTTTGTTTTATCAATACCGGTATATACATGCTTGAAAGGATTTTGTTGGGTAACGAAACCCTGTTCCACCGCACGGTTATAGATAGCTCTGAGATTACGCATATAATAGGAACTGGTATTCGGACAAATACCGGTTCCTTTAAGCCAACTTTCATAGGCTATCATCAGATTGGAGTCCATGTCTTCCAGCGGAATATCTGCTCGGTCATTCAAAAAGCGTTCGAAACTTCCCAAGGCGTTCCGATAGGTATCGGCGGTACGTACTTTTCCTATTTTCTTCAATTCAACCAACAATTCTTTCCCATACAAAAGAAAAGTGCAACTTCCTTCATGAGTAGAGTAAAGTTCTACGATACGGTCGGCAGTATAAGGTTTATTTTCCTGTTTTAAACGATTGATACATTCTTTTATTTTGAACAGATCTGCATCGATGTGCTTTTTCAGTGCTGTCAGATAGAGTCTTCGCTCTTCATTCTTTCCGGCCGAAACATTTATCCGTTTCAAAACTGTATTCCACTCGCTCGGGAATAGTCTATAACCGGTACGAAGTTTCCGAACCTCACGATGATGAATTATTTGAAAATGTAGAGTCCCTTCTTTTTGGATGGTAGAAGACGGACGGAATTTTACTTTTATACTAGTCATATGCATTCAATTTTTAATTTTATGTAGATTTAATAAACAGACAAACTAACCACATGCAGTTCAATCTGTTTTGTGATTTCAGATGAATTATTGTTAGATAGGTAAAAAAGCGACTCCGGAGCTTTTTGGGAGGGTACGGTTTGGCGGCGTTTCCGCCGTTAA
>ULOZ01006151.1_pt1 | contig 13159 bp, 14 predicted proteins | sample 1953031 | NCBI WGS metagenome assembly ULOZ01 (sample SAMEA4835616, study PRJEB28245) | human gut metagenome | biome: gut microbiome; material: fecal sample | place: Denmark | collected 2008
GCTCTGCTCGTCAGTGTGTACTGTGAAGGTTGGGTCCTCCTCAGCGAGCTTGGCGAGACCGATACCGAGCTTGTCAACGTCAGCCTGGCTCTTTGGCTCAACAGCGATACCGATCACTGGATCAGGGAATGTCATTGACTCGAGTACGATTGGGTGCTCCTCGTCGCAGAGAGTATCACCAGTACGGATATCCTTGAAACCTACACCTGCACCGATGTCACCAGCGTCGATAATCTCCATAGGAATCTGCTTAGCAGAGTTCATCTGGAACAGACGGCTAACGCGCTCCTTCTTGCGTGAGCGAGTGTTGTATACATAAGAACCAGCAACCACCTTACCAGAGTATACGCGGAAGAACACGAGACGACCAACGTATGGGTCGGTAGCGATCTTGAACGCAAGAGCTGATGTAGGCTCATCCTCAGATGGCTTACGGTCTTCCTCTGCACCTGTATCAGGGTTAGTTCCCACGATGTTCGGTGTATCGAGTGGTGATGGCAAGAATGCGCAAACATAGTCAAGAAGAGTCTGAACACCCTTGTTCTTGAATGAAGAACCACAGAGAACCGGTGTGCACTCCATTGCGAGAGTACCCTTGCGGAGAGCTGCCATGAGTTCCTCTTCTGTTATAGAATCAGGATCCTCGAAGTACTTCTCCATGAGAGCCTCGTCGAATTCGGCAGCAGACTCAACCAGCTTGCCTCTCCATTCCTCAGCCTCGTCCTTGAGGTCAGCAGGAATTTCGTCTACCTCATACTCAGCACCCATTGTCTCATCGTGCCAGAAGATAGCCTTCATCTTGATAAGGTCAATCAAGCCCTTGAAAGTCTCCTCGCTACCGATAGGCACTACGAGAGAAACAGGGTTGGCACCCAGCACTTCCTTCATCTGACGGAGTACGTCGAAGTAGTCAGCACCTGAGCGGTCCATCTTGTTCACGTAACCCAGACGAGGTACATTATACTTGTCAGCCTGACGCCATACGGTCTCAGACTGTGGCTGAACACCACCTACTGCACAGTAAGTAGCAACAGCGCCATCGAGTACACGGAGTGAACGCTCCACCTCAGCGGTGAAGTCAACGTGTCCCGGAGTATCGATCAAGTTGATCTTGTATGACTTGCCTGCATAGTTCCAGTTACAGGTAGTAGCAGCAGAGGTAATGGTGATACCACGCTCCTGCTCCTGTGCCATCCAGTCCATTGTAGCGGCACCGTCATGCACCTCACCAATCTTATGAGTCTTACCTGTATAGAACAGGATACGCTCAGAAGTTGTTGTCTTACCGGCATCGATGTGAGCCATAATACCGATATTGCGGGTCAAATGTAAATCTTGCTTTGCCATGATTCTTTTTTACCTTATCAAAAAATTAAAATCTGAAGTGAGCGAACGCACGGTTAGCCTCAGCCATACGGTGCATATCCTCCTTACGCTTGAAGGCACCACCCTGGTTGTTGAAAGCATCCATGATCTCTGCAGCCAGCTTGTCAGCCATTGACTTTCCGCCGCGTTTGCGAGCGAAAGCGATCATGTTCTTCATAGAGATGCTCTCCTTGCGGTCTGGGCGAATCTCTGTAGGCACCTGGAAGGTAGCACCACCGATACGACGGCTCTTAACCTCCACCTGTGGAGTGATATTGTCGAGAGCAGTCTTCCAAATCTCAAGGGCAGACTTCTCCTCATTTGACATCTTCTCCTTTACGGTATCCAATGCTTTGTAGAAAATTTCGTATGAGGTGTTTTTCTTTCCGTCATACATCAAGTGGTTCACGAACTTAGAGACCTTCTGGTCGTTGAAAACTGGATCCGGAAGGATCACGCGTTTCTTTGGTTTTGCTTTTCTCATTTCTTGTTTTGAAAATAAATTCTGCTTGGGGCTGTCAATGTTCTTCAGTGCTCTCTCTTGAGCCGCTTACTCAACCTGTTATAACAATTCTCCAGCAAAACGATTAAAATGTTAGATTTTAAACCTCTCGGTTATGATTACTTCTGCTTTGGACGCTTAGCACCATACTTAGAGCGACGCTGTGTACGGTTAGCTACACCTGCGGTATCAAGAGTACCACGAACGATGTGATAACGCACACCAGGAAGGTCCTTAACACGACCACCGCGAACAAGCACGATTGAGTGCTCCTGCAAGTTGTGTCCCTCTCCTGGAATGTAAGAGTTCACCTCTTTCTGGTTTGTCAAACGAACACGGGCAACCTTTCTCATTGCCGAATTAGGCTTCTTAGGGGTTGTGGTGTAGACACGGACGCAGACTCCACGACGCTGAGGACATGAGTCCAAAGCTGGAGACTTGCTCTTGTCAACAAGCACCCTTCTGCCTTTTCTTACCAATTGCTGAATTGTAGGCATTGTTTTTAATTTTTAATTTTATATTTATTATTTTGTTATTATCAAGATATTACAATACGGTCTCAGCCATAAGACCAATTTGGGTTGCAAAGGTAGGAACTTTTTTTTATATTACCTAATAAATGGAGTCTTACAACTTTTCTTACACTCATAATTTTACACGATATATACTTTATTAACGTTTTGTAACGTAAAACAAGAACAAAACCATGACTTAAGACACGCAATATAACAAGCTGAATAAGAAGAAATTAAAAAACATCTACGTCCTGCCGACAGAGACACGTCACACATATACACCTTAGCCGCCATCAAAGGCGAAACGGAAAAGGCACAGACAAAAGCTGATAGTCAGAACGTCTCAAGAAAAAGTTCAGACTATATTGCATTTTCAGCGACCACCGATGATATGGCTTCAAAAAAAATAGGTACAACACCCAGGCAAACACTTCAGAAAGTTTTTTTCCCACTCCTATATATATAATAAGGTGTAAAAATTTTGTTTATTTCCGACTATTGCGTATATTTGCAGAAACCAACAGCAAGCTGATGAGGAAAGCACTTCTATCAATACCCAAGAAATTCTGGCTACTGACATTTGTAATTGTCTGTATCCTGACAGCATGCAGCAAGAAAGACGAGAAGGCTCACTGCATCATGCCTGCCGGCACCACTCTTGAAGAGGGCGACATAGTGCTGCGCAAAGGAACAGGACTCACTAGCCGCGCCGTGAGAATAGCCGACGGCGGGTCAGACTTCTCCCACTGCGGCATCATCGTTGACTCATGCGGCAGGAAGATGGTGGTACATGCCGTACCCGACGAACCGGACTTCGAGGGCGACGTTGACAGGGTAAAGATGGAGCGGCCTGAAGATTTCTTCTCCACCATCAGGGCATCAAAAGGATGCGTGCTGAGATACCGAGACAGGGAAACGGCAGAGAAGAGCGCCCGCCTTGCCTACGGGATATACAAACGGGGCACGCTCTTCGACGACGACTACAACGACAGCGACACCACGAAGATGTATTGCAGCCAGCTCGTGGCACATGTATACCAGAAATGCGGCATCGACATCACCAACGGCATACGCCACGACGCGATACTGCCGGGAGTGAAATTCAGCCACGTCATCTACCCCTCCGACTTTCTCAGATGCCGCAGGCTGAAGAGAATCGTCACATTCCAGGACACACAATGACGGCACCGGCAAAAGGAACAAACGATGACGACATTCACAAAAGAGCGAGTGACGACATGCTCAAAAGAGAACAAGTTACAACAGCATCAAAGGAACGAACGATGACAACACTATTTATTTAAATAACATTATTAACTAAACCCAACTACAATTATGAAAAAGCTAATGACAATTTTAGGTGTCCTTATCCTGACACTCGTGATGACATCATGCAACAGCAACACTCCTACCAAGGTTGCCGAAAAGTCAATTGCATGCATCCAGAAGGGCGACTACGAGGGATATGTGGACCTCATCTATCAGAAGAAGGAAGAGGGCAAGGACAAGAAGGAGATTGAGGACGAGAAGCAGATGCTCGTAGCCATGATGAAGGACAAAGCAACGAAGAAATTTGAGAAGCAGGACGGCATCAAGTCATACGAAGCTCTGAGCGAGGAGATCTCAGAGGACGGCAAGACTGCCATAGTAAAGATGAAGATAGTGATGGGCGACGGCTCCGAGACCACCGACGACATCAAGCTCCGCAAGGATGAGGACGGCAACTGGAAGTTGGATATCGGCAAATAACCGCCAGCCTTGCTGACAAACAAAAAGACGGATGCGCATCGAGTATCATCTCTACTGCGCATCCGTCATTATTTTTTCTGCGATGCCATCCATCCGCCATCAACGGGGATTGCCGCATCCGTAATTAGCCTATAGATCAAGCCTCGCCCTTGTTTACGTTGAATGGAGCGATGGTCTTGCCTTCCTGACCAGGAAGCTGTATCTTGCCGAACTCGTGCTCATACTTAGCCACGTTCTCCTGAAGAGCCATGAGCAGACGCTTGGCGTGCTCCGGAGCGAGAATCACACGGCTGTTGATGACTGCCTTTGGAAGACCTGGCAATACGCGAGCGAAGTCTGCGATGAATTCTGAACGAGAGTGGGTGATGAGTGCGAAGTTTGCATATTCACCCTGAGCAACATTCTGAGGAAGTTCGAGCTGGAACTGTCCCTCCTGCTTTTCTTTATTTTCCATAAATTTAAAATTTAAGTCTTTGATATTGTTTTAAAATAAGGCAATAATGGTTGGCCGCAATGTTTACGCCATCCGTCTTGTCTGTAATCACTGATGTGGTCTCACCGAGAATCGAACTCGGATCTAATCTTTAGGAGAGACTTGTTCTATCCATTGAACTATGAGACCCCTATGCACCTCTGCGCACATCGGTTTTTTGTAACGATTGCAAAGGTAACATTTTTTTTTGTTTATCTCGCATTTTACGGATAAAAAATGGCATCAACCTTTCAACATCTCACTGAGGGCGTTGGCGAGCTGGTCCGGACAACTTGTGTTCTTGAAACCGCAAGTCACACCACGCAGCTTCTCCACCACCTTTTCCGCCAGCATTCCCTCCACGAGTTTTCCGATGCCTTTCAGGTTTCCGTTGCAGCCACCAGTAAACGACACGTTGTTGATGGTATTGTCGTCGTTGAGCTCGATGTGTATTGCCTGACTGCAGGTGCCCTGAGTCATATAATCATAAATCTTCATAATGTTTTCGTTTTTTATATTACATAATATTATTGTCTGAACCCACGGTCTCCCCATATCGGCAGACCTAACCGATGCGGTGGTATGTGTCGATTACATTCTGTCCATACACCTCTCTGCCTGTGAATCGGAGTTCTTCTCCGGCCAGCATCGGAGCCGCCGTACCGCCGTCCACCACTACCGGTGCCGTCTCCACCCTTATCTCGTCAAACAGTCCGGCACGCAGGAAGCCCTTCAGCGTCTCCGCTCCACCTTCCACCATCAGCGACTGCACTCCTTGTCCATGCAGCCAACCGGCTATCTGTCCGGGCACGGTGTCGCCGTTGTCAAAGCAGAGACCATCGAAACACGGATGCTCCCGGTCTATCACGATGCGCTTAGGGTCATTGCCAGCCCATAGGCGCACATTGAGTTTCGGCTTGTCTCTCTCCGCCGTCACTCGTCCGACGAGTATTGCGTCGTATTCGCTCCTCAGCTTATGCACGAGCATCTGCGTGTATGGAGTAGACATGCGCAGCGGTTTATTACAGTCGTCGAGGAAACCGTTTGCCGTCTGACACCATTTCAGCAATATATACGGACGTTTGAGTCTATGGAATGCGAAGAAGCGCTTGTTCAGTTCGTTGCATTCCTCCTCAAGCACTCCCACAGTGACTTCGATGCCAGCCTCACGCAGTTTTCTGATTCCGTTGCCATGCACTTTGGCAAAGGGGTCAACACAGCCCACTACCGCCCTCTTCACCCCCTTCCGGATGATGAGGTCGGCACATGGCGGTGTCTTGCCGTAGTGAGAACAGGGTTCGAGGCTGACATATATCGTAGCCTCTTTCAGCAGATGTTCGTCTGCCGCCTTCACCGAAGCGAAGGCATTCACCTCGGCATGGCCTTCTCCGCAGCACACGTGGTATCCCTCACCGATAATCCTGCCGCCGCTCACTATCACGGCACCCACCATAGGGTTTGGCTTGGCGTTCTGCATCCCGTTCTTTGCCAGTTGCAGACAGCGCATCATATATCTTTCATCTGTGGTCATAATCCTGAGAGTTTTATCCCCAAACGGCAATATGACCGATTGGGAGGAGTAATCAAAAGACGGGCGTTTGTTCCTTTCCGCCAAACGCCCGTCCTTATTAGTCATTCAATAGAGGTCTAATCAATAAAACATAGCAGAGAGTCCCGCTTTTCCGTAGCGATCGTCATCATCGTTATAGATGTTGTCGAGTTCAAACTCTTCCTCATTGTAGCACTTAGGTGTACGCTTCATAGTTATTCCTCCTATTGCCGCCTGTCTCATCCGGCGGCGGTTAATTCCACATCGGCGCTGAGACATCACCGTTATATCGGTTGATGAGGAAAACCTGTCCTGCCCCATTATAAGGAAAGGTACAGGTCACCCCTGCATTCATGCTTATCCCACCTGGCTGCCCGGCTTCACCTCGCGGTCAATGCGTGTCACGCTAAGGCTGCCGTCGAAGTTCTCTGCGCTGAGAATCATTCCCTGGCTCTCGATACCCATCAGTTTGCGTGGGGCGAAGTTTGCGATGAAACAAACCTGCTTGCCTACGAGTTCTTCCGGATTATAGAACTTGGCTATTCCGCTGACGATGGTGCGGTCGGTGCCCGAACCGTCGTCGATGGTGAACTTGAGGAGCTTGTTTGCCTTCTTCACCTTCTCACAGGTCTTTATCGTTCCCACACGGATGTCGAGCTTTTCGAAATCCTCGAAGCTCACCGTAGGTTTGATTTCCTTTGCCTTGTATTCAGCAGCCTCGTTCTGCTTCTTTATCTCGGCCAGTTTGTCGAGCTGATGCTGTATCGTCTCGTCCTCTATCTTCTCGAAGAGCAGTTCCGGTTCGTTGAGCTGATGACCAGCCTTCAGCAGGTCGGTAGCACCGAGCTGGTTCCAGTCGCAGCCATCGATGTTTATCATCTTGCGGAGCTTGGCGCTGCTGAACGGCAAGAACGGTTCGAACGCAATGGCGAGGTTTGCCACGAGCTGCAGCGAGATATACAGGATTGTCTCCACACGCTTCGGGTCGGTCTTCCACACCTTCCACGGTTCGCAATCGGCGATATACTTGTTTCCTATACGCGCCAGATTCATTGCCTCCTTCTGTGCATCACGGAACTTGAACACGTTGAGCAGGTCTTCCACCTTCTTCTTCACGTCCTTGAATTCCTCAAGCGTCTGCTTGTCGTAGTCTGTCAGTTCTCCACACTCCGGCACCACGCCGTTCCAGTATTTCTTGGTGAGCTGCAGCGCACGGTTCACGAAGTTTCCATATATACCCACGAGTTCGCTGTTGTTGCGCTCCTGGAAGTCCTTCCAGGTGAAGTTGTTGTCCTTTGTCTCAGGAGCGTTCGCCGTGAGCACATATCTCAGCACATCCTGCTTTCCCGGGAAGTCCACGAGATATTCATGCAGCCAGATAGCCCAGTTGCGGGAAGTGGAAATCTTGTCGTTCTCCAGATTGAGGAACTCGTTTGCCGGCACGTTGTCCGGCAGTATATAATCTCCGTGAGCCTTGAGCATCGTCGGGAACACGATGCAGTGGAACACGATATTGTCTTTACCGATGAAGTGTACTAGTCTCGATGTAGGGTCCTGCCACCATTTCTGCCATGTTCCCCAAGTCTCGGGATTGGCGTCGCAGAGTTCCTTAGTGTTCGAGATATATCCGATAGGGGCATCAAACCACACATAGAGCACCTTGCCGTCAGCTCCCTCCACCGGCACCGGGATACCCCAGTCCAGGTCGCGGGTCATTGCACGTGGCTGCAGATCCATGTCGAGCCATGACTTGCACTGTCCGTACACGTTCGGTCGCCATTCCTTGTGTCCCTCCAATATCCACTTCTTCAGCCAGTCCTGCCATTTGCCGAGCGGCAGATACCAGTTCTTGGTAGGCTTCTTCACCAGGCCGTGGCCAGGGTTGTTCTTGTTGGTTGGGTTGATAAGCTCGTCTGGCGAGAGGGTGGCTCCACATTTCTCACACTGGTCGCCATAGGCTCCCTCTGCTCCGCATCTTGGACAGGTGCCCACGATGTTGCGGTCGGTGAGGAACTCTCCTGTCACCTCGTCGCAGAACTGGTTTTCGGTCTTCTCCTCCAGCTCTCCCTTGTCGTAGAGTGTGCGGAAGAAGTCTGATGCGAACTTATGATGTATAGCCGATGTCGTGCGGCTGTAGATGTCGAACGAAATGCCGAAGTCTTCAAACGACTTCTTGATGAGCGAGTGGTAGCGGTCTACCACCTCCTGAGTAGTGATGCCTTCCTTGCGTGCACGGATAGTGACAGGCACTCCATGCTCGTCGCTACCGCCGATGAACATCACTTCCTGTTTCTTCAGTCTCAGATAGCGCACATAGATGTCTGCCGGCACATACACTCCGGCGAGGTGGCCGATATGCACTCCGCCATTGGCGTATGGCAGGGCGGCGGTCACGGTGGTGCGCTTAAAATTCTTCTCTTCCATATATATAATAATGTATTATCTTATATTTATATAATGTGTATCACAAGTTTTCAACTGCAAAGTTAGTGTTTTTTTCGAATTTCACGTTAAATATCGGCGATTAAGTTTGTAGGTCAATGCGTTAAACGATAATTTTGCAATTCTAACACTTATGAGATGAGATACAATGACTTGTGGCGAGAACTCGCCGCCATATATGGCGAGAACGAGGCGAAGGCTGTATGCCGCACCGTTCTCGACGACCTTTTCGGCATGTCGCTCACGGATATCGTGTGTGGCGGTGTGGAGAGTCTGTCTTCTGCCGACACACAGGTGCTCTCCTGCGCCATGACAAGGCTGAAGGAGGGAGAACCCGTGCAGTATGTCACCGGCAAGGCACCGTTTGCCGGCCGCATCTTCGGTGTGGCGCCTGGTGTGCTCATCCCACGTCCCGAGACGGAGCAGCTCTGCGACATCGTTGCCGGCCTCACCGCCGCCCTGCCCCACCCTGCCATCCTCGACATCGGCACGGGCAGCGGTTGCATAGCCTGCACTTTGGCATTGGACGATGAGAGTCGGGAGGTGTCGGCATGGGATATCTCCGACAAGGCTCTCGGCATAGCCCGGGATAATGCGGAAAGGCTCGGAGCAAGGGTGAATTTTGTGAAACAGGATGCCCTGAATGCTCCCCACGACACCGACAGGTGGGATGCCATAGTGAGCAACCCTCCGTATATCTGCGGCAGGGAGAGGAGCGGCATGCACTCCAACGTGTTGGACCACGAGCCTCATCTGGCGCTTTTCGTCCCCGACGACGACCCGCTGCTCTTCTATCGTGCCATCGCCGGCTACGGATGTCATGCGCTGCGCCCCGGGGGATGGCTTTGCTTCGAGATCAACGCCCTCTATGCCAACGAGATGGAGACAATGCTCGGCGATATGGGATATCGGGACATCAAGACGATAAAGGACATCTACGGCAAGAACAGGAACACTATATGCAGAAAATGATGAAGGGGAAGAAAGAGATTACGGAAAAAGAGGCTCTCAACAAGCTCACCGCACTGTGTTCACGTGCGGAACACTGCTCGTTTGAGATGCGGCGCAAGATGACGCTATGGGGACTGGCTGAGGATGCCCAGGACCGTGTGGTGGATGCTCTGACGGAGGGCAGGTATATCGACGACGAGCGGTATGCCCGTGCTTTCGCCAACGACAAGGTGAGATACGACAAATGGGGGCGCCACAAGGTGGACCAGGCTCTCTATATGAAGCATATCAGCGAGGATATCCGCCGGCGGGTTATCGACGAGATTGAGGAAACGAGTTTCACCGACTCGCTGCGCCCTCTGCTGAAGGCAAAGATGAAGAGCGTGAAGGCGAAGAGCGACTACGAACTGAGTTGCAAGCTTATCCGCTATGCCCTCGGCAGAGGTTACGACATGGAAGAAATACGCAACTGCCTGGGAGAATTATACCGGGAGGAAGAAGATGCAGAGGAGGATTTTCAGTGAATTCCCTACATCGGGGATACAGCATAGTTTGCAACCCACCATATCTCTTTATCTTTTGGAATGAGTGTTTATAAATGCGCGAAAAGTCTAAGAATAGTGAAATGGTTTACGCCTTCCGCTTTTCTTTTCTAAATTCGCGGACAAATAAAAATCTAACGTCCAATTGAGGGATGTAAGTAAAAGCGCAGAAAATGAAACAAGCATCGAACGATATCCTTTGGTTTTGCAGCCAACTTCAACAGGCTGAGCGAACCATTTCCGTGGCTCTGGAAAAAGCCGAAGAGTTCTCCGAAGAAGACAAAGCGATTGTGGGTAGGATCTTGCCCGACGTTGAACTGATCGACATCACGTTGCTGCAATTGCTGTCGCCCACAATGCCGTAAACGCTAAAGCAGAAAACAATTCTCGTTATGGTATTTAAGGTATTTCAGATGTGGTTTCTCAAGCTTCGTCAGGTGCAGTTCACCGCTTAGCCCGAGGGTCTTACGGTCAAACTTGTCTATCAGTCGGGAACAAAGCAACTGCCCCTTTTGATTGAACGTAATATATCCCAAGTCGAACAGTTTGTCGTAATTGGGGAGCAACAGCAGACCATTGTAGGGGTCTAAGCGCTCTTTGTTGTCGGAATCTCTCCAAGGCTTAATGTGCGAAGCTATGAGCATCCAAGTCAAGGGACATTGGCTGATGGCGCAACCATGCCAATAATCTATAAGTTCGTTGCGGAACAATCCCTGTCCCAAACGCGATTTTATGATCGATTGCTTTTCAGTTACTTTGATCGTATGGTCGTTTTCCACGGTTCTCAATTCCCGCAAGATAGAATCGTTTATCCTACCATAATAATCCGAATGAATGAAAGCGAGAAACTTGTGGAGCCCAGCCCTAAAATCGGAGATGCTCTTCTTGCTGGTGTAAACGCTCCTGCTCTCACGTTTCAGGTCTTCTTGGCGCAATATGTCCTCTATCTTCTCTTGTGTGAGCGTTTCGTCCAAAAGATAGTGGTGCGCCAAGAATTTCATTCTCGTCACATAGTCACCGCTTGTCTTTTTGGCAATGCCGCCATATTTCACCATATAATGGTAGAAGTCGGCTTGCAAGTCTGCGTACCTTTCTATATTAGACATACCCTCCAACCTGTTATAAGAATCAATGAGCCACTATTATCAGCATGCTCAATCTTTATTTTCGTTTTCCTCGCTGAACGCCTTTATATCGTCAGTAAGTATTCAACATCACTCAACCTTCTTTGGCAGTTTGCTTGAACCCAAAACGGTCATTAGGTCGTTCAATGTAGTATTTTAATACTGCTTGCAGTTTTTTGCTTTTTATAAGGCGTCTTTTGTCCGTTTTTAATTCGCAATAGCCCGCTATTACTCATTAAAAGCCAAACAAAATCCATCCTTCTAAAAAACAAAATCCAAGCAAGCCCTAACGACCGATTTGGGTTGAAGTCTTTTCTATTTTCTTCTCGTTGCTTGCCACTCTGCGTTCCACCTTCTTGATGTCCTCAGCAGGAGGAAGGTTTTCGGGTCTTATACCTCGTTGCCCCAGCATCTGCCTTACGCTGACATTATTCTGAATGTGTTCGGCAGTAATGCTCGGTTCACCATAAAGGTCTTTCTGCTCCACATTGTAGTTTGTCATTTCTGTTGCGAGGTTCTTTGCAGCAATGGTCAGCGTAGGCAGAAAATCAGCCAATGGGCGTGTTGACTTGATGCCGAGGCGAAGTTTCATGTCTTCGGTGGTATGTCCGCCAAACAAAGCCGTGTCACCTTTTGAACGTATACGACCAAATCCACGGTCATCAACACCACGCTCATAAATATTGCGAGACAATTGTTTTTCTGAAGCACGCAACCGATCGCGTGTTTCCAGACGTGAAACTTGCTGCAAATGCTCAGCTATAAGTTCAGCCCGCCTTGTCTGCAATGCGAAATAACCTTGTGCAAACGCTATTTCTTCTTTCTTTGGATCACCGTTCTGAGCTATGAGATAACAGGCAAAACGAGTGAGCATATAGTCCTTGACTTCACGCTTAGCACCTTTTGCTAAGCTTATCATTTTCGTGACCTCACGAAAATGATCATCCACATTGATATTCTGTGACTTACATGATTCCACAGCTCTGCCTATAGCTATTGTAAAATTCTCCCAACGTGCATAGCCAAGAACCGACTGAAGCTCGCGAGCAAACCATACTTCAACCTTTTCTTTGCCATTATCGCTCTCAATGTAATGCGTTATCTCATTGAAAGCAGATGTATGCTGATTTATTCTTTGAATATCCATGTTATAATATTTCTTTGTTTTCTTCTTTTTCCTCACTAAACACTCCCCATAAGACCAAGATTATAGCTAAAGCCAAACACCTCGTTGGCATACTGCGCTTGTCCGACAGGAAGAGTGCGGTAACATTGATTAGATAGGGTATTTGAGCGCAAAGATAAACATAAAACACAACAATCTCGCATAAGCCTGTCGAAATTTCGGTTTATTTTGCAGAGAGCATCCGCTGACAAAAGTTGATAGCCAAATACCAACTCTACAACCGATGCAACAGGGAAGCGCATAACCATAAAAAACTCAGCCGGTTTCTCACGAATACGGCTGAGCTCGATGTGAGCAATTGCTCAACATACCAACATTATTCAATCAACATTTATTCATCTAATTATAAGAAACATTTATTCTATTCATTTAATTCTGCCATGAAGGATTGAAGCGAACTTAATCTCGACCATATTGTTTGTCGAAAAAACGTTGGCTTAAAACCATACCAAATATTTGTCTATCATTCCATACATCCAAATGCCTGTTCATCCTCACAGAATGAACGCTATCACATAAGCAGCATTGTCTTGTTTGCAAATTAAGGAAAAATATTTCATATTGGCAAATATTTTACTGTTTTTATTACGCTTTTAAACAAAATGACATGTTATAGTGAGAATTAGTATCTATAAATGTCGTAGCTTTTAGATTCGTTAACCCAAATCAAAATCCAAGCAGGCAGTTATTAGAATTATATATTAAACGGCCTAATGACCGATTTGGGGTTAACGATAATCAAGCACAAAATATACACATAAG
>ULOZ01011077.1_pt1 | contig 13060 bp, 19 predicted proteins | sample 1953031 | NCBI WGS metagenome assembly ULOZ01 (sample SAMEA4835616, study PRJEB28245) | human gut metagenome | biome: gut microbiome; material: fecal sample | place: Denmark | collected 2008
TGATGCTACTCAGACAATGGTTAATGAACTTCCAAACGGTGGTTGCCAGGTTCAGGTTGTTTCTTGGTATGATAATGAGAACTCATACACAAGCCAGATGGTTAGAACAATTAAGTACTTCGCTGAATTAAACTAATCATTTAGATTGTTTTTGCCGGAGAATGGTATGACTATTCTCCGGTTTTTTATAAAGCTGTATATTTAGCTATTTTATGTATTATATGGAGGATATTAATATGCTTAATAAAAAGTCTATTGATGATATCAATGTAAAGGGCAAAAGAGTATTATGCAGATGCGATTTTAATGTACCTTTAGATGGAAGCAGAATAACAGATGAAACAAGACTTGTAGCTGCTCTTCCAACAATCAAGAAGCTTATTGCTGATGGAGGAAAGGTTATTCTTTGTTCACATCTTGGAAAGCCAAAGGGACCAGATGCTGCATTTTCTCTTGCTCCAGTTGCAAAGAGACTTTCAGAACTTCTTGGTCAGGAAGTTAAGTTTGCAGCAGATGATACTGTTGTAGGCGATAATGCAAGAGCAGCTGTTGCTGCAATGAATGATGGAGATGTTATTCTTCTTGAAAATACAAGATTCAGACCAGAAGAGACTAAGAATGGTGAAGCATTTTCTAAGGATTTAGCTTCTATTGCAGATGTATTTGTTAATGATGCATTTGGTACAGCTCACAGAGCACATTGTTCTAACGTAGGTGTTACACAGTATGTTGATACAGCTGTTGTTGGATACCTTATGCAGAAGGAAATTGATTTCCTTGGAAATGCAGTTAATAATCCTGTAAGACCTTTCGTTGCAATTCTTGGTGGTTCAAAGGTTTCTTCTAAGATTTCAGTTATCAATAATCTTCTTGATAAGGTTGACACACTTATTATCGGTGGTGGTATGTCTTATACATTCCAGAAAGCACATGGTGGTAATGTAGGTCAGTCATTAGTAGAGGATGATTATCTTGATTATGCTAAGGATATGATGAAGAAGGCTGAAGAAAAGGGCGTTAAAATGCTTATTCCTATCGATACAGTTGTAGCTAAGGAATTCAGCAATGATTCTCCTTCACATGTCGTAGAAGCAGGACATCAGGCAGATGATGACATGGGTATGGATATTGGACCTAAGACATGTGAGCTTTACAAGGAAGCTTTAAAGGATGCCAAGACTGTAGTATGGAATGGACCAATGGGAGTATTTGAATTCCCTAATTTCGCAGCAGGAACAATTGCTGTTGCAGAAGAACTTGCACAGCTTAAAGATGCTACAACAATCATTGGTGGTGGTGATTCAGCAGCAGCTGTTAACAACTTAGGATTCGGAGATAAGATGACACACATCTCTACAGGTGGTGGAGCATCTCTTGAATTCCTTGAAGGTAAAGAACTTCCAGGTGTAGTTGCAGCTAACGATAAGTAATTAATTTTACTGACATAGTTATATAATAATATTTTAATCCGGATCTTATTTTTTGTTAAGTAAGGTCCGGATTTTTGTTATTTATTTCACAAACTATACTTGAAATATGTACCAAAGTATGCTATTATTTGTTTTACTAGGATAGTTATATCGGAATAATTTAATAGGATTGTCCATATATATGTTATTATGGATAATTTCCTGTGGGGAGGCGTAGAATGAGAAGAAAAGTAATAGCAGGCAATTGGAAGATGAATATGACACCAAGCCAGGCAGTTAAGCTCGTTACTGAATTGAGACCGAATGTTAATAATCCGGATGTTGATGTTGTGTTCTGTGTACCATCCATTGACATTGTACCTGTGGTGGAGGCAGTGAAGGGATCTAATATACATATTGGTGCAGAGAATGTATATTATCAGGAGAAAGGAGCATTTACCGGTGAGTTATCGCCTGAGATGCTTGTTGATGCCGGGGTAAGCCATGTTATAATAGGACATTCAGAAAGAAGAATGTACTTTAATGAAAGCAATACAGTGCTTAATCTCAAGATGCATAAGGTACTTGAACATGGAATTATCCCAATTCTTTGTTGTGGAGAGACACTTGAACAGAGAGAAAAAGGGATTACACTTGATTTCGTTAAAGAACAGATAGTAGAAGCATATGTTGGTGTTACTAAAGAGCAGGTGCTTCATACAATAGTTGCTTATGAGCCAATCTGGGCTATTGGAACAGGAAAGGTTGCAACTACAGCGCAGGCACAGGAAGTATGCGGATTTATAAGAACTGTATTCGAAGAGTTATATGATAAAGAAACAGCGGATCAGATAAGGATTCTTTATGGAGGAAGTGTTAATGCTTCTAATGCAGCAGAGCTTTTTGCCCAGCCTGATATTGATGGTGGACTGGTAGGAGGTGCAAGTCTCAAGCCGGATTTTGCGGATATAGTTAATTATAATAAGTAAATAAGCATGAAAAGACCTTGTTTTGATGATAATATTCAAGACAAGGTCTTTGATTTTTTTTACAAATGTGCTATCATGCTATAGGCAATTAATTAGAATACATTTAAAGGAGAATCACATTATGAGTAAAAAACCAGTAGTTTTAATGGTACTTGATGGTTATGGTTTAAATGATAGAACAGAGGGTAATGCTATTGCTATGGCTAACACTCCTGTTATGGATAAGCTTATGAAGGAATGCCCGTTCCAGAAGGGATATGCTTCAGGACTTGCTGTAGGTCTTCCAGACGGACAGATGGGTAATTCAGAAGTTGGTCATATGAATATTGGTGCTGGTAGAATTATTTATCAGGATCTTACAAGAATTACTAAGGATATTGAAGATGGTACATTCTTTAAGAACGAAGAATTACTTGAGGCAATGGAGAACTGCAAGAAGAATGATTCAGATCTTCACCTTTTCGGTCTTTTATCAGATGGTGGTGTTCACAGTCATTTAAGCCATGTATATGGACTTTTAGAGATGGCAAAGCAGCAGGGCGTATCTAAGGTATACGTTCATGCATTCCTTGATGGAAGAGATACACCTCCAGCTTCAGCTAAGGGCTTTGTTGAGACTCTTGAGAATAAGATGGCAGAAATCGGAGTTGGCAAGGTTGCTTCTTTATCAGGCCGTTACTATGCAATGGACAGAGATAATAACTGGGACAGAGTAGAAAAGGCTTATGATTCACTTGTAACAGGTGATGGCATTAAGGCCGAGTCAGCTACACAGGCACTTCAGGAGTCATATGATAATGGTAAGACAGATGAATTCGTCGAGCCAACAGTTATCTGTAAAGACGGTCAGCCACTTTCATTAGTTAAGGCTAATGATTCCGTTATATTCTTTAACTTCCGTCCAGACCGTGCAAGAGAGATGACAAGAGCGTTCTGCGATGATAAATTTACAGGATTTGAAAGAAAGACAGGATTTATTCCATTAACATTTGTTTGCTTTAAGGATTATGATGAATCAATCCCTAACAAGAAGGTTGCATTCAAGAAAGAGAATATTAAGAACACATTTGGTGAATTCCTTGCTAATCATGGAAAGAAGCAGTTAAGACTTGCTGAGACAGAGAAATATGCACATGTTACATTCTTCTTTAATGGCGGTGTTGAAGACCCTAATGTTGATGAGTTCAGATTACTTGTTAACTCACCTAAGGATGTTGCAACATATGACTTAAAGCCAGAGATGAGCGCTCCGGAAGTAGGTATGGACTTAGTTGAGGCTATCAAGTCTGACAAATATGATGTTATTATTATCAACTTCGCTAATCCTGATATGGTTGGTCATACAGGTGTTATCCCAGCAGCAATCAAGGCTGTAGAGAAGGTTGATGAGCTTGTTGGCAAGGCTGTAGATGCAGTAAAGGATGTTGACGGAGTTCTCTTCATCTGTGCAGACCACGGTAATGCTGAGAAGATGATTGATTACGAAACAGGAGCTCCACATACAGCACATACAACTAACCCTGTTCCATTTATTCTTGTTAATTATGATGAGAATTATACACTTCGTGAGGGTGGAAGATTATGTGATATCGCTCCTACACTTATAGAAATTATGGGACTTGAGAAACCAGTTGAGATGACAGGTGAGTCTCTTCTTGTGAAGAAGAACTAATTGAATGGTTGAAATTAATTTTGTAAATGTCAACAATAAATTGTGATTTTTTGTTAAAAATTTTTAGCTTATATTACCAGTTATTAAGACGAAAGAAGCGGAAATGTAAATCACATTCGCGCGCATACTTACAGGGCATGTGACATGTTGTTTGATTGTTCGTATGATGTAAGCATATGTTAGCAGTAGGGGAACATGTCACACACCTTTTTATAATTATTAAAATCTTTCTTATCTTGTCCGTCATGTTTGTAAATACTCCATTTCATTTTGTTCTAAAAATTGATTTGATGATAAGCCGTTAAATAACTTGCGCGGCATGTTATTTATAAAGTCTTGTATCTTGTTTAATTCCTCTTGTGTGACTTCTGATAAGTCAACACCCTTAGGGTAAAAGCGTCTTATTAATTTATTTTGATTTTCATTTGTTCCACGCTCACCGCTTCTATATGGGTGACAGTAATATAAATTCGTTCGCACGAACTCTATTAATTCATTATTGCTAATATCGCAATTAGTGGAAAATTCAACACCATTATCACAAGTGATTGATTTTATATAATGTTTTAAGTTATCCCAATTTTTTTGAATAGTATTCCAAACACTAGCACATTGTTTATTGTCTAACTTAAAAAGTAATTCTTGACGTGTCTTTCGTTCTGACAATACAAGTATACAAGGCTTTGTTGTTTTAGTACCTTGTACAGTATCCATTTCCCAATGTCCATATATATCACGCTGTTTTAAATCTTCGCGTTCTTCAATAGAACGCTTGCCATACCGATATATACGTTTAGATTCTTTTTCCTGCTTAACTTTTTTTGCTTTATTATAAGGCATGTCTGATTTTTTCAATTTAATGAATCGTTTGTTGAAATAGTTGTAAAGAGTAGTTAAACATACTCTTGTATTAAAACCCTCTTGCTTTGCAAGTTCATTTGCAGAATAAAAAGAGTAATGTTCTTTTACTCTGTCATGTATAAATTTTATGTATTCGCAATCACAAGCGACCTTGTTATTAGCACCCTTGTTTGAACTGGCTTCTTTGTATCTGTGTTGTCCAACATCAGCGCAATATATATAATACTCTTTTAAATGTGTATCAATTTGCTTGATAGTGCCGCGCTTAATCTCATTGTAAATTGTATTATAATGCTTATTTAATATCTTAGCTATTTCGCGTTGTGTCCTCTTTTCTTTGTTATACATAAATTCTATCAAATAGCGTTCTTTCTCTGTCAAATGTTTTCCCATGTTGTCACTCTCCCTTGTGGCTATATTATAGGTCAATTTGTATCAAAGTTGTATATTTTTAGTTCATTATCAGAAAACGGCATATCAACTGTTTTTCTGTAAGACTTATCATTTTCTAACGCTTCTATAAAATCATGAAGTTTATCATTTTCTATCAAATAAGAATCTATAACAGGCTTTTCACAAGTATTTCTTGAGTACCAGTAACGCTTTTTGCCTTGCGTTAATGTAGCTAAATCCTTTGTTATATATTTAAGCATATATCCAACAATTTTCCCTTGTGAATCGCTGTTTTGACTTACTGGGATAGCAGTAGAAAAACCTAGGCGGTAATTACCAATATTGTATATTATTTTCGTTCCTTTGTCTTTTCGTCTGCCACTGTCAATAAGCTGCAATGAACCGAGGTTTGACATTAAAGCGTGAAAATGAAATTTTTCTTTGTCTGCATGAAATTCTGGTACAATAACATATTTTAAATCTGGACAGCAGATTTTCTTTGCATTATCTAACCAACCATGAAACTTTGTCACGCAATCGTCATAGTCTTTAGAATTAACAATTTTAGGATTGAAAGTGAAAGTTACAAAATACTCCCAGTCGTTAGCAAGGCAGATATTCCATATTTTATCTTTCGTACGGTGCATTGATTGTCTGATAGATAAATCAATATCAAATTGCGTTCTTTCTTCCTCTGTCTTTTTCTTGCGTTCGTTCGCGCGAACTCTCTTTTTATCAAATTCAATCGGCTTCTTAAAAAATCTCACCTGTGTTTGATTTTTGTATGTTAATGTACGAACATTGTAAGCACCCATGTTATTTATCTCCCCATAATTTTATATTTCTTTTTTCGCATAAATACCCAAGCATATCAGCGTATTCAGAAAGATATTTTTCATGTTTTTCTCGTTCAATAATATCAACAGAATCATAACCGCGTTCAATCATTGTATCAACTTGAGAACCTAGACAATTATCAACAGCAGTATAATATTCTTCCTCAAGTTTTTCATCAGACAGAGCGGCAACATGTGCCATAATTTCGTTAATCTCTTTTTTCTTCATGTTTAAATCTCCCTTTTTAAAATCTTTTCGTTTAAGTGTATATATTATCAAGTACGCGCATGCGCGCGCGTGTGTATGCGTATGTGTGTATGTGTGTATATTATATTATGCGCTAATACAAGCCCACTTGTACTAGGTGTTATCTCTCCGCATACTCCGAGATTCCACCTAGTACAATTGTGTTGTATCATACACGCTATAATATTTCTTTTCACCGAACAGGAACTTTGAGCCTGTCTTTGCGTCTTTCTTAGAATAGCCGTATTTGCTTGTAATGCATATAAACAGATTGCCACCGAAGAGGAGCGATAACAGTTTACCAAACACTTTATAATTGCCGACATTTCTATGTAATACTTGTGTTTCAAGGACATTTCGAATCTGCTTATCAATGCATTTGTCGTCCTGAGATATAAGTATTACATCATAACCGAGCTTTCTATGCAGACGATAAAAGGCACACCATGCAAGGCGGTCTTTTCTATTCCAAGAACGGCTATTATATAGTTCTTGACACTCATCAAGAATTAATAAAGTCTGGTGTAGCTTAAATTTTCCCTGTTTATCGCGTTCATGGAAATTAAAGGCATAGCCTTTTAATCCCTGTATATAACTGTAAATATCGTCGGGTTCTTTAAGCCTAGTTGCACCATGTCTATCAATTTTCATTTCAAGAATAGAATTATTAAGCCATTCTTTATTCGAGACATACAAATAACACCCCTTAGGCTTCTTGTTAAGCTGGGGAATATTATCCGTGTTTATTTCCATGTTTCCGATTATATTTTTACCTTTTTGAATATATTTATAAATTTCTTTCGCGGCATGGTAACTCTTGCCACTACCGGGGACACCTGTATAAAACCATATCATATAAAATCACCTCAAAATGCGCGTTCGTTCGCGCGAACTATGAAAATAAGAAACCTAGTACTTTTAACATGCTCCCTTGCGAATTAAGGAGAGAATGTAATATCTTTTTAACATATTTAAAAACAATCATTAAAGCGTAAGCGTCTAATACGCTACCGATTAAAATTACAAGATAGTCAATAGGAATAAACCAGTTAATATAAGGCATATAAGCAAAGAAAGGTTCACTTGCTACATCTAAAAGACCATTAAAAGGGTCTGTTGGCATAAAAGAAATAAATGAAAGTATAAGGTCAATTACAAAAGAGCCTATACCGAGTAAAAAATTTTGCAGTAAATTTAATAACACATAAGCAACACCTAATTCAGACATTACAACATCTCCTCTTTAAATCGTTTATAAGAACCAAAAGCAACAGCAAGAGTAAAAGCCAATCTCATAAAGGAAGCCGCGACATCACGCCAATCTTCATATTGCGATAAATCGATTGATACAGTAAGTTCGGGATTATCTTTATCACCAACTAAGAAACCGTAATTATAAGTAAATACTGGGGCTTTTGCTTCCGCTACAAATGCAGCGCACCAGTCATACATGTGATAAATCATACTAAACGGAAAATGACCGAATATGCCACTTCTTAAATCCATATTTAGGACTTTAGGCTTGTATGCGCCGCCGCTGTCAGAATAAACAGCTATGTCATCATCAGAATAAGAAACAGATTGCGCCTGCGCTGATGAATCGCTATCTTTAAGCGTATTTTGTCCATATAAGAGCGCACATTGTACAGCGTTGAAAATAGTGCCTATAGTAGATATAATGCTGTTATAGTCTGTTTTTTCGTCTATATCGTCCACAGTATCAGCAATCTTTTTTGTGACACCTAAAATTGCAAGTAAAGTTTGATTTTGCGCGTTAAGCGCTTCAAGTATAGAATCAAGTTTGCTGTTCATTTCCTCGGTATTATCCTTTATATCTTCCGAGGTCTTGTTTAAATCCTCTAAGCCTTTATCAATAGCATTTTGCAATTCATCAGCAGATATGCTTCCTTTTTTATCGTTAATAGTATCAATAAGAGTATCCATTTTAGAACCAATATTTTCATTCATATCTTTAATAGAAAAAGAAATATCTTCACCGACCTTATTAATAGCAGAGCCTAGATACGCAGAAGATTCACCATGTATATAATCAAATAACTTTTCGTAAGATACAAAGCCGACAAGCGTCTTGTTAGATTTAGACCAAAAACCGGCAGAATTTATATAATCATAACTAGAATCTTCAGTCAGATTGTTAGTTGCCCAGTGTATATAAGGATTAGTACCATAAGAAGATGTATCGTCACCTGTATCAGCACTTGAAATAATTCTACTTAATAAGACCTGTGTATAATCACCCCGAACATTACTGGAAAACCACTTGTAAAAACGAATAGCAAATTTTGAGAAATCAACCGTATAATTGCTAGTATCTACATATTCGCTATCAGTACAATTAAGGCTTTTAGTAATGTTTGGTAAAGTAATCGGGTTGAGATTAGTGTCTGTAAACTGTAGCCATAGGGAAGCGTAATTATAAGGGTTTCCGCTTCCGAAATATGATTCAGACTTTGTATATAGATAAAAGTACGCAAAGTCAGATTGATTAAAATAAAAAGCTGTACGACCGTCACCAATAGCATAATCATAATCAGAAACCATGTTGTAATCTTCCTGATAGAGTGTATTATCATCATACCAAGACGACTTTATAATATCCGTAGGATTACCGCGCCTATTAGAAACATAAAACATGCCGTTATCTTTGTAATATTGTAACTTTATTTCTTCCCTTAGCTTATCTACACTGGCGTTATCGTTAGACATTGTAATTGTTTGTGTGTCCTCGTTATAATCTATTGCATTTAAGTAATTGTAATTACCTGTAATCTTGTCAGAAATACCAAGAAGAGTATCGGAATCAGTCTTAGTAGCAACCCCGACACTAGATATAAAACCACGATAAGCATTAGAATTTGAAGCGCCATAAATAAATTCTAAGAATCCATGAGATAATGAATGTTTAGACATTAAGAGATTTTTTAATTGATTATCTGATAAATGTATTTTTTGTTTTTTTGTGTTCATAGTCCAGTTATAAGTGTCAGTAGGAGTATATTGAAAACACAGAATACCGTTTGAATCAGCAATGTCTTTATGCGCATTAACTGCGGCTTGAGCGTCAGAAGATGATAAACCCATACTATCAGTATACGGCTTGGATAAAGAAAAATAATCATCTGGATAAGATGCAAAAACACCGAGAGGACAATAAACAAGAATAGATATAGTTAAAATTAACAATGAAAGTGAAAAACAGAAAATCTTTTTCATAAAACACCCCTTAAATAAAAATAACAGACAAGTTTTTATGCTTGCCTGTTATCATGATTACAAAATATTAATATTATTTCTTTTGCCGTTTAATTAGTTTATATATAAAGAAATATAGCAAAACTAAAAACGGAATTGTAATTAAAATGATAGGAAAATAAGTAAGTAAAAATTCAACAATATAACTCGACTTATCAGGTATATACTGTTCAACTAAAGCTATCATGTAAACACCCCCTTATTAATACGATTATATCACTAGGCAAGTTGTAACACAATCTATATTTTAGAGGTTAATTTTCTTCTTCTATGTCCGCGACTTCTTTTTCTCTTTTATGTTCAATAACACACCGTATTACATTTGATATTATGGTTACAAGCACGCCGAAGATAATCATAAACAGGAATGATTTATCCTCAAATGCAGATAACAAACCGCTTTCTTTTATAAATTCAAAGACTTTAAATTTTTTGAATAAATACACGACAAATTGAGCGATGCCGTATGTTATCCAGTAGTAAACCCAAAACATAAAACTATTATTCATTGTCTTTGTCCTTTTCTTGTTGAATAATCTCGTTTGTTGTAAGTTTTAATAAAGCATTACAACGAGCAAGTTCAACAATGGTTACATATATTAAACCTTGCAATTTTAACGCGGGAATCAATTTTGCCATGGTATCATCATCAAATAACGGTTTGAAAGATGTATTATCCTCGCTTTCATTAATAGTGCTTTTATCTGCTGAATCACTCATAATTGTTATCCTCGCTTTCTTTGCGTTCTCTTTCTTTGCTTTGCTTTATTAAACGATTAAGGTTTATGATATCGGATATAAAAGCGGCAATAATTAAGAAGATGAGACCGAAAAGAGCCGCTGTTGAAAGTAAGAGAGTGTTAAATACTTCATAGCTTCCAAAATTCTGTATAATCCAATCATACATTGTTATTACCCTCGCTTTCTTTGTTCTTGTTGAAGTACCACGGTAGATAATCAACTACGAAGTAATAGATTCCAACGATAAATCCGCCAATAGGAACGACCCAAACAAAGAAAAGCGTGTAAGAGCCGAACTGCTCAACAATCCAGTCATATTTTAAAGATACGAAGATGATAAACGCTAATGTTGTGATAACATGAATTATAACTAATAGATATGTGCTATCTGATTTAAGCAACTTAATTATTTTCTTCATGTTCTTTATCCTCGGTTTCCTCGACTGGTTTCTTGTTATCCTTATGTAATTCAATCAAATCTTCATAAATATAGAGAATTATAAGAATACAAATATCGGTTATTGATACATCAAATATAGGTGTATAATTATTGCCTATAGAGACAGTGATAACAAATTTAAGAAAAGAAAGGACAGTAGCAACCATTGCTAAAATTAAGATTTTATCCGTATTAATTAATTTCTTCATGTTCCTTCTTCTCTCTTTCTGCCTGTCGTTGGGCTTTTCGCTTTTTCTTTGCTTCCGCTTCCTCATTGCGTATACTGGTTATCATATCAAGTAACTTGCTTATTTTGCCCTTGCGGTGTTCTGTACCGTAGGCAATATAATTTGTCGCTTTCTTGATTTGCACCATGTTCCGCCACACTAAGAAGAATAGCAGTAGTAATACATATCCCATTGTTCTTTGTACCTCGCTTTCTGTGTTACTCGTTTTTATTTGTTCGTTCGCACGAACTTTTAAACGCTTCTTTGTGTACATCAGCAGAGTTTTACACTCTGCCTTTGCTAGTATCGGAGTACTAGTTTGCAAGGCTTCTAAAGAAGCCAACAGCCATTCTTATACCCATAGTGATTGCCATGAGTGAAAGACCGATAGGAAGAACAGCAACAATACCGTCTTTGCACACATCAACTGCACTCTGACAAGCTGTTGTGATTGCTGTCTTGATTTCCTCATTCATTGTGACTGCTACATTTCCCTCTGCTGCTAAAATACTTGGTGTCATACTGGGGACCTCCGAAAATTATATTTATCATCACCTTGACGGTGTTGATAGCTTAATAATATCGACTACAAAGCGCCAGAGCTTCATAATCGCCCATGCTGTGAAAGAAAGTATTACAGACATTGAAAAACCCATTGCCACATACTGCGAATAATCTGTTAAAATTGCGCTTGCTGTTGTCATGTCTTATTTCCTCTCTTTCTACATTAGTCTTGAAACTGCTACATAGCCTAGAAACGCGCCTGTAAATATGATGAGCGTTATTGAAATTATATAGAGTGTGTCGCGGATTTCTGCGAGTATGTTCTCTTGCGTTTCTGTTAATGCTTCTTCTGATTCTTGGCTTGTTGCATTGTTACTATCTATATTTAAGGTATTATTGTCATTTTTAGTTTCTGATTCTTTTACAGCTTGTTTTTGTGTTTCTTCTACTGCATATGATGTTTCTTTTTCTTCTGCGTTTACTGGCATAACGAAATATATTACTGTAAATATTAGTAGTAGTGTTAAGTTAATAATCATTAATATAAATATTAGCTTATGTTCTGATATCGTTTCTTTTATCATTGCTTTCTTGCTTTCTTGACTTATTAATTAGATATTCTGTTTTTGTTTATTGTGTCTGTATTTATTGTGTCTGTGTTGTTTTTGGTTTATTATGGAACGCTCACGCGACCCCATTCACCTAAAAACACTCGCGCTTTGCGTTCATGTTTTCTTGACGGCTCATTCCCGGGGATTGTGTACTCCGTAGGCGAGTTTCATCCGTGTTGCCGAAACTTCTTTCTCTTTCTTCTCTAAACTTACAATAACGGTAGGTTGTAGGTTAGCTTCCTCGGAGCGCCCCACCACTTCGCAGACCGTACCCAAGCTGACAACCCCACAACATCAACGACATTGATAGTTAGGAGCGAATATCAGTAGAAGAGGACGGAACGGCTTCACCGCTGATTCAGTTCGTCGGGGGCTGAACACTTCTATTAGATTTGAAGTGGTTATGTACCGCTTGCGGTGTACTGGCTTAATTAACGATTGTGTGCGGTACATAGGTAATGCGTGCCACTCTTGCCAAAAAGCGGCGGCGAGCTGTCACTGCTGGCAAAGAAAGGATTGCTTATAACAGGACATTTAATAATGCGTATATAGATATATAATCTAATAGGCGCTAGAAGAGAAAATGAACCGTATTATGTGTTATATTTCTATATGTATTTTTATTAATATCTACTTAAAAGCCTGTTGACTATTTATTTTTATTTGATTGTTTGGTTGTTTGGTTGTTGCATTATTGCATGTCCTGTTTATAGCTTTTTCCTTTTATTCTTCCTTTTTCTTTTCGCTTTCCTTGCGTTCAATCGCGCGAACTTTTGGAAGAGTGGCATAATTACCTTGTTGACTTTGCAACTTGTTTGTTTCATGCTTTTGGCGGCTCTCTTACAAGCATAAGCTAGA
>ULOZ01005383.1_pt1 | contig 13034 bp, 16 predicted proteins | sample 1953031 | NCBI WGS metagenome assembly ULOZ01 (sample SAMEA4835616, study PRJEB28245) | human gut metagenome | biome: gut microbiome; material: fecal sample | place: Denmark | collected 2008
TAGATTGTGCAGAAATTCCAAATCCTTTATAAGATATATTATATATCATTCTGTATCTTAAATATGATGATAGTCCTAAATCTTGTTTGTCTTTTGAAAAAGTATTTTGACCAAAATGTGCATTATAACCTAATTCTATTAATTTATTATAAATGTATTCATATTGATTATATAAATTTTTTCTGTCAATTTCTTTATTTTTACAAATCAAATTATATCTCATTTCATATAATGTAATTTGTTCTACATTCATATTTTTTACTAGTTCTATGGCATCATCTAAATCTTTTAAGTTTTGCCCTTCTAGTCCATACATAAAATCAATATTTATTTTCTGTATTCCTGCATTTTTTATTAATTTACATTTTTCTAAAATATCATTAATTCCTAAATTTTTTCTATTATTCTTTTTTAATATAGCTAGATTCATTGTTTGAATTCCTAATGAAATTCTTCTAAATCCTGCTTCATATATTTCTTTTAGTTTAAACTCATCTATTGTTTCAAATGTTCCTTCTATACTAGGTTCAAAGTCCTCTACTGTTTTTAGTTTTGTGATAATTTTTTTACATATCTCCATTAAATATGAAAATGTCCCATTATCTAAAGATGTAGGTGTACCTCCACCTACATCTAATCCATATAATATAATATTGTTATGTTTCTCAATAAATTTGCTTATATCATTTTCTAGAATCTTTAAATACTTTTCTTCTAGTTCAATACTTCTTTTAGGATATTTTACATATTCACAAAATGCACATAGTTTTTGACAAAATGGAATATGTATATAAAAATTTAAATCGTTTTCATTTTTAAATAAATCATAACTACCCACTTTATACTTTAACCAATTTTCTTTATTTAAAGGATATGATGTATTACATAAGAAATTTTTTTGTGCTTTTATAAAATATTCTTCCATTAGCAACTCCTAAAAATTCCTAAACCACAAGTACTTCTATAAATTGTTGGTTCACTTTCTTGTTTTGGCTCACTTTCATCTTTTGCTCCACTTTCTTGTTTTGTTTCACTCTCTGTCTGTTCTCTTATTTCTTCACTATAATCATCTTTTTTTGCACCTACTGTTGGTATATCTAATCCTGCAGCTTTAAAAGATTTTGCTAATTCATAATATTCTTTTGCTTTTGTTTCAATTACAGTTACTATTTTTAGTGTTTCTTCATCTGCAAACCCATTTTCTTGTAAATATCTTTTATAATTTGATATATTTTCTTTTACTTTTTCTGCATCTAATCCATTTTCTAAACCATTTGTTATTATAACTTCATTTATAAATTGTAATATTGCATCTTTATTCATACCTTTTACCTCTTTATTTTATTTTCTTTCCAACTATCCAATTTTTTGCATTTTGAGTATTGTTCAACAAATACTCTCCTCTATATCTTTCATCATCTCCAAATGGAAAGAAATCTAATATTTTATTTAAATATTCATTGTTCATTTCTATTAAGTTTTTTATTTTTTTAAAACATTTTTCTGTTATTTCATCCATTTCTTTAAAACTATCTTTAAAATATAGATTACTTTTATATTGACTCATGATAATTGTAGAAATTTCCTTAGATAGAAAAAATTCTTTAAATTCATCAAATATTTTATTAATAATTTCATTAATTTGATTTTCATTTTTTCCTAAACTCATCCAAGCTTTTGTTAATATTTCTTTAAATTCTTTACTATTTAAGTTTTCACTATAATTTTTCATATATTCAGCAATTATCATATCATCTATACAATGATTTGATAACAATAAATCGAATTTGTCTGGTATATCATTAAATGATTTTTCAAAACTTTTATTTACACATATTATTTCTACATTTGGTAAAATTTTCGAATATTTTTCATTAACATATTCTAAAACTTCTTTACTGGTATCTATAATATATATTTTTCCTTTAAAATTAATTTCTTTTAAAGCATAGGCAATTTTATACCTAAATCCTGGTGCTATTTCTACAACAGCTTTGAGCTCACCTTTATATACATTTTTTATAATTTGAGCAAATATTTGTCCTATATACCATTCCCATTCATCATCAGCATCATTAACAATATTCATATTCTTATCTTTCTTCGCCTTTATCTTTTAAAGCTCCCATTATCGCATAAAACTTGTCTCTTATTTCCGGATCAAATTCTCTTAATTTTCTTGAAATTTCTTTTTCTTTATCATTTAATCTTTTTTGTGCCTCTCCTAATTCAGCTCTTTTTATTTCAACTTCATCTCTACATGCTTCAAATTCTTCTAATAATTGAAGTAATTGAGACATTGTTGTTCTTTTTGAAGAACTTGATTTTTTTCCTGAAGTTGAACTTCCCTTTCCGTCATAATTTGTTGTACTTCTTATTTCTCTTGAACTTACACTTGAAGAACTTCCTTTTCCATCATAATTTTCCACACTTCTCCTCAAAGAACTTTTTTCAACACTTTCTCCTCCCAAATAACTACTAGATCCCATATTATCTCCTCCTTATATTTTTTATTTTCATCTTTTTATATTTTAGCATATATATTAAATTTGGTCAAATTCTCCATTATATTCTTTTCCATTAATCTTTATTTTCACATCAAAATTTAATATATCTGGTAAACTATCAAACTCTATTTTTTCACTTTCCATTGCACCTTCTTCATCTAATCTATGTTTTATCATAAATTCTTCTCCATTTAAACTTAATTTTGCAAATTCTATATCGAAATTAGAAAAAGGTTCAATTACTAAATAATAATAATTTTTTGTTACAATCCAATATGTTAAAAAATCTTTATATAATATTAATCCTAATATATTTTTACATTCTATATTATAATGATTTCTTATATTTGCTTTTATAAGTGAATTTATAATTATATTTATTGTTTTATCATCAATTTCTTTTATGTCATATTTATAAGCTATTTTTCCAAAAATATGCTCCTTAGAATAAAGATAATTTCTATCTGCATTTATAAAATATTGTTTTAATTTTATTTCTTGTAAATCTTGCTCTTTTTCGATTTTTTCAAATAATTCATCATATTCTTGTATAAAATCCATTGCTTCATTTATATACTTATCCATATTATAATCATTTACTATATCTTTTTCAAAAAATTTCTCCACTTTTTCTTTTATCATTCCGACTTTTTCATATTCTATATATTGAGGATCATTAAATAATAATTTAATTCCATTTATGAACTTATTTCCTTTTTCTCTATATATTAAATATTTTTGAAAAAATCTTGAAAAGTCGAATAAATATGTAATATTTTCATTTTGATTTGCAATATTTGTGTCATAATAGTTTGCTAAAAATTTTCTTGATAATATATTAAATTTTTTGCTTAGACTATCTATGTATTTATAATATTTCAAATAATACAAATTATAATCTAATCCTATTAAATCACAAAACTTAATTTTTATATTTTTTTCATATTCATCATTCATTATTTTCTCTAATTTTTCATTATTGGAAATAGAGTTTATCATTATTTTTTGTCCTAATAATTCATATCCAAAATAATTTGATTTATATTTATTTGTGTTTGAATATTGTGGAAATCTTCCTTTTACAAATGATGATGTATCAAAATCAATTAAATTTCCTTCTGTTGATATATTTCCAACAGACCATGAACCATGTAAAAATCTATCACAAAATTTATTGGCTTCTATTTTTGCAAGCTTTTTACAAAAGTTTTCTATTTCTTCTTCTGTATATTTATCATTATTAATTAAGCTATTACTAATTCTATATAATTCTTTTTCTTTATTTACTCTTATTTCTATACTACATGGCAAATTATAAGTTTCTGTTTTTATTTGATCATCAAAATCTAAATATTCATCCAAAAAATCAAATCTTTCTCCTGTTTCCAATATTGCTAATGTTTCAAATGTTGGTACAACAAAATCTTTAGCTAATATATTTGCAATTACAGTTTCTTTTATTGATGCAGATAGTGCATATTTTCCATTGTTATATATTGATTTTGGTGATGTTGCAAGTTTTGTTTTATCTCCTTTTATGTTAAAATTCTTATCAAAGAAATATGATCTTCCTGAACCTAAATTTCCACTTAAAGCCATTCCTGTTGGATCTGCTTGTTTATCACTATAAGCTTTTCCTATTATTTTATTATCTGATTTCTTTTCGTCTAAAGTTATTGAAAATATTGTACTAATTTTTTGTTTTGTATCTTCCCATACATATTTTTCATGAAATATTTCTTCATATAATTCTTGATTTATATATACAACTTTATATTCTTCTTTTGATTTATATACATTTTGCATACATAAATTTTCTTCTTTAAAAAATCTTTTTATTTGCGGTTCTCTTATTTCTTCTTCCATATTTTTCTACCTTATTAAATTATTTTTTTCACAAAGTTTTATACAAAATTCACATCCATAACAAGATGTTTCACAAAAGTTTTGTTCTAAAATCTTATTTGGTATTACATCTCTAAATCCGTATTGTTCCATATTTTTTTATAAATCTTACATATTTATTGTTATTTAGATTTTCTAAAACTTTTGATAATCCATCTTTAAAATAGTTTCCAATAAACATATCTTTATGCATATTAAACACTTCACATGGATAACAATCTCCATTACATTTCATAAATATTTTTGGACTTACAAATTTTCCAACTTCTGTTCCAAATCTATTATCACATTGTTGAACTGCTTCAAATATTGTCATACTATATGTTTCAATCTTTTCTTTTGCATTTATATTACTATTCACATAATATGAGTCTGTTAAATATATTCTTCCTTCTGGAAATTGTCCAAATTTTTGTAAATATATATCATATAATTTTTGTAGTTGTGATTCCTTTTCTCCTTTTAATCTAGTATGCACAATTCCTAAATTTAATTGTTCTATTGTATAATGTTTTGAGACATAATTTATTATATTACATATATATTCTAATGGGATTGTTTGCTCTCCTATTGATATCTGAATTGATGGAACAAAAAATTGATTATTAAAAAGTCCCGCTTCTTCAATTTTCTTAAAATAATGTTCTGCATTTCTCCCCCAAAATCCATTTGAAATTATTTTATTTACATCTACTTTTCCTTCTGAATATTTTATCATTTTACACATATTATCAAATTCTAAAAATGGCTCTCCTCCTGTTATTGCAAATGCTGGAACACCATTTTCATATAAATCATCTACTAACTTATACACATCATTTTCTGTTAATTTTGTTTTTCCTTCAATTATACTATTTGCTGACATTCCACAATCTTTGCAATTACAATTACATCTATTAGTTATTTCAAATGTAAATTGAATAGGTCGTATATCATATTTTTCTTTTGTTCTTTCATTTTGCCATTTTTCTATATCTTCATAAAATGTTTCTTTTTTGGAAGCATATTTTCCTATTCGTGGACTATTGCTTTGTTTATTAACAGATAAAAATTTTCTCATTATTTCATCTTCCACTATATTTATACCTCTTTCTTATACCATAATTCTTCATCTATTTTTTCAAATAGTTCAAATCCTCTTTTTTCATAAAATTTTTTTGCAATATCATATTCTTTGAAAGTACATAATATAATTTCTTGATATTTTTCTTTTTGAACAAATTGTAAAAATAAATTATAAAGTTTATTTCCTATTCCAATATTTCTATATTTTGAATCAACATAAAAACAATTAAATTTTATTGTATCTTTAGATTGTTGTAGTCCTCCACAAGTTCCTACAATTTCATTTTCTTTGTTTATTGCTATAAGAAAAATATTATTACCTTTCTTATATTTTTCAACTAACTTTCTTTGATAATAATCCTTCCAATGTGTAAATCCAAACTCATTTGAGGTTATATTAACTAAAAAATCTATTATGTCTTTTCTTTCTCCATATTTACAATTTACAATTTTTATTTCATTGTTTTCTAACATTTTTTCTCCTAATTACTCTTGTTTTAATTTTTTTATGTGCCAATCACAAATATCAACAAGTAATGTGTTATCATCAAATCCTATATAATTCATTAATTTCTTAAAACCGATATCTGTTTGTTCTAGTTTTATATTTCCACCAATCTTTTGATAAAATTCTTTATTCATTTGCCATAATCTTATAGAAGTTTTTAATTCTTTTGTAGCTGAAATTGTTGCTCTTGTTTTTAAACTAACATATGGCAACATATATGGACTTCTTGCAATTTCTTTGTTTGGTAATCTTACAACTAATCCTCCATTTTTTGCTCCTATTATAAAGTCTCTTAAATCAACTATATCAAAGATTTTTTCTGTTAATATATTTGCTAATAAATATATTTGTTCAATTTTAATTCTTTCTGGTAAATTACTCATTACTTCTCTTATTGTTTTTCCTGTTGCACTATCATCATCTACTAATATATAACTTCCTGTTTTTATATTTTGTATTTGATTTTTTATTGTATCATGTCCTATTCTTCCTATTAAAGATATGTATTTTTTTTGAATATCACTTATATCAAATAATCTGCTTGTTTCTATATCATATGTTCCTCTATAATATGTATCTAAACTTATTGTTTGTTTTCCTTTTAATACTGAATATGCTTTTTTTAATTGTTCTTCCATATTTATTGTTTTTACATCTAATTTATTGTCAAATGCTTCTTTTAGTACATCTACTAATTGTTCTAAAAATTCATCATGTACTTTTTCTAAAAGCTGATTTTCCACATTAATTTTATAATTTTCTAATGGTATCATTCCTTCATTTCTTATTACATAATCTCCATCTTCTTTTGTATACTGAGGATCAATGTATTTATAATCTTTTCTAATATTTCTTGATGAATATGTAGATACAATTGATTTATTATTAATGAAAATATTGTTTTCTCCTTTTAACTTTTCTTTCATCTCATTAAATTTTTCACTATATCCTTCTCTTTCAATACATATTCCGATTCCTTTATTTTCAAAGCAATACATAAATTCTGCATTATCTCCTCCAAATACATATGCTACTTGTATATTTGGACTTATATGTTTTCTTAAATATTTTTCTAGTCTTTGTATTACATCTGTAAAATTTATATATGTTTTTACATATACTGATTCCCATGGATCTATCATTAACCAATCACTATCTTTTACAGATTCTTGACATTGTTCTAATCTTTCAAATGTGTTTCTTTTATAATATGGTTTTGTTGAAACATAGCTTTCATGTGATGGTGATAAATATCCTCCAATAACATTATATCCTCTTTTTTCTAATACTTCTTTTGCAAATTCCATCATATAAATATGGCCATCATGTATAGGATCAAATCCTCCTGTTGACAATAAAACAACATTTTTTTGATTTTCTTTTTCTCTGCCTATTAATTTACTTACTGGTGTTGTAAGTAGATTTAAATTATAATAATCCATATCTTGTAATTTATCTATAATAAATCCTGCTTTTACTACAATATCTATATCTAAATATTTCTTATATACTTCACTATAATATTCATCTCTTAAAATTTTCCAAGCTAATGTTACTTCACTTGTTTTATTTTCTATTTTGTTATATGCACTATCTATATCTGAACACTTAAAATCCTTATTTACTTTTAGTATATCCCAAAGGTATTCTTTTTGCTTACTCATAATTATTCTAATTACACCTTTCTTTATTTTTCTAGCCATTCTTTTGTAATTTTATAATAATTATCCCATCCGCCTTTTACACTACTATCCCATAAATCTAAATGTATTGCTGGAGATTTTGACATATATTTATGCAAATTATATCTATGTAAATTTTCTAAATTTTTTGAATACAAATCAAATTGTTTTCTTGATTCTTCATTCAAATTATTTAATATTTTTTCTTTTTCACTTTCTTCCATATTCAAATAATTCAAATATAATTCTACAAAATCATATGATGCTCCAAAAACAGTTTCGTCTGTTCTACTATCATACATATCTCCACTTGGAATTGCCTTTATTATACTTTCAGGAATATCTAGTTCTTTTGCAACTTGATATACTTCTGATTTATGAATATCTGATATTAATTGAATATCAACCATTCCATCTGATGCTTTACCAATATATCCTAAATATGCTCCTTCATCTCTATTTGTTGTACCACATATAATTGCTCCTAAACCAGATTGATTTAATAAACTTGTTGTATAATATAATACTGGTGTTCTACTATATGGTGCTAATTGTCCTATTGCCCAATCTTCACCTTTTATTTCTATTTCTGGTTCTAATGCCTTTCTTATTTCATTATTTATTTGACTTAATTCTACTATATATGGTTTTACTCCTAATTTTTCACAAAGTTCTTTTCCTCTTTCTGTTGCTTCACTTTGGTTTGTTACACCTGTTGATTTCATTACAGGTAATAACATTGGTAATATTCTTTCTATTGGTGAATCTTTAGCTTCAGATGCTTTTTTTATTAATCCTAATACTATAGCAGAATCAATTCCTCCACTTATTGCTACTACACATGCTTTAAGTCCATATTTTTTCATATATTTATTTAACAAGTTTGTTTTCTGTTCTATATATTGTTTTGGATTAAAATTTCTTCTTTTTCTTATATCTGCTAATATATCTGTTAATTGTTTACTCATTAATTTATTTGATTGCTCGTTATAAACTTTCATAGTAATATTCCACCTTCCATTTCCCATTCATATCTTATATGTCCATCTTGAAAAAATATTAAATTTCTAGCGTTTTCCGGATTTGTATCTCTTGTATTTTTATTTAATGGTAATGATATACAAACATTTTGCCCATTAACATCATATATAGTTCCTATTCTTTCTAATTCTAATAGTTTTGTTCCATTTTTTTCTAAATATTCTTTTATTTCTGCTTTTTGACTATCTGTTAACTTATTTTCTTTAATCCATTCTTCTGCACTTTTTCTTCTAAATTCATCATTTACAGGTCTTAATGTAACTTGTTCAACTTGATTTTCTTTTGCAAATTTTATAAATTCTTCTACTGATTTTTCATTATCCATCATATTTTTGCAGCAAACACATGTAAGTCTTAAAGAAAATCCAAAACTATGTAAATATTTTATTAAATCTGGTAAGTCTATATATTTTTCACTATTTGGCATATATATTTTTTGATTTACTTCTGGTTTGTTACTAACAACTGATATTGTAATTGTTGTTAATCCTTCTTCATACCATTGTTTTAAATATTTCTCATATTTTGCTTTATTTAAAGCAATTGGAATACAATTTGATTGTAATTCAACAAATGGAAAATTAAACTCTTTTAAATGTTGCAAATATGCTGTAATTTGTTCTGGAAAAAGCGTTGGTTCTCCTCTACTTGTTAACATTACTGTATCAATTCCGCTTCTATTAGCTAAATTTCCTGCAATTTTAAGATTTCTCCAATTTATTTCTCTTTCTTTTAAATTTTCTTGATTTGGTTTCACTCCTGAAACGCAAAACGGACATGATGCTATACAACATTCTGTTCCAACTATTACACTAAACATTTTAAATTTCATAATTTTCATCTCTTTCTCTTATTTTTTATCTATATAAACTTTTCTTAAATCTTTACTATATGGCATAAAAAATTCTTCAAAATATGCTCCAACATTTTTTATGATAATCTTTCCACCTGTTATTAATTCATTTTTATATGCAGAATCAATATACATTATACCAATCTTATCCCCACTATCTGATGATCCTCCACATATATAAACCTCATAATCTGCTGTTTGTGATTTTTCATATTCAAATTTTATTTCTTCATTATTTTCTGTTTTCAAATATAATTGAAATCTTTTATTATAAAGTAAAATATCAAAAAATCCACTATATATGCCATTTTTTATTACTACAGTTTTTGTGTTTCTAATCATTTTATCTCTTATGATTCTTGTTTCTAGTTCAATTGTATCTTCTACAAGATATCTTCCAACTTCTAGAATGATTTGTTCAATTTTTAATTTACTTTTTAGTTCATCAATTACTTTTGAATTTATTTCTGTATTTATTCCTCCAATACTTACAAATTTCAAGTTTGAATCACTATATTTTTCTTGAATATATTGTAATATGTTTTCAAATACATTATTTTCTGTTTTTATATTTTTTTGTATATAAAAAGAAATTCCATAATTACTACTACCATTTCTTTTTAAGAATTCTATCATTCTTAGAGTTTCCTCAAGTTCAGCTCCTAAATGAGTAAATTTATCTTTATATATTTGCATTGTTGATAATCTTATAGCTATTTTTACTTCTCTTAAATTCGCATATTCTACAAATTCTCCTAATGATTTTAAACAATCAAATGTGAAAAATCTTACTCCATTATCATATAAATATCTTATTGTTTCTTTTTCTGCTAAGACATTTATAAAACACATTTGGTTAGGATTAATTCCTAATTTTTTTAGTAATTCAAAATGATATAAAGAACTAATTAGATACCCATTATTTGCTTTATTTAATAATGTACTTAATGCTTTTATTAGATTTTCGTTTGAATTTGTTTTTAATGGATAATATATATATCCATCTTTACTAAATTTATTGTAATTTTCTATCAATTTATTTTTATTAAAGTAAAACTTCAAATTGTTTTCTTCTAAATTTATCATGTTATTCTCTTTCTTTTTCCTATTTTCTTGTTGATTATAACATCTTTTATATAAAAAATAAAGTACTATTTCTAGTACTCTATCTTATCATTCTTAAACTCTATTATTTCCATATATCTTCATTAATAAATCTAGTTAAAGCCATTATAAAAGCATTTCTTGTTAAATCAATTCTTGTTATTTCATCTTTTGTTAAGAAACTAATTCCACCTTTTCCTTTACCTAATTCTTTTCCACTAAATAATCTATCCATAACTTTTCCTAACTCTGTTTGCTTTATTTCTTCTATATATTTATCTGGAATTGGAAATCCTTGACTTGTTCCTATACTTTGAAATCCTTTTGAATCTTCTATAATTACTGCATTTATATCAATCCATTCTCCTAAAAGATTTGTAATTCCTGCTTCACTTGCTATATAAAAATCTGCTTTTATGTTATTAGTATTCGCATATTTTTTTAAATTTTTTATTCTATTTTTGGCTCCTTGTAAAATTTCTTCATTTACTGGTTGAGCACCTACATTTGATTCTACAGATATTCCTTCTATTTCAACACTATCAAAATATTTTTCAAATGCTTGTCTTGCACCTTCTATTTTTCCAGGATTTTTGGTTCCCATCAATATTTTCATTTATTTATTCTCCTTTATTATAAAAATTTTTTCATACACTTTATGTGTCTATAAATCTCTCCCCAATTATTAACTTCTTTAATATAGTTATTTTCTTTTAATTTCATTAAATTTGTGTCTCTAAAATATAGTGTTTTTATTTTATTATCTGACAATTTTTTTATAATTCTCCAATCATCATCAATCATAATATCTATATTTTCATTTTGGCAAACCTGTAATTTATCTTCAACTTTCCAATAATATTTATCAAATTTAATATTATTTTCATCTAATAATCTTATTGCATCATCTTTCATTTCTTCTAAAAATCCACCTCTTGCAGTAATTACTACAAATTCATGTCCCTGTTTTTTTAACAAATTATATACGCCAATAAATCCTGACATTAAATTACTTTCTTTTGAAACTGTCAAGAAATATTTTTTTATAAACTCCTCTTCTTGTTTATCTGTCCAATTATATCTAGCCTGGAATTTAGGTTCCTCTTTATTTACCAAATTATTTCCTTTCAAAACATCTATATCAAAAATTTCTTCATAAGTTCTAAATGTAGTTTCACTATCTATTACAACTCCATCTAAATCTATTCCTATTTTCATTTTTCTCTACCTTTCTTTCTAAATTTATAAATAACTAAATATTATGTTATTATATTTAACATTTTGTTATAAATTGTTTGCCTATTCAAATCTTAAATTGTATTTATTAACATTATCTATTGTGGCAAATCCATTTTTCTCTTTTACTTTTTCTAGGAATACAATTCCATCAAAATGATCACATTCATGTTGAACTAATCTTGAAAAAAACCCATGAAGTTGTTTTATTATTTTTTCACCCTTTTCATTATAATCTGTTAATTCTATATCTTTATATCTCTTTACTTTACCTCTAATGCTAGATACACTCATACATCCTTCATATTGTATATCTGTTTCTTTTGATATTTCTCTCCAAATAGGATTTATCATTGCTATTATAGGAACTTCTTCTGCATCATTATATTTTATATTCTCTTTTTTATATTCTTTTATTTATCCCTATTTGTGGTGCAGCAATTCCTAATCCAGTTCCAAATTCTAATGTTGCCTTTAAATCTTCTATAATTTCTACAATTTCTTCATTTATATTTTCTATATCTACTTCATCACTTATTTTATTTAAAATAGGAGCTCCAACTTCTCTAATTTTTAAAACTTTTCCCATATTTCATACCTTTCTAAATATATTTATCATTATATTCACACCAAATTTTCAATATGAATAATATTAAGTATTACATGTCTTGTCTTAGTTCTAGCACTGCAACACACTCCACATGGTTCGGACACCTTCTGTAGATAGTTTTCTCTAGCCTCATATGATGACTGTTGATTTTGATTTTCTTCAGTTATCAAATTTTCTTTTACAACTGAATTCAAATTTAGAGAATCTTTATATGCATATTATACATCAAAAGATAAAATTTTCAAATACCTATATAACTTAAATTATATTCTTGTAAAATATTTTGTTTTAATTTTTGATATCTTTCTTCCTTAATAAATCCCTCCTCAAATGTTTTGTTTAATATTGCTATTTTTATACTGCAATTAAAAATACTTTCATTTAGTTTGATGTTTTTGGTATTATCAAATTTCATTTCATATAACATAAAAATTCTCCTTACTTGATTAAATTTCAAAAAAGGCAATAGAATAAATATCCACCAGCCTAGCTCAATGTCAACAACTTAAGAAAAAATAGTGTA
>ULOZ01012724.1_pt1 | contig 12945 bp, 8 predicted proteins | sample 1953031 | NCBI WGS metagenome assembly ULOZ01 (sample SAMEA4835616, study PRJEB28245) | human gut metagenome | biome: gut microbiome; material: fecal sample | place: Denmark | collected 2008
GATGCCGAAGTGGTAGAGAGTGGCGGAAGGGATGAGAAGCACAAGATTACTGGCAAAGGTTCCCTTCGGGATGAATCCCATGGGCACATACTTGCGCTTTTCGGAAGAAACCGATGGAATAATGATGGAATCACCGTCTGGCATGTTTTCCACATGGAATCGTGTTGGCGTATCTGCCAACTTTCGTGTGCCAGCACTTGTGCTTGCCAATCGCACATTTCTTACATTTTCCACTCGTTTATAGCAAAGAGGCATTTCCTTGATTTCCTTTGGTGAACTGTCACCAAGCCACAGGCAATATCGAGGCTTTTGATGGATAAACAACGGCGAAGTCGTTGATTTCTATGCCGTAGAACTGATGGATGTTCACCTTGATGGGGTTCTCGAAGGCGTTGAGCTGCTCCACGCTGTATATCTGCTTGATAATCTCGTTCTCCAGTCTTCTGAGCGAAAGGTAAGTCTCCGTGAGGAAGTTACCTGAACCGCACGCCGGGTCGAAGAAGCGAAGTTGAGCCATCTGATTCTGCAACTCGTGCAGACACAGCAAACGCTTCTTGATGTTGGTCTCCTCCTTACACGAGTCGAATGCCGTTAGAAGACCGTTATAAAAGAGAGGGTCGATAACCTTGTGGATATTCTCTATCGAGGTATAATGCATACCGCCCGAACGACGAGTCTTGGGGTTGAGGGTGCTTTCGAACACACCACCGAAGATGGTGGGTGAAATCTCGCTCCAGTCGAAGTCGAGGGAGGCGTGCTGTAGGAGCGTCTCACGTAGTTCGTCTGTAAACTGTGGTATGTCTATATCCTCAGCAAAGAGACCTCCATTGGTATAAGGAAAGGCGGCAAGTGTTGCATTGAGATACTTGCTTCGCTTGTCGGCAGGCGTGTTGAGTACCTCGAAAAGCTGCACCAAGCCCATTCGCATGAAGCCAGCGTCGAACTGGGCGAGATAATCATGAAACATATCCCGTCTGCCGAAGATGCCCGCATCCTCAGCATAGAGACAGAACACCAGGCGCACACATAATATATTCAGGTATCTGAGCGACTGAGGGTCGTCGGCATCATATTGCACGACAAAGGCATCGTAGAGCTTGCCCACTATCTCGCCCGCCTTCATCGACACCTCCATCTCCCGTTGCAGATGGATGCCCTGCTGTTCTACAAGAAACTGCAGGCGATAGTATTCCTTCTCCAAGTCCTTCAGTAGGATGCGTGAAGGCTCACCCTTCGGATTCTTCATATCATAGACGTCGAATTCGGCGAAGTTGCAGGTCACTATCCATCGAGGGCGCTGCGAATAAGGCAATGCGGCACTGTATCGCTGCGCCTGCTGGAAGGGGTGGAGGGAATCATACCGTCGATGAAGGAAGTATGGTCAAGCTGTGCCTGTTGCTCGAAGGTGATGAACACAGAAGGACTCTCCACCCCGAAAATCTCGGTGAGGAGTTCTATCCAGAACGTCTGGCTCTCGCCCTTCTCATATCCCCTGCCCTCCCATCGCTTGACGAAGGCAGCGGCAGCTATGCGTTGTTGTTTCTCTGTTTTCATATTGTAAAGTGAAGAGTGAAAAATTGAAAATCGGCGTCCGAAGGGGAAGCCAACAGAAGAGAGAAGAATTCATTTATCTCTCTTGCGCCGTCTCTTCCTGACGACAAAGATACGGCGAATTGTTGAGAGTACCAAACTTTCGGCTATATTTTTGCATAAAGTAAGCAGTTTTTGTATATCTATTCACTATTTGTAAGTTTTTTGCCAATTAATTGCATAAAATTATCAAATTATTAGCGTATATCGAAAATAATGTGTAACTTTGCAGCCGCAAACAGTTATCAATTATCAAGAAGGCGGCTATAAGTTCCGCTAATGAGTATTAAGTTAGAAGAAAATGGCATATACAAGATTGAGTGCTGCCGAAGCGGCAGCGATGATTAACGATCAAGATACAATCGGATTGAGTGGTTTCACACCAAACGGCGTGCCTAAGGCAACCTTCCGCGAACTCTCCAAGAGAGCCGTGGCTGAGCACGAGGCGGGCAGACCTTTCCAGGTGGGCATCCTCACGGGTGCTTCTACCTCGCAGAGTATCGAAGGTGACATGGCAGCAGCCCATGCCATCAAGTTCCGTGCGCCATTTTCTACCAACAAGGACTTTAGAACTCATACCAACCTGGGCGAGATTGATTATGAGGATATGCACCTCGGCCACATGGCTGAGCGCCTGCGCCGTGGTTTCTATGGCGAAATAGACCTTGCCATCATCGAAGTTTCTGATTTGGAAGAAGGCGAAACTACCTGCAAGGCATTCCTAACCTCTGCCGGCGGCATCGTTCCTACCATCGTCCGCCTTGCCAAGAAGGTGCTCATCGAGAAGAATACCTTCCACAGTCCAGCTTCCCGTTATCTGCACGATGTATATGAGATAGCAGAATGCCCGTTCCGCACTCCTATTCCTATCATGAACGTAGGCGACAGAATCGGTAAGGAGTATGTGGAGATTGATGCACATAAGATTGTGGGTGTGGTAGAATGCAACATTCCGGAGGAGGCACGTGCCTTCAAGCCGCTCGACCCTGTGACGGAACAGATGGGACATAATGTGGCTGATTTCCTGGTCAGCGACCTGAAGAAGGGACATATTCCTCCTCAGTTCCTGCCTTTGCAGAGCGGAGTGGGCGTAACTTCCAATGCCGTTCTTGAGGCATTGGGACAGAACCCTAACGTGCCGGTATTCAGCGTTTATACCGAGGTGGTTCAGGATGCCGTGGTAAAATACATGCGCGAGGGAAGAATCAAGGATGCTTCCTGCTCTTCGCTCACCGTAACAAACGATACATTGAAAGAGGTGTATGATGATATTGATTACTTCAAGAAGCATCTCACCATCCGCCAGAGCGAGATTTCAAACTCTCCTGAGGTCATCCGCCGTCTGGGTGTCATTGCCATGAACACCGCCATCGAGTGCGATATCTACGGCAATGAGAACTCCAGCCATATCTGCGGCAGCAAGCTGATGAATGGTATCGGCGGTTCCTGCGATTACGAGCGCAATGGTTACATTTCTATCTTCACCACACAGAGTACCACCAAGAATGGTTGCATCTCTGCCATTGTTCCGATGTGCAGTCACGTGGATAGCACCGAGCACGATGTGGATGTGATTGTTACCGAACAGGGAGTAGCCGATCTCCGTGGCAAAGGCCCGTTACGCCGTGCCAAAGAGATTATCGAAAACTGTGCCCATCCAGATTACCGCCCAATGCTCCGCGAATACTTGAAGTTTGCCGAGAAGGGCCACGAGCCACAGAGCATGCGTGCTGCCCTCGCCATGCACGATACCTTCCTGAAGAAGGGAGACATGAGATTGACTGATTTCGGAGAATATCTGAAATAAGAGAAGGCCGAAAGATTGTGAAAACCGAGAAGACAAATCTTTCATAGATGACTCAGAAAAATATCGAATTATATGATAAGCGGCATTCATATCCAAGGAATGCCGCTTATTATTTGTTATAAGCATATAGAAAACACTTTAATTCTATACGAATAAACTATACTCCCAGAAGAAAGTTCCGCATAAAGACGCTTAACGGAGAAGTAATTAGGCATCAAAACTTTTTCTTATCAGAACAAGAATAATTTCAATTAACATAGGAGAAAGTTTATCCCTTAATCGAGCTATCGCACGACGCTTCTGTACCTTCACCGTCTCAGCGGAGATGTCCAGTTGCTCTGCAATCTCCCTGTTTTTCTTCCCCTCCATACAAAGAAGAAAGACTTCCTTTTGGCGAGGAGGCAACTCATCTATCGCAGCAAAGAGTTGACGATAGATTTCTTCCTTATTAAAAATATCCAAGGTATCATCCACCAGCATAAACTCCTGCAGATTATCAACTATACTCTGCCGATAGTTGTTGTGTACCGCTTGATGACGCAGGTGATTGAGAGCAGAGTTATGCACCGTATTATATAAATAGGCGGAAAACTTGGAAATACTGTTGAAAAAAGGGCGACGTTCCCATAGAACAGAGAAAAGATCCTGCACGATATCTTCTGCAATGGTCATTTCCACAAACTGACAACCATAACTCACCAAGGCACGATAATATTTATCGTACAACAACTCGATGGCCTGATTATCCCATTGGCAAATTATTGCAATTTCAATATCACTTTTCTCACTCATGAGTGCAAAGATACGCATTTTTATGCAGTAAAATTTAAAAATGCAACTTTTTTTCACTTTTTTCTTGATATTTGTAACCACAAACGCACCCATGTGTGTTATAATAGTAAATACAGAGAATAATTCTATCACAAAAGTATTAGAAAATATGAATAAGAATATTGATATCAATACACTCGTCAGTAAATTACTGACTGGCGAAATCTCAGAGGAAGAAGGCAAGGAGCTCTTATCAAGAGTAGAGCAAGATGCGTCGCTAAAAGACAAGATAGAGCATCTCATGAATGAAGATGATTTTCTCCAACGCTACCATCTCTACAAGAGCATTGATGCCGAGAAAGCAAAAGCTACATTCAAAGCATCTCTCCAACAAGCAGAGGAACAGGAAGATAGGAATGATGACAAAGCAGCTACCATCATCTGGTTGCGACGTATAGCCGCTGCAGCAGCTATCGCCCTCATATTAATGGGTACATGGATGTATTTCGGACATCAAGGTTCCACCCCACCAGCCGTCATCACCGCAGAACTGCATCAAGCCATAGAACGGGTTCAGCAGAATGACATGAATGGAGCAACACTTACCATCAACGGCAAAACCATCAAGGTGAAAGATGCACAGAGTGCATTGGCACAAGCAGAAAAAGTAGCTGACAGTAAGGATGGAAGCAGTTTCTTTGGAAGCGACGAAATAACAGAAAGCTCCCTGATAACAAAGAAAGACAAGGAATTCTGGATGGTACTGGACGACGGAACCTACGTGCATCTCAACTACAATACCACCCTCATCTATCCTAATCACTTCGTAGGCAGCGAGCGTAAGGTAAAGCTCAAGGGAGAAGCCTATTTCATCGTGGCCAACGACTCGAAGAAACGACCTTTCATAGTAGAGACTGCCAACGGAGATGTACACGACTATGGTACCGAGTTTAATGTCAACACGATGAAGGAAAAAGGTGTAACCAGCGTTGTTCTGGTGAAAGGTAAAGTTGGTGTGAGCAGCAAGTACGGTAAAGAATACCTGTTGAAACCAGGCGATATGGCAACCCTGAAAGCAGGCAGAACACCAGACATCCAGCAAGTGGATGTTAATCTTTACACCTCTTGGAACACGGGCAACTTCTTGTTCGACGGCTGCACGCTGCAAGATCTGATGGAAGTTATCTCCCATTGGTACAACATGAAGGTGGAGTTCTCATCCGAAGACATGAAAGAACTGCGATTCACAGGCAGCATTGACAAATACGAACCGATGGGACAGACTCTCAATGCAATAGAGAATATCACAAGATTGAAGATAACTGCCAAGGAAGGCATTATCAACATCAGAGAATATAAACATTAATATTATATACAACATGAAAAGATTTTTATCAATGATGGCAATAGCCTTGTTAGCGTGCATCGCAACAATGGCTGCCACAGCCAAAAAGACGAATCTGAAAATACTCTATGTAGGAGGTCATTCCGACATAGAGACTTTAGGAGTAGCAAACTATGACAAGGAAGCTCATGCCAAGAGTATTGAGACAAGAACTGCCGCCTGGAAAGTCTTTCTTGAAACATATTTCACTACAGTGAAAACGGTACAAGGAAAAGACTACAACTACAGGATGTCATACGACTATGATGTAACCATCATTGATGGCGACCCAACTCCTATTGAGCCACGTCGCACAATCATTGAAAATGACAGATTCAGCAAGCTGATACCAGCCAAGTATTTCCCAGAGAACTTTGACCGTCCTGTCATCACCATCGCAGACGAAAGCGAGACAACAGGTCGCTATATCGGTGTGAAAAACGACTGGTATTGTCTCTGCCTTCTTGGTCATGCTTACAACATGAATACCAAGAGTGCCATCTTCAAAGGTCCTTATAAGGTGAAGATAACCACCACCAATCGCCCAACTCCTGCAGGCGCAAAGGAATATGCAGAAATGTGCCAGGAGAAGCTTCCAGATATGATTCCGATGTGGAAAGTACAGAATAAAGACTATAGCAACACCAAGGGTTATAAGGCAGGTTTGGTTACTCGCCAGTGGGGCTATCTGGATTCTCCTGATACAGAAATCATATCGGGTGGCGAAAGTGCCAAGAGCTATGGAGCCATCGCCATCGGTCGCCATGCCAACTTCTTGCATTGGGGTTTCTCTGCGTCTCCTGCAGATATGACAGAAGAAGCTAAGCCGGTTTTCCTCAATGCAGTTATTTATATCAACAAGTTTAAAGGTCATCATATCATTGCCCGCAAACTCAATGAGGGAATTTCTACCCGCACTACAATTGATGAGCACAAATATACCGTAAGCAAAGAAAACTACGAAGCTTACAAAAACTCGATTGAAGATTTCAACAATCAGATTAAGCATCTGGCGGATTCACTTCAAAAGGTGGTTGCTGCTGGCGGCAAGATGAGCGAAACAGACAAGATGTATATGAAGATGGCAGAAAATCCTCAACCCATTCCATCCTATATTGACTATGTAAAGGAAAGGGCAGGAGAACTGTATGAAATGTTTGGCACCGATGTTGACAAATATTCAAGCTATTATACCGAAAATCGCCCATATTTCTATTGCAAGCTCAATGAATATGGAGAAATTCTTGACGAAGATGCCAAGAGCATCGGCATCGCCAATAACGACAAGCGTATCCTTGACAAAGCTATCTCTATGTGGGAAAAAGGCCAAGACATAGAGAAGGCAAAGCGCATCCTCTATCGCTATACGTTGCTCCGTTACGACAATTCCAAGCAATGGCGAGAGTGGTATAATAAATATCAGAGCAAACTCTTCTTTACTGAGAGCGGAGGCTGGCTGTGGCTGGTCAATGATCTCGATCCGAAGACTCCAGGCAATGACTACAGCGTTCTCAAATTCTACGAATTCAATGAAAGCAACATCGCTCCTATCCAAGAGAAAGCAACCAAAGAAGAGCCTGTTGCCCTATCATCCGCTGTCAGCACTGTGGGCAAAGACAAGGAACTCATCATCCGCATGAAGATATATCCAGGCTATCACATTTATGCTAAGGTAAGCGATCAGGACCCTTATATCCAGACGACTTATGACCTCAAGGCTGAAGGCGATGTCAAACTGGTAGGCGAACTTCAGAAACCTGTTGGCAGACCTATGGCAGGCTCTAAATCTATCATCCTTGAAGATGAGCAGATTTTCCGTCAGAAGATAGAAGGCAAATCGGGTAAGATTACCTTTATAGTCAACTATCAGGCTTGCGATAGCCATGCTTGTCTGATGCCAAAGAGCAAGACTATCACGATAGAATTATAAAAATATTGGTTTAATTTTATAACAAGAGAGAATGAAAGAATTTGGAAGAATGAAACGAATCCTTTTCGCTACCTCCCTGCTTGTAGGAACAACCCTATGTGGAGGAACCAGTACTGCTATGGCTCAGCAGTCAAAGCAACAGACGGTAACTATCAATGCAAAGTCGATGAGTGTGAAACAGTTCTTCGCTGAAGTCAAGAAACAGACTGGCTTGAACTTCATCTACAGTACAGATTTGGCAGCCAAGTTGCCACACATCACGGTGAATGCCACCAACCGCCCGTTGCGCCAAGTACTTGACGAGGTGATGAACAAGGTGAACTGCCGTTATGAGATTGAGGGTAATATCGTGACTATCACTCGCCGTATGGCAGGTGAGAGAGTTCGTAATGTATCCGGTGTCGTCACCGATGAAAGTGGCGAGCCGCTGATTGGTGTGTCCGTATGCATCGACGACAGCAAAGTTTGCACCATCACCGACAGCAAGGGTTTCTATACCTTGAAGGTGCCAGCCAATGCTTGTTCCTTGAAGTTCAGCTACCTCGGCATGAGCAATGCAGAATTGCGTCTGGGAAGCGGTAGAGCACCTTTAAGCCGTAACATACAGATGGTTACCGACAATCAGCTATCTGATGTTGTGGTAACAGGTTATCAGGAGATTTCCAAACCTAAGATGACAGGTTCTGTCACTACCATCACCTCAGCCAAATTGGACGAGCGTTACACCACCAACATCATGAACAACCTCGAAGGTTGCGTGGCAGGTCTTTCCACTTATAATGGAAAGATGACTATCCGTGGAACCTCCTCTCTCTATGCCGAGACCACCCCATTGCTGGTAGTGGATGGCGTACCTGTAGAGGGAAACATCGACGATTTGAACCCTTACGACATTGAGAGCGTAAACATATTGAAGGATGCCGCAGCCAATGCCATCTATGGTGCCCGTGCATCCAATGGTGTCATCGTTGTAACCACCAAGAATGCCAAGAAGGCAGGCAAGATAGACATCGACTTCGCTGCCAACCTTACTGTATATGAGAAGAAGAACGTAGATTATGCCGACAATTTCTATATGACTCCTGAACAGCAGGTGGATACAGAGGCAAAGTATTGGGACTACTATTTCTTCCATAATGATGGTGAAGTGGCTGACCCTATCGGTACTACTGCTCAGTCAATCTCTTTGGGTACCCAAGCGGTAACTCCTATCGAATATGCCTATTACCAGCGAGCTAAGGGAGAAATTTCCGAGGAAGAATTGCAGAACCAGTTGGCTTCTTTCAAGAAGAACAACTATGCCAAGGAGTATGCAGATGCCGTATATAAGCAGAGAGTGATGCAGCAGTACAACCTCTCGCTTCGTGGCCGCAGCGACAAGTTCACAAACAACCTGACTATCAACTATAAGTATGACAACAGCGGACTGATCAATCATTTCGCCAATCAGTTCAATGCCCAGTATAAGGGTTTTTACAATGTAGCCAAGTGGCTTACAGCTTCCATGACCATCAATGGCATCTATAGCAAGAGCAAGGAAGTAGGCTACGACTACAATAGCTCCTATAGCAATATCTGGGCACAACCAGCCTATATGCCATTCTATAATGCTGATGGAAGCGTCAAAGGACAACACTATTGGTATGATGGCGATGATTACATGACCTTCGGTTCTCCTTTCGAGGACTTGAGCACCAACCCAGTGGATGAGTATTACAATAACACCCAGGTTACCCGCCGTCAGTATATGCGCTATCATGGAGATTTGCTCTTCAAGATTATTGACGGATTGACTGCCAATGCCCAGTTTGTATATGAAACCAATCATAACACCGTAGAATGGAATGCAACACAAGATAGTCATGTGATGCGTACCATGCGTAATGCTTATTATTATCAAGCTGCAGATGGCACTATCAAGAACTACGTTCCTACCTCTGGCGGTCTGCTCCGTACTACAAATAGTGACGGACGTTATTGGACAGCACGTGGACAGTTGAATTATGCCAAGACCTTTGGCAAGCACGACATCAATGCCATTGCCGGTCTGGAATTCCGTGAAACCAAACTGACTGGTTCTAAGGCATTAATGCTGGGTTATGACGACCAGTTGCAGACAAGCTCTACCCACACGATAGACTTGGGAACATTGAGTACCATGAACAGATCACCTCTTTTCTTTGGCGCATCAGGTGGTTACCCTGCAAGCCAGTTTGTATTCGATCCTTATATCAAGGAAGGAATAGGAGTTGTTCCTGAGACTCACCACAAGTATGCTTCTGGTTATTTCAACCTCACCTATACTTATGATGAGAAATACAATGTGTTCGGTTCGTTCCGTAAGGACTATGCTGATGTATATGGCTTGAACGCCAAGTTCCGCGGCACGCCACTCTGGTCAGTAGGTGCAGGATGGTTGATTCATAATGAAGACTTCATGAAGGATATCAAGTGGGTAAACTTCCTGAAACTCCGTGCCAGCTATGGTGTAACGGGTAATATCTACCAAGGTGCAACGAGCTATATGACAGCAACTTCTGGTAGTCTAAACAGTTATACCAACTTGCCATACGGCACCATCGAAAGTCCTGCCAACCCTAACTTGAAGTGGGAGCAGAGCCGCACCACCAACATCGGTATCGACTTCGGATTGCTCGACAACCGCTTGCGTGGTTCCATCGATTATTATAACAAGGTGGCAAAGGATGTGTTCTCTTATCGCACCCTCGACCCAACAACGGGTTTCACCTCTATGTTCGTCAACATGGCTTCTATGCGCAATCGTGGTATAGAATTGCAGATTACTTATGATTGGCTGAGAGGGGCAAGCCGTAAGAATTGGAGTTGGACCACCAACTTCACCATGTCACACAACAGTAATATTGTAACCGATGTAGAGAACCCATCAAACAGAGCATCCCAGTTGATTGAAAGACCATACGTCAAAGGAAAGCCATCCAGCGCCCTCTGGTCATACCGCTTTGCTGGCATCAGCGACCAAGAAGGCGAGAAGGGTCAATCTCTGTTCTACATTGAGGATGGGGGCAAATCTCACAGTGCAACAGGCAAAAGTATAAGCATCTTGGAATACTCTGGTCAGAGCGAGCCAAAGGTTATCATGGGTATGGACAACAGCGTAAGATGGAACGGATTCTCTTTCAGCATTCTGATGGCTTACTATGGCGGTCACATGATGAGAGCCTTGGCGCATAATGAAACATTCTCAAGCACCTGGAGCACCGCCATCGCCAGCTATTTCCTGAATGCATGGACACCAGAACACCCAACAGACATTCCTGGCATTGGCAGATATGCCTCTACAGCGACTGGCTCTGAAACAACCTATAGCAATAATGCTATTCATCATGCAGACTTCCTGAAGATTAGAAATATCGTATTGGGCTATGATTTTCCACAGGAGTGGTTCAGAGGAACAGGCATTAACCGCCTCTCTCTCCGCTTCCAGATAGACAACCCTAAGTATCTGTGGGTAGCCAACGATGTGCATGTTGACCCAGAGACTCTTGGACTCCGCAATCCAAGTTCATACATCTTTGGTCTGAACATCAGTTTCTAATCTCTAGAATCATATAACATAAAAAGTAAGATCACAATGAAAAAAACAATATACAGTTTACTGGCAATCACAGCATTGCTGTTCTCATCTTGTGAGAGTTTCACCGAATTAGAGCCAAAGGGCAAAAATCTGCTCACCACCACCGACCAGCTTGAAATGCTTCTCAACAAAGAGTATGAGGGATGTTCCTCTGATATGCGACAAATGGCTGGTGATATGATATATGCCGACAACAATGTAGCAACAATCATCAGTCAGCCAGTTAAGACCCGCAACGTCATCATCTGGACTTACGATGAAGCCAATATGGACAAGATGGCAGAATTGACTCCCAGTGATCAAGACTACACTAATTTCTACGGCTACATCGGCACGATTGCCAACCCAATTCTCTCAAAGGTTGATGCCGCATCTGGTACTGAAGCAGACAAGAAACTTTTGAAAAGCGAAGCCCTGACATTGAGAGCCTGGTCATTCTATATGTTGGTCAACAAGTTTGCCAAGGCTTACAATCCTGCTACAGCTGCTACAGATCAAGGAATTATCCTGATGACAGAGGATAAAGATATCCAGACTGCTCAGTCTAAAAGCACCGTAGAGGAAGTTTATCAGCAGATACTCAAGGATGCCAATGAAGCAATTGAGATAGATGGTCTTCCTAACTCTGCCGTTAACAAAATGCGCTTCAGTAAACCCGCAGCTTATGCCGTAAAGGCATTGGCATTGCTCAACATGCAGAAGTATGACGAGGCAGAAGAAGTGGCCAAACAGGCTATCGCCATCAATGGCACCATTAACAACTATAATACCTCATATCTTGGTAGTACCCAAGGTTATATGACAGGCGGGACTTATCCTGTTATCAATCGTGGCAAGAAAGGAACCGATGAGGATTATTTCTTAAATGGAAATTCTGAAAGCTTCAATGCTTACACCCCTACTACCATGGCAAACTTTGAGGATGGACATGCCTATAAGGACAAGATGAGCAATATGAATATGATGTATGATTACCTGATGGATGCCGGAGTAAGTATGCTGGGTGAAACTGGTTTCAATTTAACTTTAGATCTCAACTCGTTTTGGAATGATGGCGGCCTTCGCTCTACCCAAATGTATCTCACCATCGCCGAATGCGAGACTCACAAAGGCAACTACGATACAGCCATGGAATATCTCGACAAGGTACGCGTAAACCGCATCGATCCTGCCAAGTATCAGCCCCTCAAAGGCACAGTCAGCACCAAGGAAGAAGCCATCAAGCACGTGAAGCAGGTGACCATGAATGAGGACATTTACTCTGTCAATATCTTCATAGACAAGAAGCGCTGGAACCAGTGCGATAGCTGGAAGCAGAACTATAGCCGCACACTTGCTGGAAAGACTTATACCATCACTCCAGACAGTAAAATGTGGATATTCCCATTCCCTCAGAGCGTGATAAACAACAATGGTAATATCACACAGAACTACAAAGAATAAGAAATCAATATACAAATTTCCGAAAACGAAAAGAGGTCAAGCAAAGCATTTCAACAAGCTTTACTTGACCTTTCTTTATCTCCCTTTACCTATACCGATAAAGCAGTCGAACCCTTTTGGTCTGCATCTTACAGGAATCCGGAGGATCGTCTACTGACTGGTAATGTGTAGTGAGAATATCGTGAGGGATAACCCCAAATTGTGATGGATGATAGATGATTACATAAAACTTATTCACGAATACGGCTGCATCGGGTTACAAATATGGATGCATCGGGGTAAGGATATGACTGCGTAAGCTAACGGAGACGTATCCGTAGGCTTATCGAGACATATAGACCCTTGTCGTTTCCCATGAGGCGCAATGTGAACCAAACCTGTTAATTATAAGTAATAAAAACAAA